>TARA_R110002020_G_scaffold307912_1_pt1 | contig 11609 bp, 6 predicted proteins | sample TARA_R110002020 | Tara Oceans TARA_R110002020 (sample SAMEA4396489) | marine metagenome | biome: Westerlies Biome; feature: [MES] marine water layer (ENVO:01000295) within the mesopelagic zone...; material: water (ENVO:00002006), including particulate matter (ENVO:01000060) such...
CATTGATGAAACCACGCTCAAAGCAGGTCAATTTGTTTTTCAATTTGATTCAAATGGATTTCTTTCCCAATCTCAGGATTCCTAACTCAGAAAGGAATTTGAACCAAAAGTTATTAAAAGTAAATGTAGTTTTGGAATCAAATCCTACCCTTTTTAAAGTCGATCACTCTTAAGTGAAAAAAATACTGATATGGATATTATTAATTTTGATGAATTTTCAAGGATTATAAATGCAGGAGGTGATATATCAAATAAGAAATTATTTGAACCAGCTTCTTTTTCATCCCGAGGTATTGGAAAAGATTTAACTTTTAAAAATTGTGTTTTTGAAAAAGGCTTGAGATTTAACACATTTAGTGTTAGTAGGAAAATTCGTTTCGAAAAATGCATTTTTAAGGACTATGTTTATTTTATTGATACTACCTTTCGTCGAACTCCTGAGATCATTGATTGCGATTTTGAAAATGAAGTTATATTAAACAATTGTATATTACCTGGTTTACATTTTTCTGGAGGAAGTATTAAGAAGCTGACTTTTAGCAATTCATTAAGAAATGTTGGAGTTCATTATGGAGAGGTTAAATTTCTAAATAGTATACAAATTGAAAAATTAGAGTTTCGGAAGTTAATAACTGACAAGGCTATAAAGTTGATTCAGGTTAATATAGAGACTTTAAGTATAGGAAAATCAACCTTTGAGGAGAGCTTTTGTTTTGCAGATGTTGATGACAAAGGTTTTTACAAAGGCAGGGAAATATTTATAACATCTTCTAAATTTTTTGGAAGAGTTGATTTTCACAAAGGTGAAATTGAAGAGAATATTTATATCCAAAAAGTAGAGTTCAATGAACAATTTGTTTTTAGAAAAAAATTTCGATCAAGAGAAATTAGTATGGATCAAGTTAGATCTGGATACAGTGTTTCTATTGATTATAGAAATAATCTGGAAACTTTGAATTTGTCAAATTTAGTTTTTGATTTAGGGATGTCTGTTTTCAGTGGGTCAAGCTTGTGTGCTCATAAATTAGATGATTTGGCTACTGAGGGGAAATTAGATATTAATTTTTCAGGGTTGTTTTATGGGAATTTTCTTGTAGAGAATATAGATATTAATACTATTAATATGCATGGTAGTAATTTTGGTAATATTGTTTTTAATAACATCTCTACTAATTGGATTTGGATAACAGATTTTATCAATAATCAAAAAGTTCATTTCAAAGGTTTAAAGCTAAATGAAAGTTTTAACGTTTTGGTTATTCATGATGCTACCATGGGAAATATCGAGTTTGAAAACACGAATTTCATGAAGTTTAATGAGTTGGTAATTTCAAAAAGTGAAATTTCTAATTTAGCTCTCACTAACTGTATTCCTCCACGAAGAATTCAAATAAGAACAAAGAATCCCAAAATTGGAGTAGGCGCCGAGATCTCACTTGATAGCAAAATTAGTAGCAACGTTTATTTCAGAGATAGTTATAGACAATTAAAACAATCCATGGAGAAGGCTGGAAATCGCTATTACTCACTCCATTATAAGTCGTTGGAGATGCACTACCACTGGAAAGAACTTAGATTCGGATGGGATAAGGTATTATTAACTTTTAATTGGCTATCCAACAACCATGGTGTTAGTTGGGTAAGAGGGATTGTATTTACTTTGACTTGTACATTTATTACCTTTTCATTGCTTGTAGCACAAGTGGAAACGCCATTTTTTGTATGGAATTTTAATGCCACAACAGGCGAAATCATTAAAGGATTCAAGGCTGGGTTACCAGAATTTGTAAAATATCTCTCGTCTTTCCCCTCGTTAATAATTTCGGGACTCAATGAGAACGACTATAAAGTAAGTGGTATAGTTCTCTTCTCTAGAATACTTATAGGTATTGGCATTTTTCAAACTATCTCAGCATTTAGAAAATATGGTGGGAAATCTTAGATTTCAAAATGTGGGAGTATTAGCTGTTTATTATTTGTTATTCACTATCAATTTATGTCTTTAAAAAGGCACAATAGGATGCCGATAATTCCGCAGACGCACCGAAAAACACCTCAATTCCCTCACGTTTCCTCTCATTTTCCTGAAAAATACCCTATACATGGTATGTTTTCCTATCATTTTATTCCTTTTCTTGCGTAAAGCCTTTTAGTTATTGAAATCGAAGATCCCGAGATGCGAAGCGATTCGGGAACGATCAACCTACTTCTTATCCTTAATCTCCATCTGGAGCAGAGCCGATCGCCTTCTCCTAACGGAGAAGGAAGGGATGAGGTAGAACAGCCAACTTTTATAGCACCCATCCGCGCTTAAATCCGGAACCCATCAAACACCTATTGACTCTGGTATCTTGGATGATAATTTTAAACAATCGCCTTCTCCTAAAGGAGAAGGATGGGGTGAGATAGAACAGCCAATTACAAATTGGTAAGGATATTAGGGTAGGACAGGGCTCATGAAATCTTCCTGTTGAAGATTTTGGCCTTTAGCTGGGAAGCAGAGAAGGTAAATTCCACTGGTTACATCATTGCGATAGTTTAATAGTTACTAATTTTAATTCAAACTTTTGTTTATCACAATTTACATTCATGTTTATAAATAGCATACATATCGAGGGGTTTCGCAATTTTAAGGATAGTCAAATCGACTTTAATGAGGGAGTTAACGTCATTATTGGTCACAACAATGCAGGCAAAACCAACCTGCTTAGAGCGCTCTCGCTTGTACTAGATAATAAAACACCTCGAAAACTTGAGATTGATGATTTTTACAAAAATATTCCCTTGGCCGATCTTCTTGCTCAACCCCCAAAAGTCACAGTCTCCCTTTCGATCACTGAAAGTAAGAACGAAGACTTAATGGGTGATGATTTGGTAACAGTATCCCCATGGCTAACCAAATTAGAATCACCCTATGAAGCACAATTAACTTATGTATTCTTCCTGCCAGAATCAGAACATAAGGCGTACACAGATGCTTTGGCTGGTGAAACAGAACAAAAAAAAGCATGGCTTAAAATCAAACATGATTTTCTAAGAAAATACGTTCATAAAATTTATGGGGGAAACCCTGTCCTTCAGAGCCAAGCTGATTCAGAGAATCTACACAAATTCGACTACCAGTTTTTACATGCGATTCGTGATGTAGAACGGGATATGTTGACTGGTCGGACTTCTTTACTGCGAGAGGTTATAGACTTCTTTATGGACTTTCAAATTAAAAGTGATACCACCAAAGACAAGGCGGCTAAAAATACTGAAATTTCTACGCACAAACAGACATTCTCGACTGATGCCCTTGCGCTTATTTCGCAATTGCAAACAAGGATGAAAGAGGGTCGCGACCATATCATGAAATATGCCGACGAAACAGGGGCAGCGTTCGACGGAGCAAAGCCAGGGTTCGACGGCCAGATATCAGAAATTGAATTGTATTCAGCCTTAAAGCTAATTATCACTCATACAACTGGGATAGAAATTCCAGCTACACATAACGGACTCGGTTACAATAACTTAATTTATATGTCTTTATTACTTGCCAAAATGCAAGTTGATACTGATGGAGAATACCTCGGAAGTAATGCTAAAGTATTTCCAGTTTTGGTTATTGAAGAACCTGAAGCTCATCTGCACCCTTCATTACAATACAAACTTTTAAAATTCCTGCATTCGAAGGACACACAAAATGCACGACAAATTTTCATTACAAGCCATTCAACTAATATTACGGCGGCTGTATCGCTCGACCAGATTATTTGCTTGAGCGGTGATAATAGTGGGAAAGTAAACATCGGATATCCAGGAAAAGTGTTCTCCGATGACGTAGCTGGCCGCAAATCCAAAGCTTATGTTCAAAGGTTTCTAGATGCTACGCGCTCCGATATGCTTTTTGCGAGAAACATCATTTTGGTAGAAGGCATTTCAGAACAAATCCTCGTTCCAACCCTCGGCCGCTACACGGGAAAGAATATAGAAGATACCCATACCGTAGTTGTAAATGTCGGTGGCCGATATTTTGACCATTTTCTAAAACTGTTTGATTCCAACAATCCTCATACAATTCACAAAAAGGTTGCGTGTATAACGGATCGTGACCCGTCAAGAAAAAAAACCGGAACTGGTAATAAGCACAAAAAATGTTACCCGTTTGAATTGCACCAAGACGCTACGTATGAGTTTAATATTTCTGGTAGTTCCAATATTGCACAATACTTGAGACATCCGAATATTCGGTTTTTCTCTCAAGACCCCGCCTTTGGTAAGACTTTAGAGTATGAGTTAATGCTAAATAATCCGTTTTGCGATTTGTTAATCACGGATAGTGTTTCCAATCAGGCAGAGTTGGCCACATTGACAACGCACCTAATCAAAGGTGAAACAGTTTCAGACGTAGTCGCAGCCGAAACAATGCATGACAGTGATGAAAATGACCGCATTCAAAACTCGCTCACCAATTGTATAGGCACAGGATGGGATGATCATACGAAAATGACAGCCTTAGTCGCTTCGAGGTATTTAAATAGTCTTTCAAAAGGCGGAAATGCGTTGGAAATCGCAGCTAATCTAGAAGCAAATCTTCAAAAGCCGATTTGTGAACATTTTTCCGTACCGTCGTATTTGAGCGACGCAATTACCTTTGCATGCCAATAATTATAGATTCCGACCATATTCTGCCCAATATTGAACAACACTTTAAAGTGCTTGCTGGGCCAGGTGCGGGAAAGACGCGCTTCCTTGTGAATCATATTAAAAACATTCTATACAACAGTCAAAGACTAAAGATCTTGGGTAAGATAGCCTGTATCACCTACACGAATGTTGCTACTGAAACAATCCTAAAACGGGTTGGAGACCATGGCGGTAGATTAGAGATAAGCACTATTCATAGTTTCCTATATGCGCATATAGTCAAACCATATGTCCATATGATCGCCAAAGATTATGAACTAGATGCGACTAATTTAAGCGGGCATGATGATATTATTTTAAGTGGTTATCAAACTATTCAGGATTGGAAAGTTAAAACCGGCCAACATCGATTAAGAGATGATGCAAAAATTGTTGAAACTTGGCAAAGCTTGAAATGGAAATTTGATTCATCCAATCCAGAGCAACTCTTCATCCGTCCGCCCTATCCAGTTCAATATTTTAGTAATGACGGTTATGTTGAGTATAAAAAGATGCTTTGGGCGAAAGGTCTACTGCATCATGACGATGTTTTGTTTTTTAGTTACGAATTAGCAAGAAAGAAACCATTCGTTCTTACTGTATTAAGAGCGAAGTTTCCTTATTTCCTCGTGGATGAATTTCAGGATACAAGCCCAATTCAAATCGCTTTACTAAAACTAATTGGAGCGAAAGAAACAGTAGTAGGTGTAGTTGGTGATGAAATTCAGTCGATATATTCATTTCTTGGTGCGATTCCAGGTCAGTTGAACAGTTTTTCGCTGCAGAATATAGCAGACTATGAGATTCAAGGAAATTGGCGCAGCACTAACGAAATTGTGGATTTACTAAACCGCCTAAGGCCTGGCCTTACTCAAACGCCGCGACGAAAGGTATCTGGCACAAGACCTACCATTATTATTGGAGAAAAACTTGCAGCTATTTCGTGGGTTAAAACTCAACATATAGGCAAGGAAATATTTTCATTGTGTCGGGAAAATTCGACTGCTAACGCCCTTCAGAAAGGACTTGGGATAAATATTCATAAAGACCTTCTGCAAACCCTTAAGGAGACAGATAAAAATAGCGATAGGCGGCGGGCGGTTTCCGATTCAATTAAGTCTGTTGAATACGCGAGGTTAGGATATTTTAAGGATGCGTTAAAGACCTTGGGCAAACTTTTCAACCGTAATAAAACTATAGGCGATCAAAAAGAAACTTTAGCAAAATTAAGAAAGCTTCTCGATAATTACGATGTCTTTACGACTGGCAACCTTATTGATCTCGTAAATTTTATACGAACGAATATCAAACCAGTTCCTGCGTTACGAGGTGGTGCAGCAAACACATTTTACACATCTACACCCTACAGTCATATATCAACATCTGTAAAAAATCTTTATGAGACTGGGAGTTGTAGAACCATACACAAGTCAAAAGGAGATGAGTTCGAATGCGTACTAGTTGTTTTAGAATCTAGACGTGGAAATGCATTCAATGAAAATACTGGCCTTTCTTTCCTTCTGGCTCCAAACTTAAAGGCAAATGAGGAACATCGGGTTAATTATGTCGCGTTAAGTAGAGCACAGGACCATTTATATATTTCCACTCCCTCTCTATCATTATCAAATGAAGTAAAAATCAAGAGTATGGGTATTCAAGTAAAACGTTTACCAACCCATTCTTGAAATGTGGGGATAACCTAGGTTATAAAACCGATTGAAATTGGCAAGGATATTTGGCTGCAATTTCAAATCTGAGCCAGTCTAAACGACAGTTTGACTACTCCCAGAGGGGGAGCGTTAGTCTGAATTCTAAACAACCACATCATGAAACATCGGAAAATAATTCAAGCATTGCAAAATGCAGATTTAAAAAATACTCCAATTGAAGAAATTCGAGCTCAATTAAAGTTATTGGAAAGGTTTGGGGTAATGGTTACTACATTACATCCTGGAAAAAGAATTGTGAGAGCTAGATTATCAGAAAAAAAATCTTTTGAAAATGTATCTCAACTATCATATAAACCACAAGAATTTAATTCAACTTTTCAAAGAGCAAGTACACCTCACAAAACAATGTTCTACGGTTCAATTGTTCCTGAAGTACAAGGAACAAGCGAGCCTTCAACAGCTAGAATAACTGTTTTATTTGAAATTGCAAATTTTTTGAAAGATCCTAATTCAATTGGTGAATTGGACGTAACCTTCAGTGCGTGGGATGTAATTGAAGATATTGATTTAATTTCTATTGTTCATCATAAAGATTTTCAAAGACCAACTCAATTATCAAGCTATTTACAGGGACAATTTCAAAATCTCGTTAAAGGAAATCCTGATTTAGAAACTCAGTCTCTCGAGATTAGTGAATTTCTTGGGAATGAATTTGCAAAATCTCCTATATCACATCATACCGACTATACTATTTCTGCAATTTATTCCGAAATAATATCTGACTCATATGATGGAATACTTTATCCAAGCGTAAGATTAGCTGGAGAAGGAATTAATATTGCTCTCACACCAGAAACTGTTAATCAGAAACTTAGATTTGTTGCTGCCTCTGAATGCCGAGTTTACAAGAATAAATTAGAAACTTTTGTTGACAATTTAACTAAAACTAAAACTACAGATGGAGTTTCTTTAAAATTTACACCTTTGGAAGCTCCATATTTTTTTGGTAAAGAAAATTCTAGAAAAAAAGTAGGCCTAAGTTAAGAACTACCTATAAATCAGCTAAGCCACAGGCGGGGATAAAGAAATTTTATGTTAGAAAGAAATAAATACTAAATTATGCGAAAAGAGTTTCTACAAATTGTGGAAGAAATCACGACAAATGATAAAGAGATTTTACTAACTCCTAGGAAATTATTGGGTTATTTTCATCTTGAAAAGAGAACTAAAGGAAATATTTCTAGAGTCTCTAAATTCTTGAATGATAAACGGTTAGAAACAATTCCTGATTTTACTTCTGTCTGGATTGATTCACAAATTACGTTGAAACATAAAAAGAAAGCAAAAAGCAGCAAGAATGTTGATCCAATACAGAGAATTAAGCTTTTAGACGCTTCGAATAAAGCATTGATTACAGTTAATAGGGATTCCAAATTAAAAGAGGCAATTACATTGATGATGCTTCACAATTACTCGCAATTGCCGGTAATGAATGGTCCTAAATCAGTAGTGGGTTATATTTCTTGGGAAACCATTGGATATGGCTTGTCAAATGGATGCAAATCAGAAGATGTCAGAGATTTCATGCTCACCGATTTTGTCATCTTAGATTACGAAACCCCTCTGTTAGAAGCTATATCTATTATCATTAAGAAAGAGTTCATTATTGTTCAAAAGCAGGATAGATCAGTTTGTGGAATAATTACTATAGCAGACATTAGTGCTCAGTTCTTAACCGTGAGTGAACCATTCATATTGTTAGAACAAATTGAAAATCATTTACGACAAATCTTAGATGGAAAATTTTTGATTCAAGAGCTGAAAGATTTTTGTAGGGTACTTGAAATTGACCGCGAAATAGAAAATATTGATAACCTTAACTTTGGTGATTACATTAGGATTTTGGAGAAACCTGATCACTGGGAAAGATTTAAACTAACGATTGACCGGGTTCATTTTATTAAACAATTAGATAAGGTCCGTGAAATTCGAAATGATATTATGCATTTTGATCCAGAGGGAATCACAGACGTACAAAGAGATGACCTCTATAAAATGGCAAAATTTTTAAAAGAAATTCGAAAATTTTCTTAGGTAATATATATGTAGAAGACGGTATTATTTTTTGCAGATGGAAAGTTAGCTGAACAGTGGTTATTCCGGAGCATATTGACCCCCTAATTTTGGAGGGTTTTCAGTTTCAAAAAGTGCCTTCAGGCGCTTAAATCGACTGACATTCCGGCTGATGTTGCCCCCCACACAAGCGGGATTTTCTTCTGGATTCAGTAGCATGTTACCCCCCCCCCCTTGGGTTCTAATTCCAGTGCATATTGCCCCACTTTTTTATGGTTTTGTTTTCTTAATCGCTCACCAAGCACTAAGCGGAATACGATGGCCGGATCACCAAAAGTCCTGATTCATGTCAAACAACATCTCATTTTAATTATCATTCATCTTTGGCCCTCAATTTTTTGTAGTGATCAAGAGCCTCATTAGCTGAAATATTATCAAACTCCTCTGCAAAATTTGGGAAAGTCATATCTAATGCTATCAAACACTTTAAAATTGTCGACAGTTTTGCTGATGTTTTGCATTGAATGATATCGGAAATAGTTGCCCTTCTGACCTCTGAGTTGTAAGCTAGTTCCTTGTATTCAAAATTTAATCCTGCTGGTATATCTTTTCCTTCTTTTATTATTCGCTTTTTGGTTTCATTATCAGCTTCAATTTTTCCGGTCAGGAAAAGGGAGATTTTACCCTTAGTTATTCTATCGTCATATTTTTCCATGACTTGAAGGAAGAAAAATCAACTTTTTTACAGTTACGGATTAGCGTAACTGTAATAATTTATCTATATTTCAATTGTGTTAGAGCTTGATAAGGAGTTCTGTAGAATAAATTATCCCTAACATTCTATTATAGCGTTTCACGAGCCTCGTAACAAAATCTGACAATTTTCTGAGCGAGGGGTAAGTGAGACGAGCCTCAGCCTTATATTTGTACATAGGGTGGGCTCTCTCCTTATTTCTATTGTTCAGGCCTTTGCGGAAGCAAGGGTGGCTTTGTCAGAGCCTTGTTACATTAGAATTTGGAGTTTTGCTCACCCTTACTTTTAGTAAGTGTTGCTCTCCTTTTCTATAAGACTCGTTTTACCTTTTTTCATTATTAATGAAAACGAGCATGTGTAATTTACTTCCTTTTCTGTTGCAGACAGTAGCCTGTAGGATCCACAGGCTGGAAGGGTATGCTCTGTTGGTAAGCGGGTCAGTTATCTCTATTCCGATAACTATCGGAACCTATTGTATCCTTCCAGAGGTTCATGGCATCGCCGCGGTAGATCGCCTGTATCCCCTGAAGCCCAAGAATCCGATTTAAGGAACTAGGCACTTTTTCTCTCTGATTGCTTTTGATGGGCTTTGTTTGTTCGTCGAGACTATCCTCACAGGTCAGGGAGTGACGTTATACGATGATGGAGATCATCTGCTGCAGCAGGTCAACAGCTCCATTACTTCAATTATTTCTTCTTCATTATTGCTGGTTCTGCATGCTCACTACAAGTGGGTTGAAAGACTGGGGTGGGAGAGGTATGTCTTTATTTGAGCACAAAGTATCAAATAGTTATACATATGTATCAAGAGGTTAGCACTTCCTAGATCGAGATTGCCGCAACTCGTACCTCGCCTCCCAATGACGGACTACATACCGGTCATCGGACACCCGTCATCCAGCAACAAACAAAAACAAGGCATGAAAAAACAAATACTTACATGCTTCCTGGGACTGCTATGTCTTGTTGGAAGTACACTCACAGCACAAGTTGCTGATTCACCTCCGGGAGTTGATTTGGTTGATAAACCCGGTTTCTATGGACAGGAGGGCCCTCGCTCTCCTGCTCCTTTGGAGGAAAGTGTTGCGCTGATTTATGGTGAACTGATTAATCCGGATTCTCTAAGTCCGCTTTTAGTTGAGGTTAGGCCTTATTATCTGGACGCAAAATCGGATTTTATGGTACAGGTTATGGAGCCGGGTTTTGGAGTGGGGGAGACTTTTGACGGAGTGATGAATCCGCTGGTCAGGAAGTTTTCTTCCAGTCTTAGTTTGGGAGATCGTCCGGGCTACTTTTCCATTATTTTGGGAGGTAGGGCTTTGTTGGAGGATTTTATTGTTTTTCCCGGGGATAGCCTTAAAGTGGAACTGGATCTTCGGCAAATGGATGTCCTCTTTGCTGGGGAGGATGCGGCTTTTTATGAAGCACAGTATGCGATAGGTCGAGAGGCGAGACGTCTGGCTTTTGAAGCACCCCGCCAGTTGATCGCCAAAGCGGACAGCAGGATATTGAGTACTCCGGGAAATCTGGAGAAACTGGAGCATTTTCAGGGGCAGTTTGGAAGTCGGTTGATTGTGATGAGCCCAGGTAAAGAAAGCCTCGATCACCTTCTTTTGGGCTTGCGAGAGGATAATCCTCAGGTGATCGCCCAGATGGATGTGCTGGAATCCTTTAGTGACAAACTCGATGTGCAGGAGTTCGAATTGCTGGAGGCTCAGATTCTGGGAGGTATTCACTATTCGGTACTGACCACCTTCCGCAAGTTTCATTACCCTGATTTTCTTGCCCGGTTTAGTGAATCGGAACAGGCTCATTACAAAAGCCTGATTTTGGATTCATTTCAGGATTTTCCTGAAGGGGATTTTGGGGAGGAAACACGTTTGGTCTCCAAGGATTACCTGAATTATGCCCTGGAAAAGAGCATGGTGACTGCCTTGTTTGAAGGGCTATCCCTATTGGGGGTGGTGGATTCCCTATATGCCGGTGAAATGGCAGAAAAGCTGAAAACTGCCTACCTGTCCAACTATCTGTCCCAGCTTCCAAAACAACCTTATGTATTGGAAAAGTATCTGGCTGAAGTTTCTTCTTCTCCATGGAAGGAGCGGTTGGAAAGCCTCAAACGCTCCCATGTGCCAGGTGGGGCAGTGGAACCTGTAGTGTTGGTGGATTTGAAGGGCAATGAGCTGACTGAAGAGGATCTGAAAGGTGCGCCGACCTTGCTGTATTTCTATTTTTCCTCCTGCTCGCACAGTGCCTCTTACTTTAATGAGTACCTGTATCCCCTCTATCAGGAGGTGAAGGATCTAGGAGTCCGTCTGATCTCAGTTTCGGTGGATGAGGATCCTGCATTCTGGAAAAGCAGAATCGCCAAGTATTCGGATCCATCCCTGTTGAATGTCAACCTACGGGGGCAGTCCAAGAAACGCTGGAAGGAAATCTATGAA
>TARA_R110002020_G_scaffold167080_1_pt1 | contig 11605 bp, 10 predicted proteins | sample TARA_R110002020 | Tara Oceans TARA_R110002020 (sample SAMEA4396489) | marine metagenome | biome: Westerlies Biome; feature: [MES] marine water layer (ENVO:01000295) within the mesopelagic zone...; material: water (ENVO:00002006), including particulate matter (ENVO:01000060) such...
AATGAATGTTTTCGATTGGCTATCTCACATGGGAATTCCCGAGGTAGACAACTTTGATATAGTAGAAGTAAAATTCAAAGGAGGAAGAAAAGAATACTACAGAAATGTGGATTTTCTTGCTCTAAATACTGGTGATCCTGTCGTTGTAGACGTCCCAAGTGGACATCACATAGGCTATGTATCACTTCAGGGCGAACTTGTTCGCCTTCAAATGCAAAAAAGAAAGATCAGGAATGACGACGAAATCCTGAGAATATACCGTGTCGCCAATCAAAAAGACATGGAAAAGTGGGGAGAAGCTCAAAACCGGGAAATCCCTACGCTTTATAGATGTCGTCAGATTGTGGAGGAATTTGGGCTGAAAATGAAAATGTCCGATATAGAATATCAGGCAGATAACTCTAAAGCAACTTTCTATTACTCTGCAGATGATCGCGTAGATTTCCGTGAATTGATCAAAGCACTTGCAGGAGAATTCAGAATCCGTGTAGAAATGCGTCAGATCAGCCTTCGACAAGAAGCTGGAAGACTTGGCGGAATAGGTGTTTGTGGAAGGGAATTATGCTGTTCCACCTGGTTGGTTGATTTTAAAAACGTCAGCACCTCAGCGGCGAGATATCAAAACTTATCTCTAAACCCCGGAAAACTGAGTGGTCAATGCGGTAGACTGAAATGCTGTCTTAACTATGAGTTGGACACCTATATGGATGCGATCAAAGACATCCCATCAATTGATCGTCCCCTTCAGACCGAATCGGGCCCAGCAAAACTTCAGAAAACGGATATTTTCCGCAAACTGATGTGGTTCAGCTATAATAATGACAACGATTGGCATAGCATTTCCTGCGAGCGGGTAAAGGAGATCCTTGCGATTAATGAAAAAGGCAAAAAAGTCTTCACGCTTCAATACAATGAAGCGTCAGAAATAGAAGATTTAGCTGCCAAGTCTACGAGAGAGTTAGAACTGTTGGATAAGAAGTTTGCCTCTTCAAACCCTAAACGGAAGAAAAAACCTCGTCCGCAAAACAGAAATGCAGGTGGAAACAGAAATCAAGATAATTCCAATAAGCCTCCACAAAAGCAAAATCAACCGCAGCCTCAACAGTCTGCTCCGCAAAACCAGCGAGCGGCCGGCGATCAACCGAAAAAGCGCAGAAACAATAAAAATAGAAATAAGCCAAGGAACCCTGAAGCCAATTCAGGCCAAACACCAACACCTCAAGCTCAACAACCAAAAGCCCAAGGAGGGCCTCCAAAAAGGCAAAATGTTCAAAAGCCAAAACCAGCTGAAGGGAATTCTGGCAATGGTAATTCTGGTGAGTCTAAGCCAAAACCGCAGGGTAAAAAGAGATTCCCTCCACGAAAAAACCAAGGGCCTAATCCAAATAAACCTGGTAATGAATAAGGTGAAAAACTGCCTATTAGTAGTACTTATACTCGCAAGTGTAGCCTGTACTGAGGGCCGCATTTACGAGGATTTCCAAAGCCTTCCAAACCAAAATTGGGGCATCACCGACAGTCTTATTTTTGACCTTAAGAATATAGAATTAATCAATACGCCTGACTTGGTAGCGATAAAGTTCAATGAGGAATATGCCTTTTCCAACTGCTACCTGAGAATCATCAGCAAAGATTCGGCAGGAGTTATTCTAGACAATAAGTTGGTAAACATGGTTTTATTCGACCCGAAGTCTGGAGAGCCGCTAGGAGAAGGTTTTGGGAATTCTTACACGCGCTACGATACACTTCCTTTCTTATTTGATCAGCAGACCAAAAGTGTTACGCTATTGCAATACATGAGACAGGATTTACTACCAGGAGTAGAGGCAGTAGGGATTAAGATTCTGAAATAAATGTAAAGCTCGAAGACCGCAAACCGAAGTCAGTTTGACATCATCACGAACGACGTAGGAATGAAGTGACCTAGAGTAAGTGGCTAGAAGTAAAACGTGACAGGGTTATGGAAAAAAAGCCGTGAGCTCTATGTTATTTTCCGTGCCCCCTCCGGTTATAAAAATTTCTGAAAACAAACGCTATTCTCAATTCCTATGTATTGTCCATAATTCGGAGTAAGAGAATAGCCTTTCTTTTTATATAGCGCGACTGCTTCCACCTGCCTTTTCCCTGTTTCGAGTACGCATTTTTTATAGCCTAATTCAGCAGCCCACACTTCCAATTCTGTCAAGACTCGGGAAGCCAAGCCTTTTCCTCTAGCTTTGGGTTCCGTAAACATACGTTTTACTTCCATAGAATTTTCATCAAATTGCTTGATAGCACCACATGCCATTGGAATCCCATTTTCATAGCAAACGACCACGTTTTTCAAGTTGACGATCTTATTAAATTGATTGTAAAAATCATGGTCTCTTCCATCCTTCTCGGCCAGATATGCATCCAGAAGTTTTACTAGAGCAACAAAATCTGGATTGGAGGAATCAGTGCGAGTAAGTGTGATCATGGGATGATGATAAATAATCCAAAAGTTAGAACATATGATATTGAAATAGCTAACTAATTACGTGAAGTGAAATTAAGTTCTAAATTCGATAATATTTGTTCTAAAGCCCATATGAAGTTAAAATTTGACATTCAAAATGATGATTTAATATATTTCTACAAATTCAGTGAATGGTATTCACCAGAAAAAGAAGATTTCAGATTTAAACAAAAACTTAATTTTGGATTCATTTCATTCTTTCTTCCTTTCACTACTTTACTCTTCTCTGACCAAAACTTCAATCTCCTTTTTTTTATTGGTTTAGGCTTTTTTGCCATAGGCTTTTTCTTAGCCAAACCTTTTATGCTTTTGCGCATTAAAAAAGCAATCAAAAAAACGGTAAATGGAAATAAGTATCATGACTTTATAGGTGAAACAAAAATTGAGTTTAATGACGATCATATCCAATGGTTTGACCAAAATTCGGAAGGCAAGGTTAGTATTAACGAAATTGATAGAATTCTAAGTGGCCAATATGGATACTACATTTACTTATGTAATTTATCAGCATTAATAGTTCCCAAAAGAGTTTTCAAGAAAGAGCCTGATCTTCAGGAATTTGAAGCTTGGATAATTCGAACCAGATCAAATAGTAGCTCAATAAAACCATATCACCATTTTGAATAAGTAACTCCTTTGCACTTCAAATAGATAGAAAAAAAGACCTGGAATTAGAAATAATTATTAGCTTTTGTTTGAGCATTAAAAATTATATCCCATATCACGGCACAACCCTTTAAATACATAATAGCATAATATATGACATTTAATGAGAGATTTTTAAAAGCAAAACATTGGCAATTGTTCCTAGTGACATTTGGCCTACCACTGATCTTTCAATTTATTTTTATGGGAAAGATGTCTTCGAGTATTAGTAGTGGTACAGAACCAGACCAATCAACCATGTTTACTTTCTTAAAGATCTATCCCCTGCTGATATTACCAAGCGGTTTGGTGTTTTTTGGTTGGTTTTGGTCTGTAGCTATCGGACTCCAAAGTAAAATCCCTGAAAATGTAATAATGAAAGTAAAGAAGTTCAAATTACTTTTCTCTATTCTTTTAGTTTATCTTCTGTTCATAAACCTATCGTTGCCGGTTTTGATGAATGGATTTATGACTAGTGGAACTGAGCCAAGCAATAGTCAATTGGGATTAGTTCTTAGTATAATTATTCCTCTGCATTTATTTTCAATGTTTTGTATTTTCTACTCCTTATACTTTGTCACAAAGACTTTTAAAACTGTTGAACTGCAAAGAGAAGTCGATTTTTCAGATTTTGCTGGAGAGTTTTTTATGATTTGGTTTTACCCAATAGGGATATGGATGGTGCAGCCAAGGATAAATAAAATGATTGAAAAATAGCACTTTAGTAATCTAGTTCTAAAGAATAACTTTTCTCGGCCCGAGTCTTTAAAAGGTAAATCAAAACTATATAAAACAGTCTATTATTATTAAAAAAACAGTTAATTCAAGGAATTCCTATCTTGAGGCAATAAACCTAAATTAATCGCTGAAATGAACAACAAGGGCCTTTTTGCTACAATTCTAACTTTCCTTTTTCTTTTAAGCAGCCTTAGCTTCGGGCAATCAACGTCCAAACCCTTTGTCTATGGAGATTTGTTGCCAGATGCTCCAGAATTAGCAGCCCGAGGCGAATATGCAGTCGGTGTCCAAACCCTTGATTTGATTCATGAAAATCAATTGGATATACTCAACTACGGTAAGGGTGAAGATTCACTTTACAATAGACCAATAAAGGTGGAAATCTGGTACCCAGCAGAAGCTGGATCAGAAGAGTTGATTTCCTATGACGAGGTTATGGGGCAAAATGGTTCTCCTACACGACCTCTTATTCCTTTTACTTTCTTGGGCAGAGCAAGCAGAAATGCAAAAGCAGTTTATGAAGACGAGCCTTTCCCATTGGTAATAGTATCCCATGGATATACAGGTTCTCGCTATTTAATGACTTACCTCACAGAGAATCTTGCTTCAAAAGGCTATGTGGTAGTGGCAATAGATCACACAGAAGCCACATTCAGAGATGCAGCTGGCTTTCAAAGCACCTTACTAAACCGTTCACTGGATGACCTTTTTGTCCTAAATGAAATGGCAAGACTAAGTGAAGATCAGGAGTCTTTTTTGAAAGGTTTAGTGAATGCTGCCAATACCGCTCTGATTGGCTATTCGATGGGAGGTTATGGAGCTGTAAATGTTGCTGGTGGAGGTTATAGCCCACAAGCCGTCCAACTCTTTGGAGGTATGACTGGCGGAAGTAAGGCTTTGCAAAGACGTTCGGTTGGCAACCCTGAATTTGAAGCTTCGATCGATCCAAGAATTAAGGTGATTGTTGCTTTTGCTCCTTGGGGAATGCAACGTGGAGTTTGGAATGCGGAAGGCTTGGCTAGCATTAAGATTCCTTCCCTATTCGTAGCAGGAAGCAAAGATGATATCTCAGGCTATGAGGATGGGACAAAAGCCATCTATGAAGGAGCAGTCAACTCTGAGAGGTACCTACTCACTTATATTGACGCTCGACATAACACTGCTCCAAATCCTCCGCCAGCTGAAGCGCTTGAGCCAGGAAGACCTATTGATGAGTATTTGAGATATGCAGACTCAGTTTGGGATATGCGCAGGATCAATAATATAAACCAGCATTTTGTCACGGCGTTTTTGGGCTTTTACCTAAAAGGAAATGATAGCTACAAAGGATATCTCGATGTGAATGCAAATCCTGATGCTAAAGAATGGCCAGGGTTCAAACCTAGAACCACCGTGGGATTAGAATTGGATCATAAAACCAGTTTGGAAAATTAAGTTCGCATTGATTTTGTCTATAACTTATTCATTTTAAAATTTTCACCCAGATTAAATTTGTTCAGAACACATTTTTTTTCTGTAGCATGAAAAATCGGATCCTACTTCTCATAATTATCTATTTGGCATTCATCAGCCTAGGACTACCAGATTCCTTACTGGGATCTGCGTGGCCAGCGATGTTTGAAGGCTTAGGTGTGCCGGTTGATTATGCTGGGATTATTGCCATGATTGTCGCTTCAGGGACAGTTATTTCCAGTCTTTTCAGTGGCAGTCTGATCCAGAAATTTGGAGAAGCTAAAGTGACCACAGTCAGCGTAATTCTGACTGCAATTGCCTTAATGGGATTTTCATATTCCCATAATTTTCTATTCCTGTGTTTACTGGCTGTGCCTTTAGGTTTGGGGGCTGGAAGTGTTGATGCCGCGCTGAACAATTATGTGGCGATTCACTACCAAGCGAGGCATATGAATTGGCTGCATTGCTTTTGGGGTATCGGCGCAGCAATTGGGCCTATCATTTTATCGGGTTATTTGGCCAAAGGAGGAACTTGGGCTCAGGGATATCATACAATCGCCTGGATTCAAATCAGTCTGGTTGTTATTCTGATTATTTCTCTTCCACTTTGGGACAAAAAACAAGCAACCCAAGAAGCCGAGCAAAATGAAAGTGCTCAGAGTAATCTTTACTTAGTAAAAACTATCCCTGGCTTAAAGTCTGCACTCTTACTCTTCTTCTGTTACTGCACCATTAAGGCAAGTTTTGGCTTATGGGGAGCTAGTTTTTTGGTTTTCGAAAAAGGCTTTGAAACTGGCCAAGCAGCAAGACTGGTTTCCCTATATTACTTAGGGATCACATTGGGCAGGTTTTTGTCTGGATTATTGACTAGCTATTTCACAAATCGTCAATTGGTTTACTTAGGTCAAGGCATTATTGGGTTGGGACTAATTTCATTATTCTTGCCATTTGAGGCCTTGCTATTACCTGGATTTCTTTTGGTCGGTTTAGGATGTGCCCCCATCTTCCCAAGTTTATTGCATGAAACCCCCTTTAATTTTGGAGAGAAATTCTCCCAAAAAATAATGGGAATGCAAATGGCGAGTGCCTATGTTGGAATCATGCTCATGCCCTTCCTTTTTGGGAAAATCGCAATACTTACAGGCTATTCGTTTCTGTTGGCCTTTTTGGTGATATTTCTCATAGCAATGAGCTTCCTTACAAAAGTGCTGAATGAAAAAACATCAAACAGAACAGGTCTCAAATCATAATAAACCTATTCAGTTTCCTTACAAAAGACCCACAAACACAAAACCCTGAGTAAACTGCCTCAGGGTTTTGTGTTTTTCTCACTGTCCTCCTACAATCCGTACTTCTCTCCCATTCCTTTAATCAACTCATACCCTTTCTCTGCCATATCCCATGGCTCAGAGAAATTGCGCCACACTCCTATAGAATTCGCAAAAGCGGGATCATTTCTGGTAAAGCCTTCAATAGTCAACCAGCCTTTATACTTCACATCAGCCAACGCTTTAAAAGTCTCGTCGAAGTTCACATGGCCCGAACCTGGCGTGCCACGGTCGTTCTCGGATATATGAAAATGCCCTAACTGAGGTGATATAAATTTGATTGCTTCTGATAATTTCTTCTCTTCGATGTTTGCATGATGGGTGTCAAACATCGCCTGCACATTCGGATGATCCACTTTCTTAAGTAAATATGAAAGCTGCTCCATGGTATTGCAGAGGTAGCATTCGAAGCGATTTAATGCTTCTGGTGTTAATAAAATGTCTGCTTGCTGCGCATAATCACCCATGGCATTCAGGTATTCCGCAGACCAATTGTATTCATCCTCGATAGGTTCTCTTGATGCAAACACAGTGAATCCCGAGTGATAAGGTCCACAAAGAACCTGCGCATTTAGATCTGCAGCGCGGTCGATTACCCATTTCAATTGTTCGCCTGCCGCCGCCCGGATTTTAGCATCAGAAGAGATTGGATTTTGATCTGGTCCCATCACCGTCACCGCAGTCACTTCCAAACCAATATCTGCACAATGCTTTCCTACCATTTTAAACGACTCTTCTGGCGAACCACCAATAAAAAATTCCGCCCCGTCATACCCAATCTTTTTCAAGCGATCGAGAACAGGCAATAATTCTTCTGACATCTCCGCCGACCAAGCCAGCACATTAAATCCTATTTTGTTCATGAATTCTAATCTTTCTTATTGAGTCTATTCATATTGAACTTCATTATTTCTCATTCGCTATTCATCATTCAACATTGAAAATAAAGAATGCAGAATGATGAATTTTAAATAATGAAGTTTACAGTTCTACTACTTGAAATCTGCTACTTTCATTCCCTTACGGAAGCTGTCAAAACCAAACATGGTTGGCTCGTAGCTGTCTACAATTTCCATAGGAAGTTCAGAAGTAATAACCTCAGGCATATCTAATAGCCAAAAAGAAGCATTCACAATCAATCGACGCATATCTTCTACTTGGAAATCTATCGAAGATCCGAGTGTACTTCCCAGAACCTTTCCTGTTTTCCCTCCATCCAGCGAGTAATCCTTTGTCCAAGCTATAGGCATAATTGACTTATCCCACATTAATGGCGCTTCCGCTGTCATTCCAGCAGTAGATTGTCCATATAGAAGCACATTGGCAGACGAAGGCAAATTCTTAATCGTATACACGTCCGTTGGCGCCCAAATATCATCCACGCCTCTCAATATCGGATGATCTGCATCTCTATCCAAGCCGTCAATCAATGCTCTAGTTCCTTCTGATTTATGGATTCCATGATGAGCAACCCAGGTTTCACCTACGATCTGCTGACCAAAACCACCTTCCCAACCAGCAACTTTACTGTTCCAAGTCCATTTGGCGTATGGCGAGTTTTGGTCTTTGATTGCAAAAGGGTGTGTGGAAGTTCGAAGGGCAATAAACGGTTTGCCGGATTTGAAATAATCTTCCAAATGCTTCATCTGATCCATCGGCAAATCTCTAAAACGGATCAGCATAATTACCAAGTCTGCATTTTTCAAATGCTCCAATCCCGGAATATTGTTCTGGTAACTTGGGACAATATCACCTGTTTCTGGTTCGATTGGGAAAAGCACAGTAGTATTAAAGCCATAATGAGTTGACAATATTTTAGCCATCATCGGCATGGATTCCTCAGATCGATATTCATCATCTCCCGAGATTAGCACTATTTCCTTTCCTTTGCCAGGCCCATCTCCCCCTTCAAACTGCAAGTATGTCTTACCATTTTGGGCTGAAACACAGGAAATTGAGAATGCAGCAATCAATATCAATAAAAATGCAGGTTTTTTGGGAGATGAGTTTTTCATAGTTTTTAATGGAATGAATTGGGAAAATAGTAAAACTTTCAAGGGTTTTCGTCCTGTTCTCAGAATTCTATTTCGGTATCGATTCCGTTAATTCTTTCTCCATTCAACATAAAAATGAAAAGAGTAGCGGTAAAAAATCCCTACTTTCTCGTCTTGAAAAATAATTTGTACTCCCAAAATACCCTTATCATATGAAAAAAGACAGAAGAAATTTTCTTAAAACTGGTTCTCTGGCCGCATTCGGACTTTCAGGGATTTCCATCATTCCTTCGACCGTCCTTGGTAAATCTATGGGACATGTAGCTCCAAGTGATAAGGTTAACCTCGCTTGCTGTGGGATTGGTAATCGAGGCGCTCAGATTATGAATGCACTTTATGACACTGGGCTATGTAATATCGTAGCGCTTTGTGACGTAGACATGGGGGCACCCCATACTACTGCGATGATGGAGAAATTCCCCAACGCCAAACGTTTTCAAGACTTCCGTAAGATGTTTGATGAATTTGGAAATGGGTTTGAAGCGGTCACAGTTGGAACTCCTGATTTTTCCCACTTCCCGATCACCATGCTAGCCATGTCTGAAGGCAAGCATGTCTATACAGAAAAACCTATGGCTCGTACCTTCAATGAGATCACACTCATGATGGACTCTGCCAAAAGACATAATGTAGTTACCCAAATGGGCAACCAGGGTCACTCCGAAGGCAACTATTTCCAATTCAAAGCTTGGAAAGAAGCTGGAATCATCAAAGATGTGACTGCAGTGACTGCTCATATGAACAGCCCAAGAAGATGGCATGGCTGGGATGTAAACATGCAAAGCTTCCCAAAAGCAGAGCCGATTCCTTCAACTCTTGATTGGGACACGTGGCTGATGGCTAGATTCCCTCATGATTACAACAAAGACTTCATCAATGGACAGTGGAGATGCTGGTATGACTTCGGAATGGGCGCTCTGGGAGACTGGGGAGCTCACACCATGGATACGGTCCATGAATTCCTTGACCTAGGATTGCCTTACGAAGTAGATCCAGTGATGCTGAAAGGTCACAATCCATTCTTCTTCCCTATGTCATCTACACTGGCGTTCAAATTCCCAGAGCGTGGTGATATGCCTCCTCTGACACTCACTTGGTATGATGGCGTGGATAATGTACCTCCAGTGCCTGCTGACTATGGAACTTCCGAATTGAATGCAGATATTCCTGCAGCCAGCAATGGTCAGATTCAGCCTGCCAAACTAAATCCAGGAAAAATTATATATGGAAAAGACCTGACTTTCAAAGGTGGATCTCATGGCAGCACACTTTCTATTATTGGCGAGGAAAAAGCTAAAGCTATGGAAAGTAAGCTCCCAGAAGTTCCTGAAAGTCCTTCTAATCACTTTGCAAACTTCCTGAAAGCATGTAAAGGAGAGGAGCAGACTCGTTCTCGTTTTGAAATTGCAGGACCCCTAAGCCAGGTATTTTGTTTAGGCGTATTAGCTCAGCAAATGAACACAACCTTGAAGTTTGACAGAGAAACGCAACGCATCACCAACAACCCATTAGCAAATCAATTGCTTGGAGGTGAGGTGCCAAGAAAAGGATGGGAAGAGTTTTATACCCTTTAAGTAAAAATAAAGTTTAACATCAAAAGCTGGAATGAGAAATCGTTTCAGCTTTTTTTAGTTTTCTCACGTCGGCGTAGCGAAAATATCTCGTGGCCTACAACATTAAATCTTAATCGTATTGAATAATCTTTTGAATGGTATTTTTATCATACAACAATCGAGGTTCAAAAAACCTCAAATTGTTTAAAACGCCGCGTCGTTGCGCCGCCGAGAGAGAAAACTATGATTTGATAAGCCGGATTCTTAGAACTTAGGGCAAGGGAGAATGGTATCTCTTCTCTGCGGTTTGCCTTGGTTACGATTAGGCAAAGTCCAAGACAAACTCAATTCATGAGCTCCACCAGACTGAATTCCTAACTGAGAAACCGTGTAATCGAAGCTGTAGCCTACATTAAGTCCAGAAAGCAAGTTCAAACCGACCATCATCACAATGGCATCTCTATTACTTTGCTGCTCCACTTTTTTGTAAGGAAGGCCTCTGTACCACACCCCAAAAACGATTGGCTCCACATAAAAATAAGCCCCTACATCAAGTTGCTCAAATGGCCCTTGCTTTTTGTAATTTATAGTAGGAGTCAAATAACGCTGTCTTCTCATGTGTGTGAAATCACCACGAGAGGCACCTTCACCCAAAGAAATTCTATACCCTGCATGGGCTGAGAATTTCACTGGTAGAGGACTATCTCCATCGATAAACGATTGATTTGGCTGATTCACATGATGCGCTGATCCCCCTATCCAAAAGTCTTCGGTGAAAAACAACCCACCAAAGGATAGCGAAAGCATATTGACTGGATCTCCTAGACCAGGAATATCACTCCCAGGAAATATTGGACCAAAAGGGTCATTAGGGTTAATTTGATTTGCAAAAATCAAATTCTCGTAATAGCCAATCTCCCTCCTTATATAACTCGCCTGAAATCCAGGACGGAAATACATTTTATCACTTAATTTCAATTCATAGGAATAAAGTGCAGAAATGGTAGTGGAGCGAAGTTTGGATGCTCCCTCTGTATCTTGCATAACCATTACCCCAATACCTGAGTTGTAATCATTCAGATAGGTATCGTAGTATGCAGAAAATGTGGTGAATTGTGCATCAATACTTGGCCATTGGTTTCTGTAATTGAAACCAACTCGTCCAGTCAACTCAGATCCCGCAAAAGCTGGGTTTAAGTAAAGAGGTGCAGCGTAATATTGGCTATATTGCGGATCCTGTGCATAGGCATTAGTTCCTACAAATAGTCCAACCACACAAAGAAAAACAACGTAAACCAGAGACCGTAACAAGTATTTGTTCGTTAATTTGAATATTCA
>TARA_R110002020_G_scaffold475363_1_pt1 | contig 11605 bp, 1 predicted proteins | sample TARA_R110002020 | Tara Oceans TARA_R110002020 (sample SAMEA4396489) | marine metagenome | biome: Westerlies Biome; feature: [MES] marine water layer (ENVO:01000295) within the mesopelagic zone...; material: water (ENVO:00002006), including particulate matter (ENVO:01000060) such...
TCAACAGCAGATGGCCTATGGTGGGCTTATAGGATATCAAGCGGGCGGAGATGTTGTAGATCCTGCTTGGAGAAAAGGTCTGAGGTTTATGACCGGAGCAGGGAGCATGCAAGAGTTTAAGGAGAATCCATTTTCCACAATAGGTCAGACTTTGATGTGGGGTCTTCCTATAGGTGGCCTTGGACTCAAGGCAGTCACCAAGGGCATTCCTGCACTTATGAGTGGCCGTGCCGCAATGGGCCTCGTAAAAGGAGCCCCTGGTATTGGTGGCTGGAGAAATAGGCTGGGTCATTTTCTAGCTGGAGGCCGTGGTCGTCTTACCTCAAGAGGAGAGTTAGGAAGAGTTCGTGCTAAACCAGGATTCTCACAACGCACCCGTGGACCCAGTGTAAAACGCAGCCCGTATGAGAAGGGCACAAAAGTACCAAGATACAATCCGAAGACAAAGAAATTTGAGATGACATCTGTAGGCGGCCGAAAGCGGGGTGCACATACTCCCTATGAGAGATGGACACCAGAGCAGATAGGAAGGTCATCCATGTTAAGGGCGGGGATACCTGCCGTTGGAATTGGCTCCCTTATAGCCAGCGGTATGGGTGCCGACGAGTGGGGAGATCCAGAAGTAGAAGGCATGGAGGGTATGACTAGGGAAGAAATGATAGCTGCCTTGGGGTTAGATCCAAGCGGGGGCGCAGGCGGTGGCGGCGGCGGTGGCGGCAGTGGTGGTGGTGCCTTGTATGATGATATGAATAAGGTCGCATCAGATAGAATGAGACAGTACATGCGACATGAAGATTGGTTGAGAGCCGAAACGCCTGAAGAAGCGGCAGTCAGGGATCTTCAGATACAGATGGCGGATAGGTTGGAAGGTCGCATAGATCCAGATCGTGACCGTAGTGACGCATTGTCTGCCATGGCTGCACGGGCTGCCCAATCAATTACTGCTGAAGGCAGGGGTCGTGGTGGTGGTGCAGATGTTATGGCTGAAGCCGCACTAGAACAGATAGGAATAGGCAAGGAACAGCGTGCAGCCAGGGAAGACTTAGAAGATCAAGCGTTCCGCTTCAGAGCTATGGGACCAGAGCAGGCTGCTCTAAGATCTAGGCAGAGTACCGTTGGTGAGATTGATAGAGTTATGAGCGAGTTGCAAGGTGATCTGGGACAGCTTGCTCAAGTCGATCTTTCGACAGCACGGCAATTGGAAGGTATGCTACAAAGTGCCAGGATGCAGATTGAGCAGGGTCAGATGTTTGGTCCAGGTGAATTCGAAAATATGCTGATGCTGGCTGAACGGGCGGCTGACGATCCAGAGATTCCTGCTGTCACACAACAAAGATTGGCAAATCTGGTTAACATGTATTACGGAATGATGGAACAGCGATTGGCCCGTGAATATGCCGGACAAGGACAGGATCTGACGACACGATATACCCGATAACGGCGTTGCATACAAATGCCTAGATGGAAACAACTGCCGAACGGGAAGTGGGTTGCCGTCCCCTCTGTTGATAGCTACGCAGATCATTTCAGTAAACCCGGTCTTTATAGCGACGAATACTGGACATCTCTCGCAGGCAGGGACGACGAAGACAAGAGTGGGGGTACTCTTTTCGGCTCCTTTTTAGAGGGTGTCAAGTCTATCCCCAGCGGTGCCGCAGATGTATTTCTTTCAGGTGCCCAGGCAGCCATCGGCGTAGCCACGCCGTGGGGCGATCTCCCCATCGAAAGACGGCTGCGCGAGATGGCGTCGAAGCGAGCGCGTGAGAGAGATCCTGCTTATCGGGACGCATTCCTTCCTGCTGTTGGTACAGGTATGGGCCAGGTAGGTGTACTCGGCGGACTTAGTGCGTTAGGTCCAGGGGGTAGGGCCGCTGGTATGGCCGCTGGTGTGGGTATGGGTATCAGTGATCAGACCAGGCGTATTGCTGAATACGAGCAGCGTACTGGCGAAAACGTGCCGTGGTATAGGGAAAGTGCCGCACATATTCTTGGTGCCGCTATCGGCCTTACTGAAGTTTGGCCAGTGCAGAAGTTTCTCCTGCCGAAATCTATCCGAAAGATGGGCGACGACATCGTAGCAGGTGTTGCCCCCCGTAGTATAGAATCACTGTTGATGACAGCCACCGCAGAAGCAACGCAGGAGGCTAGTGCTCAGTGGATGCAGGCAATGTCCGCAAAGGGCCTATACGATCCCGAGGCCACGAAAGATCTGGCTTCTGCTATGGCGGAAGACTTCAAGGTCGGTGGTGTCGTTGGTGGCATGGCAGATCTCGTTGCAAAATCAATCATAGGAAGGCATACGAGAGGCGGAAGCACGGCTAAAACCAAAGCTGCATTGGATGCTGAACTTAGACGGGCAGACCACAGGTATCTCAACTCGTCGGCTGGACGGGAAGTTGCAGATGCCGCTGACCAAACTAGTCTAACGACGGAAATAGGTCAGATCCTAAAGGATAATGGCGTAGACAGAAGAATGGGTGAGGACATTCTGTCTATGTATCATGGAAGGTGGGCCGTTCTCCCAAGCAGGATGGAAAATTTCCTGATAGATGGCGGGGTTGATGCGGAATTTGTTGCAGAATTAAGAGATGAGTTTATTGCTCGTAACACGCAGGCCAGTGGACAGCTTGGTAGGCTTGCAGAAGCGGCGATTCAGGCTGGTGATCCGGCTGCACGCAAAAGATACCAAGACGCGCTAGAAGCACTTCAGTCTCTAACAACCGCAAGGGTTGGCAAGCTCGACCGGGCTCTTGAAACCATTGGATATGGGGCACGCCGGATTGGGGGACTAAGCGAGTCGAGCCAGTATCGGACAGCAAAAAAGGCTCAGATAGCTGCCGCTGATAACCAGAATCTTTTCACTTTCCAGCAGGCAAGAAAAGATGCGAAGGCAAAAGGCGAACCTGTCCCAAGTTACTTCACATTTATCAAGGGACTACTTGGTGGTGACTTTGGTGCTGGTGGATACTTTAGGGCTGCGGAGGTGCTTGGTACCCATGCGGGGCCTGGTACAAGTGCCGTTGACCGTAGACAGGCTGATGAAGATGGATCGCTTCCAGACTATAGCCTTGGTGCCTCAGAGCATGCTTCGTATGACCTGACTGAGATTTCAGAAGTTATATGGAGCGATGATATTATAAGTGGTTCTGAAAATTTTACGCGAGTAGCAGGGCTTACATATAATGAAAACTACAAGGCAGATATTATTGCTTTAGATCGTCAAATCAAAGAATTTGAAAAACGCAATGAAGACGCATATCAAGAGCATCCGATATTTCGTGAACAGGTAGTAGATGAAAGTCTTTCTGACGACCAGTGGTCAAAGCGACGAGATCAAAATAGTCAGGCTCTGATGCTCGCCAGAGGTGAGAATAATGCACAGTTGGCCGAGCTTCGTCGGCAAAGAAACATTGCCTACTTGAAGCTTCTTAGTGAGAGACTCACATACCTGAATAGCGTTTTCTATCCAACACGAGAGGTAGTAACACCCGAAGCTGTTACTGCCCGCGAAGAGGCCGCCGGGCGGCTCCGAATGGACGACGCTCAGTTTAGGGAGTGGCTGGCGGAAACCCAGGAAGTTGTTGGTCGCAATCAGAAAAAGAGTGAGTACGCCCAGGCCCAGGCGGCCCAGGCGCGTGAAAATCTTGAACGGCAGGTAAGGGATCTGAGTCCTGAAGAAACCTTTAATATGAGAGCCAAATTCCTGCCTCAAATAAGGGCAGGTTTCCTTGAATTTCCTAGAGATATTTCTGCTACCAATTCCGCAAATCTCGCCCGCCTGTTTAGCACCAATGTAGAACAGACAACCGCCAATCTGGACACGATGTTTGAGACAAGGGCGCACGCGGACATATCTGACTGGCTTATTAGATATGGCGTGCAGCGACCCCGAGATAGCGGTATCCCTTACTTAGACAGGTCCGCACCAGTAGTTCGAAAGTTCCTAGACAGTCAAAAGCCCGACGAAGAAGCAATTGCTATCGTAGAAAAACATGCAAAAAAGATAGGAAAAAGCCGGGAAGAGCTTACCAAAGATGAAGTAGATGATGCCTTTAGGAAAAAATTTGCGGCCCCTATGTCAGCAGACATAGATGTACAAATGGCCGCAGTTCGTCAGATCAATGAAATGACGGATAGGTACAACTACGATAAGCCGCAGATCAAAGAAAGCGACATCGTAGAATTATTAAAATCAAAAAATATTTTACTTAGAGGTGATACCCCGGATTCTGATAAGGCTGTTGAGGGTAATATTGGATCTGCTTTAGCTGATAAAACTAAGACAGGCGTAAATAGTCGGCCATTCCAGATGTTGTTAACCGACATGACTGGAGCAAGAAGCTGGGAAGAAGCTGGATATTCCGAAAGACTGCTCATGTATTCCCGTCTGCTCCAACTTGCGCCACATCGTGAGGTTAAAAAGACAAATAGGCAGGGTGACCCACCCGGTAGGGGTGAAGATGCTGACCACAGGTCGATATATCTGCCGAATTTCTATGAAGATCCGTCGCTCAACGCACACATCGACACCATACTCGGTGAAATTATAGAACCTGGCGGAGTCTTGGAGCGCAGGAACGTTACGAAAAGGCTTTTCTTTGAAACCCTTGAAGGTGACGCAACTGTTCAGTCCGGCCTCATGGCTAAAACAAAAGATCTTTTAGGCGACGAGTTTGATGGCACTCAGTTTAATGAAGCAATGGCCACTCTTATAGAAAGTGGCGTTCTGATTCATGGAAAGACAGATCCAAAAGACGTTGTAAGTACGGAAATCGAACAAAGTTCTGATGAAACAATCGAACAGGGTATGCCGTTTCTCACGGTAAATGGAGAGTTAGGTACGCCGTCCAACCCCATTCCGCTACAAAGCGATATAAGTGGTACAGTTCCAAATGGGGCAGAAAGAACGATACTGACTCCGACTCAATGGATGAACCGTTTCATAGAGGAAAGGGCAGGAGAGCCCAGTGAGGGTACTAAAATCAAGGTAGAATATCGACCTGAATTCAAGCACCTGAGTCCGATAGAGATGATAAGGCGGGGAATAAAAAAATCCCTGATGATGGACAAGTTAATGGTCGAGCGGCTCTCTCCGGGTACGGTTATAACTCTTAGCGATCCGCCCTTTGGTGATGTAACTGTAAGAATTACTACCGAAGGACAGCCATTGTCGTGGGATTTTGAGGAGACAGAAGCAATAAGAGGGACCAGGCTGTGGGATATGATAAAGTCTATTGGTCCCGTAGCCTTTGCTGGAAGTAATGAGGTTCAGTTGGCCGCGACAGAGGCTATAGATGTCCTGAATAAAGGAACAAAATTCGAAAAGTGGACACCCAAGGAGCAGGCAAAAACCAGAATTGCTTCCCAATTTATCGGGGAGGGCGCGGAAGGTTCGGCAACTGATAATTATCGGACTATGTATGAGTCTATCAACCCAGGAGTGGCTAATTCAGGGGCCTACACTTTTGAAGACGTTGTTTTTGTTGCTTCCAATGGTAAAAGAAGGGGTCGCATTAGCCCCGTTGATGCCGAAGGCAACTTGCAGGGGGCATACCGGAATGTAGAAGCAGCTATACAGGCTAGATCAACTATAGTTATGGACGACCAGGCCCATCTCAGGGCGACGGGCGATTATAATATTGGAGAGGCTGCCCTCGCACGGTACCTAAGAGATCGTGGGTATAAAAGGCTACCCGATACTCCTCCCCCCGAAGCTGGTCCCGCGTTTACAGAGGCGTGGAGCAACGGAACGACTGGCGTATGGGTTCCCATGGAAAGTGCGGTAGAATGGAGTGAGCGAACCGGAGAGACTGCCAAAAATTTTGAAACATATAGAAAGAATATTTCTAGAGAGGTAGGCTTTGAGTTGTTTGATCCTGCCAACGAGCCGGATGTAGAACGCTGGATGAATGCTGTAGATAGATACGAGCAGGCAGTGGCGTATTTCGAAAGTACGGGCAGGACGCTGGAGATAGACCCAAGGCTGGAAACTCCCGGCATACTACCCGAAGAGGATGGCGGGGGAATTACCGCACTTGCTAGTACGAATCCGTTCTGGCAACACGTTACGAGACTTTCAGGACTGAAGGCAGACCCTCTTACCATATTAAAAGCGGTAATTAGAAATGACATCACAAATTTGGAAACCTGGGCTGCGGTGGGTGACCTTGAGACATCCGACCAGGATGTGAATAGAACGGCAGCGGCTATTAGCCACGGAATAAAATCAAGCGTTCCTTCAGCCGATGGCTGGAATATGCTTCTAAACCAAGTGGGATTAAGCCTGAAGAACTTTCCGTGGCCCTTTCAAGTCGATTCTTCCAGGCCCATAAACGGCAAGCATGAGATTGATCTTACCGAGCAGGAAAAGCAGGCGGCAATTGCAGAATATATGGAAGAAATAGATGCTGTGATTCCAATAGACTCACGCCTTAGAAATGAAGATGGAAGTCTGAGGTCAGAAATCCGTATATCAGATGTGGCTGCTGCCCGAAAGTTCGCTCCCCTAGCCGATCAAATATTTAGTACCCATCAGCTTCCCGTAATATTTGCACCGACCTATGAAGGAGCTACAGCCTATAATTCAGGTACCCATATCGTAATTGATGCCACCAAGGTTGACAGTTCTTATACCAATAAATGGTGGACAAGAATGTCGATAAGAGATCGGCAGCTTACGGAGCAGGATGAATATATAGAAAAATTAGAAAATATACCGAGAGAGTTCGCGTCCGTTGATGAGTTTATGATGTTCATCATATCCCATGAGAAGGCCCATTCTGTAGTTCCTCCAGCGGATGCTGGTATAACGTGGATTCCAGGCTCTGGTTATAAAGGATCTACAGGTAGTCTGGCCTATAGTCAGTACGAAGATATTGTCAGTGCTATTGGTCTGCTGGAGATGGACAGCTTCATGTTTGAGCAGGTCCGTCAGAAGTTCAAGCAGAGACAGAAGGAGATCAATGATTCACCTCCCCCAGAGTATGATGGCGAACATGTAAGCCTTAACGTCAACTATAAAAGGCTTCTGGATCAGCATACCTCAGATGAACAGGCCGCGCTTAGGGGCACCCCCGAACAACAAGAGAGCGACCAAGAACGATACGAGAAGGAAACCAGGCCAGAAAGAGTTCAAGCGTTGTTGGAATCAGAAAATCTTGATAAGCCTATTAAAAAGCTTTTGGATGAGTACAACCGCAGTAATCCTGATCAAAAACCGTTAACCAAACGAGAGTATGTAGACAGATTTGCTTCTCATATTCAATCTGCTGCTGGTATAGAGCAGCTTAGTGACATGGGTCTTCTGGAAACTGTTGGCGAGAAGCTTAAAACGGTAGCAGATCGTGTTCCTGTCGATACAATACTTGAATTGGAAACCCCTGATGGCAGAACGATCATCAAGTCGCTCATGGCAAGTGGAGCACTGCCAGCATCACTTAGTAAAACTACATCTGCACTGAGAACAGAATATCTTAGCACGGTTCAAGATCGTTTTGAGGTTCTTCAAAAAAATGTAGATAGAGTTCTCAAGAAGATGCGTGTCCCTGACAATGTGAAGGTCCAGTTTGTATCTGACCTTGATCATATGTTTCAAGTGGTTTCAGACGTTGGCGTTGCTGGCCGCTTAGTAGAAGGTAGGCATGCCGTATACGATGCTCCGGGCAACAGAATCATTATCAATCTTACAAATGTGGACCCTGATAATATGAAAGGTGCCCAGGAGATAATGAAGGATGTCGCATTCCACGAAGGGCTGCACTCTCTCTTAATGAGAGATGTCCTGACTGGTGAGGAGCTTCGCGTATTAAACAATTACATCCGCAATAATGTGGTTCCCAAAGAAGTCGATGCGGGGGCAAACGGCGAGAACCTTACTTGGTACGAGCGTGCAGTATATAGGCACCGCAACACCAACCTTACCGAAGGGGATATGGAGCATGAGGCCATCATCTCCCTGATGGAGAGCTTGGTTAAGAATGAGGTTCCAGATGCCATATCTGCGGGCAAGGTTCGCAAGATCAAGAAGGGCCTGAGCGGATTGATTGAAGGTATGATCGGTGCGGCTAAGGAATCGGACATTACGGATGTTGTCAAAATACTTGCTGGTATAGAACAGGGTCGCATCGGTGAGCGTGGTTCAGGATTCATGGGTGATACTGAATTCACGGATGACCATGAGATAAGATCGACAAGGCTGTCACGCTATGCAGATCCTAAAGAACTGGCAGAACTGGAGAGGGCTGTCGGTCTTCGTGATGCAGCCAAGACCGATGAAATGAGGGCAATAGAGCAAGCGAAGGTTGACGAAATCGCAGATCGTATTGTGGCGAGGCGTACCGCCATTCAGGACTCCGCACCGCCCGACCCGGATGATGCAGAGGCCATGCAGAATAAACGTGAGCTTGACCAGACGATAGTGGAGGGGACAAACCCGCTTAACATACCGCTATACGGCAACCTTGATCCTAGTGGCAGGGGGGTAAAAGAAGCGATCAACGAAGCTATGCGGATACGCAGGGGCGAGCAGGGGTATGTGATGCCCGCAGAGTACCAATACTTCTTCAATAACAGGGCACCCAGATCTAGCTCCAGTGCCGTAGATCTCGTGGAAGAAGGCGTCAAGGCTGGAGCTATTTCGCACGTTGAGGGAGATCCTGTGCGAAAGGCCCTTAAAGATGGGCCACTTAGCGACAAGGCACTTTCTCAGAAAGAATTAGATGAGCCACTTGGCAAGAGTTCGGTTGATGGCTTTCGGTATCAGTATTTGGATCGCCGTCAGTGGGTTGTGGGCCAAACAGATAGAATCCTAGCCGCACGCGACAGGGCGCAGTTGGACGCAGAGACTTCCGCACTGGTGATGTGGCGTAACGCTGATAACGCGCTCAACTGGCTACCCAGCCTGATGACCAGGGGGCCTCTGTCCTACTTAGGCGTTGGTACTGGCATGGGCGAGTTTGATAATACACCTGTCTACGACGACAAGCTTCAAGAAAAGTATGGAGGCAATGGTAGAGTGCTTGGCCTCAACGACATCTTTAGCTTCATCATAGAGCCGAAGGATAATGAGGTAGCAACTCTTTATGGTGTAGCGAAAAGAATCAAGTGGACCAAGAAACGGCTGGACGAAGTTAAGCGGATGACAGGAGGGGTACCCATTGAGCAGTTGAGTCCTGAACTCAGACGCGAATATAACAGATTCAATGACGCTTACGAAAAAATAAATCCTAAAAATAAATTTAAGGACGCATATCTCAATAAGATTATTCAGGAAATCGAAGGCAACGACAGAAATAGTCACATCATAGAATTCTGGGATAACTACCAGGCGTTTAATCGTCAGATGATTCAGATGTCTTACGACACGGGTATGATTACGAGAGAGCAGTACAACGAATGGATGAGTATGGACTACGCACCTTTCTATCGTGATGTGAGTCCGATAGAAAGCTTCCCCGTGGGTACCCAGCAAGGGATGCAGCAGCGTGGAAGAAATCTGGTCGAACAGGCACTGGAAGGAAGCAAAGATCCCATATCTACCGACCTGATGAACAGTATCCTAGAGAACACACAGGCACTGGTACGGGATGCCATGATGAACGTGGCGGCCTCCCGCACGGCCAGGGACTCATTAGAACTTGGCGAAGGTAGAAAAATAGATATCAGCAACCTTGCTGCGGCTGTGGATAACCGTGTGATCCGTGTTATGGAGAACGGTGTTCCGACTTTTTACGAATTAGACGATGCAGAGCTTGCAATGTCCACCATGATGTTGGGATTCAATCCTAAGAAGCGGTTGCAGGAGTTGTTTGGGGGCCAGAAACTGGGAAGGGGCATGTCCAAGGCACTGACCTCTACCTCCTCGTGGCTCAGAGAAAGTGTTACGAGAACTCCGGCGTTCCAAGTAAAGAATATTTTTAGAGATTCGTGGAATGCGATGATCCTGACCGGGGGTGGCCCCGGCCTTCTTCTCGACTCAATGAGAAATGCCATAAGGCCAGACTCACTGCGTAGGGCGGAAGAGGCGGGGCTGTCGATAGGCATCGACTTCATTGCAGAGCCTGGCCAGTATGGGCGCAAGATGCGGAGTGAGCTTCAAAAGAAGAATCCTGACTGGACCAACCCGCTTACTCCGGTAAGGGTTGCGTGGGATTTCCTGGGACGTATCGCAAAGCAATCTGAGATAGCAACCAGAGTAGCCGTGTACGACCGCGTGCTTGCCAAGACCGGGGACAGAGCCTTGGCACAGTACCTGGCTGTAGAAATTATGAACTACGGTCGTCGTGGCGCAAACCCAGCACTCAGTACCTATATGTCTACAGTGCCCTTTATGAACGGCAGGATGCAGGGCCTTGATGTAACGCTTGGCGTACTTGGGGTGACGAGAAGGGGTGCCTCCGATATCCCAGGTACCTTCGCGTATGGCATGACCAAAACTGAGTATGAGAATGCTCCCTTATGGCAGAAGCATAGGGCACAAATGTTTAGTCGCGGGCTACTGCTGTCAGCAGCTACCGGACTGATGTATATGCTAATGCGTGATGACGAGGAATGGCAGGACTTGAGGGATGAGACAAAGGCTGACAACTGGCTGCTCCCAATGTCGGATCACGCATGGCTCAAAATACCTATCCCGTTTGAGGTTGGTGTTTTGTTCAAGGTGATTCCAGAAAAACTTATGGAAGCCGCCATGGAGAAGGATGTCGATTATCGTGATGTCGGCAGTGAGGTTGTTAGACAGCTACGCACTTCCTTGAGCATAGGTGCCCCCCAACTCGTGGCCCCGATAGCCAACGCGATGCGTAACTACGACACATTCAGAAAGGACGCCATTGTTTCTCCTTGGATGGAGGAGGGCCTTGATCCCAACGAGCAGCGCAACCGTTATACAAGCAACGTAGCGCGTAGTGTCTCGGATCTGGTAAACGACATACCTCTCGTCAACAATCTGACCTTTCTTACTTCCCCCATGAAGATGGAGTATATGATGCGCCAGTATCTGGGTACCATGGGGGGTTATGTAATGGTGGCGGCAGACAGGGTTGCCCGAACAGGAGTGATACCAACCATCCCCTACGATCCGCTTATGAACTGGTCTGAAGCGGAAAACATAGTCGGTACTAACGTGGACTTCGATCTTAATTCTTTTGTAGGTGGCGAAGGTATCGCAAATGTGCCGCTCTTAGGTGACCTGCTTACCGATCCAAGAACCCGTGCGGGTCGTCAGCAGGATTTCTATGAAACGATCAATGAGCTTGATGAGGTCGTTGCCACACTCAGCAGTATCACAGAGCGGGATCGACAGAAGGGTTTTGAGTACAGAAGAAAGCATCAGGCAATCCTGAACAATAAGGAGTACTTGAGATATATGGCCAGGCAGATGAAGAACTGGCGTGATCAAAGAGATCGGTTGGCTGACGTACCGCGTGAACTGATGTCGGACGACGAGAAGCGCGAATACTACCAACGACTTCTCAAGCGTCGTACTAGTCGTCTGTCTGGTATTACGAGAATCGCGGGTGACTTGAGGGATGCCAGATCGCCATTGAGGTGGTTTGATGAGGATTAAAAAATGATTAAAGAAATTTTTAAGGATGAGCGCGGAACC
>TARA_R110002020_G_scaffold205131_2_pt1 | contig 11604 bp, 21 predicted proteins | sample TARA_R110002020 | Tara Oceans TARA_R110002020 (sample SAMEA4396489) | marine metagenome | biome: Westerlies Biome; feature: [MES] marine water layer (ENVO:01000295) within the mesopelagic zone...; material: water (ENVO:00002006), including particulate matter (ENVO:01000060) such...
GCTCCTTGATAAACTGATGTAGTGCCTCCTGTGCCCACCTGATTTCCTGTTTTTCCCGTTTTCACATGGTTTTTTAAGTAATTGTCTCCATTGTTGTTGGATTTTGATTGACCATATACCCTAATATGTAATTTAGCAATTACTTTATTGTGTGGGCGGTAAAACAGACCTGCACCATCATCATCTCTTACAACAATGGTATCTTTATTTGTCCATGGGAATGCTTCGCCTTCATCACCATCATATAGAGATAATTCAGAATCATCTATCCAAATACGCAACCCATTATAACCGTCTTTCGCCCAACTGTGGGAATATCCTCCTGCTTCTGGAATGCTTGGCCAACCTGTGGCTATCTGCATAAATGTTGCGCTTGTCACCCCACCCGGAATATCTACTAAGGAAGCATTAAACTTTTGAGTGGCTGTTTCACTATTGAATGTGCCAAAAGAATTGCTGACGAAAAATCCACTCATACTTCTTCTGTGGTATCGCTGATACTTAAAGATTTGGGGTAATACCGTTCATACAATTCATAGACAGGAATTAGATACATCGTGCAAACTATACTAAATATGCCTAAGTTAGACCAATAAGACAAATCATAAAGATAACACCAGAGTAGGGTGAGTGGTTGGAGAGCCACAAATCCTGCCCATGGTCGGAGTATGGCCTTCAGAGACATGATAGCCAAACCTTACCACAAGCCATGGGATGAATTAAATTGTATTGAGAATCTTTTCTGCTAACTATACCTAACCGCACCAATTTTCGCATAACACTCCCAATAGAATGTGAGGTTTGGTGAAATCCATATTCATCCAATAGTCGGGCTATGGCGTTGGCTCCTAAACCTTCGGGGTGTCGGGCCAAAGTGCGACAGCAATTAAAGAGCAACCAATTGGTTGCTGTTTGGGCTGATTCAGAACATTGTCTGTTGCAGAAGATTTTATCGTTGCGTTCTCCATAAGTGATACTAAAGTTATCTCCGCACCAAAAACATTTGAGAGTTAATGGCTGACCGCCGTAGCGAATGTGCTTCCATTGATGGTCAGTAGAACCAAAGGCTTCACAATAATCGGAACAATAGGCAGCATTGTTATAGGGTCTTTTGATAGTATCCCCACAAAGACAAATCTTAATCATTAGACTTCACTCCTTGGTGGGTGCGGTGATATTTGTATTGTTCTTTGGAAATACCACACTTGATGCAATCACTAACTCCTTGATTAAATACAAAGTCATGCTCACAAGTGTTGGCCAATTGTGCCACCAATTCCCTCCATTCCCGATGGAGTTGCACAAACTCTTGATGCTGTTTTTTTCTCAACTCATCTAATTGCTGGCGTTTCTGCCAAAGCGGGGTCTCTCTTAATGTCATTTTAACTACCTCTGGGAGTATCATAAACAAAGTGTAAATCTTTGGTTTCATTCCAGAACTCAATATAGCGACCAAATACCTTGCTATCGCTCGTTATCTTCAGTTGTCCACATGGACAAACCTCATGATTTCTATCGGGTCTCCATACCCATTCTTTGCACTTATTACATCTAAGAGCAATACTCATGATATACCTATGGCATAGGACTGATATAAAACTATTCTTTTTGATGTAATTTTAACCATGTCAGTCTTTTACTTAGTATGGGTAACTTTTCCAAACCCATCTCATGTAGTTGATTAAATGCACAGGCTTGTGAACTTAACCAAAAGGGTTCAGAGTTTTCCCAATTTAGATTACGCAGCAATTCTTCAAAATCAGTGTATTGTATCATTGTTAAACTCATGTCTCTTTCCTCCAACCAGTTGGAATTGGGTAGTGATACGGTTTTCTGATACTTAAAGATTGGCTTGCAGTCACTTGTTTACACGCTTATTCGTCACCAAAAGATATGACTCGTGTGCTACGGGATTGTAAGTTGTAAACCGTCAATAAAGATTTCTTGGCTTGATAACCGAGCATCTGCATAAAGTCAGTTTCATCTTGGAAAGTGGAAGATACTACTAAGGGTGTCCCTCTATACCACTCAACTTGGTGGGCGTGTGTATGTCCTGTAACGAACAGGTCAGGAACATCTTTGATAATCATTTGGTCCTCAATTTCAGGAGAAAGGGCATTTCTTTCTCCCCACATAGGGGCCAAGTGTCGCTTCTTCATCATTTCTTTCATGGCTTCGGCTGGGGCTTCATAAGTTACATGAGCCATGCGGGGAACCATGTCATCAATCCCTTTGCCGTGATAAGACAAAATCTCAAAAGGTTCTCCTTTGGGGCCATGGTCTAAGTAAATCCGAGCAGGGTTTCCAGTATGCAAGGCTGAATTGAAACTTTGACGAATCAAGGGTTCAAGCATTGGTTGTGGTTCGGCAGGACGGACAGCATCATGATTACCGGGAAGAATAATGGGTGTGATATGGTCTGGGAGTCTATCTAATTGGCGGGCGCAGTATTCATATTGGTCATAGACATCCAGCATAGAGAGATTTTTCTCGTGGCCGGGATACACTCCTACGCCATCTACTACATCACCAGACAAAACAAAGTATTTGATATTCTTAGCGGTCTCATCATCAGAGTTAAACCATTCCATCATCCGATTCCAATCTTTCTCAAGGAATTGTTTGGAACCCATGTGAAGGTCGGAAGCAAAGGCTACGGAAACGGGGTCGTATTCTAATCCTCCTCGGTTTTGGTGAGTGCGTAAAACTTCAGGATACTGAACTCGGTTAGCGAAAAACATATCTCCATTATCAGAAAATGTGCCTACAACGCCGATAACATCGTCATTGACTAAAGTTCCGGCTGCGGGGTCATCTTTACGAATGAACACAGTAAGTAATCCAGTTCTATCTTCTAATTCTACAATACGGCCTCCAGACCTGCTTCGGCGAATATCGGTAACGATTCCAATGACGGCTACTTGCTTTCGCATAAACCGATTCCGATTTTTCAAGACTTCTCGTATATCTCCAAACTTATGAAACCCAAGTTCAGTTCTCAAAATGTTTTCTATGACTTCTAAACGGTTCTGGAACAAATTGATAATATCTTCCATCTTACCTGTTTGGTCAGTTTCTCCGACTGATGGGGCCATGCTAATCATATCAGGATAATCGGTGGCTTTAGCCTTCCATGAGTCTGCGATTTGCCGAGGCGTTAAGATTTCTTCATGAATGCGTTTATGCGTCCAACCCCGAATCTCTTTCATATTAACACCTACTCCACATAATCTGCATCATCAATATCAATCTCAATCACACAAGTTTCATCATCACGACATCCTTCGCAGTCACAAATATCTTGTAGGAAATGAAGCCAATGGTGGAAAATATCCTCTTGAGTAATGTCGGGAACACTCTCTTTCATTAGTTTGCTAAATATGCCAAAACCTGCTGCGTAGTCTGCGTATTTCTTCTTCCAAAATAAATCGTTCATGGTCTTTATATGTCAAAGCACCTATATGAACTTAGGGGTTTTTGGGTGGAAATACGAGATTGATATGAGAAGCGGCGGGATGGGTAAGTGGCTTTTGAGCCACTTCTTTTCGGCGTTTACGCCGGTGGAAGAATCTTTTGATTTTGGCTACCACTATCCAGAGGAGGGCTAAAAAAATGAGTTCAAATATGAGTTGGACTCCTGCTTCTAAGGTAAATCCTGAATCCACACACCAGACGGGTATTCCTTCGGGTGGTTGTGCGTAATCATTAGAGCATACTTGGCTCATAGTAGTATTAGGGACACACGACTACTTAAACTGGAGGGTAATTTGCTCTCGGTAGCCCGTTTAGGAGTTATCAAGCAGACTATCCAACATTTCATCCTCTTGCACTTCAAGTAGGGCCTTTCCGCCGAGCCATAGCCCACCAAGAATAATAAGATTGGCTGCAACATGAGGCCATTGTTTGGCTCTAACTGTCGTGGTTATGTAATAACCAGTAATACAAATAGCACTTAAAATAACTATTCCAGAATAATTTATCTCGGATTCCATATCACTCATTCTCCATTATTATGATTTTAACCAACCGCCAAGCAGAACGGAAACAATAACTAAACTCCCTATGCCTATGGCTACCATTCCCGGATTCAAAACTTTAGGTGCTGGGCCGCCTGTTTGTTTCGGTTCTGGGTCATTCATGTAAAAGACTTGTGGAACTTGTTGAATAACTGTGCGAATGTTTCTTCGTGGCTTCGGTTTTGGGGGTGGTGCATTGAACAAAGTATTATGTTGAAGATAATTGCTGTATGCTAAACCAGCAAACAGACCACTAATTACTGTAAGAGTTACTACAAATGGACCGGATTCTGCCATTTAATCACCTAAGCATTAAGGAATGCTAAAAGTTTTTCCCAAAATCCTTCGCCAACATCTTCATCTTGTAGTTTCTTTTGGACTTCTTCTTTAGCAGAACATTTCTTTTTGGATTCTTCGTAGCGGTCTTGAACTTCTTTAAGGCCGGTTGCGGCTTCTTTTTCAAACTTGGCAGATAGTTCTTGAGAATCTTTTTTGGCCTTGGTTATTGTGGCTTCCAATTCTTTTTTCAGTCTAAGGCGTTCATCAGCAATTTCACCTTTAAGTTTTTTAATGTGTGTTGGCGAGTTGGCTTTAACGGCACACCAATCAGTTGAGTGGGTGCCTCCCTCATCATCTCCACTTGTGTCATACTGACCTTCGGTATCTTCATCTTCGGGTGGTTCTTCAGGTGGTGGTGCTTCAGCCTTGAATACATCTTGTGAATACAAGTAGCCAATTACTCCAATTGCGGCTATGGTTCCAATTACTTTATTGTCCATTGTTAATCACCTTATGCGGTATGGGAGGTTCCTTCGGCACGGATACCAGTCACGGTTGCCATGTTAATGATTCGGAAGGCTCCTTTTTGCATATCATAGATAGTAAAATGTCCTCGGCCACGGCGGGCTGTTCGGCCATGAGCAGGTGAAGCACCGGCTACGGGAGTATATCTCTTACCAATTCGGCCAACGAGGGTTCTCTCGGAACCATCTTTCTTAATGAAGGTTACGCCTACAATTTTTCCTGCTGATTCATCAAGGATTTTTTCAACATCTGCACGCTTCATAAAGTTATGAGGTGGGGATGGTGCGCCAAAAACTTCTCGGAGTTTCCAACCAACTAATGTTAGAACGGCTGCGCCGCCTGCACCATACATGAGTGCTTGTTTCCAATCTTTTTCTGTAAGTTTAACGATAGCATAACCAAATGCTCCAAATCCAACTACGGTTCCTGCAATTGCCAGCATACTAAAGTGTTCAGTTGAACTGATACTTAAAGATTTGTATTAGTTACCTAATCTTCGGTCTGGGTCGCCCGGTTCTGTTGGGTTAGGAATTGCATGATACATACTCATGTTGAACCCTGACTCTTCTGGACATCTTTTCATTAAATGTTCATAGTGGCTATCAACTGCTTTCTTTTGCCAGTGTTCTCTCACGACATAAAGTGTAATTGGATTCATATACGCAGGTTTTTTCATGTCTTTTAACATTATGAGTGCGTCCGTAACGACTCGTGTAATGGAGTCTCCATCATCAATGATATGAACTCCCGCAGGGTATTCTTCAATAATGGCTGCTATGGCCAGTGGGTTCATGTAATCATCTCCCATTATAAGAGGAATAAGTGGTTGGGTATATGCACCATGCCTATCAAATGTCAGATGACTTACAAAATCTGGGATTCCTGTTCTTGAATCAGAAACATAGTAATCTATCCCTGTTTTTGAACCATGCACGAGAGAAAAAATAATGTCCATAGTTTTTTCAACACGGCCATTAGCCGCCATAGAACCACTATTATTGAAAATAACGGCTGGGCATTTCGGTGCTTTCGGTGATATATATCCAGTGCGGTGCATAAAATATATGGGGCTACGCCGATACTTAAAGATTTGTGTCAGTAAATCCTTCAAATGTCCACGGTGCAATCGGTTGCACTAAATCCAGAATGGCCTTAGCATAGACTTGGATTTCATACTGCGCCGCAGTATCCATTCTCAATCTCAAGAAATTGAAAAGGCTTCGGGCATTGACAGTCCAATAGAACTCGGTGTAGGTTGCCAAAGGCAAAACTCCTCGTGCTTGTTCTCTCGCAACGCCTGAATCTAACAGTTGTTCATAAGCAGTTTCGCACTCATTTATGGCCTGATGATAAATCGTGGAAAGGTGAGCAGTTTCTTGTAATGAATAATGGGCCTGTGCAGAAGATTGTTTATTGTCTTGATTGTTGCTTCTCCATTCAGTCGGACTCCAAAACTCGGTATCTAATTTTACATACCTGCCTGATATTTCATTGAATGAGCCTATTCTGTGTCTAAACCATTGACGAGCCACAAAGATTGGGCACTTAACATGAAATGTGAATACTAAATGTTCAAAAGGTGTTTCATGTTTATTATCTAATAGATACTTGAGTAGTTTTCGGTCTGCTTCGGGACCTTTAGTTTCATTACCATAAGAAACACGAGCCGTTTTGACTACGGTATTATCATTACCTACGCTATCTGTCAAACGAATAAAGCCTGAATCTAAGATTCTCGTGGCCGTAGGTGGAACCTTGCTCATGACATTATGCCTCTAATACCATCCAATACTTCAGTAAGTTCTTGAATCGCATATTCGGCCTCTTCCACAGACTTAGTGCCTGTGACTACGCACTTACCGCTACCAAAGATTAAACAAACTCCGGAAGTTTCTTCAAGTCGGAAAATCAGGCCCGGGAATTGCTCTGGTTCGTATTCACATCGGTCAAACGGCAGAGCCAATACTAAATCGTGAAGGTGAAGGCTGTGGCCGTATTCATAAGTCATGACAATGTTCTGAACCAAAATATCTTCATCCTTGAACTCCCATAGTTCAAACCCATGGGCTTCTAAATCATCAACAATGTGGTGCATAGCAGTTACGACATCCTCATAGGAGGTCGCTCCTGTGGCTACTAAACGACCAGACCCGAACAACAATAGGCACACTTTGGGTGCGCCTTTGCCGTGGGTGGCTTCCCCCACACGATATACCATACCGGGGAATTGTTCTGCTTCAAAGTGCAAATCCAATGTATCTGCTACTTCATGCAAATCAATGTTATCTGTAATTCTTGCACTGGCTACCATATTGACTATTTTTTGGGTCATACTTAAACCTAAGACGAATCACCCATATAAAGGCGACTATGTTTGAGCCTGTTTTGGGCACTGGGGGCAACTAAGTAAATCGGCTACATAAGGCAGTTCACAATCATTACAGTATCTCAATCCCAATACTTCGTATTGGAGTCGTCTTAGTTCAGATTCTTCGGCATCAGCATTACTGCTTTTTTTACTACTTCTCCACGCTTTGGTGGGTTTCTTAATCTTCTCTGACATCATATCACAGGTCCAGATGAATCCACCGAATCACCCAATGCGTCACGCATAAGGTTTAAGGTATAGGGGTCTAAGTTTAATACTTGCTTGAGAAACTTATGGGCTTCTTTAGTAATTAGGTCCATAGGAATAGACGGTCTTTCCATTTCTAAGTAATCAATAATATCTCGGCTACACAACCAATAGGTGTTCACTAACTCTGGTAAAGTAAAGTCTTGAGTTTCTTCTTCTCCAAAGTGGTTTCTAACTATCATTTTGATGGTTGGTGCTATTTGCACTTGCATCTTTTCGGACTCCCAATTACTGAATAATAATTGGTAAATCTCAATCAGGGATTCATCCATGTAAAATGTCTCCGTCAGTTATCATAGGGGATTTCAACTACTTAATGTTATTGATTAGGGAATAGGTGGAGTGGCAGGCTACTATGTATTTAATTCCGAGGAAACCTAATTCCAACTCCGTTTTTACTTATTATATGTTTTCTTGTTTTATTTTTTTTGCGAATCAACCCTCAATCAAAAACATAAATTGATAGTGAATATAATTCATTTAATCGGAAAAGCCGCCCGGTTGCTGCCGAGTGCATACTTGGTAATTTCATTTACGGATTGTGGCTGACCAAACCGTTTAATGGTCATTTTGAATCCTTAAACTTCCTTACCCTTACGGAACCTCCTACGATAAATATACTATGCTGAAGCACTGATATAAAGATAACCTTAAGTAGTCGTAAGTATCTATTCAAAGTATGACGAAAGCCTCCTTTCGGGACTGGCAAATGGCACAGCAAGTCTTGAAACAACAATTGGATGCGTCCAGAAGTTGGCAAATGAGTGCATTCAACGATGGAATACTTGATGAGGGGGATACAATAAGTGATGCAATTGAGTTTTATTTGAGTCAGTGGCGTGGATTTTTAGAGGATGAGGAAAGGTGGTCGCCTTGGAAAGTAAGTGGCGTATTTTCGTTTGTAAATCCAGAAGCCCCCAGAGGATTAGGTGGTGCGTCCATAGGACTTTTACGGTTGAAACACTATTTAGAAAAAAATGCGCTATCCAATAATATGGTTCTTTGGGCATTTAGCCCGATGTCAATGGCAGAAGGATTAGCAGAATATCCTCAAGACCTCACTGACTTGGTGGAGGACCTTTATAGCCTCACTTACGAGAGGCTGCGTGCTGGGTCAATTGATTGGCCTCTTTACTATATGGTTACTACGGATATGCCTCAAAGTTTTGATACCGAGATAACAGTGGACGGTCATGATATTTCAGCACTCATGCCTTATGCTATGGGATTTGACCATTGGGGGAATATACAGAAGGTGAAGGCCAGAGATATGTTGTTATCGCCTGATGTAGAAGGGGTGGGCTTACCCGGCACTGAATGGTTGTTGGGGCGGCGGGTCAATATGGCTGCGGGGAAAATGACTAAAGAATATGTAGCCAGTGGTGGAATAGGACAAGTATTACGATTTTTGAAACACGGCCATCCACTCTTTAAGAAAGCACCGGATGGAAGTCGCTTAATCCAAACTGATTTCACTTGGGAAAAACCACCCCACGCCTTTGCGAAACACAACATCTCATCACGCCCCAATACTGAAGGTATGACTATGCCCACAATCAACAGCCTCTTGGCTCTGGATGCACAGCCTCACTATCAAGTATTGGAGGATAGGCATGGGGAGTTGGTCATGCTGTATAACACAGTCAATCCTATTTTTGCCATAGTATTAACTGGAAAAAGGCACCCTAATTTTCAGATACTTAACTGGAGAACCGATAACTTAATAACTCTGTTTCCCTATATGATGATGGAGGAGATAGAATGACTACGCTAAAACTGGAAAACGGGTTATCTGAAGAGGTCATAAAAACCTTATCGGCTCATAAAAATGAACCTCAATGGATGTTAGATATTCGGCTTAAGGCGTTCCATCATTTTATCAATAGACCTATGCCTACTTGGGGTAATACTGAATCACTTGATGCGATTGATTTTGAAGATATATGTTATTTCAATGTGGTAGGAAAAAATGAAGAAGATTGGGACGAAGTTCCTGATAAAATTAAAGATACTTTTGATAAATTAGGCATTCCTGAAGCAGAACAAAAATGGTTGGGTGGTTTGACGGCTCAATATGATAGTGAATCCGTCTATCATTCTATTAGAGAAGATTTAGAAGCGCAGGGTGTGATTTTTATGGATATGGATTCTGGACTTAGAGAACATCCTGAAATAGTTAAAAAGTATTTTGGCCGAGTTATTCCTTATGGTGATAATAAGTTTTCTGCTCTCAATACTGCATTTTGGTCTGGTGGGTCGTTCATTTATGTTCCCAAAGGCGTGAAGGTGGCTATTCCTGTGCAAGCATATTTCTTTATCAATAGTGAAAATATGGGTCAATTTGAAAGAACATTGATTATTGCTGATGAAGGTTCTTCGGTGCATTACATAGAGGGTTGTTCGGCTCCAGCATATACTACTCAAAGTTTGCATTCCGCAGTCGTTGAGTTAGTGGCTCACAAAGATGCTCAAATCCGATACACCACTATTCAGAATTGGTCAGACAATGTGTATAATCTGGTGACTAAAAGGGCAATTGCCCATGAAAACGCTTGCGTAGAATGGGTGGATGGAAACATTGGTTCAGCCTTGACCATGAAATATCCTTCAGTAATCCTCAAAGGAAAAGGCGCACACGCCGAAGTAATTTCAGTTGCCTATGCTAAAGACAATCAACATCAAGATACTGGGGCTAAAATCATACATTTGGCTCCGAATACTACTTCTAACATTTTATCAAAGAGTGTATCCAAAGGTGGTGGGAGAACATCTTATCGTGGATTAGTAAAGGTGGCCTCCAAAGCCACTGGCTGTAAATCTAATGTAGTCTGTGATGCCTTACTCTTAGACAAAGAATCAAGGTCGGATACCTACCCAACCATGGAAGTCGGCAATTCAAATTGTGTTACTGAACACGAAGCATCGGTTTCTAAAGTGTCAGACGACCAATTATTCTATCTAATGAGTCGGGGTCACACTGAAGGAGATGCCAAATCATTGATTATCAATGGATTCTTTGAACCATTCAGCAAAGAGTTGCCTATGGAATATGCAGTGGAATTGAATAAATTGTTAGAACTGGAAATGAAGGGGTCTATCGGATGACTGATACACCTGAAGATATTGTCAAGGAGTTCAAACAACACCTAAAGAAAATCCGACTGGATGAGATAAAAAAGACCCAGAAGGCAAAAGAATCAATGAAAATGAAACAAGTTAAGAAGTTAATTGAATGACCTATTACCAACTTTATATCACTGATTTACCATAGGTAAAGTATGCCCGAAGGTCCTGAAGTAAAAAGAATTGTGGAACGATTAAACAGTGGTTTAGCGGGCAAGAAATTGCGGGCGTTTAACTTTGAGAATCAAAGTTATTGCGATAAGCAGGTGCGGGACCAAATCTTAGATTTGAAACATCAATTAACATCGGAAGATTTAGTTATTGATAAAGTGAACTGCAAAGGCAAGTTTATCTGGTTCACTCTGAATGATGGAGAATGGGAGATTTGGCATACACTGGGTATGAGTGGAAGTTGGCGAAGTTATCACCCCAAAAAGAATGTTATGGTTTCCTTAGAAACAGATAGTGGCAAAAAATGGTATTACAAAGATGCACGCCGGTTTGGAACTTTCAAAGTTTTTCACCGAGATAATTCAGCATTAACAAAGAAGTTGAACACTTTGGGGCCAGATATGCTATCGGCTCCACCTACCTTTGAAGAGTTTGAAATACGAATGCGAAAGAAAGACCATTGGAATATCGCTAAAGCGTTGATGGACCAAAAAGTTGTGTCTGGAATTGGCAATTACATTAAGGCTGAAGTTTTGTATGGTGCAGGGATTAGTCCTTGGCGAGAAGTAAATACCTTGAATCAGGATGAATTGAAAGAGATTTATCACCATTCGTTGTGGGTAATCAATGCGGCTTATGAATGTCGGGGAGCCTCCATTAAAGATTATGTTTTGCCTGATGGAACAAAAGGAGATTACAAGTTTAAGTTCAAAGTCTATTCTAAAAAAGTTTCACCAGAGGGTCATCGGGTAATCTGTGAAGAAACACCTGATAGAAGAAAAACATGGTGGTGTCCTGACTACCAAAGGTGATGACATGAATGAAGAAAATTGGAATCTAATTGTCCAAACCGTG
>TARA_R110002020_G_scaffold129463_5_pt1 | contig 11603 bp, 10 predicted proteins | sample TARA_R110002020 | Tara Oceans TARA_R110002020 (sample SAMEA4396489) | marine metagenome | biome: Westerlies Biome; feature: [MES] marine water layer (ENVO:01000295) within the mesopelagic zone...; material: water (ENVO:00002006), including particulate matter (ENVO:01000060) such...
TTATGAAGACATATTAGACAGAAATTGGGACAAAGTATTACAGGCATATTCTGAAGACGTTGACGCAGAATTAAGTAAAAATATAAAAGATTAAATTATGGCACTATCATTTGTACAAGAACCGATCGGAGATTCAACGAAGTCACCTGTTATAACTAATTGGACACCTTTGGTGCCATATACTCTACATAGAGACGCAAGTATCGCTGCTTTATTTTATTACAAATTAGTTTTAGAAGTTAGAATTGATGACGCTTCAGGAGAATTACTTGCAAAAATAAAACAACGTAGAAACGGTTTAGCTGCTGATGTTACCTCTAATTTGGCAAGAGCAACATTCGATTTAAGAGATATTGTTAACAGTCAATTAGAAGACACGATTTATGACAATGCAGATAGAACGAAAACAATACATAAGGTAGGTGCTAACACCGCTTCAGCACCATTTAGTGTTAACACAAATCAAGTGAAAAAAATATACGTTAAAGGATATGAAAACTATTCTTCAGCATCAAACACTTCGCCTGGTGATGTTACAGGGGACGCAGTAAACGACACCAAGTTTTATATTGGTGCTTCTTTAGATTTAAACACAGCAAGAGGAACGGCAGATTTTCAAGACACCGCTTTTGCTACTTATTCTTTAGACGGTTCATCTAAACTATTTTTAAGCGACGTACAAGAGCAGGGATTTAATTTAGCAGTAAGCGGAACAGCAGGGCGTTTAAATTACATACAAGAAACTGATTATCATACTATTGGATTTTTAAATGGTGTAACTGATTTTGCAAGTGATGTTTATTTTGTCGGCATTAAGTTCTACGATTCTTCAGGAAATGTAATTAATTCACCAGGCGGAACAGCAATAGAATATATAGCAAACACTAACGCTAATGGTGGCGCTAACCCTGATACAGAAGTAGATGACAACACCAAAAGGTTATTGTATTTTGGTTGTGGTGCTGCTAATTTAGAAGCACAATCACGAAACACAGAAGCAAGGCCATCAGGATTTTCTAATTGGGCGTTCTATACTGTAACTGCTTATGACTCAGATGCTACTACACCAAAATCTGATACTTATTATTTTATAAAACAAGACGGAAGTTGTAAAGGGTTTAAAGTCAGACGTTTGGCGTGGCGAAATAGCAAAGGGTGTTACGATTATTTTAATTTTAAAATGAAGTCAACTCAAACGATAGAAGTAAAAAGAAATAATTACGAAACAATGTTAGGTGATTTTTCAAATACAATGTATTTATACAATAATTTTGCAAGAGGTAAAAACACAAGAAACACAACCGCTATATTAAAGGAAACAATACAAACAGATTGGATCACCGAAGCTGACGCAGTATTATTAGAGAATCTTATTATGTCAACAAATGTGCAAATCGTTCAAAACGCAGATACAGATTATACCGTGCCTGTTATGGTTACCGATAATAGCTTTATTAAAAAGACGGTTGCAAACGATAAAATGATTAAATACACTATAAACATAGAATACGCAAACCCTGTTAATACGAATTCATAATGTCTAAAATAAGATTAGTTGCATATCGTAAAGCTACAAGCACCTCAACGTCAGATTCAACTTATGAATTGGACTTGCAGGAACACCCTAACGTGTCTTTGAATTTTCAGTTTTCCGACATTAAAGAACCTGAAACAAGAAAAGGTAGTTACAGTCAAACATTCAAGTTACCATTTACCAATAACAATAACGAATTTTTTCAAAATTGGTTTAATGTTAATTTAGAAACTTTGGTGTTTAGTGCAAGACAAAAATTTGACGCAGTTTTATACGTGGGAACTGTACCACAATTTGAAGGTTTTATACAACTAAAATCAGTATATCAAAAAGCACAAGTATATGAAATTGTCTTAATGTCAAATAGTGCTTCTTTGTTTAGCACAATAGGAGAACAGAAATTAAAAGACGTTTTTAGAAATGATGACGGATCGTATAGTGAAGATTTCAACCACGTTTTTACTTATACAAACGCAACTAATAATACTTTGTATAATTCTTGGGGCAATTCTTTACAGAACGCGGACGGAGATTCTTTGTACGACTCAGGTGCTTCAGTATCAAAAATCGTATATCCAATTTCAGTAACTAAAGACAAGTTTTATTTCAACCCCAATGACGTTGACGCAAGTGGCAATAATATAAAAAGATATTTGCGGTTAGACACCGCAGGAATAAGTGCTATTAATGACGCACAAACTTCTTTTGATTTTAGCGTTCCAATGACACAATTTCGTCCTGCTATTCAATTAAAAACAATGCTTAAACTTATAATAGCAAAAGCAGGGTTTAGTTATACTTCTACTTTTATAGACGGTGCTTATTTTGGTAAGCTATTAATGACAACAGGAAACCATTTAGACGTGGCGGCAACACCAACAACCAACACCAACGCAAACCCTTCAGGATTTATGGACGTTGGAAACAGTACAACTTGGGGGCTTGTTAGCACAACTTCAACAAGTGAACAAGATAGTCAGCACATTGTTGAAGCAGACACCGTGACACCAACGACAAATAATACTGCACCAATGGACGCAGACAATGTATGGAATGAAACAGATCATTATTTTACACGTCCTGATATGAATATGACGCAGATTAATGTTAGACACGTTTTTTATTCAAATAATATAGCACCATTTTCAGGCGACACCTATCAGGTTCAAGCTATACTTCGTGCCGTTGACTTTAACGAAGACGATGAACCTGTTCCGAATATGGACTTGACTTATGCCGAAAGTCAAATTGTTGGAATTTCAGGAGATATAGTTTTGCCAATGTCTTGGAGTTTGAGTTTAGAAAATATGCCAATAGAAGCTTCTGCTCAAATAGTGATACTTGTATCTAATTATAAAAGTGCTGACGGAAACACAGGCACAATAACGGTTGGAAACCAAACAACATTTTCTGTTTTGCAATGGGCGGTTGGTAACGATTTATATAGCAATATCAGAATGGATTGGGTTGGTTATAACACAGATATTTATGGTGCAACAGTAGACGTGCCTTCGTGTATTGATCCTGCTATTACGCAGAAAGCATTTTTAAAAGACATAATAGAACGCTTTAATCTATTAATAATAACCGATCCTGATGACGCTTCTAACCTAATTATAGAACCCTACAACGATTATCTTGGTGACGGTGATATAAAGTATTGGACAGATAAATTGGACACGTCTAAAGAGATAATTGTAAAAGACACAACACAACTACAAAAAAAGACGGTTCATTTAACGGATCAAGAAGACGTTGATTTATATAACAAAGAATTTAAAGAACGCTATCCTGATATTAACGTATATGGACATTTAAAAATAGACGATATAAATAACGATTTTGCAACAGGCGAAATGAAAAACAATTCTATATTTTCTCCGTTTATTAATAGTCAAGTGTTCGCAAGTCAAGACACACAGATAGGTACATACCTGCCTAATTTTTCGCCACAATATGAATTTAGTTATGAAATAAAAGAAGGTATTGCGGAGAATAAAATAGCAAAAACAAAAGCGAAATTGTTTTATTATAATGGTACGGCTACAACCGTTTTAGACACGGCAGGGGTTGCAACCTCTTATAACCTACACAGAAGTTATGGAAACGAAGAAACGCTAACTGTTGAAGCGTTTAATTTTACAACGTACCCTGTTTGTTCGCCTTTTGATATAACACCAAGTAGCAACGTCTATACATTATCAGAATCAAACAAGTCATTGTATTGGAATTCGTCACCGCCTTTAGTTGGTGGTTTATCTGTTTTTAATTATAACAATAGCACAGGAAGTTGGTTTAGCAACACTTTGTACGGCTTATATTGGAAAAACTATTTAGACAGTTTATATAGTACCGAAGCACGAATAATGGAGTGCAATTTAAACCTCAATGAAGTTGATATATTTAACTTTAAATTCAATGACGAAATTTTTATAAAAGATACTTATTGGCGAATTTTAAATATCCACAATTATCAAGTTGGTGGAAAAGTATCTACTAAAGTAACTTTAATAAAGATTATAGATACGTTAGTACAAGCTGCGGATTGTGATTATGTTTTGGGCGAAATTAACAACAACAATACTCTTGGAAACTTTGTTTATTTGTGGTGTCCTGAAGGAACGCCAGGTTGCACACCTGATATTACCGCACCTAATTATTTAGGCATTTATACCACTCCTGTATGTTGCACCTCAAATGGTGGCACACCGTGGTATATAGCAACCGCACAAGCGTCAAACGGTTTATATCCGTGTCAAGTTAATTCAGGAAGTTTACCAATTAGATTACAAAGTATATTTTCAATTACAAACATATTAACGCAGGGGCAACTAAAGACGCTTATATATGACAAATTAGGTGGTTTAAACCGTCCTTTAATTAGGGGTGTTAACAACACTAAATATAGTCATTCAATGTTGCCTTTATATGGTGACGATATTATTATTAAATACGCTACTAAAAAAAGAGATATTCCACAATTAGAGGGCGAAGCACATAGAATAATACTATCAGGAAACACTAACAAAAACACAAGAGGTTACGCATATCCTGAAGCGGATCAATACAACACACCGCTAAAAATACCAAGCAACGTAAATATGATTATTCGTGTTAAAGGTATCGCAACTGTTGTCGGTGGTACAAGTGCTACATACACTTTAGGAACGACAGAAGCGTTTGCTTATTATACGGCTTTCAAAAATGTCAACGGAACGGTGACGCAATTAAGCACAGTTGGGGGGCAACAAGAGTTTAGTATTCGTGAAGGTGCAAACCCCACAACCTGCACATTGTATATTGATGTCAACAATGGTGTTCTGCGTTTTGGTTTAGACGATAGTCAAACGGACACTAAAAGAATATGGCAATTGTCAGCAGACATTGATGTTAATAGAATAAATAATCTGACTTTAGGTTATGGTGAAAATTGGGCGTTATACCAAAACAGTAGAATAATAGAATTACAAAACGGAGATTATTTAATATGGAATTAAAAGAATATATAAAAGCAACCACAAAACTAATAATACCTACAATAGATCACATTCAGTTGGTTAAATACAAAGACGAAGAACTTGACTTTGTTTATGGTATGCAAGAATGTCACTCAAGTTTTAGAAGAATGTTTAAACAGATAATACGAATGTTATGGCGATAGAAAAAACAATTAAAATAAATATAGACACAGGCAATGCCGAAGAAAATTTAGAAAACATAAATGAAGGCGTTGAAGAACTTGGTGATAGTGCTGAACAAACGGCTAAAGACACCAAAAAACTTGCAGACGCTTTTACAGGAATGGGAATGGTTTGGAAAAACCTAAAAGAAAGAGCAATAAATTTTGTGATTGATGGCGTGACAGAAGCAATGATGAACAATCAAAGGGTTGCAGATAGGTTGAACGCAACCAACGAAAGCGTGAAAATACTATTTAATGATGTTGCAATCGCAACAGTCAACGTAGTGGAACGTATTATACAAGCAGGAATCAGTTTTGAAGCATTAGGAAAAGTGGCAAAAGCGTCAATGAAGTTAAATATGGTGCCAATAAAAACACTTTTTATATTAATAAAAGCTGCGGTTATAGCATTGCAGTTGGCTTGGGAACAAAGTTTTTTTAATTGGGGACGTAGGGACAAAGAGAAAATTGCTGAATTGCAACAAAGTTTGAAGCAAACCGCAATAGATTTAAAGGACACAGGCGTTGAAGCGTTTGAAGCAGGAAAAGATTTAGTAGAAAATTATGGTGGTATGCTTGAAGAATTTCAACAATTAGGTGAAATTATTGGCGAAGAATTTAGTGGCGTAATCACATATTCAACAGAAGAATTGAAAGAAATGGGCGAAGAAATTGTTCAACTGCAAAACGAAGTTAAAATTGCAGAAGCAGAACAAAGGCAGTTGCAATTACAAAGTCAGAAAGACGCAGAGGTTCAAAGACAAATAAGAGACGATATTAGAAAAAGTATAGATGAAAGAATTGAAGCTAATGACGAATTAGGCAGGGTTTTAGAAGAACAATTTGAACGTGAAAAAGCACAAATGCAAAAAAGGGTTGAGTTGGCACAAAAGAAAAAGGACGCAGATAGTGAAAACATAGATTTACAAGTAGAATTAATAAACGCTAAAACAGAATTAGTTGATCTTGAAGAACGTATAACAGGACAACAATCAGAACAAAGAACCAACGAAGCTGCACTACAAGACGAAAAACTTTCTAACCTACAAGAACTTTCTTCAATAGGAAAATCAGAAGCAGAAGAAGCAAGAAACGCTTTAGAAATAGAAGCGGAAAACAGAAGGCAATTAGCACAAAGAACAATATCTAACGAACAAGAATTAGCAGACACGATACTTGCTATTGAAGAAGACTTACAACGGAAACTTAGGTTGTTGGGGGCTGAAGAACAGGCACAGAAAGACGAACAAAACCAAAAAGAATTAGAAGCTACAAAGAAACTTGCAGATGAAAAACAGGCATTAAGGGACGCTAATTATCAAACTGTTAGAGGTGCTTTAGGACAAATTGGTGGCTTGGTTGACAAAGAAAGTAAAAAGGGAAAAGCAGTTGCAAAAGCGTTAGCAATAATAGATACATTTGCAGGTGCAAATAAAGCGTTGGCACAGGGTGGTATTATGGGTGTTGTGGCGGCAGCAGGTATTATTGCAACAGGTATTGCAAACGTAAAAGCAATAACCGCACAAAAGTTGCCAGGCGGTGATGATGACGATAGTGGCACACCGACACCTTCAGGAATTGGTGGTATTGGCGGTGGTTTAATTCCTAATATGGAGGCAATACAACCTGCACCTTTAGGCGAAGTGCAACCTGTTCAAGCGTATGTAGTTGAAAACGATATATCTAACGCACAGGCGTTGCAAGAAGAATTAGATATTCAGGCAACATTATAAACAAAATACTAAACTTTATATTTATTAATGTTATGGCAAAGAAAAAGAAAAAACTAATAGAATTAATCATAGACGAAACCGCTGAAATGTTTGGAGTGGACGCAATAAGCGTTGTCAAGTTTCCTGCGATAGAAGAAAATTTTGTATTCTTTAATAATGACTTTCTTTCGTTGGCAAAAGCAGACGAAGAAAAGAAACAATTAATCGGTGCAATACTTGTCCCTGATAAAAAGATACCACGATTAGACAAGGAAACAAACGAAGAATATGACGTGTTCTTTACTAAAGAAACTATTAAACAGGCACAGAAGCTATTTATGTCAAGTTTAAACAACAATAACCACACGCTTGAACATAGCGAACCAATACAGGGTTTAACCGTCGTAGAATCGTGGATCAAAGAAGACAAGAAATATGACAAATCACTAATGTATGGTTTCAAGAATATGCCTGTTGGCACTTGGTTTGTTCAAGTAAGTGCTGAAAACAACCCTCAAATTTGGGAAGCAATAAAGAATAAAGAGGTTAGAGGGTTTAGTATAGAAGGTTATTTTACTGACAAGCTAATTGAAGCGTCAAAAGAAAAAGATATATTAGACGAAGTGTGTGAAGACTGTCCTGATGAATTAATGCTTGGCAAAATAAAAGACGTTATATTAAAAAACGAATTAAATCCTGTTGGCGCTTTAGACGGTGAACCGTTATTTAGAACAAAAGAAGAAGCGGATTTATATGCTGAAATGTTTAAAGGTTGTTCAGGTTCGCATATACATATTGTAGACGGTGTTAAACTTTATATGCCGTGTGACGATCACGCAACTGCAACCACTAAAGAAGCGGAATATACTAAAACAGGAAAAAGAAAATATAAGCGTAAATACAAAATGTTAGAATACGTTGCTTATGCTAAAAAGAAAGCAATGGCAAAATACTCTTGGGATCAATGTATGCGGGATCAAATGGAACAATACGGCAATAAAGAAACTGCTGCAAAAGTGTGTTCTGCTATCAAAAACAGAACAGTAAAACGCTAAAGAAATAAACAACAATAATCAATTTATATTTATTAATAGTTATGGGTACAATAGAAAAAATCTTAAATCTTTTAAAAATGAAAAACGAACCAAAATCTTATAGCGTTAAAATGTACGCTGAAATGAAGTTAGATGACGGACGTGTAGTTGCTACTGAAGACGATCAATTTATGATCGGTTCTAAAGTATTTGCAATTTCTGATGACGGAAACGCAGAAGCGTTAGAATCAGGATCATACACAATGGAAAATGGAAACAAATTAACGATAGGAGAATCATCTGAAATTTTAGATTTAGGCGAAGAAGCTGAATCAGTAGAAGAAGAAAATAAAGAAGAAGCGTCAGAAGAAGAAATGTCGGAAGAAACTACTGAAGAAGTAAAAGAAGAATTAGCTGACGCTGAAGACACAGATTGGGCTAAAACCTTTGAAGAAATGAAAGACAGATTAGCTAAATTAGAGGACAAAGTATTCGGCAAAAAAGCAGAAGAAGAAACAGAAGATTTATCAGAAGACAAAACAGAAATGTCCTCAGAAATGATTGGTGAATTAACAACACAAATAGAGGAACTTAAAAATAAAATAGTTGAATTAAGTGGCGAACCTGCAACGGAAGGTATTACATACAATCCTGAAGGCGAAAACTTTAACTCAACTATTGACTTAGCGAAACTGTCCGTGAATGAAAGAACGGCATATTACATTAACAATAAATAAAATTAAAAAAATGGCAAATAAAATTCAATTATCAAAAAAGCGTGAATTTGACATAACTATCACAGGTGACACTTATGCGGGTGTCCACGCTCTGCCGTATGTTACTGCTGCTTTACGTTCACCTGATACGGTGGCGAAGGGTTATGTTAGAACATTAGACGGCTTAACAAAAAGTGCGGTTATTAATAACATAGCTTCAAGCAACCCTATCGTTGCTGCTGCTTGTGCTTTCTCAAGTGAAAATAGTGTATCGTCAACTGAACAAGTTTTAACTCTTACCGATCTAAAAGTAAACGAAGAAATTTGCAGAGGTACAGTTTTTCCAACTTGGTTAGGACAAGGAATGGACAGAAACGGAAACTTACCAAACGAATTTTCTGACTTCTTATTAAAAGTGGTTGCGTCAAAAGCTGCCGCACAATTAGAAATAGGAATATGGCAGGGAACGTCACCTTTCGGTACAGGGTTTTTATCTGATGACGGAACTCAAGACGAAACAGGTGCAGACGCAAGTGCATTAAAAGATTTTACTGAAGTTGATTTTGCAGACGCTTTAGCGGCAAGTGATATATTAACTGATATGGCTTCTGTTTACAATGCTGCCGCTTCTGATATTTCAGGAATACTTACTAAACCTGGTGTTGGTTTCTATATGAATAATAAAACTTATGGTTTTTATATTCAAGCATTAGCTGCTGCAGGATCAAATCAGGGACAAGTTTCAGGTGCAGGATTTAACCTGAATGGTGATAATATGACTTACTTCGGTTTTCCAATATACAGATGTCCAGGTATGTTTAATGACACTATTGTATTTACATATCCTGAAAACTTAGTATTCGGAACTAACTTAGCTACTGATTGGACTGAAGCGAGATTGATTCCAACATACGAATATGACGGTTCTGACAATGTTAGAGTTACAATGAATTTTGCAGTCGGAGTACAGACGGCAGTTGCAAGTGACGGAGTCTACGGTTCAACTGTTTGGACTTAATAGATACTTTAAATGGCAGGTTGAAATATACCTGCCTTTTATTAACTTTTAATAAATAATAATTATGGCTTGTGATTTAACAAGAGGACGATTAATAGATTGTAAAGATACCGTTGGTGGCTTGAAAACTATTTATATTTGTAAAACATACAACAACAACATAGAGGCGGTTGCTACAATAAACACAACTGAAATGACTACGGCAGGTTTTGCGACTTGGAGTGGACAATCAGGCGGTGCAACAACAGTTTTCAAATATGATTTAGTACCAAGTTTGTCAAGTATGAATGTAACTGTTAATTCAGATAACGCTAACGGAACGACATTCTTCACACAAGCATTGTCTGTAACATTACAAAAGATAGATCACGATATGACAAATGAATTAAGATTAATGGCTTATAGCAGGGCACAAATCTTTGTTCAGGACGCTAACGACAATGTCTTTCTTTTAGGTATTGCAAATGGTTGTCACGTTTCGGGTGGTACTGTAATAACAGGAACGGCTAAAGGTGATTTGAATGGTTACACAATAGAATGGAGTGCAGAAGAAAATAACGCAGTAATTCAGCTTCCTGCAAGTGCGGGTGCAGCTACTGCTAAATATCCATTTGACGGTTTGACAGATGAAAGTGCTTTAACAATTACAGAAGGTTCTTAATCGCTACTCAATATATATAGAAAAGAGGGGTTTTATTACCCCTTTTTTTGTACACTAAAAAACAATAACTTAACTTTTATATTTATAATAAAATACTTATGGCTTATAAACTTAAAAAAGAATGGGAAGGTAAAAGCATTGATTCGCTGAATATACCTTTAGACGACTTAACACAAAAGCAAATACTATCACTTAATGAAAGTGTTAGAAATGCTTTGTTTGTAAAAGAAGAAACTAAAAAGAAAAAGAAATATGACTAAAGAAGAAAACAAAGGGGTTTTAGTGTATGTTGGAATTAGCAAAACAGGTGAAGTAATAATGGAAAGAATTAGTTAGATTATATGATACAGGCAAATATAAATAATCAAACAACTACTGCTTTTGCTTATAGTGTTTTATTTTATTTAAATTTAGCAGATAAATTTGTTGGCACACCGACATTCGCTGCCACAGTTGTTGGTGATGACACCTATTATGCTATTACTTTTCCGTATTTTTTAATTAAGTTAAAAAGTCAACAAACAGGAAAACAAAAACTATTTACAAGAACAGGAATTAAACCTTCTGTTGGTGTTAATCTAAATAAGTATAAAAGACAAATAACACTATCTTTTAAATATAGTGTAAACCCTTCTTCAACAGAAGACTTGAGTGCAGGTGAAATTTTAGTTGGAAACGATCAGTTTCCACTTGGTTTTTATGATATAACAATATATGAAACAGAAACAGACGGAGAATTAAACCCTGATAATGCAAAGGCAACACTATATAATGGAATACTAAATATGACGGCTTCAACTATTGACGCCGCTAAAAACTTTGAAGAAGTGCAATATACAGAATACACAACTAACGATTCAGAAAATGAAAGCGTTTATTTAACTAATTAATTATGAATTTAGATTTAATAAAATTATCGCATTACAACATACCACACCTGGTTGAAAGAACAAATCAGGATTGGGTTTCTTTTGGCGAAGACAATTTATATCCTAATTACTTATTAGAGTTGTTTTTAGGTAGTGCTATTAATGGTGCTTTAGTTAAGTCAATAGGTGCAATGATTTACGGTGAAGGGCTTGAAGCAACTAACGCAGACGAATCAACAGACACTAAAGAAAGCTATTTGCGATTAACTGAATTGTTACATAATTCTGATGACGACGTACTGAAAGATTTAGCACTTGATTTAAAGCTATTTGGTGGTTGTTATGTAAATGTTATTTGGAGTCGTGATCGTAGTCGT
>TARA_R110002020_G_scaffold296658_2_pt1 | contig 11603 bp, 8 predicted proteins | sample TARA_R110002020 | Tara Oceans TARA_R110002020 (sample SAMEA4396489) | marine metagenome | biome: Westerlies Biome; feature: [MES] marine water layer (ENVO:01000295) within the mesopelagic zone...; material: water (ENVO:00002006), including particulate matter (ENVO:01000060) such...
GAAGACCCTCTTAATCAGCTGATTTTGAGGGTTTTTTATTTGGAATAAAAATCCTCTGTTCATGTACAAAATACGCCGCTGAAGAATTGCAAAAATCGGCACAACTTCCTATATTTGGTTAAGAGTATAATTTGTCAACACCTTAAATAAAAGTAATTTTTATAATAATATTATTTAATATATTGATTTTCAGGGTGTAAAATATAATTATTCTCAAAATCCCTTATTCTGCCAAAACCAAATAGTATCCTACTGCTATTTAAAAAATCGACTGTAAAGCTTTATTAGTCGAGATAATATCAAGCATTTGCATGGCAAAAATAAATGTAGACACCTCTATTAAAAACTTTTACAAATAGAGATAAACAGAGTTATATTTTTAAGATCATAAGTTATGCAAACCTCCTCCCCCGCGACTATTGTTTTAAAACCATTATATTCAATAGAGAATTTATTAAATCTCAAAAATGGTTTATATGATATTTCTAACCTCAAGCTAATCCAAACCGAAAGCAGTCCGGGAGTGAATGTCTATTCTAAAAAGTATTTCTTTAAAAAATTAGGGATTTTTGACTCCGTTTTAGTTCATCATTTCTTGAACGAATCTAAAATCACTTATTACTATTCCTCTAAATCAAATTCAAGACCAGCTAAAAGCATAAAAAAACTAACCAACCAGTTACAGAAAATCTACGGCCAGGACGAGAGAAATTTATACAGATTTAGAAGCACAGACATGGAGGAATTAACAGATAAAAAATTCACATGGATTGGCCGCAGGTGGGTCAACTTAGAAGGTTCAATTAAATCTATCGAGCTAAGCGCTCCTGCACATAAAGGCATTAGCATGACATTAGAAGCTTAAAAAATGTCCTAATAATCTAAGAGTCTATTTTCAGCATTCAGAAAGAACTGCTTTTTTTTACTGTTTCTCTAAAATTGCCTCCTTATTTTTGAATTTATTGCAACAGAATTCTCGCGCTCACACCATTTGCTTTATTTAACTTCATGCTCAAAAATTTAAAGCATGATAAAAAGATTACTGTTGCTATGCGCGATCAGCGTTCTGGCTGGTTGTAAAACACAAAAACAAGCAGTTACCTCAAAAAATGATTCTACAGAAAAGTCCACAAATAAAAGTAATATCAAACCTTACAACAAGGTTATTACAGCTGGTTCTTTAAATGATAATGGTCTTTTCACTACACACATTGTAGATGAAAAATTATATTTCGAGATTCCTGATAGCCTTTTCAATAAAGACATGCTTTTAGTAAGTCGCATCGCAAAAGTACCTGCCGGTTACGGTGGTGGCTATGTAAATGCAGGCTCTAAAGTCAATGAGCAGGTTGTTAGATGGACGAAACGTGGAGAAAATATCGACGTTAAAGTGATTAGTTTTGAAAATCAAAGTGACGAGAATTCTCCCATTTATCAGTCTGTATCAGCAAATAATTTCTCCCCTATTCTCTTTAGTGCTAAAATAGCCGCATTCACACCAGACTCGAGTGCTGTAGTTATAGATGTTACAAACCTTTTTGAAAAAGAGGTATCTGCGATAGATGGCCTTTCGCCACGGCTAAGAAAAGAATACAAAGTTAAAAAGCTTGATGAAAGTAGGTCTTACATAGAATCTGCCCATGCATATCCTAAAAATGTTGAGGTTAAACATGTAATGACCTATGAGGCAGAAGATCCACCAGAACGCGACCAGGCTGGTACTATTACACTTTTAATGAATCAATCAATGGTGTTGCTGCCAGATGATAAAATGCAACCGCGTATTGCAGACAATCGTGTAGGATGGTTTACCACAAAAAAATATGATTATAATTCTGATGAGCTAAAGTCTGATGATTATGAGATCATACGCCGTTGGCAATTAGTTCCTAAAGATATTGAGGCGTATAAAAGAGGCGAACTGGTTGAGCCTATAAAACCCATTGTATATTATCTCGACCCAGCCACCCCTTTAAAATGGAGACCTTATTTTAAGCAGGGAATAGAAGACTGGAACAAAGCCTTTGAAGTTGCCGGTTTTAAAAATGCCATTATCGCAAAAGACCCGCCCACCCCGGAAGAAGACCCTGAATTTTCTCCGGAAGATGTGCGTTATTCTGTTATTCGCTATGTGGCCAGCACCACACGTAACGCTGTTGGCCCTTCAGTATCAGATCCCAGAACAGGTGAGATCATTGAAAGTGATGTTATCTGGTACCACAACCATCTACGCTCCTACCGCAACCGCTTTATGATTGAAGCTGGTGCACAAAACCCAAAGGCCAGAACTTTAAACACACCTGAAGATGAAATAGGTGAAATGATGCGCATGGTAATTGCTCATGAAGTAGGTCACGCTCTGGGACTTCCGCATAACATGAAGGCAAGTTCTGCTTATCCTACAGATTCATTACGCTCTGCAGCATTTACCCAAAAATACGGGCTCACTCCTTCTATTATGGATTATGCTCGTGTTAACTATGTTGCGCAGCCCGGTGATGATGGCGTGCGCTATATACGCATGATGGGTCCTTACGATCTTTATGCAATTAACTGGGGTTACAGATATCTTCCTGAAGCTGAAAATCCTAAAGATGAAAAGAAAACACTTGATGAATGGATTCTTGCGCATGCCGGTGACCCAATCTATGAATTTGGAAGTAGCCGTGGTGTTGACCCACAATCACAAACCGAAAGCCTGGGTGACGATCAGGTGAAAGCGAGCGAATATGGGCTGGCCAATCTTAAAAAGGTTGTACCTAATTTGATTCAATGGACTTCTAAAGATGGCTATGGTTATGAAGATTTAAATGAGGTATATAGCGAACTTACAAATATGTGGAGAGGTTATATCTTTCATGTGATAACTAATGTGGGCGGAGTCTATGAAACTCGCAAAACATCAGATCAGGAAGGCGTTGTGTATGAAAATGTTCCAGAATCTATTCAGAAAAATGCAGTTGCTTTTTTAAACAAAAATGCCTTCACGACTCCAGAATGGCTGCTTGATGAAAATATTCTTCAACGTATAGAAACTTCAGAAGCAATTGAGCGTATTCAAAATTTGCAAACACGCTCGTTAATTTATTTGCTTGATAATGAGCGCATAAATCGAATGATAGCTAATGAGCAGACCAATGGCAGTTCTGCTTATTCTGCCATAGACATGCTTGACGATGTGCGCAAAGGAATCTTTAGTGAATTATACACCTCTAAAAAAGTAGATGCTTACCGCCGAAATTTACAGCGAGCATATGTAGATACGGCTGTAGAATATATTAAAAAGCTTGAAGCGGAAGATGCTGACGATGTCACAAAATCTGATGTTATTGCTTTGATGCGGGGCGAACTGCAACAATTAAAAACCGACATAAACAGGCGAAAATCGGCTACAAATGATGAATTATCGACTTATCATTATAACGATCTTCTTGCCAGAATAAATATCGCCTTTGAATTAAATTAATTTCAGTTTCATACTAAGATCGACCTGCCTATTATGAGGGTCTATTTTTTTTAACACTACCATAGAAATATCGCGTTAATTATGGTTAAATCGGGTTAAACCCTGTTAAACTAAATAATTAGACTACCAACCTGCCGTAACTTGTATGTATAAATTGAGAATTTAAAATTTTACAGATATGAGTTATTCAGAAAAAATTGCAGATAAGCTAAACGAGTTACTAGAAAAGAACTATGATGCTGAAGCGGGTTACAAAAACGCTGCTGAAAAAGCAAAAAGCGTTTCTCTAAGCGGCTATTTTACTTCGAGAGCAAAAGACCGTTATGACTTTGGTCACGAACTAAAAGCCGAAATTAGAAGTTTTGGTCAAGAGCCAAAAAAAGGAACAAGTTTGGCCGGGGATGTTCACAGAGCTTGGATGGATTTAAAAACAGCTTTCTCATCTGACAAAGAGGAAACGGTTCTGGAAGAAGCAATACGTGGCGAGAAAGCCGCACTTGAAGATTATAATGAAATTATAGCAGATACAGATTTGCCACCATCTACTGCAAATCTGCTTATTAAGCAAAGAAACAGTGTGCAGGAAGCTTTAAATCAGGCAAAGGCACTTGAAGTGGTAGCTTAAAAAGCTGCCTAAAAACACTAAAAATCCTGTTTTTTGAGCCGGATTTTTTCATTTAGTGTTAAAGTCCGCTTCTTAGAGTTAAATACTCTTAAAAACCTTGCAAATAGTGGCTTCAGCCCTTATATTAAGAATGGATGTTACCGATACGCATCTCTATTAATTAAAGAAAGTATCGCTAATTAAAAATGAAATTGAAGATGAAGTATTCTGAAAATATTACAAACAGATTAAACGAAATACTAACTAGAAATTACGATGCAGAAGCAGGTTACAAGCAAGCTGCTGAGAAAGTCGAGAATAAGAATTTAAAAGACTTTTTTACAAATCGAGCAAAAGAGAGATATGATTTTGGCCACCAGTTAAAGGCTGAGATCGCAGCTTATGGTGAGAACGCAGATAAAGGCACCAGTTTTAAAGGTGATGCTCACCGCGCTTGGATGGATATAAAAACCGCGCTTTCTGGTGATAATGAAGAAGCCGTTCTGGAAGAAGCAATACGAGGTGAGAAAGCTGCAATAGAAGACTATAATGAGATTCTTGCAGATCCTAACTTACCACCCACAATAGAGAACATTTTAAAAGTGCAACGAGACAATGTAAAAACCGCACTTAATGAAGTAAAAGCGCTAGAAACAGTAGCTTAATTTCAGAATCTTCTTAAAGATGAGAACCGAGTCAATTATGACTCGGTTTTTTTAGTTAACAACTCCTGAGAACTTTCTTTCTCCCTGCGGCTATTTTTCAATAATTTTAACTCGTTTTTCGCGTTTCGCTTAAAGCGAAATTACTACAAGCCCAAACCCTAGATTTACAGCAATGTACCTGATTTTTGATACAGAGACCACCGGCCTTCCCAGAGACTGGAATGCACCTATAACAGATGGCGACAACTGGCCCAGAGCAATACAAATTGCCTGGCAGCTGCATGATGATATGGGTAATCTTATAGAGCATCAGGATTACATGATACGTCCTGATGGTTTTGATATTCCTTATGATGCAGAACGTATTCATGGTATCTCAACAGAACTCGCCACCCGTGATGGTGCCCCATTAGGTGAGGTTTTAGGTCTTTTTAAACAAGCCCTTGAAAAAACAAAATTTATTGTAGGTCAAAATGTAGGTTTTGATGTGAATATCATGGGGGCAGAATTTCATCGCCTCGACGTTCATAATCACCTTCAAGAATTGTCTGTTCTCGACACGTGTACAGAAGTTACCGCACAATTATGCCAGATCCCGGGCGGGCGAGGCGGTAAATTTAAACTACCCACTTTAACAGAATTACATAAGTATTTATTTGCCCAACCGTTTAATGAGGCTCACAATGCAACCGCAGATGTAGAGGCAACAACCCGTTGCTTCTTTGAGTTGGTACGCAGACGCATGTTTACGCAAGAACAGCTTGATGTCCCGGCAGATTATTTTGAAAACTTTACAGAGGTTAATCCGCAGCCTTTTCAATTAATCGGGCTTAAGCATATAAATCTCAAAGCAGCTTCAGACGAGATACGTCGCGCTTTACAAAAAGCCGATAAAAACGATATCTCCCGTGAGGAGATAAAAGAAAATATTGAGCAGCTTGCTAAAGTAGATTTTGTGCATCTGCATAATCATTCTCAATTTTCTATCCTTCAGTCAACAGCAAGTATTCAGGATTTAGTTGCAGCGGCTAAGAAAAATGAAATGCCAGGTGTCGCTATCACAGACACAGGCAATATGATGGGAGCTTTTCATTTCGTGAAAGCAATTACAGCCCATAACACGGCAGCGCAAAAGAAAAATAAAGAGTTAGAAGAAGAAGGCCTAGCTCCTACAGAAAACTTTATTAAACCCATCGTGGGTGTAGAGCTCAACGTATGTCTTGATCACACTAATAAATCTCAAAAAGACAATGGTTATCAGATTGTTTTTATAGCGAAAAACAAAAACGGCTATCATAATCTGGCAAAAATGGCTTCTCTGGCGTACACAGATGGTTTTTATTATGTGCCAAGAATAGACAGAACAATTGTTGAAAGATACAAGGAAGATCTTATTGTACTTACAGGTAACCTTTACGGTGAAGTACCCAGTAAAATTCTCAACGTAGGTGAGAAACAAGCTGAAGAAGCATTCTTATGGTGGAAGGAAACATTTAACGACGATCTCTATCTTGAGATCATGCGCCACGGGCAGGAAGATGAAAATAGGGTAAATCAGGTATTGATAGATTTTGCTCAAAAACACGAGGTGAAACTTGTTGCGACTAACAATACATTTTACATCAATAAAAGTGATGCAGACGCGCATGATATACTTCTTTGCGTAAAAGATGGTGAGAAAGTAGCCACACCAAAAGGAAGAGGACGAGGTTATCGTTATGGCCTGCCAAACGATGAGTATTACTTTAAGGATGCTGAAGAAATGAAAGCGCTCTTTAAAGATTTGCCTGATGCTATTAGCAATGTTCAGGAAGTTGTAGATAAGATTGAACCTTTTACACTTGCGCGTAACGTATTGCTTCCCGCCTTTACCATACCGGAAGAATTTCTCGTCGCTGAAGACAAAACTGACGGCGGCAAAAGAGGCGAAAACAAATACCTGAGACATATTACCTATGAAGGTGCTAAAAGACGATATGGCGAACTTTCCCAAACGGTTATAGACAGACTGGATTTTGAACTTAGTGTAATAGAAAATACGGGGTATCCAGGTTACTTTCTTATCGTAGAAGATTTTATTAGGGAAGCTCGCAAAATGGGAGTATCTGTTGGGCCGGGACGTGGTTCTGCCGCAGGAAGTGTTGTTGCCTATTGTTTATGGATCACTAATATAGACCCGCTTAAGTATGATCTTCTTTTTGAGCGTTTTCTTAATCCTGACAGGGTGAGCATGCCCGATATTGATATTGATTTTGATGATGAAGGGCGTAGCCGCGTGATGGATTATGTGATAGAGAAGTATGGTGCTAATCAAGTGGCACAGATTATTACTTATGGCACCATGGCTGCAAAATCATCTATACGTGATACCGCGCGTGTTCTGGACCTGCCATTAGGTGATGCAGACCGTATTGCCAAGCTTATTCCTAATATGTCTAAGCTCAATAAGATATTTGGTCAATCTGATGCAGATCTAAAGAAAAAATTCCGTTCTGATGATCTTGTAAAAGTCAACGAACTTATATCACTTTCTGAAGGGAATGATCTTGAAGGGCAGACTTTGAGACAAGCGCATCAGCTTGAAGGCTCTCTGCGTAATACCGGTATTCATGCCTGCGGTGTTATTATCACGCCAGATGATATAACCAATTTTGTTCCCGTCGCTACAGCGAAAGATTCAGATCTTTATGTAACTCAATTTGATAACAGTGTTGTTGAAGAAGCTGGTCTGCTAAAGATGGACTTTTTGGGTCTTAAGACCCTTACCCTAATAAAAGACACGGTTAAGCTGGTAAAGATCAAACATGATATTGATCTCGATCCGGATAATTTTCCGCTTGACGATGCAAAAACTTATGAACTCTTTCAGCGAGGAGATACTATAGGGATATTTCAGTATGAATCTCCCGGAATGCAAAAACACATGCAAGCCTTAAAACCTACGGTTTTTGAAGATCTTATTGCAATGAACGCATTGTATCGCCCGGGACCAATGGAGTACATCCCCAGTTTCATCGCGCGTAAACATGGTGATGAAGAGATCACTTATGATCTTGCAGACATGCAGGAATATCTTGAAGAGACCTACGGTATTACGGTTTATCAGGAGCAAGTGATGCTCCTGTCACAAAAGCTGGCAGGTTTTAGTAAAGGTGATGCAGATGTTCTGCGAAAAGCGATGGGTAAAAAGATTTTTGCCCTGCTGCAAAAACTTAAACCTCAATTTCTTGATGGCGGTGAGAAAAATGGACACCCAAGAGAAATACTAGAGAAAATTTGGAAAGACTGGGAAGCTTTTGCTGCTTACGCTTTCAACAAATCGCATTCAACCTGCTATGCCTGGATTGCTTATCAGACTGCATATTGTAAAGCACACTACCCCGCAGAATATATGGCAGCAGTATTGTCTAACAACATGAATGACATAAAACAGGTGACTTTCTTTATGGAAGAATGTCGCCGTATGGGCCTTGAGGTTTTAGGTCCAGATGTGAATGAATCTTTCAGGAAATTTACTGTAAACGACAGAGGCGCTATACGCTTTGGTATGGGTGCTGTAAAAGGTGTGGGCGCAAATGCAGTTAAAACAATTGTAGATTGCAGAGCAGATGGTCCTTACCGCAGCGTTTTTGATCTTGCTAAACGTATAGATCTGCGAGCAGCCAATAAAAAAGCTTTTGAAAGTTTGGCTCTAGCGGGAGGTTTTGACAGTTTTAATGTCACGCACAGAGCGCAATATTTTAAAGATGAAGGTGACGGAATAACCTTTCTTGAAAAAGCTGTGAAATACGGAGCTAAGTTTCAGGAGAATGAAAATTCGTCACAGGTTAGTCTTTTTGGTGACGCAAGCGAAGTACAAATACCTGAACCTATAGTTCCGCCATGCGAAGAATGGGGAACGATGGAGAAATTAAAGCGTGAAAAAGACGTTGTGGGAATCTATATTTCTGGTCATCCCCTAGACGATTTTAAGCTGGAAATGGACAATTTTTGCAATGCTAAAGTCAATAATTTCAACTATTTGAACGATTTTTTGAACAGGGAACTCACTTTTGGCGGAGTAATAACCGATATTCAGCACAGAGTTTCTAAAAACGGAAAAGGCTGGGCTGCCTTTACTGTAGAAGATTTTGACGATTCTTTTGAGTTTAGAATGTTTGGCGAAGATTACTTAAAATTTAGACACTTCCTGATCCCAAATAGCTTTGTGCACATGAAGGTTTTTGTAAAAGAAGGCTGGGTTAACCGTGACACCGGGAAGAAAGGTGATCCTCGTTTACAGTTCAACAGTTTTATGCAGCTACAGGATGTCATGGAAACTTATGGTAAAAAGCTGACAATAAATCTTGACATTAAAGATGTTCAAGAGCAGAAAATAGACACCATAAAGGAGATACTTTTTCACCATAGAGGTGATCAATCATTACACTTTTATGTTTTTGAACCCAAAGAGCAAATCTCTCTGCATATGCCAAGTAGACGTAAAAAAGTAAGGATCTGCTCAGAGCTTCTTCAATTACTGGAACAACAAAATATAAATTATAAACTCAATTAATTGTAGCAACTTTAAATCTCAAAATTGAAATTAAACTCACAAATTAGATTAACTGATGCTGAGATAGTCAAATCTAATTTGGCAGATGTAAGCTTTGGAATAATAATTGACTAATTTTGCATATATAAATTAAACATAGAAGTTATTATGGCATTAGAAATAACAGACGCAACCTTTGACGAAACTGTGTTGCAATCAGATAAACCCGTATTAGTAGATTTTTGGGCAGCATGGTGTGGACCTTGTAGAATGGTAGGCCCGGTTATTGAAGAGATAAGCAAAGAATATGAAGGCAAGGCCATTATAGGCAAGGTAGATGTAGATGCTAATCAGGAATTTGCTGCAAAATATGGCGTAAGAAATATTCCTACTGTATTGATGTTTCAAAAAGGTGAACTTGTAGGACGTCAGGTAGGTGTAGCTCCTAAGAATGTTTACACAGAAGCTATTGACAATTTACTATAAGCTCTAAAGCTCTATAAGAATATAAGGTTTGGCTTAAAGCCAAACCTTTTTTATTTTAGAACAATAACTAAAGTAGAGTATCGACAAAGTGCCAGTTAATTAAATGGCGACCATGGAACTTCATTTTTTAAAAGCTCCTAAAAATAATCGATATTTGAAAGTCCTATCTGGTAAACCGGATAAATAATAAGATTAAATAAAAAATCATGGATAATAAAAAAGCGAAAGCGCAAGATCTTATAGATTCAAAATTGCTTGATGAACGTAAAGTATTTTTATGGGGTCAGGTAGACGATAAATCTGCTAAACATGTAGTAGATCGTCTTCTCTACTTAGATGCCATAAGCAATGATGAAATTCAATTTTACATAAACAGTCCCGGTGGTTACGTAACCGCTGGTTTTTCTATTTATGACACGATAAAGTCTATAAAAAGCCCGGTTTCTACAATATGTACGGGTCTGGCTGCAAGTATGGGAAGCATCTTACTATCTGTAGGCGAGAAAGGGCGCAGGTTTATACAACCTCATGCGCGTGTTATGATACATCAACCTAGCGGGGGTGCCCGTGGTCAGGCAAGTGATATAGAAATTACTGCTATGGAAATTTTAAAAACTAAAGAACTTAGTGCTCAAATTCTGGCAGATAACTGTGGCCAGACTTTTGAAAAAGTGATGAAAGACTTTAACCGCGACCACTGGATGGGTGCAGACGAGTCTGTTGCCTATGGCATTGTAGATGCTATTGCGAAATAAATTCAACTTTGAATATTCAGGCAAAACTTAATGAAATCACAGGATTCAACAACCTCGAGCTGCTGGCAGGTCAGGTTGTTGAAGGTTTCATTTCCGGGATGCATAAAAGCCCCTTTCACGGTTTTTCTGCAGAATTTGCCGAACACAAAGTCTATAACAACGGCGAAAGCACAAAACATATAGACTGGAAGCTTTTTGCCCGTACAGACAAACTTTACACTAAGCGTTACGAAGAAGAAACCAATCTGCGATGTCATTTAATTATAGACAATAGCAGCTCTATGCACTATCCTGTTCTGCAAGCTAATGACCTTAATAAGGTTAATAAAATATCCTTTTCAGTTTTAGCATCTGCTGCTATAATGCAGCTTATGAAAAAGCAACGCGATGCTGTAGGACTGAGTATTTATAGTGAGACTTACAATTTTTATGCGCCTGAGAAAGGTAGCGAGCGTCACCATCACATGTTGCTTGACCAGCTTAATCAAATAATAGTACGCAAGAGGCAGCAGGTAAAGACAGATACATATGCCAACCTGCATCTTATAGCTGAAAAACTTAAGAGACGTTCACTCGTTTTCTTATTCAGCGATATGTTTCAAAACGAAAAAGATCAGGAAACAATGTTTGAAGCGCTTCAGCATTTGAAGTATAATAAGCATGAAGTTGTTCTGTTTCACACCTACGATGGCGATAAAGAGCTAAATTTTGACTTCGATAATGCACCTAAAAGATTCATAGATGTAGAAACCGGAGACTCAATTGATGTATTTGCAGATAATATTAAACAGGAATATGCCAGCGATGTCAAGGCTTATTTTGATGCTTTAAAGTTGCGATGCGCTCGGTATAACATTAAGTATGTGGATGCTAACATACAGAAAGGTTTTGCTGCTATACTTAGCAATTTTTTAATAGAAAGACAGAAATTTTTATAAGCTAAAATTTTTTCAAAAATAGTTTGTGTACTCTAAAAGACGGTGTATATTTGCATCCGCAAGAAAGGAACCGCTGAGGTGGTTTTAGAAAGCAAGTTCTTAAAATTAATGGTCTGGTAGTTCAGCTGGTTAGAATACATGCCTGTCACGCATGG
>TARA_R110002020_G_scaffold14731_4_pt1 | contig 11596 bp, 11 predicted proteins | sample TARA_R110002020 | Tara Oceans TARA_R110002020 (sample SAMEA4396489) | marine metagenome | biome: Westerlies Biome; feature: [MES] marine water layer (ENVO:01000295) within the mesopelagic zone...; material: water (ENVO:00002006), including particulate matter (ENVO:01000060) such...
GTGCCCTTGCTCGTCGCGCTGCCGCTCATCGGTGCCGCCCTCACCCTGATCTTCGGGCGCCGTCGCCGCTTCCAGGTCGCGATCTCGGTCGTCACCCTCGCCGCTGTTCTCGTCATCGCGGCGATTCTGCTGGTGGCTGTCGACCAAGGTGAGCCCATCGCGGTGTCGGTGGGCGGATGGCCGATCCCCCTCGGAATCGTGCTCTACGTCGACCCCCTCGCCGCGCTGCTCGTGCTCGTGTCGAGCATCGTCCTGATCGCGGTTCTGCTGTTCTCCATCGGCCAGGGTGCCGCGGACGGTGACGAAGAAACACCGGTCTCGATCTTCTATCCCTCGTACCTGATCCTCGCGGCCGGAATCTTCAACGCCTTCATCGCCGGCGACCTGTTCAACCTGTACGTCGGGTTCGAGATCCTGCTCGTTGCCTCGTACGTGCTTATCACCCTCGGTAGTACCGAGTCCCGCATCCGCACGGGTGTCGTCTACATCGTCGTCTCGCTCGTCTCGTCGATCCTGTTCCTTTCGGCGATCGCCGCGATCTATGCCTCTCTCGGCACCGTGAACATGGCGCAGATCGCCGCGCGCATGGGCGAGTTGCCGCAGGACGTCCAGCTCGTGCTCCATATGCTGCTGCTCGTCGCGTTCAGCATCAAGGCGGCGGTGTTCCCGCTCTCGTTCTGGCTACCTGACTCGTATCCGACCGCGCCTGCCCCCGTCACCGCGGTGTTCGCCGGGTTGCTGACGAAGGTCGGCGTCTACGCGATCATCCGCACCGAGACGCAGATCTTCCCGAACAACGACATCAACCTGCTTCTGATGGTGATCGCGCTCGCCACGATGATCGTCGGGGTGCTGGGTGCTGTCGCGCAGGCGGAGCTCAAACGCATCCTGTCGTTCACGCTCGTCAGCCACGTCGGATACATGATCTTCGGATTGGCGATCGGCACCGCGGCCGCGTACGGAGCGACGATCTACTACATCGTCCACCACATCATCGTGCAGACGACCCTGTTCCTCGCCGTGGGGCTGATCGAGCGCCGGGCGGGCAGCACGTCGATCTTGCGGGTCAAGGGTCTGATGCGGGCGGCACCGGTGATCGCCGTGCTCTACTTCATCCCCGCGGTCAACCTCGGCGGGTTGCCACCCTTCTCAGGATTCATCGGGAAGTTCGCCCTGTTCGACGCCGGTGCTCAGGTCGGTACGCCGGTCGTTATGGTGCTCATCGTCGGCGGAATCGTGACCTCGTTGCTGACCCTCTACGCGCTCATGCGCGCCTGGAACCTGTCGTTCTGGCGCGAGGAAGAGGATTCTTCCGAGACGGAGGCGCGCATCGCGTACCTCGGCCGGTCGACGGGCGCCGCGGTCGAGACCGAGCGACGCGTCATCCCCCGCATCATGACGGCTGCGACCGGAGGGATGGTTGCGGTCACTCTCGCCCTGACGATCTTCGCCGGCCCGCTGCTCGAGATCTGCATGCGCGCGGGAGAGCTGCTGACCCAGCCGGTCACGATCACTCAGATCGATGAGGAGGCGCCATGAGTCCCGACTCCCGTGCCTCGCACGCGCGTCACGTCTGGGCGCAGCTCCCGTTCTTCGGTTGGCTGATCGCCCTGTGGATGTTGCTCTGGGGTCAGTTCACGGTGTTGGCCTTCGTCACCGGCCTGATCGTCGCTCTCGTCGTCACGCGGATCTTCCGTTTGCCGCCCGTCGATCTGTCTGGTCGGTTGAACCCCTGGTACGGGTTCGTCTTCGTTGTGACCTTCCTCGCCGCGCTCGTGCGCGGTTCGCTGCTCGTTGCCTGGCAGGTGCTCGACGTGCGTCGGCAACCCGGCGCTGCAGTCATCGCCGTCCCGCTCCGCACCGACGACGACCTGATCATGAGCCACACCGCCGTCACAGCATCGTTGATTCCGGGATCGATCATCATCGAGGCCGATCGCGACCGCAGGATCCTCTATCTGCACGTGATCGGTGTGCGGAACGAGGCCGACGTCGAACACCAGCGCCGTGCCGTGCTCGGCTGGGAGGCCCGGATCGTTCGGGCCGTCGGCTCACGCGAGCAACTGCAGGTCATCCGGGACGCCGTGATCGACACACCGCGGCAGGGCGGGGCAACCGTATGAACGTGCTTGTTGTCGTCATCCTGGTCGTCTTCGCGATCGCGGCCCTGCTCGCGCTGATCCGCATCGTGATCGGGCCATCGATCCTCGACCGCGTGGTCGCGAGCGACGTGCTGCTGACCGAGGTCATGTGCATCCTCGGGGCCGACATGGTGATCAATCAGCACACCCGTTCTCTGCCCGTGCTGCTCATCATTGCGGCCGTGGGTGTGTTCGGTTCGATCTCGGTCGCCCGCTTCGTCGCGAGGAGGGACAACCCCCGATGATCGACCTCGACTGGCTGGCGATCGCCGACACCACCGCGCTCGTCCTGGTGCTGATCGGTGCGCTGCTGTGCCTGACCGCATCCATCGGTCTGCTGCGGCTCCGGGACGTGCCCGCCCGCCTGCACGCCGCCACCAAGCCGCAGGTGCTGGGGCTGCTGTTGATCTGCATCGCGATCGCGCTGTCGTTGCGCGCGTGGCCCGTCGCGGCGTTCGTGGCCCCGGTGTTCCTGATCCAGCTCGCCACGGCGCCGCTGTCGGCGCACATGGTGGGTCGGGCCGCCTATCGCAACGGCACGTTCGACGAGGGCGCACTCGTCGTCGACGAGCTGCGTGAATCGCGCGAAACGCCTCCCGCAGCGGGCGGCTGAGTCCGCCGCCCCGGTCAGGCGTCCGGCGGCTGAACGTCAGTCGGTGCCGGAGTCGAAAGCGGCGGCTTCGGATGCCTCATCCACGGCGTCGGCGAGACGCTCGCGGTCGGGGTCGAACGGAGCCGCGTGCTCGGTGATCTCGGCGGACTCGCCCGCCTTGAGGTTGCCGACGAGCGCGGCCGTTGCGCCACCGATCATTCCCATCGCCGCGTACTGCTCGAGACGCGTGCGCGAGTCGGCGATGTCGAGGTTGCGCATCGTGAGCTGGCCGATGCGGTCGGTCGGGCCGAAGGCGGCGTCGCCGACACGTTCCATCGACAGCTTCTCGGGTCCGTAGGACATCACGGGGCCGGTCGTGTCGAGGATCGTGTAGTCCTCGCCGCGGCGCAACCGCAGGGTGACGGTTCCGGTGATGGTCGAACCGACCCACTTCTGGATCGACTCGCGCAGCATGAGCGACTGCGGCTCGAGCCAGCGGCCCTCGTACATCAGGCGGCCGAGGCGGCGGCCCTGCTCGTGGTACGTCGCGAGGGTGTCCTCGTTGACGATCGCGTTGACGAGTCGCTCGTACGCGGTGAAGAGCAGGGCCATGCCGGGGGCTTCGTAGATTCCGCGGCTCTTGGCCTCGATGATCCGGTTCTCGATCTGATCGCTCATGCCGAGCCCGTGGCGTCCACCGATCGCGTTCGCCTCGCGGACGAGTTCGACCGGGTCACCGAACTCGCGGCCGTTGATGGCGACGGGACGGCCGGCCTCGAAGGTGATCGTGACATCCTCCGTGGCGATCGCGACGGATTCGTCCCAGAACCGCACACCCATGATGGGCTCGACGGTCTCGAGCGAGACGTCGAGGTGCTCGAGGGTCTTGGCCTCGTGCGTCGCACCCCAGATGTTGGCGTCGGTCGAGTACGCCTTCTCGGCGGAGTCGCGGTACGGGAAGCCGTGTGCGACGAGCCACTCGCTCATTTCTTTGCGGCCGCCGAGCTCGGTGACGAAATCGGCGTCCAGCCACGGCTTGTAGATGCGCAGACGGGGGTTTGCGAGCAGGCCGTAGCGGTAGAACCGCTCGATGTCGTTGCCCTTATAGGTCGAGCCGTCGCCCCAGATGTCGACGCCGTCTTCCTTCATCGCGCGGACGAGGAGCGTGCCGGTGACGGCCCGACCGAGCGGCGTGGTGTTGAAGTAGGTGCGTCCGCCGGAACGGATGTGGAACGCACCACAGGCGAGAGCGCTGAAGCCCTCTTCGACGAGGGCGGCCTTCGCGTCGACGAGGCGTGAGACCTCGGCGCCGTACTCGAGGGCACGGCCCGGAATCGCCTCGACGTCGGGTTCGTCCGGCTGACCGAGGTCGCCGGTATAGGTGCAAGGGATCGCGCCCTTGTCGCGCATCCACGCGACGGCGACCGAGGTGTCCAAGCCACCGGAGAAAGCGATGCCGACGCGCTCGCCGACGGGCAGGGACTGAAGGACCTTCGACATCCTTCGAGTCTACTGAGCGGTGTGGTCGGCCTCAGACCCACGCGCCTGCGACGCACGCCAGCGCCCGACCGCTACCGCGAGCGCCCCGACGACGATGATCCCGACGGCGATCACGACGACGTAGACCGCTACGCCGGCGTATCCGGGCGGCTGCAGTGCGGGGTTGTTCGGGTTCAGGAAAGGGTAGGGGTACCAATAGGGCTCGCCGTTGCCGGGCGACGTGACGAGCGGCCCGCGCACGACGGTGTAGACCACCCAGACGATGGGATAGATCACGATGATCCAGACCGCACGCCACGGCAGCGCGCATCGCCGGGGGGCGAGAAAGAGATCGAGCAGCAGCACGATCGGAATCACGACGTGCATGACCTCGTTCGACCACCCCACCGTCTCGCCCTGCGGCAGCTGGATGCCGCGCAGCAACAGGTTGTAGACGATGCCGGTGATCACCATGTAGGTGGTGACGCAGACCAGCAGGATGGCGAACCAGCGCGGCTCGACATCCGTTCGTCGTCCCTGCGTCCAGAACAGCAACGCACCGATCGTCAGGGTCACGGCCGCCGCGACGTTGGACTGGATGGTGAAGAAGCTGAGGAAGTTGACGACGACCGTGCCGACGGGCTGGTCCGCCGCCTGGGCGTTCGAGACGGTGCGGACGAGCTGGGCGATGATCGCGGCGACACCCGCGACGGCGGTGAGAATGCGCACGACGGCCCAGAAGTGGGCCCAGGCGGGGGATCGAAGCATGCGATCACCCTAGCGACCAGAAGTCCCGGAACGACGACCCCGGTAGGATGGTGTCTCACCCGTCCTGACAAGAAAGCCGGGGGCCCACCATGCCAGGAATCGTGATCGTCGGCGTGCAGTGGGGCGACGAAGGCAAGGGCAAAGCCACCGACCTGCTGGGCGAGCGCACCGACTGGGTCGTGAAGTTCAACGGCGGCAACAACGCCGGCCACACCGTTGTCATCGGCGACGAGAAGTACGCGCTGCACCTGCTGCCCTCCGGCATCCTGTCGCCCGGCGTCATCCCGGTGATCGGCAACGGCGTCGTCGTCGATCTCGAGGTTCTGTTCGCCGAGCTCGGCGCGCTCGCGGCCCGCGGCGTCGACACGTCCAAGCTGCGGGTCAGTGCCAACGCGCACATCATCACGCAGTACCACCGCACGCTCGACAAGGTCACCGAGCGCTTCCTCGGCAAGCGCCAGATCGGAACGACGGGTCGCGGAATCGGCCCGGCCTATGCCGACAAGATCAACCGTGTCGGCATCCGTGTGCAGGACATCTTCGACGAGAACATCCTGCGTCAGAAGGTCGAGGGAGCCCTCGACCAGAAGAACCACCTGCTGGTGAAGGTCTTCAACCGGCGCGCGATCGCGGTCGACGAGGTCGTCGAGGACATGCTGTCGTACGCCGATCGCCTGCGACCGATGGTCGCCGACACGGGCCTACTGCTGAACGACGCGCTGGATGCGGGTGATGTCGTGGTGTTCGAGGGTGGCCAGGCCACCATGCTCGACGTCGACCACGGCACGTACCCGTTCGTCACGTCGTCGTCCGCCACGGCAGGCGGCGCGGCCACGGGCTCGGGCGTCGGCCCCAATCGTCTCGATCGGATCGTCGGAATCGTCAAGGCGTACACCACGCGCGTCGGCTCCGGTCCCTTCACAACCGAGCTGTTCGGTGAGGAAGGCGACTGGCTGCGCTCGCGTGGCTTCGAGTTCGGCACGACGACGGGCCGTCCGCGCCGCGTCGGCTGGTACGACGCGCCCATCACCCGGTACGCCACGCGTATCAACGGCATTACTGACCTCGTGCTGACGAAGCTCGACATCCTGACCGGGCTCGAGCAGGTTCCCGTCTGTGTCGCGTACGACGTGGACGGCGAGCGATTCGACGAGGTGCCGATCAACCAGTCGGACTTCCACCACGCGACGCCGATCCTCGAGTACTTCACGGGTTGGTCGGAAGACATTTCGAAGGCACGAACGTTCGACGACCTTCCGGTCGCCGCGCAGGATTACGTGCTCGCCCTCGAGGGCATGAGTGGCACACGCATCTCGGTGATCGGTGTCGGCCCCGCGCGCGACCAGGTCATCGTGCGACACGACCTCGTGGACTGACATGCGGTTCTGGGTCGGGGGATACTCCTCCGACATGGGCGGCACAGCCGAGAGCATCGGCCTGCTGACCGCCGGCGAGGATGGCTCGCCCTTCGCATCCGGCCCGCTGTCGTTCCGGGGCGCGGTGCGTCCGACGTTGACCTCGCCGTCGTGGCTGGCGGCGCACCCGCGCCTGGATGTCGTCTACGCGGCGCTCGAGGGCGAAGGGCGGGTTGCCGCGCTGGCACGGACCGGCGATACGTCGTTCACGCCGCTCGGTGCGTCCGTCGAGGCGGGCGAAGCGGTCTGCCACGTCGCGGTCAGCCCCGGAGGCGAGTATCTGCTCGCGAGCTGCTGGGGTGACGGCCGGGTCGTGCGGATCGCCCTCGATGGCAACGGACGCCCGACCGGACGTGCGGTCGCGCAGGCGGCGCGGGACCCGTACGGGACGGACGGCGGTGTCGACCCGCGCGACACGCCTCACGAGGATGTCGACGACGAACCCGAAGATCCGCGGGTGGCAGCGGAACGACGCGAAGAGCGGATGTCGGGGGCACCCGCCGCCCGGGATGCCGACCGCGATGCCGACCGGCGTCTGGCAGCGATCGGGTTGGCCGATGTCGCCGCGGCGTTGCGCGCGGCCGCAGGTGTCGAGTTCGCCCATCTGATTCCGGACCACGACCGACCGACCGAGCCCGACCTGCGTGGTGGGACGCTGCTCACCCCGGCGGCCGGTGCGGATGAGCCCGCTCGCTCCTCGCGTGCCCACGCCGCGGTGTTCCTACCCGATGGGCGTGCGCTCACGACCGACCTCGGCTTCGACCTAGTGCGGGTGTGGCGCGCGGCGCCGGGCCGGATGGTGCCCGATCACGACGTCACCCTGCCGCGCGGGTCGGGGCCGCGGCACCTGGTCGTGCACCCGAGCGGATTCGTCTATGTGCTGACGGAACACTCGGCCGAGGTGTTCGTGCTGGGCGCCGACCGGGCCGGACGGTGGAGCGTCCGCGGAAGCGTCCCGGCCGCCGCGCTCACGCTCCCGGACGACGCGGGCGCGGAGCTCGCGGCATCCCATGATCGTGCGTTCTTGTATGCCGGGCTGCGGGGGAGTGACACGATCGCCGTTCTGCGGGTCGTGGGCGACGGCAGCAGCCTCGAGCCGGTCGCGCTCGCCGAGTCGGGGGTCACGTGGCCGCGGCACCACCTGGTCGTGCGCGACACGTTGCTGGTCGCGGGACAGCGGTCGGACGACGTCGTGTCGCTCTCGCTCGACATCCGCACCGGTGTGCCCAGCAAGGTGCGACAGCGGGCGAGCGTTCCGTCGCCGACCCGCCTTCTGCGCGTCCGCGACTAGCACGAAGGCCTCGAGAACTCGCGAGCGTCGGAGATTCGGTGAGCGTCGGAGTGTCTCGCGCCCTCGCGTCCGACGCTGAGCAGATCTCCGACTCTCGATAGAGGCCTGGTTGTCACCTCGACGCCGAAGACTCCGGTCCGCGCTATACCTTGGCGTCTTGGCGCGGCACCCAGACCTGCTTGATGATCAGCAGGATCGACGCCGAGACCGGGATGGCGACCAGGGCTCCGATGAGGCCGAGCAACGTGCCGCCGACGAGCGCGCCGATCACGACGAGCGCGCCCGGGATCTCGATCGTGCGGTTCATGACGCGGGGCGTCAGCACGTAGGCCTCGATCTGGATGTACGCCAGGTAGAAGCCGGCGAACAGCAGCGCCGTGAGCGGGTCGGAGAACAGGGCGATGACGCTCGCGATGATCCAGTACAGAACGGGACCGATCAGCGGGATCAGGGTGATCAGGAACGCGATCACGGCCATCAGCGCCGGGAACGGCAGGCCCAGGATCAGGTGCAGGATGAACGCGAAGATCGCGTTGGCCGTAGCCAACACGACCATGCCGATCAGGTAGCCGCCGATCGAGCCGGTGATCTGCTCGGTCAGGTCGCGCAGGCCGGGGCGGTTGCGTGCGGGCGCCAGACGGTAGAACGCCGCCTTGATCGCCGGCATCGACGCGATGAAGTACAGCGTCAGCACGAGCGTGATGAAAGCGCCGGAGATGCCCGAGACGATCCCGATGCCAACCTGCACGGCACCGCCGCCGATGGCGGCGATATTGCCCGGGTCGGTGATGAACGACTCGAGGTTGTTCAGAATGTCGGGAACAGCGGTACCGAACATGCCCTGCAGGTAGGCGAACCAGTCAGATTGCTCGGCGGAGCTGATCAGACTCGGGATGTCGCGCACGAACTGCGTGATCTGCTGCACCACCGTCGGGATCACGAGCCAGAGGATGCCCACCAGCAGCAGCGCGACGCCGAGGAAGACGATCGCGATCGCCCAGCCCCGCTTGACACCGCGTCTGACAAGTGCGTTCACGACCGGCTCGAGACCGAGGGCTGCGAAGAGGGCGAGCACGATGTAGATGATGACGGTCGCCAGATTGCTGACCGCGAGACCGAGTAGCAGGGCGGCGAGGCCGCCGAGCGTGAGCGTGAATCCGACCGTGAAGGGATGGTCGATGCGCGCCCAGAACGCTCGGATCCCCGACGAGGGTGTGTCGGATGCCGGGGGCACGGGATCGGTCGTGGCGTCGCTCATGGTCACACCATAGTGGGCCGAGGGGCCCCGCCAGTGGTCCGCCGCCTCTCGCCGAGATGGCCGCAGCGCGCGGCAGGGTCGCCCGGTAGCCTCATGGGGAAGGAGGGCCCCGTGACCCACGAAAGCGACCCGCGAAACGAGCTGCTGCGCCTACGGGCGAGCATCGACAACATCGACGCCGCACTCGTCTACATGTTGGCCGAGCGCTTCCGCTGCACCAAGCAGGTCGGTGTGCTGAAGGCGACCCACGAGATGCCGGCGTCCGACCCGACGCGCGAGATCGAACAGGTGGCGCGTTTGCGGCGGCTCGCGCTCGATGCCGACCTCGACCCCGCCTTCGCTGAGAAATGGTTCAATTTCGTCGTCGCCGAGGTCATCCACCACCACGAGCAGGCGGCCAACGGGCGCTGACTCCGCCCGTGTCGGTCTAGCATTCGACTCATGTCCAGCGATCTGCCCATCGGCACGCTCATCGGCACGGCCGAACCGACGACAGCGAACATTCTTGCGGCCCGGCTGAACCGACACACGTTCTGGTGCGGCCAGAGCGGCTCGGGCAAGACATATGCCTTGGGCGTCCTACTCGAGCAAGTGCTGCTGCACACGCGTCTGCCGCTCGTGATCCTGGACCCGAACTCCGACTTCGTCCGCCTCGGCGATGTGCGCGAGAGTGCGCCCGCCGAGCATGCCGCCGAACTCTCGACCCGAGACATCCGGGTCTTCCGTCCGGGAAACCTGGAGCATCCGCTGCACGCGCGTTTCTTGGGCATGCCGCTGCGCTCCCGGGCCGCGTTGATGCAGATCGACCCGATGGCCGACTTCGATGAGTACAACGCGATGCTGCGCTTCGAGCCCGAGATGCCGTTGGTCGAGAACGGCGATCTCGTCGGTCACCTGCGCTCGGGTGAGGGTGCGATCCGGCACCGCCTCGCGACGCGATTGGAGAATCTCGGGGTCGCGGACTGGGACCTCTGGGCGTGGGGCAAGCGGGCGGTCACTGACGACATCGATGAGCGGCCCGATGCGACGGTGCTCGATCTCGGTGGTTTCTCGACGCAGGCGGAGTCGCGTGCCGCCGCCCTCGCGGTGCTTGACCACCTCTGGGAACGCCGCGAAGAGCGGATCGGACGCCTGGTCGTGATCGACGAGGCGCACAACCTGTGCCCGCCCGATCCGACAACCCCGGTCGAGCGACTGCTCACCGAGCGCATCGTGCAGATCGCGGCCGAGGGCCGGAAGTACGGGATCTGGTTGCTTCTCTCGACGCAACGTCCGACGAAGGTCCACCCGAACGCTCTCTCGCAGTGCGACAACTTGGCGCTGATGCGGATGAGTTCGCCTCGCGACCTCGACGATCTCTCGGCGGTGTTCGGTTACGCACCGCAGTCGCTGCTGGAACGCTCGCCCGGTTTCGCTCAGGGACAGGCGCTGTTCGCCGGAGGCTTTGTCGCTGCACCCACGCTCGTGCAGATGGGAGAGCGCCTCACCTACGAGGGCGGTAGCGACGTGCGGGTTCCGCTGCGCTGACGCTTCTGGGCGGGCGACGAGCTTACGGAACCGCGCGCCGCAGAGGGATGAACGACGTTCCCGCGAGCACCGCGATGACGAGGATCGACCACAGGGCGAGGCTCAGCGAAGTCTGTCCGGCGAACCAGGCAAACACCGCGCCCCACGAATCCGTCCGGCCGATCAGCCACATCGCGACGACCAGGATCACGCCGATCGCGACCAGCGTGGCGGTCAACCAGAACGCGCCGAACCGCTTGTAGATGGTGGCGGACCAGAACCCCACCGAGAAGAACGTCATCGCGAGCAGGAAGTAGAACGCGAGCGCCGCCAGCGGCCCGCCCTGCCAGATCTCGTCGCTATAGAACATCCAGCCGTTCATGCCCCAGCCATCCGTCGCCTGCTCGATCAGTCCGCCGATGACGAAGACGATCGAGAGGATGCCGGCGGTGATCGCCGCCGTCAGGTAGGTGCCGAGGAAGAACTCGCGTCGCGTGACGCTCATCGCCTGCGAGAAGGGGAAAGTGAGCGTGAGGGCCTGGGTGCCGACGACCAGGAAATACCACAGGGGCGCCTGCGCGGCACCGCCGACCTTCGGCTCGTTGCCCGGGATGAGCGCGTAGACGGCGAGCGAAAGGACGAAGGCTCCCGCGAGCACAAGCAGCGGGATCCAGATGTACGTGTTCCGGTTGATCAGCTGCATCCGGACGACATTCAGTGTGCGGCTCATCGCAGGGCTCCCTCATCGATCGGCGCGGCGGCCGACTCCGCCGCGTGCTGAGTGGTTCGGACGATCAGTTGCTGCAGCGAGACGGGCGCCGCATCGAGCCCCGCCGTCACAAGGCGCTGCCGATCCTCGGGTGTCAAGGTGCCGAGCACGGTAACCGAGCTGACGCGGCCGAGGCTTTCACGGTGGATGACCTCTCGCCCTGCGACGAACGCGTCGACAGCCGCGGAGTCGCCGACGATGTTTGCGGCGCGGTCACGCACGGCGTCCGTCTCTTCGTCCATGACGATGCGGCCGCGGTCGATGACGAGCACGCGCTCGAGCAGATTCGAGACCTCGTCGATGAGGTGGGACGACAGGATGACGGTGCGCGGATGCTCGGTGTAGTCCTCGATCAGACGGTCGTAGAAGATCTGCCG
>TARA_R110002020_G_scaffold13411_5_pt1 | contig 11592 bp, 14 predicted proteins | sample TARA_R110002020 | Tara Oceans TARA_R110002020 (sample SAMEA4396489) | marine metagenome | biome: Westerlies Biome; feature: [MES] marine water layer (ENVO:01000295) within the mesopelagic zone...; material: water (ENVO:00002006), including particulate matter (ENVO:01000060) such...
AAAATCTACTTCTGCATCAAGGAATGAGGCGGCACTGTGTCGCTCATCACCGTAGATTTTACCGAGGTTGTTTGTTGCACTAGCCGCATCAGTCCAAAGAACAGTGCTATCACCGGCAAGAAGTTCTGCTCGATTAGAAACAACCTTCAATAGTGAAGTATAGTTTCTTTCAATATTTGCTAGAGCCGAAACTTCACCATAAGCACCTAGAGGCATAAGTAGCATCTTGTTTTGTGACTCTGCGTGTGCCTTACCCATGTCTTCACGGATAATAGCCCGAATATCTCCGAGTCCATCATCAATTTGAGCCATTTCCATAGCAAGTTCGGAAATATCGAACTGATGTGCAATAGTCTTTGGACTCATAAATAGTTGAGCGTAAGTTGGGGCCATAGAACCAAGTCCATCAGCCGCAGTAGAAAGCCCTGCATTTTCGGGAACTCCACCAATTTCATCAGCGTGTGGATTGTCGCCACCAATACCGTTTGCGGAAGAACCGTCTCCGGTAATATCAACTGCAAGTTTAGAATCCGAGCCACCAAAAGGTCTGCTCTTTAGGATTCTCCAACCGGATGAAGTATAAGGTCGCTTTGATAGCATAGCGAGAGCATTTACTTCTCGGTTTAGCATAGACCAAACTTTCTGTCCGAATAGTTGGTTATACATTCCTGTTGTTGTTCCAATACCAGTAAAACTGCTTGCGCCAGCATCTGCAATATCGTGTGCAGTATGTAGTCCTTGAACTCCACCTGCTTGTTTCAATACAGAGTTTCCACCAAAGGCAGGTAGTCCGTATGTCGCCGCTTCTAAATCTCTAATCGTGTTAATATATCCCATTTAATTCACCTCAAATGTTACCGCCGACTGCTTTATGAATATCACTCCAAGACATTTCAGCAATCTCTTCTGTAGAGAATACCTTTGTTGTTGAAGCGGCTTCTGTAGCCTTGCGGATTGTATTTTTTTCTGCTGTAAGTGATTTGCGAAGTTCTGCAAATTCACTTGTAAGTGCGTTAATTTCTGCTTGAGCGTCGTATTCCGACTTAGCAACCATAGTTTCTCGGTGAGCAGTTTCGTTTGCGAATCTCTTAGCAAAAGTTCCGGCTAGATTATCATAAGCCAACTTTTCTAGTTGTTCGGCTCGGAATTGAGCGTATGCCTTTTCGATGTTTTCAGCACTCAAGTTAAGAGTGTTAAACTCGGAGTTGTCAAAAGCCTTTGACACCATACCTTCTTTCTTTGCTTGGGAACCTGCTTGTTCAATAGGTTCTCCTGCACCGCCGAGGTTTTCATCATCGTTGCCATCCACAGTAGTAGCCTTAGCCTCGGAATCCATGTATTCCATAGATTCTTCTTCTTCTGTTTCCATTTTCTCGTCAAGAGGGTGTGGCTCTGCCATTTCCAACTCTTCCGGTTCTTCTTCTTTTCGTAGCGTATTGACTTCCTCAAGTAGAGTGTCAAGTTCAGCCAATGCTTTTTCTAATTTATTCATTTTTTTGTCCTCCTTTAATATGTCAAACCTCGCTTCGGGATTGATTCCTTTTTCACATATGGTTACTTCATGCAGTTCAAGTTTGCTTATTTCACTATACTCGCCCAATTCCGCATGATGCTTTTTTACTTTTTGTAACGCTTGTCCTCCAATGCTAAAACTTCTCAATGTTCCTTTGCGAATGCCTCTGTTTATTTCTTTTGCTTTTTCGATGTCATCTCTTAATTTTATTACTACAAAAAACCCAACATCATCTACTTCTGTTTTCCATAGTTTTCCACTTGTATCTCTATATGATTGAATTACTTCTCCGACTTGAACATTTGAGTGGTTTGTCATTACATTCCTAAACTTGTTCTTCTCCATGAATTTTACTACTGCTTCATTAAGTGCTTTGAGTGTGATTAGGTCGTTTTGTTTATCCACCATTTCAATAGAAGCATAACCACCAATCATCAAATCATTATTTGCTTTAATGATTGTAAAGTCATTCTCCTTATCCGCCAGTATTGTTTGTAGCATCCGGCTCAATCTCTCTTTTTTCTATTCGACTATATAACTTATTCCGTATTATCGGGTAAATCTAAGCCTACATACTTGTCTTTATAGATATTCCATATACCTTCGTCAGTATCTTTATCTACAGGTTTTTGTTCATAACCAGTCCAAGCCAACCACATTTTCTGTTCATCAACAGGTATTACTCTAAAGTGCATTTTAGTATCGAACTTATTACCTTTGATAATATATTCATGGTAGCCATGTCTTTGAACACCAATCTCTACTTCTCCTTCATCTATCAATTGCCCTCTATCAATATTCTTAGATATTTTAGCAGGGTATTTATTTGCTTTACCAAACAAAGAAAAGATGTCATCGTCATTAGGTAAATCAATAAGCCAAGAAAGAGTCTCCCCTTTATGACTAATAATAAAATCTAAATTATCATCTTTTCTAGAATATATTTTAAATTCGGACATCTCTTTAGCAATATCTGTTGGGTCTACATGTAATTTACCATCGGAGAAACTTATTCCTTCTCTTTGATTAGCCCAATTTTGTAAGTCTTTAGTAGAAGCATGTCCTAAAACCTTCATCATTTTCTTTGAGTCGCTATCAAAAAGAGTCTCATAATCACTAGCCATAGTGGATAACAAATAATCATGTATTTCTTTAGGAGTCTGTGGGCCTTTGAATTTTATTCTATTTTTAATCGCAGTTGTAATTTTACCTTGTAGTGTCTTTAGAGTGTTTTCCGCTTCTTGTTTCCACATATCTAAATCAGCCAAAGCATTCTTAGACATCAAATTGTCTTCTTCAAAACCATAGATTGTAAATCCATCCATAGACTTTAGAATAATTGTAGCCTCTCCGTGTATATTATCAGTTATTGTAATTCCCTTAGTCAATGCTTCTACTTTATACTTCAATGATTTTTTAGTATCTTTAGATAACATCTCTAGAGTTACTACTTTATCGGGAGTTTCTACTTCGGGAACTTCAATAACATTTGCCGAGTATAATGTAAATCTATCATCCGATTGTTTTACTTCATCTACTTTAACTCTAATAATGTCACCAATGTTCACATTTGTTTTAGTGTTAAGTGCTTTACCAACATTCATGTAAAGTTTATCATTAAGTTTTACAATGTGTTTTCCTTCTTCTAATACCGGCCCTGCCCCTAAAGTGTATGAGTATAGTTTGGATTTAGTGGCCTTCTTGTCAAGGACTATCATATCTAAATCAACAAACTTCTTCCACTTAATCCACTTAGGATTCTTTTTAGTTCCTATGAAATAAGTAGATGTTAAGTCTTTAATGACAACTCCTTCGGATGTCGGCATATCCATAATCTCTTTAGCATATTCTTCAATGTCTTTTAGAGAGTCAGCAGTTCTCGTATCTTTCTTAGAAGGAAAGTGCAAATAGTCGGATGTCTTAGCCGAGTAATTATTGAATAGTATGTTTATTCTTTGTTCTAATTCTTCATCGGTCATGTTCTTTTCTTCATGCCGCATAATATCAAAGACATGTGCCTTTAGTTCAGCATTAGGATATTTATTTTTGAATACATGTGCGATAGTATCTGCTCTATGTAGTGCTTCATCACCGTCAAAAAGAATTAACTCCGCATCCAATATACAATCCCCGTATGATTTTTTCTTCATTTCGGTAACTTGTTTGGGGCATTTATCAGTAATATCCTTTTCATTGTAAGAATAGATTTTAACTTGGTCGTCTATTTTATGTATCTGTATTCTCATACCATCATACTTTTCTTGAACGATGTAGTCGCCGGAAAAACCTTGTAGTTCTTTCATATCATCAATGTCAAATATTCTATACATTGGTTTGTTTGGTATGATAAAGTGAGAGATTGATTTTTCTTCTGTTGATTTTTTCTCGGCTTTAAGCATAGCATACTTATCCGAAAAGTCCGAACCAAAGGAATTACAACTTTCGTATCTATCAAGGATTTCTTGTTCATCGGGTCTAGTGTTATCGCTAAATACTTCACTAACAAATTCATACAATTCCTCACAATCAAGTGTATTAAGGTAATCCAGTGTTGATTTTAATTCCTCTTCGGGAGTATCTTTCCACTCTTCTTCCGATTGTTGTGTAAATCTTTCATAAGAACCACTAGAATCAAATATATCATTATAAATTTTTCTTTTCCATTCTATGTAGTCTTGTTTTAACTGCTCGCAACAATCTCCCGAAACATCAGCATCCATTTCAACTTCGACTACATTTTGAGTCTCGTCGGGCTTTTCTTCTACTCTCATAGTAGGGTTTTCCATTCTTTCTTTAAATTTTAATTCTCTAGCCATCATAGCACTCATTGATTTTTTCAATTCAACTTGAAGTAACTTATTCCAATCCTCTTCGGAATACTTGTGAAGGTATATCTTTTCAAGAGTTTTCAACGCCTGTTTAAACTTAGTCTCTACTTTCTTACTATCCTTATCATCACCATAATGTTCTATGACAAACAAAGGTATGTCTTTTACTTTAAGGTCTAATCCTTCTAATCCATCAGTAATATCGTCGGCTTGAAACTCAACACTTTCATAAGAATCCTCGGATAGTGCGTCATCATCGGAACGAATTGCATAATGAATAAACTTTACAAATGTGCTTTCATCGGATAAAAGACCCTCTAATACATTACCTTTGAACTTCTTAGCGAATGGGTCATTTACATTTTCCGAATCGAAACGCATTTGTTTAATCGCTTCATAAATTATTTTTGCAGTTCCACTTGAAGGACTACCTGCATCATCAGCCTCAACATGGCGTTCATCAAGGTATTCTTTTATCTCTTTACCCAAAGGAGATATAGAATCGTAAGCATCTTTTACTTCTTCTAGAGCGTTTCTCCAACGACCCCCGTATTCTTTAGGGTCTGTTCGTGCTGATAAATAGGCTACTCGCACCTTTTCAAAAAGTGAAAGTATTTCATTTGAGATTGGGTTACTGTCTTTCTCAAACATTAAGCCAGTGGTTGCCATACTAATCACTTCATATTGCTACTTTTTAAATAAGTTATTAGTCTTCGTTTAAATTCATTTAGAATAATTTCAACTTGTTGCATACTTTGTTGTTGGTCTGCCTTAGTGTCCTGTCCTTCTTTCACTAAATCTGCGATTTCTTCTATAACATCATCGAATATTGAATCAATGCTTACATCAACTGCTTTATCAACGGTTTCTTTTAGAACATTTTCCCAGTCCATATCAAAACCCCTTAATAATTATTTTTTGTAGTCCATTTGTTTTCCATATTTAGATTCTTTTTTCTGTTTTTTTTGTAGCATACTAATGTTCTTAGAAAGGGAATCCATTTGCTCGATTTTTCTTGTCAATTTTTCTATAGGAACAGGAACATTTTCTGTTTTTTTTACTTTGCTCTCCATTTCATTCAACATCTTAGAAACTACTTTTATTAAAGAGTAATAATCGTCAAAATCATCTTCAAGTCTATCTTCTATGGAGGAACTTTCGGCCTTACCAATGGTTTCTTCTCCGCCCATCCCATATCCTTCTTTCTTTTGGTTTTTATCTTCGTCATGCTTTTCAGCCTTCGGTCGCTTAACCTTAACATCCTCAACTTCATCATCATAAGGAAGTTCTGTAGAACTACCCACTAGTTTAATTGTCTCTTTTGCTTTGCGAACAAGTCTAATTGCTCTACTAATTCGTGCTTCTTCTTCTGTCATCTTTTCCGGCATATCAATTCCTCCCATTAACAAACTTATCAATGTCACTCCAACTCATTTTATGGATTGAATCAGTATCGGGAACTTGATTATTATTCATAGAAGGGGTCGGTGAATCAACAACAACAAAACCGGACTTCATCAAAAGATTATCTTTATTGTAGACTGCGGTTTCCAACTCTTTAATTCTAGAAACTAATTCCTTTAAAATAATCAACATGTCTTCGTTTGTTTCACTCATCTCTCAAATCCCCCTTTCTCTTTGGATATACAATTTGTCGCAAATCTCGATACAACAACTCATACTCCTTACGAAGTTTGCTCGACAACGCAACCATATCAATGTTCCTCTCATCAATACTTACGAACTTCTTTTTCATTTTATCATCGGATTTAACTAAATCCAAGTCTCTTAGAAGGTCAATCAATTCACCCATTCGGGTAAAGTCTTGACCGAAGTATTCTGTCGGTTCAGCCGATTGAAGAGTTTTCTTCAAGGACTTTTTCTTCTTCTTATCTAGCCCTTCTAGTATCGGACTGTATTCTTTTTCAATGCTTTCTTTTAGTATATATTCCCAAGTCATTCTTCTTCACTCCTTTGATTATCAAAATCTTGTTTAAAATATGATTCAACTATGTTTGCTAAGTTTTTCATATTTTTTAGTATTTTCCTTTCTTCTTCTTGAGTAAGCATAACCATTCCACCTTTTGTTCTACTATCGTTAATAATAGTAGTCATAAGGGGTGTGCTTCTTCTTATCAAATCCAAAAGAGAAGTGTCATCAGCAATTTGTTCTTGAGATTGTTCCAATGTTTCCAAGTCTTCTTCTATTTGAGGATTAACCCCATATCCTATTTGAACTTGGTCTTCTATGGTTTCAGCCAAATTTTCCGTTTCTTGTTCCAATCTATCCAACTCTTCTTTCTGTTGAATAGTCATAATTGAATCTCTTCTCTTTATTAGAAGGGCGTTTATTGATTCAGCATACTCCATTAGTGTTTCATATCCAAAATAATCTCTAGTGTATATTTCAGAAATTTCGTCTTGCTTTTCTTCACTCATAGAAGAAGTGTCTTTGGGTTTTTTCTTGCCTTTTCGGTATTCAAAGGTATCTCCACTACCTCTTATGTCATACTTTCTTGCGTGTATAGGGTTTTTATGCAACTCCCGTAAATATTCCAAAGTCTGTCTTCTTTCTTTTTTAGTTCTACCAAGTAATCTAAAAATGTCTGTTTCTTTATTCTTGGCTACTAGTTGTTCCTCATAATTCTTCAAACGGCCTAGTAATGTTTTAAGATTACTTAGCGTTTTTGGTTTTACATTTAAATCCCCAACATCTTTCATGTATTTTTTAGTATATTCTTTTAATGAACCAATCTTCGTTCCTTCATATGGTTCGTCTAATAATACCTTTAATTTTTTAATTTCTTCATCATCTAATGCTGATAATGAGTCTTCTTCAAGTCTATCAAACAACATACTTAGTTTAGCAAGTGCCATTTTTCTAGGAGTTTTTTTATCTCCTTGATTTACAGGGTTTGTTTCATCTAGCATAGAAGAAGACGACTCTTCAAGATAGCGAACTATGTCTTGAGAGCCTTTAATTTTACTTAGTATTTTCATTATTTCTCTATACGAGTTTGGATAAAGACGCTTTCCTGTTGCTTTAGAATCAACCTCTTCATCTGTAAAACCCGAAACAAGTTCTTCTTTTATTTTACTTTCTTTTTTAGGTTTAGGGTTTTTAGCCGCATCTATTTCTCCTTCTAAAACTTTCAAGTATCTTTCTTGTTCTAAAGGAATTATTTCATCCATATTAGAATTAAATTGTTCTATAGCCGAAGAGTATTCTCCCTTTAATTCTGTAGTTAATTTAGATGATTTGGAGGAACTTTCAAATTGTTCCCTAATGTCCTCTATTGATTTTAATTCAGTATTATAGTCTTTTTCTTTATATTCTTTTTGCGCCCTAAAAGCAAAGTCTTCAACTAGTATTCTATGAACTTCGGAATCTAAACCTTCACTTTCAAGAAAATAATTTGTTTCTTTGGTTCCGTCTTTTCTAGTCGTGGTTTTTGCTGTTCTTTTTGTAGAAGTAGAATAGTGAAAGTCTTTAGCCTCTAAACCCTCGATAGTTTTTATTTCATTGTTCATATCCTCAATAAACTTATCCTTTTCACCTTCGGGTAAGTTCACTTTAAGAATAGCCAAAATAATCACCACTTGTTTTCAGTTTTCTTTCGCTTCTTTACAGGTAGTTGGACTACATCGGGAGTATCGGCTGAACCTCTAGATTGTCTATGACTAGTATCGGGCGGTAGTCCACCAACTGAATAGTCTCTACTAATCTTAACTGTTCTATCTTCGGCGGCTCTTTGAGAGCGAACCTGTGCTAATTCCTTTGCTAGTCTTCTTTCTTTCTGTGCTGTATCTTCTGTCATAATCATTCCTCTTTCTTCTTACAAGTATTGCATAGTAGTATGTGTTTTCCTCGCTTGCTTTTATTTGTGTTTCTCAATGCGACTCTAGCCCCACATTTATCACACTTTTTGCTTTTACTAGTTGTGTCTTTACCCCGTTTAGGTTGGTTTTGTAAATATCTTTTATACCTTGAAGGGTCTACTTTAATAATATCTTTCCAAGTCATTATCTTCGTCTCCTTTGTCCTTTTCTTCTAGGTTTTCTTGAGTCTTTCATTTGTTGAAACTTTCTTTTTTGTTCCCTTTCTGTTTGTTCCCTTACTGCCCTATTGTATGATTTAATATCTACTGCGGGTATTGTATAAATCTCTTGCCAATTGGGGCTGTGGCTTCGGAAAATTATGGTAGAGGAATCACTTAAAATATTATATTCTCTTGCTATGTCTTGAATTTTCCCCCAACCTATCTGTTTTGGTTCGTTTGCCAATTCAACAATTTTATTTTTTTCAAAGTCTCTAAAGAATCCGTTAAAGTCTGCACTTAGTAATCTCTTAGATACATCAGTCTTTAGTATATTTTTCCACATCAAGGAATCCTCCTTTCACTTCTTCTATCCACATTTTGATTACCTGCATCAGCCGGTAGTCCTGTCATTCGCTTATCCGGCCCTACACTCATTGAAGGTTTATTCCTTGTGGTGGCGGGATTCTCTTGAGGGGTAGAACCTCCCTCCATCATTGTTCTCATGTTCTCATCTAAATCCCGTTGGTCTAAATTAGAACCGGCCAATGGGTCTACTCCACTTTCAGCCTTACTTTCTTCTTGTTGAGGTTCTTCTACAGGTTCGGGTTTCTTGAAAGTAAATTGCCCGTCTTCATCCATATCAACTTCAAATCCTAGATTCTTTACAGAAGCCGCAATATTAACTTCTATCTCTCTTTTACGAAGTTCAGCAATTTCATCTTCTTCTTCGCTTGGAGGTAGTTTCAATACCCAATCAGTAATTCCAAATTGCTTAACTAAGAACGGGAATACATAATTATTGTAGACATTTTGAGCCATTTGAACTGCTCTATTAGTAACAAGTATTTGCATACCTTCATTGTTCAATCCACCACTAGTAGTATTGTCAGCCATGAAGACTTTACTCACTCCGTAGAATGCTGAAATTCTATCTCTTAAGTCATCCTTAACAGCCGTATATTCCATCTCTTTTAGACTATCCATAAACTTAATCCATTCAACAGAACCTTTTCCATTCTCCGCCTCGATTCCCATAACAGGAATATAGTGAGGGTCTTGTTCCATTCTTTCTTTGACGCTTCTCCAAAAACTAGACATTGATTCCATGTTTCTAGTTTGGACTGCTAGCAAACCTCTAGGCATACGGCTCTTTGTATATGATGAGTTAATGTAATTCTCCATAGCAATAAGAGTCATAATGTGATTGAATAATGTCATAACAGGAGAGTGTCCGTAAAGTCTACTAGGACTATACTTACTAAAATGTAGAACCTCTCCTTCAATGTAATTCTGTTCTTCTCCGTTTGCTCTATTGATGTAGTGTATAGGGAAAAGTGGACTGTTACAATCGGGGCAATTTTCATGTGGTTCTTGACTAATATGACTTCTATGGTTAATACAGGTAAATCCTTTTGTTCCTCTAATTCCTAATTCATCAGCGTAGATGCTCATAGTAACAGGGTCGCCTCTAAACAATTCTTTTATTCGGTGCATACGGATTTTACCATTACCGTCTAAATAGTATTCCTTGACAAGAACAATGTAAGCATCATCCATAATGTTTAGGTCGTCTTCTAATTCTTTGAAGACATCAATGAATAGTTGTTCGGACTTATTGACATATCCTTCAATAAACTTTTCAGCATACTCTAATTGTTTTGGGTCGGGTTTCTTTAGATTGGTTGAGCCACACCTAGCACATTCTGTAACGGGTCTTTTATGTGTCTTTTGACATTCATTACATCGGGCTTCGTATGCCTTTTCCCAAACATACCCTCTTCTAAATATCTCCTGTTTTAGTTGAGTAATACAGGTTCGGACAATAACAGACTGTTGGGTGATGTTATAGACCATTGGCCCTGTCATCATGTAAGAGTTTTCACGCTCTTGTATTCCAATATTGTAGACCTTTCTATCAGCCGGTTTAGGGGTAGACCGTCGAAACAAATTGCTTATTTTGAATTGTCGCTTTTCCGCCATAACACTCATCCCCGTCTATGTTGTAATATCACGCCTTTTTAATACTACCCTTCACCAAAGTTTCTTACAGGCTAAACATTTAGGAGTTGTAATTCTACCTTTGCATTGGTGGCACTTATGCCTAGCCTTGAATGACTTTCTTCTTTTTGGATTTTTATGTGTTCCACCACCACGATTTTTTCCTTTCTTTTTGTAGTTGCCATATCCTTTAGCACCTGCATGGATTTTTTTACCTTCATGTGTGAGCATCATAATTTTTTTACCGCTTCTATCACTTGGATATACTGTGCCAACTCTCATATCCTTTTTGTCCTTCTTTAGAACTTCTTGCCAACTCATTCTTCACCCCTCACTTGATTTTCTTTAGAAGTCTTATCGTTATCAATTGGGCCACCTTTAGCCCAAGTGTAGCAGGTTCTCGCTGAATGACATTTGAAATCGTGCATCCAACAGTAGCCTAAGCGACCGTCTTTATCTGTAGAAAGTGGCATACATTCATCCATTCTAGGTGAAATATCAAAAGCAATACAATTACTACAATTTGATTCTTTAGCAACATCAGCAGTAGTATTCCATTGTTTAGCATATCGTTCCCAATAATCCTTATCGTCTAAATTAAGAGGGCCGTATTGAATATGTTTTTCTTTAACAGCCCTATCTCTATTTTTAGTATTGAGTTTCAAGTCTTGAGTCGCTCTAGGACAAGCGAGTTCCTTTAGGATGATATGCCAAGACATTTTCATTCCTCTTCATCTTCGGGTAAATCAAGACCATCGAGTAAAATATAATCTCCTTTGTCATGTTGAATAACATTTTCCATGTCTTCTATAACAGACTTAACTTCATCTTTAGATAACTTAGTGGCTTCTTCAAGAGGTTCTAATCCCGCCGCACCACCTTCTTTTTCTAAAGTGGAGACAATTGTTTCCTTTGGGTTTTCAGCCTTTTTCTCTCTAAGTTGCCTAAAGTCATCGGCATCAATTTTGTTATTCTTGTTTCTATCTAGTTTCTTTTGATTACCAACTAGCATCTTTTCATCTATTTTTTCTGTTCCGCAGTGTGCTTTAATTATTTCTTTCCAAGTCATCGTGTGAATCCTCTCCCTCTACTTTTTTTACCTTCGACCTTCTTATATTCTTTTTTAGCGGTCTTTCCTCTAGGAACATGTTGTTTTCCTTTTTTCTTTCCTTCTTTTTTCTTGCGATTTTCATATGCCTTTTGGTCATCAGTA
>TARA_R110002020_G_scaffold4020_16_pt1 | contig 11584 bp, 7 predicted proteins | sample TARA_R110002020 | Tara Oceans TARA_R110002020 (sample SAMEA4396489) | marine metagenome | biome: Westerlies Biome; feature: [MES] marine water layer (ENVO:01000295) within the mesopelagic zone...; material: water (ENVO:00002006), including particulate matter (ENVO:01000060) such...
GGAGATTTAGGTTCTGTATGTGAAACTCCAGTAATTTTTCCTTGACCGTTTTCAATGTCATATGATGAAGTACAATCATCTGTAACATATCCCATATCTTTTTCTTCTTTTCTTTTTTCTTTTCCTTCTGCATATATTTGTTTTTTAATTTTATCAAACTCTTCTTCACTTATACCTAATTTTTCTGCACAATATTCTGAAGTTTTTTTCCATTTAAGTGCATTTTTTATTTTTTCTTTTAAACTCATAATAGATAGCTATATTAGTAATGGCTGTAAATATACAAAAATATTATAAAAAAAGAAAGCCCTGATAAACAGGGCTCTCCACGATGGTAGAGTTAAAACCAACAAAATATCTCTACTTCTCGTTATGGTAATGTTTTTACAAGTAATTCTACAGAGTTACATGTTGATGCCCCATCTGTAGATGATAATCTAAATTTATAAACTGTATTTGGAATTAATGCTAAATTAACACCAACTGTATGTTGCACAATTGTATTACCTAATGGTGTTGTATTATCAGTTGTATAAGCACCTCCTCCTACTAACGGTGTATATTGAACATTTATACTTTGAACTGTTGCTGGTATACTATCCCATTTTAATGTAACACTTGTTTGCCCTACTGAAGCTTCATCATGCCATAAATGTGGTATAGATAAATTCCAACAACTAGGTTGTGTTGCAAAAATAAACATTCTTTGCAATATAGTATCAAGCTTATCACCTGCATTAGCAACTAAAAATTGATCAGATCCATTTGGTGCTTGAAATGTATTTCTACAATGAGTTGTACAATCTATACACGTAGTTTCTGAACAATGCTCAGGGTGACCTACTCTTGGGACTGTTGCACAATCTGCAAACGAACAAGGAGTTGTTAATCCATGATCTTGACATGCACATGGTGATGATGAAGTATTTCCGCAATTATTACAAGCCATTTTTTTATTTTTTAATTATTAACATGTTGAGGCACTTGTCCAATAGTTAGGTCCAGCTGGAACATATAGTGCTCTTTTATTAGTTCCACTATCATTTACTGCATACCACCCTGCTGCTAATTCATAAGCTGACTGTGCATTTGTAGCAGCTGATTGAGAACTGTATGCTTTTACTGTAGGATCAAATAAAGTTCCTGTTGAGTTCCACACTTTATATTCATGTGCAGCATTTCCTATACGACCACAAGCAGTAGCGGCAGCACTAGCATCAAATGCAAATTCTGAACTACTACTAAGCATTCTTGGACTCATTGAAGTGCTAGGTACATTTACTAAAGAATTTTCTGTTATACCCATCATTCCTAATAATGCTTCTTTTATTGAAGTATTTGTTGTACTCCAATCTATTCCGTTTTCAAAATACATATGAGGCACTACATGATGATTTTCTAAACCAACTACTGTATTAGGTGCAGTACCTGTACTACCTGTGTATGGATTTGTACCTGCAGCTACTCCATCTAATAAATAAGCTTGAAGATCTACTGGGAATTGAGCACCTCCTATTTTAGATCCAAAGAAATTTCTTGCTGGCATTTTAGCTCCTGTTGTTGCAGCTAATATTTGTAATGCTGCAGCAGCAGATTCATTAATAGATCCTGTAATCATATTTATAACAAAATGATTATAAACAAATGGTATAGATCCATTTTTCCAATCTCCTGTTGCAGGATATTTAGCTTGAGTTGCTATAGTCCAAGCACTTCTAGCAGATGTTGTATCATTTACATTTAATACACTATCAAAATCTTGCATATATTTACTTGTTGCAGATGTACCACCTGTTGTTGGTTGTGTAGGAGTTGTAAATCCATTTGCTAATAATGCACTACCATAAAGTCCATTTGTATTTGTTTGATTAACAAAAGAAAATACTGTAACTGATGCTGGCCATGAGTCTCTATTAACTGCTCCAGATGATGCAGTCCAATATGATGGTAATGATTTCCATGTATCCCATGTTCCTCCTCCTGTTGCAATACTAATACTTGTACTTGTAACTCCATTAGCTGAATCTATAATACTTCTAACATGTTTTATGTAATCTCCTGGTTCTAATGAACCAGTACCTCCACTACCTAATGGAACATAATTTATATTACCAGTATAACTAAATGTATTAACTAATGCTGTTTTTATAGCGTTAAATGTAGCTTTTATTTTAACAGCATCTGCATAACTAAATGTTGTTGTATCTAAGAAAACTATAATATCTTCATCTATATTACTTAAAGTTTGAGATTTTATTATAGGTACGTTTAATACTGCAGTTGTATTACATGAGTTTTTAAATTTAATAGTAAATGAATCAGATGTCCATACATTACCATTGTTAGTGTAATTAAATACTCCTTGTGATGTTGATGAAGATGCAGCATCATATACAACTGTACCACTTCCAGGTTGACTAACAATTGTCCATAATGGTGTAACAGTATTACTAGTTACATCTCCTATTACATTAATTTTACATTGCGTTGTACCACCTGTTGTGCAATAGAATACACCATATTCAGGATTTGGTAATAATGTTATTTGTTTACAATCACAACAGAATACTACTTCAGTAATAGTTTTTGTTACGGAATTTATTAATGCATATGCATAAAATATAGTACCAGTTGGTGATGTTAATGCTCCAGCATATTTCCAACCACTATCTGCCATAGCTGTTGTCATACCTGTTGCTGTATATGTTGCTCCTCCACATGATATAGAATCAACTGGATTATCAGAAACAAAACTTCCTGCATGTGTCCATGCTACTGCAGGTGTTGTTGTTATAGTTGAATATATAACAATAGGTGTATTTGTATTATCAAATGTTGCTAACCATTGATAAATATTTAATGTATCATTATACACTGCTAATTCTATAGAATTAGATCCTGATACTTGATCTGTTTTAGCACTTGAATATGCAGCAGAAGTTGTTCTTTTAGATGTGCAACTTGGTGCTGATGTAACTAATGTATCTGAAGGACATGTTGTTGGTATTCCTGCTGAGGTAGTCATTTGAAATTGCAACTGATAAGTTGTGCCTGCAATTAATCCATTAAAAGATCCAGTCACACCAGTCCCCCATGTAGAATATGTTCTTGTTTGTATAACCGATCCTAATGAATTTAAAAGATTAACAGCAACTGATGCACTACCGCCAGCTACTAAACCTACATTAGAATATGTATAACTTATTGATTTTTCTGTAGAACTTGATGATGTTAATGTAGGACATGGTGATGCATTTGTTACATTTATACTAACTGTTTCTCCACAATCATTTGTTCCATTAGTTACTGCAAACTCTACTTTTACAACTAAATTACTAGTTTTATCTACAGTTCCTAGATCAGTTAATTGTAAAGGTGTATTTCTTTGATATCTACCTGATACATCAATACTTGTTGTAAAAACATTTAATGATGCATCTGTTATAGTAACTTTAGTTAATCTTCCTGTACCAGAATCACTATAACCTGTAGGTATACTTGAAGCTCTAAAATCTAATGATAAATTACTCCACACTCCGGCAGATGTTCTTTTAATAGTAGGATTGCATGAAAATACAATATCTTTACAACCAGAAGGAGTTGTGCTAGCTTTAATGTCAGCTACCGCAGCTCTCATATCATTTGTTGTAATCCAAAGATTTTTAATAGCATCTGCTACTGTACGTGGTGCTCCATTAAAACCACCAATAAGTCCCATTGTACCATTTCCATTTAATCTATTTTCTGCAGCTAAACCTTGTTGTTGATATCCAATTGCTTTTAAAAGCTCACCAGGTAAACCTGTTGCTCTTCTAAGTTCAAAAAGTTGTTTTTCTACAGCTAGTACTAATCTTCCTGCAGTAACAGATCCAGATAATAAATATTTAGAAACAACTTGTTCTGCAGCTCCTGCTACAACTCCTCGTCCTCTTGTAGTTCCAGTACTGGCAGAACTAGGAGTAATAGGATTACCATTAGCATCTACAGTAGTAGGTCTAACAGTATTAGATCCAGATGCTGCAGCTCTTGCACCACCTATTGTAGTACCTCCAGCACTTCTTTCAATGTTAGCTATTCTTTCTTCATGATTTTCTAAAGTTCTTTGTATAGATGTAACAGAATCTTGTAGACCTCCTATATAATTTCCAATAGTAATAATCCAACCAGAATCAGTTGTTTTATCATATAATACTTGTTCTGTTATTCTTGTAGATCCTTGATCAAACTGAGCAGCTTGAGGTAAAGGCATAAGATAGGCAGTAGCAAATGCTGTTGGGTCAGCTGCAGCAGATCTACTTAATGTTTGATCAGTTTCACAAATTTTATCTATAATAAATTGTAAAAGTTCATCTAAATTTTGAGCATCACGTCCTTTATTTATTGTAATACAACCTTGTATAATTGTACTTATGTCTGAAGTAGATGCAGATCTTGATTGTCCAGATCTTAATACTGGATCACAACATTCACATAAAGCATGTGCAATTTTTGCAACTACATCACTTATGGTATCACCAGCACACAGATCAATACATTCTAAATCTGGCCCTTGCCATACTACACAATTTGAAGATAGTGGATTACACCCGTTAGTATTACTTTTTTTATTAGGTATCATAAATATATTTATTACAGTTGTAAATTAATACACGTGTATATTATAATATACAAATTTATTAATTAACAAACAAGTTGTTATTTTTTAAAGACAATCAATTGCTAAATTAGTACAAACAGGAGTAACTACATCTGAAAGTACTATATCTATTTTTTGTTGATTGCATCCTCCTGTAGTTGTAAAACATTTACAACCATTAATTATATGTTTTGTATCTACACTAGCATTTAATAATGTAGTTATTAAATAACCTGCTGCATCTGTTTTACCATAATATGTATTATCTATCATAACATCATAATCTTTTACAACTGCACCATTCTTATCTTTTACTAATATTATTATTTCTTCAGCATCTGTACTACATCTACCAAATGATAATCTTGCTTTATCTTTTGTTGTATCATAATCAACAAAAAACTCATCTCCTACATATTCTGCATTAGAATAATGTGTAGATGCTCTAAATGTTTGACTATCTTCTGAACTTGCACCTACTTCGTTTAGTCTTGGTTTTATAGCATTAAAACTCATACCACCTCCTGCTAGAAAGCCTACAGGTGATGTTCCAGGTTGAAAAATAGCATTTGTAAGACCTCTGTCAAAAATATTTGTACTAGCACCATCAGCAAGATTACCCTGACCTACAAAAACATAATCACTCCAATCTCCACTTGAATCTACTAATAACATCATTCTGTCACTTTTTATTGCACCATTTATTAATTGACCTGGTCCATTTGTATTTCCAAAACATATTACATCTAAATCTCCACTAGCAGGAATAAGAGTAGTAGTTTTATTCATAATATACATATCATGAATTAAAAATAATCTTGATATATTAAAAGGTACTGTTGGAGAACTATATTGAGCAGCAGTAGCTGGTAATCTAACTTTTTCTTGCAAAGCTTTTCTTACCATCATTCTTGATGTATCTGTACTTCCTACATTAGGAGTACTTGTTAATTGCACCCAATCTTTATCATCATTTTGAAAACCAACTATATAAATTCTAGTTGTACCTCTTGCAGCATCTATAGCATTACAAATTGCATCTAACTGAGCACTACTAAATTGTATAGTCATATTATCTCCACTACCATCAGATAAACAATTTGGTATTTCATATTGTACGTTAGACCATAGTTGGTTTGCGGTTGTTGCAGTTGAGGGTGTCATTCTATATACCCAATTATGTGGAGTGTATTGATCAACTAATGAATCTGGCATAATAGTTCTTACCCAACTTGGAGGTGCTCCATTTCCATTACTTACCCAATCTGCCCAATTCCATGTAGTAAATGTATATGTAGATTCATTGTATAAAGTTTTTGAATTATCTTCCCAATCACATATTTCATTTACATTAGTATGATTATTAAAATTTGTAGGACAACAGAACGTCATCCCATATTTACTTGATCTATATTCTTTATAAGCAAGATCAGCAAATGTTTGTTTTGTACTTATTATTTTTTCTAATTTTTGATAAGGTGTAGCCATAATTTAACAACATATTTCACATGTAATTTTCTTTAACCTATTATATGCAAAGGTATAAAGCTCCATGCCTTCATTAGGACTATTACAATATTCTACTTTAGCTTTTGCAGCATCTATTAACGTTCTTATATATCTCATATCCGCTAATAATTTTTGTTGATCTGAACTAGGTTCACAAGGTTTAACTTGTAAAGAACAAAGTTTTTTATAATATTCAGCTAGTATTTCTGTAATTCTTAAATGATTATACTCTACATAAACTTTATCATGAGGTGATACACTATACTTTATTATAAATATACCATCTTTTACAACGGTTCTTGTATTTGTACAATCTAATGTTGTCAAGCCTAAACTGCAGGCATTTAAATTTATTGTTCCAAAGTTGTTCCATTCTCCTGATGAAGATTTAGTAACATCAACTTTAATCACCTTTGGTGCTGTAAATCCAGGAGCAGTAATTTCTACTTGTGGGCAATCTACTATTAAATCTTTACAATATGTGCTTGTATCAGTTAATGTAAATATATCACAATTAGACATAGTAGGTGCTTCTAGACTCAAAATATGTTTACATGCCATTATTTAATCTCTTTAAAATACTATACTAGTTATATAATAATATACAAAATATATAAAGTAAATGAAAATAAAAAAGGGGTAGAATTAATCTACCCCTCTTTCAAGCTATATATATAATGAGTTAACTACTAGTAGTCACCTCCTTTAGCTTCAAGATCTGCAACAGAACTAACTACTGCTGATCCATCTCTTTTCATGACTCCTGCTTGGATAGCTATTGTTACCCAATCAGCATCAATTGATGTTGTTGCAGAAGATGCTCCTGAACATGGTACATATACTTTATAATGATATTGATCATTATTAAACATACCAGATGGATTATTAAATCTTGGCACATTGTGTGATAAGTGATACACTCTGTATGCACCTACACAATCTGCAGCACCTGTAGTAGTAGCATCTCTACCTATTGCTGTAATAATACCATCCATACCTTCTTGTTGTCTCATTCTAGTAGAATCTTTAGCACCTTGGCTATATGGAGATTGTCTATATGATTCAGTCATAAGGATATCTCTAGCTGCAGTGTCAGCTGAAGTTCTTCTTTGTTTAAATTCTGTTGCACTTTCTGTGAAAGTTACAAAACCTTGACAAGGAATACATGCTGCACCTGTTTCATCTTGCATATCAACTATAGTCTTAAGATCTCCCATTAAATAGAAATCTCTAGTATCAAATGAACAATCACCAAATTGTGTTTGTAATGCACAACTAGTTTTCATTTCAAAATCAATTCTATATTGATCACCAACTCCCCAATCACCTACAGTACCTGTAGTTGCACCTGCTATATTATCAGAAACACCTAATGCACCACCATTATAAATAAATTGTTCTTGAGCTTTACTTACTCCAGCAAATGAACTACCAGCATTTATTGATACATATAATTTAGCTGTAGCAAATTGTTTAAGAATTGGATCATTGTTAAACTGGTCTCTCAGATTAATTGCTACAATTGATGGAGCAATACCTGCAGCAGTACCAGCTGTCTGTGTTCCACAACACATGTCTACACCATTATCTTGAACAGCTGTAGAAAATACTAAAGCACCTGTGCCATCTTGAGCATTAACTGCTGGCATTGGTAAAGAACCATTTAATGTTGCATAAGCATTGTGATTTAAAAATCTTAATGCTGCAGCACCTTTAATGTCCACTCTAAACATTGGTTGCGTGTCACATGGAAAACAAGATAAATCATCTCCTGTAGCTTTTATAAGTAATTGTCCTATATTTGCAACTTCATTTGTACAATCTGAAATCCACATGTCAGATATATATTTACTCATGATCATCTTTGATTTAGATGATTCTTTGTAACCACCCATTCCAGGATTGTTACCTATTTTGTCATTAGTCTGAAATGCAGCTTGTGCTAAATAAAATCCTCCTTTATTGTTAGCAACGTCTGCAGCAGCCATAATACCAAAATCACTTGCCAAAACGGCAAATTCTCCAACAACACTTAAGTCTGCTGAAGTTTGTGTATTTGTTTGTTCGTGCGTTTTAGCTAAAAAAGCTTTACTAAACGCGTGATTGAAATAAGCCATAACTTTACGTTTTTAAAAATTAATAAATATTTATATAATAATATAGCATTGTGCTATATATATAATATAGTAATTAATCACATAAACACCTCATATAATTAATTATTTTTTTCTGCTTGTTGTGATCCTCTCATGTAATTATTTACATCAGCAACATCTCCAGCAAGTATTGAAACTGCATCATCTACAATAACTTCTGCTACATCATCTTTAAATTCACATTCTACATCCGCAGTAGAAATACCTCCTCCTATTGGATCTGTACATCCTATAAGTTGTACATTAACAGGCAGTCTATAATATTGTAATAAAGCTAATTCAATATTAAATTCACCATTATGATAAATTCTTATTGTATTATTTTGCATTGTAGCAAATGTTTCATTCCATTCATAACTAGGTTTTCTAAGAGGATCTCTTAAAAGTAAATTTACATTAGCTGCTTCAGCTAAATACACTTGCATTGCACGTCCAAACTCAGCATCATGTTTACAACATTCTTTAGTTGTAAATACAGTTACTTTTTTATATTCTAAATAATCATTAACAGGTAAATTATATTGATTAGCTTGATTACCAAATTGAATAGGACTTAATAAACCTTGCTCTCTTAATAAAGGTTGTAAATCATCAATACGTCTTTTGGACATTTCATCACCTTCTTTGTATTGATTTGAACCCCTCAATTGCCTTCTGCACCACTCTAACTGAGCTTTATTAAATGCTTCAACTATTTGCCAACACTCAATATTGTCAAAATCATTACTAGCTAATTTATTTAACCTTTGTCTAATTTTAATTTGTAATTGAGTATTATTCATAATTTACATGTTCCAATAATATTCTACATCTGCAAGCATTTTAACTAATTGCTCTTCATTTATAGGGCTTTTAAAGTAGTTTACCATCTCTTCTGTATTTTTACCTACTCTACCTCCTTGATAGAAATAAGTACTGTCAGCACCAAATTTTATAAAGTTATAAAAAACTGCATCTTTGACAGCTGATTTAATTTTTAAATCTTCCATTTCCATTCTAGAAGCATCTAGAAAAGATTGAGCAGATCTTCTTTTATTAGTATCTGTACCGTGTCCATGAATATAATTGTCCATATTTTCATAGATAACATCATTAGCTACGGATTTATTATACTGTACACTATCTGCATCTACTACTTTTGCTACATAAAATAATTTATTATTATTACTATCATACATATTTGATAATGCTGCTAATGCTTTATTTCTTATTTTAGATATTTCAGTTCTTGAACTTACAGTATCTTCTAACTTATCTAAATAAAACTTATAAGTTCCACGAGTTTTTGCTTTTCTTAAACTAGGTGCAATTATAGAAAATCCTCCTGCTTCAATTGCATAAAGTTTTATTAAATCATAAGGATCAGATGTAGGATCTAAATATATAGGTTCATTACCAACTCTTATACTAATTTTTCTCCAAAACTCATGATTGTCATGTCTTAACAATTTTACTTTATTCCAAAACTGTGGATCATCTACATCTAGCATATTTGCTGCTAAATCAGCTTCTAGTTGTGCTACAGCTTTTCTAATTTCATTAATTTTAGCATTTCTTTCTGCTGTAGGCAATTTCTTTACTTCAGGTGCAAATTCATTTAGTCCTGTAACATATCTTTTTATACCATTAATTTCAAGACATGTTAATTCTTCTTCATGAACAACTCCTTCAAAAAGTGACATTGCATAATGTTCTAAGCCCATGTTTTCATGTTCTTGATCAAAATATACTCTTATTGCAATGTTTTGTTTTTTTCCTTCTTGATATTTTTCAATTAATGTAAAATCTTTTTTTAAATCAATTGGTTTAGTATCAAGTATTTGTTCAACAACTTCAGTTGTTTCTTCTGTTATATTAGTTTTTTTCTTTGCCATGTTTTTAGGTTTTAATTATTGTTAGTTTAAAAAAAAGATTAAAGAGGGGAACTTGTCCCCTCTCTAACCCATACATAAAATATTAGAATGATCCTCCAGTAACTGGATTTTTCATTACTATCTTAAGAACTTTAGTAGGATCTTTCACCCATACAGCCGGGAAGGTTTGAGTCATATAAACTCTATACCCATTAAACTGTCCAGATGAAGCAAATCCTTGTGTTCTACCCATATAGTCCATTGTACCATTTTGATAGAACCACTTTAATTGATTATCCCAATTCAATTTCAACAAGTGAATGTTGTCATTTCCAGACTCAGTAACGTCAAAGATAATAAAGCTATAAGAGCTTAAAGGTCTTCCGTCAATAAGTGGATTCTCAATATCATTAGTGTGTAAATTGTCAAATGCTGGATTTAATACAAATCTTACATTTGCCAAGAAAGGTATTACATAAGATGTGAATGCATATCCAAACCCTAAGTCCATACCTGATCCTGTTACCATGCCATTTGCATCAGCATTAATAACATATTGACTTCCTAAACCTGCCGCCTCTGCTGCAATAGCATCATTGACAAGTTTCATACCACCAATACCTGTTTGAACAATTAATGTTCTTTGTGGATCTGGTCCTTCTAGTTCAACTTTACCTTGATAGAAGTTGTAAAGTTCAGACTTAAACATGTCTAAGCTGAAAGAAGATTTATTATAGATTCTCTTGTAAGAGTTATCTAATTGCTTCCAAAGACCTACAGACATTCTTATATCATCTGGTCCATCTTGTCTAACTCTACCTCCGTGTCCCCACATTAGGTAAGTTTCAATATCAGCTGCAATTTTATTTAAATGCGCAGCTTCTAAATTTGTTAAGAAAGTTCTTGTTAAGTTTCCATCATCAAATGCTCTTTTTACATAATCAGCACCCATGATCTCAACCATACTTTCTAAAGAAGAAACTGATGGATTAACATCTTGGTCAAAAGTTCTCCAAATCTCTGTAACTGGAATAGAACCGTCAGCATTCATTCCACCTTTAAGCATTAAATCTGCTCTAGATGAAATTGAATAATGAACGTGTGCCTCAGCTCCTCCTACAAAGTTGTAGAATTCTCTGAAACCTGTTCCTGTTTCAATATCTGAAAATCTTTCTCCATACTCTCCTCTTGCAGAACCTTTTCTGAAAAATTTAGTACCTGATTTTAAGTATTTGTCAGCTAGACCTGCAGTGTTATCACTATTAACAAGTTGTACAGTATAAACAAATCCGTCACCTGATGGTAAAATGTCATCAGCTGTAACGTAAAGTTCTTTACCGTTATACTTGTCATATGTAATAATATCTCCATGTCCAAATGTTCTCTTACTTAAAAGAATTTTGAATGTTTGCCCATCTACTCCTCTTACA
>TARA_R110002020_G_scaffold15143_57_pt1 | contig 11580 bp, 10 predicted proteins | sample TARA_R110002020 | Tara Oceans TARA_R110002020 (sample SAMEA4396489) | marine metagenome | biome: Westerlies Biome; feature: [MES] marine water layer (ENVO:01000295) within the mesopelagic zone...; material: water (ENVO:00002006), including particulate matter (ENVO:01000060) such...
CGTGGATCTCGTGGGTGGCGGTGTCGCGCTCGACCCGGACGAAGGTGCGGCAGCCCTGGATGTGGTGCCACAGCTCGGTGTGCGGTCCGCGCGGGTTTTCGCGCTGGTAGACGGCCGCGAACCAGCTGTCCGCGTCGGCATCGAGCGGCGGGCGAACGACGGTGGCGTCGCCCTCATAGGTGAATTCGCTCAGCGGGCGAAGGCCGCAGACGGGGCAGGGGATGCGCATCGTGTCGCCTCAGTGAAGACGCGGCGTCGCGCCGGCGCCGCGCTCGTCGAGGAGCGCGCCGGTGCGGAAGCGGTCGAGGGAGAAGTCGGCGTTGAGCGCGTGGGGGGCGTCCCTGGCGATCGTGTGCGCGAAGCACCAGCCCGAGGCGGGCGTCGCCTTGAAGCCGCCATAGCACCAGCCGGCATTCAGGTAGAGGCCCGGCTTTGGCGTCCGGTCGATGATCGGGCTGCCGTCCATGGACATGTCCATGATGCCACCCCACGAGCGCAAGAGCCGCAGCCGGGAGAGCGACGGGAACATGGCGACGGCGGTGGCCGCCACGTCCTCGACGATGGGCAGATTGCCGCGCTGGGCATAGGAATTATAGCCGTCGATGTCGCCGCCGAACACCAGCCCGCCCTTGTCGGACTGGGAGATGTAGAGATGGCCCGCGCCGTAGGTCACCACGGTGTCGAGGAACGGCTTCAGGCCTTCCGAGACGAACGCTTGCAGCACGTGGCTCTCGATGGGCAGGCGGTCGAAGCCTGCCAGCCGCATGACGTCGGAGGTCGAGCCCGCGACGGCCACGCCCACCTTGCCTGCACCTATCGCGCCACGGGTGGTCTCCACGCCGGTCACCCGGTCGCCATCGAAGGTGAAGCCGGTTACCGCGCAGTTCTCGATGATGTCGACGCCCTGCATGTCGGCAGCCCGGGCATACCCCCAGGCAACCGCATCGTGGCGGACGGTCCCGCCGCGCGGCTGGCAAAGGCCGCCGATGACGGGGAATCGGGCGCTGTCGGACAGATCCAGCGCGGGCACGCGGCGCGCCAGTTCGTCGCGGTCGAGCAGCTCGGAGTCGACGCCCGCCAGCCGCATTGCGTTGCCCCTGCGGGCATAGGCGTCCATCTGGGCCGGGGTGTGGGCGAGATTGATGACGCCGCGCTGGGACACCATGGCGTTGAAGTTCAGCTCGCGCGACAAGGTCTCCCAGAGTTTCAGGGACCATTCGTAGAAACGGGTGTTCGCCGGCAGCATGTAGTTGGAGCGGATGATCGTGGTGTTTCGGCCGATGTTGCCGCTTCCGAGCCATCCCTTCTCGACCACGGCAATGTTCGTGATGCCGTGTTCCTTGGCCAGATAGTAAGCGGTGGCGAGACCGTGGCCACCGCCGCCGACGATGACCACGTCGTAAGCCGGCTTCGGATCCGCCTTGCGCCACGCAAGGGGCCAGTCTCGGTTGCCGGTAACGGCGTTTGCCAAAAGGGAGGCCAGGGAGTAGCGCATGCACCTGTCTGCTCAAAACCGGCCGCGCTGTCTGTGCAGGCCGTTCTTTGGGTCGTATAGATCCGCGAGGCTACCCGATTTCGAGATGCCGGCGGCAGTCGTGGCTGTCTGCATGAGGGTTTCTTCTCGGCAACATCACCGGGGCTGATGGTCGACTGGACGTAGGGGCGCGTCCGACGGATCGGCTCATTCCCTGGGGCGGGTTTTCCCGCCTGCATGCGTTTCGCCAGGCCGCCGCAGACGGAGCTTCGGCCTGATGAATGAAGGAAGGGGTCTCCCGCGTGGATCCGCAGAACACCAGCGTGCCGGTCCAGGCCACGCTGTCCGAACGTCTGGAGGCGCTGCTGGCGTGCGATGACGCTGCGACGCTTGCCGACCTGCGGCCGGAGCTGGAGGCAATCCACGGGGGCGTCGTCGGCCTCGAATCCATCGTCGAGCACGATGCGCTCACCGGCGCTTTCAACCGGCACGGTCTGAGCCGCCTCGAACAGGAGGTCACGGCGCGCCGGGAACGGTTCGGCCAGCCCGTCTCGGCGCTGTTCATCGACATCGACCGTCTGAAGGATCTCAACCGCCAGCACGGTCATGTCGCCACCGACGAACTCCTGCGGGGTGCCGCCACGCGCCTGCGCGACCTCAGTCGCCCCTACGACTACCTGGTGCGCTGGGGCGGCGACGAGTTCATCCTCCTGCTGCCCGACGTCGCGCGCGACCGGGCGGCGCAGATCGCCGACCGGATCCGTCGCAGCATCGTCGAAACGCCCTTCTTCCATGACGGCAAACGGGTCGGGATGTCGGTGTCCATCGGGGTGGCCGACCTTGGCCCGGGCGAGCCGGTGATCGACCTCATCCGCCGCGTCTCGGAGCTGATGTACGAGGCGAAGTTCGCCGGCGGAAACCAGGTCCGCGTGTTCGACGCGCCCGATCCCCTGCCGGGCCGCGCGCCGATGCAATCCGGCTGACCTCGGCCGCAGCCCCCGCGTGCCGACGGGCACGGCCGGCGAGCCGGCGAGAGCCTTCGACCAGTTGTCGCGCGCGGCGGGGCGGCCGACGGCAACCCTTTGTTGGGACCCCGCGAGGCATAGTGCGGCATTCCCCAATCAGCCAAGGCTTCAGAAGCAGCTTTAAGTGAAGCTGGAAATTATTTTGAATGCAGATATTTATGGTTAATAGATGATGTAAATTATTAACGCGATGCGACAGGGTTCCGCGCTTCGGTGCGTTGCCCGTTTCGCGGGGATGCCGGTCTGCCGCAGCGCTTTTGCCGCCTCAGGATGTCGTGGCGTCGGCCACGTGCCGGATCGCGTCGATCAGGAACCGGGTGGCCGGCGGCACCTCCGCGTCGGCCCGTGTCGTCACTCCGACCGGACCCGAGGTGTCGGAGACGTCGAACGGCAGCACCTCCAGCATCCGGTCGGCGACGTCGATGGCGATGACGCCCGAGGAGATGATCCACACGGCGTCGGAGCGGCGGGTGTAGGCGCGGCCGAAGTCGTTGGAGACGGTCTCGATCCGGTCGGGGATGTGGCCGATGCCGTTTGCGATCAGGTAGCGTTCGACGATGCTGCGGATCGCCGCTTCCGGGTCCGGGAACAGCACCGGGTAGTCGACGATGCGGGCAAGGTCGGGCCGGGCGACGAGGGGATGGCCCGGCCGCACGGCGAAGCTCACCGTTTCCGAATAGAGGTGCAGGAAGCTCAGCCCCATCATCGTTTCCGGCGCGCCGAGGCGGCCGAGCACCAGATCGAGGGCGCCCAGCCGCAACTGGTCGAGCAGGTGGAGGTTGGGACCGGAAACTAGCTTCAGGGTAACGCCCGGCTGGGCCTGCCGGAAGCGGTCGACGGCGGCGGGAACGACCCGGCCGGCGACCGACGGCAGCACCCCAACCGTCAGCCGGGTCTCCTGGGTCATCTGCGAGCGGGACACCCCGTCGAGGCCCTGGCGCAGGGCGGCGATGCTGGCCGCGGCATAGCGCAGGAACATCTCGCCCACCGGCGTCAGCGCGACGCCGGCGCGGCTGCGCTCCATCAGCTGGACGCCGAGGATCTCCTCCAGCTCGGCCAGCGCCTTGGAGACGGCCGGCTGGCTGACGCCCAGGTTTTCGGCCGCCTTGGCGACGCCGCCGAGGCGTGCGGTCTGGAGAAAGCACTGCAGATGGCGAAACTTGACCCGGGCCGGTATCATATCGATCTGATTATCTATCCCGTTCAAAAAGTCATTTTACATGACCGAACGACAATACTTAACTTTGACCAATATCAAAGACGAGGTTGAGCGCCGCCGTTCACAACGACCGGGTGCGCGCTGCCACGCCGCACCGGCAGGCGCCAACCGCGCGCCGTCCGCGGCGGCAAGGGAAGGGACGCAATGAGCATGGACGAGCGCCACGCGCGGGGCATGACGGTTCGCCGGTCGGTGCTGGGCGATGCCCACGTCGATCGCGCCGAGGCCCGGAAGACCGATTTCGACACGGACTTCCAGCGCTTCATCACCGAGATGGCGTGGGGATCGGTCTGGGACCGGCCCGGCCTCACCAAGCGCGAGCGCTCCATGGTGACGCTCACGCTGCTCGCCGCCGGCGGCCACCATGACGAGTTCGCGATGCACGTGCGGGCGATGCGCCAGACCGGCGCCACCGTCGAGGACCTGCGCGAGCTTCTGCTGCACGTCTCCATCTACGCCGGCGTGCCGGCCGCCAACACCGCCTACGGTATCGCAAAACAAGTTCTCGCCGAGGGCGAGGGACCTCGATCGAGGGAGGAACAGGCACAATGAACGAGCAATCCACGCTGAGCTGGGCAGGCCCCCTGCCGGATCGGCTCAACGACCGGTCGGCGCTGCCCACCGGCTTCCAGCCCCGCGAGCGCAGCCTGCATCCGGCGGCCTACTTCCAGGGCTACAAGTCGACCATCGCGCGGGCGCCCCAGCAGGCGCTGCTGTCGATCCCGCAGACCATGTCGGAGCTGACCGGCCCGGTGTTCGGCCACAACGACCTGGCGCCCCATGACGACGACATGATCGTCAACGCCCAGGTCGACGGCGAGCCGATCGGCGAGCGCATCATCGTCCACGGCCGGGTGATGGACCAGAACGGCCGCGGCATCCCCAACACCATCGTGGAGGTCTGGCAGGCCAACGCCGGCGGGCGCTATCGCCACGCGCTGGAGGACTACATCGCGCCACTCGATCCGAATTTCGGCGGCTGCGGGCGCTGCGTCACCGACGACCAGGGCAACTATCACTTCCGCACCATCCGCCCGGGTGCCTATCCGTGGCGCAACTACCGCAACAGCTGGCGTCCGGCCCACATCCACTTCTCGCTGTTCGGCCCGGCCTTCGTGACCCGGCTGGTCACCCAGATGTACTTCGAGGGCGACCCGCTGATCCCGATCTGCCCGATCGTCAACGCGGTGTCCGACAAGGCCGGCGTCGACGCCATGACGGCGCTGCTGGACACCACCGCCAACACCCCCCACGACTGTCTGGCCTACCGCTTCGACATCGTGCTGCGCGGGCCGCGCCAGAGCTTCTTTGAAAACAGGCCGGAGGGACTTTGAAATGCCGGTAACGCTGCTTCGTGAAACGCCGTCCCAGACGGCCGGTCCCTACGTTCACCTCGGGCTGGTGCCGTCCGTCGCCGGGCTTCCCGTCCGCACCCAGGAGAACCTCCACGTCGTCGCCGGTCCGCAGACCGAGGGCGAATCGATCAGGCTGGAGTTCAATCTCTGGGACGGCATGGGCGCGCCCATCGTCGACGCCGTCGTCGAGCTCTGGCAGGCCGACGGCAAGGGCCGCTACCGGCATCCGCTCGACCCGCGTGTCGGCGAGATCGCCGGCGACTTCCGCGGTCTCGGCCGCGCCGCCTCGGACCTGAAGTCGGGCTACTACTTCTTCGAGACGGTGAAGCCCGGCCGGGTGAAGAATGTCGACGGCACCCTGATGGCGCCGCACGTGTCGCTGGCGCTGTTCGCCCGGGGAATCAACATCCATCTCAACACCCGGGTCTACTTCGCCGACGAGGAGTCCAACGCTGACGATCCGGTCCTGAAGATGGTGCCGCCCGGGCGCCGCAGGACGCTGCTCGCCCAGCGCAAGGACGGCGGCGGAACCGCGACCTACGCGCTGGACATCCACCTGCAGGGTCCGGACGAGACGGTCTTCCTCGACGTCTGACCGCTTGCGGCCCGGGCCGGTCGCCCGGGCTGTCACCGCCGGAACACGATGCCGGTTGCGTCCTGGAACAAGTTGGGCCACCAACTTGTTTGCGCCGCCGCGATCCGATCGCCGTCGCGCGACGTACCGGATCCGCCGCCACTGGCCGTCCCCGCTTTCGGGGCGATCGTGGGTCCGGCAGAAAGACCGCCAATTCTGGGAGCAAGCGCGTGAAGACCCAAGTCGCAATCATCGGCGCAGGCCCGTCCGGCCTGCTGCTGTCCCAGCGCCTGCATCTGGCCGGCATCGAGACGGTCGTGCTCGAGCGCCAGAGCCGCGAGCACGTGCTGTCGCGCATCCGCGCGGGCGTGCTGGAGCAGGGGCTGGCCGACATGCTCCGTGGCGCCGGCGTCGGCGCGCGCATGGATGCCGAGGGCGAGATCCACGATGGCGTCGAGATCGCCGTCGAGGACACCCGCATCCACATCCCGTTCGGCGAACTGACCGGCGGCAAGACGGTGATGGTCTACGGCCAGACCGAGGTCACCAAGGATCTCTACGCGGCCCGTGACGCCATGGGCGGCACCGTCATCCACAGCGCCGCCGATGTGGCGCTGCACGATATCGACAGCGACAGCCCCTACGTCACCTACGAGAAGGACGGCGAGACCCACCGGGTCGACTGCGACTTCATCGCCGGCTGCGACGGCTTCCACGGTCCCAGCCGCAAGGCGATGCCGGCCGACCGGTTGAAGGTCTACGAGAAGGTCTATCCGTTCGGCTGGCTCGGCATCCTGTCGGAAACCCCGCCGGTCTCCCACGAACTGATCTATTCCGGCCATCCGCGCGGCTTCGCGCTGTGCTCGCTGCGCTCCCGCGTCCTCAGCCGCTACTATGTCCAGGTCCCGTCCGACGAGAAGGTCGAGAACTGGTCGGACGACCGCTTCTGGGAGGAGCTGAAACGCCGGCTCCCTTCCGACGTCGCGGCCGAGCTCGTCACCGGACCGTCCATCGAGAAGTCGATCGCGCCGCTGCGCAGCTTCGTCGCCGAGCCGCTGGCCTACGGCCGCATGTTCCTGGTCGGCGACGCCGGTCACATCGTGCCGCCCACCGGCGCCAAGGGGCTCAACCTCGCCGCCTCCGACGTGTTCTATCTCTCCAACGCCTTCATCGACTTCTATCGCAACGGCGACGAGGCGGGCGTGAAGGACTACGCCGCCAAGGCGCTGCGCCGCATCTGGCTGGCCGAGCGCTTTTCCTGGTGGATGACAACGCTCCTTCACAAGTTCGACGAGGAGCCGTTCGACAATCGGGTCAAGCGTGCCGAGCTCGACTTCCTTGCCCATTCCCGCGCCGCCAAGATGGTGTTTGCGGAAAACTATGTGGGACTGCCTTACGACTGATCGATCCCGGTTCTCCGGCGCGCCGTCAGGCCCCCGGCTCTATCTCTGCGGTGGGGACGGGGCCTTTTTCGTGCCGGCCTCGGCTTCGTACCGGCCTAAAACTATTCCTTTTCATGTAATTTCTCTGTGCTATCCTCCGCCGGACGGGCAACCCGGGAGGTAGAGCCGCATGGCCGGAGCATCCGCGATCGAACGCAAGTCGACCTCAGACGGCCGCTTCGGCTACGTCGAGGCCGGCGACCCCGCCGCTCCCGCGCTCGTCTTCATCCACGGCATCGGCGGGGCAGGCGAGGTGTTCACTCCGCAGCTCACCGCCTTCGCCGACCGCTACCGCGCGATTTCCTGGGACGTGCCCGGCTACGGCACCTCCGAACCGCTGGCCGAGGCGACGCTGCCGGCGCTGGCCGTGGCGATCGCCGATTTCCTGGCCGCCGTCGCGGCGCCGAATGCCATCCTGGTGGGACAGTCGCTCGGCGGTATGATCGTGCAGGAGGCGCTGGCCGCCGGTCTGGTCTCGCCGCGCGCCATCGTCCTCACCGGCACCAGCCCTGCCTTCGGCCGGCCCGACGGCGACTTCCAGAAGGAATTCATCAAGGGCCGCCTGGCGCCGCTCGACGCCGGCAAGAAGATGGCTGAGCTGGCCGACGGCATGATGAAGGGACTCACCGGCCCGAACCCGGACCCGGAGGGCTTCCGCATCGGCCGCGATGCGCTTGCCGCCACCAGCGAAGCGAGCTTCCGCGCCATGGTCCACGCGATCGTCCACTTCGACCAGCGCGCCAACCTCGCGAACATTTCCGTGCCGACGCTTCTCATCGCCGGCAGCGAGGACACCAGCGCGCCGGCGCCGATGATGAAGCGCATGGCGGAGAAGATCGCCGGCGCCATCTTTGTCGAGCTCGACGGAGCCGGCCATCTCGCAAATCTCGACCAACCCGATGCCTTCACCGGGGCCATGCGCGCGTTCCTCGCCGGCCTCGACGGCGCCCCCCGAGCCTGACCAGGAGGACCGACCATGAACATTCCCGCCATCGACGTGGAAGCCGTCGACCTCGACGCGCCGATGTTCGATCCGGTCGCCTTCCGGCTGACCGACCAGCAGGCGGCTTGGTGCCGCACGGCGCGCGAGCTCGGCAAGTCGAAGTTCGCCGCCCGCGCCTTCGAGTATGACCGCGAGGCGAAGTTCCCGACCGAGAACTACAAGGACCTGCACGAGGCCGGCCTGCTGGCCCTGTGCATTCCCGAGCGCTTCGGCGGCGGCGGTGCGGACTACCAGAGCTATTCGCTGGTGGCCGCCGAGATCGGCCGCTACTGCGGCGCCACGGCGCTTACCTGGAACATGCACGTCTGCTCGACGCTCTGGTCCGGCCCGCTCGCCGACGATCTGGAGATGAGCGCGGAGGACCGCGCGGCGCAGGAAAGCCGGCGCGCGCTTCACTACAAGCGGATCGTCGAGGACGGCGCCATCTATGCCCAGCCCTTCTCGGAGGGCGGTGCGGCGGCGGCCGGCGGGGTCGCCTTTTCCACCGAGGCCGTGCCCACCGAGGGCGGCTGGATCGTCCGCGGCAAGAAGATCTTCGCCTCGCTGTCGGGCAATGCCAACTACTACGGCGTGCTGTGCACGGAGACCGAGGCCGACGGCAAGAAGAGCCGCCGCAACACGCTCTATCTGGCCGTGCCGGCCGACGCCAAGGGCGTCAGCGTGGTCGGCGACTGGGATCCGCTCGGCATGCGCGGCACCGTCTCGCGCACGCTCATCTTCGACGACGTGTTCGTCCCGGAGGACGCGGCGCTGATGCCGCGCGGCCTCTACTTCCAGGCCGCCTCCAACTGGCCCCACATGTTTCTGACGCTGGCCCCGAGCTATGTCGGACTCGCCCAGGCTGCCTACGATTTCACGGTCGCGTACCTGCGCGGCGAGGTGCCGGGCACGCCGCCAGTGAAGCGGCGGATGTATCCGACCAAGCAGATCGCGGTCGCCGAAATGCGCATCAAGCTGGAACAGCTGAAGGCGCTCTGGTTCCAGACCGTCACCGAGGCGTGCGCCCATCCGAGCAAGGATCAGGTGATGCGCGCCTACGCCACCCAGTACACGGTTATGGAGTTCGCCAACGACATCGCCCGCCTCGCCATCCGCACCTGCGGCGGCCAGTCGATGCTGAAGACGCTGCCGTTGGAGCGGATCTACCGCGACAGCCGCTGCGGCGCGCTGATGCTGCCGTGGACGGCGGAGCTCTGCCTCGATCGTCTCGGCCGCGCGACGCTCTACGAGGACGGCGAGACGGACGACTGATCTTCCTGTGTGACGCACGGGCATTGACCCGGCCCCCTTGGTTCCGGCTCGAGCCGGGATCCGGGGCCGGCAGATCGGATGCCCGCCGTGTCGCCCTGGATGCCGGCTCGTTCCGGCATGAGCGGATGGCGGAGCAGATGCTGCCGTCCGCAGCGACCATGCTCTGATCGGCAGCACACGGACATTTGCCCATGGATCTCTCCGACCTGATCGACCGCAACGCCGCATTCACGCCCGACAAGCCGGCCATCCGGTTCAACGGCGAGGTCCTGACCTACGGCGCCTTCGCCGAGCGGATCCACCGGACCGCGCGGCTGCTGAAGAGCCGGTACGGGATCGGGCGCGGCGACCGGGTGGCCATCCTGTCGCTCAACCGTCCGGATTATCTGGTGCTGCTTTATGCCTGCGCCCGGCTCGGAGCCATGCTGGTCCCCGTCAACTGGCGGCTGGCCGTGCCGGAGCATCTCTACATCCTCGAGCACGCGTCGGCGAAGCTGCTGGTGGTGGAAGAAGCGTTTGCCGGTGTCCTCGCCTCCATGCCGGAAGCCGTGCCCGACTGCCGGACCCTCGGGCTCGACTTCACCCCGCCTGGCGGCGCCCGCCTCGGCGCGGCGCTGGAGACCGTCGAGGGTGACGGCCGCAACCCGCACATCGACACCACCTGTCCGCTGCTGATCGTCTACACGTCCGGCACGACGGGGCGCCCCAAGGGCGCGGTGCTGCGCCAGGACGCGCTGGTCTGGAACGCCATCCATTCCGCCCACCTGCACAACATGACGTCCGACGATCATGTGCTGACGACTCTGCCGATGTTCCATGTCGGCGGGCTCAACATCCAGTCGACGCCGGCGCTCCAGGTCGGCGCGACGCTCACCGTGCACGATCGGTTCGATGCCGCCGCGGCGGTCCGCGCCATCGCAGCCGACCGGCCGACGCTCACCGTGGTGGTGCCGGCCACCATGGCCGCGATCCTCGAGGAGGCGGCGGCCACCGGCGCCGATATCACCTCGCTCCGGGCGGTCGGCGCCGGCTCGACCATCGTGCCGCAGCCCCTGATCGAGGCGTTTCAGCAAAAGGGCATCAAGGTGCTGCAGGTCTACGGCTCCACCGAGACCGCGCCGATCTGCATCTACACCCGCATCGGCGGCGTGGACGCGGTGATGCGCAAGGGCACCGTCGGCCTGCCGGGGCTGGCCTGCGAGGCGCGGGTGGTGGACGATGCCGGCCGCGAGGTCGCGCCCGGCGTTGCCGGCGAGATCATCGTCCGCGGCCCCACCGTGCTCTATGAGTACTGGGGCGACGAGGCTGCCACTTCCGACGTGCTGCGCAACGGCTGGTTCCACACCGGCGACATCGGCACCCGCGATGCGGACGGCTATTTCTACGTCCACGACCGCAAGAAGAACATGATCATCTCCGGCGGCGAGAACGTCTATCCGGCCGAGATCGAGCGGGTTCTGCACGAGCATCCCGACGTGGCCGAGGCCGCCGTCATCGGCCGCCCCGACCCGCAGTGGCAGGAAGTCCCGGTCGCCTTCATCGTCGCCCGGCCTGGCGCCCAGGTCACCGACGAGGCGGTCATCGCCCACCTCAGGGCTCATCTCGCCCGCTTCAAGGTGCCGCGCGAGATCCGCTTCGTCGAGATGCTGCCGCGCAACGCTCTCGGCAAGGTCCAGCACTTCCAGCTAAGGGCGCAGCTGGCCGCCGCCGACACGGCCACCGGCACCGCCGCCTGAAATCCGGCGGACGGGCGTTCGCCCGAGCGGCCGGCATCGGAAACCTTTGCCGGCAGGTCTTGCCGCACCCCGGAATCCGTCTAGCTTACACCGCGACGGAGGCGGACGATCGTGCCGCCGCGCGGCGACAGGCATCCAGCGGAAAGGACGAACCGGCGTGCTCGAACATCTCCTGCAGCAGAACAAGGACTGGGCGGCAAAACAGATCGAGCGGGACCCGGGCTATTTCGACCGCCTGGTCGGCCAGCAGGCGCCGGAATATCTGTGGATCGGCTGCGCCGACAGCCGCGTTCCGGCCAACGTCATCACCGACTTGCCGCCGGGCGAGGTCTTCGTCCACCGCAACATCGCCAACCTTGTCCACCACGCCGACCTCAACTGCCAGTCGGTGATGCAGTTCGCCATCGACGTGCTGAAGGTCCAGCACATCATCGTCTGCGGCCATTACGGTTGTGGCGGGATCCGGGCGGCCATGGAGCGCTCGCCGAGCGGGATGGTGGA
>TARA_R110002020_G_scaffold21373_39_pt1 | contig 11574 bp, 11 predicted proteins | sample TARA_R110002020 | Tara Oceans TARA_R110002020 (sample SAMEA4396489) | marine metagenome | biome: Westerlies Biome; feature: [MES] marine water layer (ENVO:01000295) within the mesopelagic zone...; material: water (ENVO:00002006), including particulate matter (ENVO:01000060) such...
GCGCGCGAACGCCTGCGCAAGTACCCGCACGTCGAGGTGCTCGAAGGCGACATGCAGGCCCTGGACTTCCCGGCGGCGCAGTTCGACCTGGTGCTGCTGATGCACGCGCTCACCTACGCCGACCGTCCCGGCCAGGCCATCGCCGAAGCTGCACGCGTGCTGCGCGGCGGCGGCCGCCTGGTCGCCACCTGCCTGGGCAAACACGAACACCGCGCCGCGGTCACGCCCTACGGCCACGTCAACCTGGGCTTCACGGTGAAGGAACTGCGCCGGCACGCCGAGAAGGCCGGGCTGGAAGTGACGGTCTGCGAAGCAGTGACCCGGGAAAAACGCCCGCCGCACTTCGAAGTGCTGACCCTGCTGGCGCGCAAGCCGTGAGCCAGCTGCCCTGGCACGACCCCGACCGCACCGGCCGGCTGCTGCAGGCGCTGGGTGAACGCATCCTGGTGCTCGACGGCGCCATGGGCACCCTGATCCAGCGCCACGAGCTGGGCGAGGCCGACTACCGCGGCGAGCGTTTCGCCGCCTCCCCGCGCGACCTCAAGGGCAACAACGACCTGCTCACGCTGGTGCGCCCGGACGTCATCGCCGGCATCCACCAGGCCTACCTGGACGCCGGCGCCGACATCATCGAAACCAACACCTTCAATTCCACGGCGGTGTCGCAGTCCGACTACGGCCTGGAAGACCTGGTGCCCGAACTCAACCGCGAGGCCGCGCGCCTGGGCCGCGAATGCGCCGCCCGCGCCGAGGCCGCCGATCCGACCCGGCCGCGCTGGGTCGCCGGCGTGCTGGGTCCGACCAGCCGCACCGCGTCCATCAGCCCCAAGGTCGAGGACGCCGGCTACCGAAACACCAGTTTCGACGCCCTGGTGGCCGACTACACCGTCGCCGCGCGCGGCCTGGTCGAGGGCGGCGCCGACATCCTGATGGTCGAGACGGTCTTCGACACGCTCAACGCCAAGGCGGCGCTGTACGCGCTCGACGTGTTGTTCGAATCCCTGGGCGCGCGGCTGCCGGTGATGATCTCCGGCACGATCACCGACCGCAGCGGCCGCACGCTGTCGGGCCAGACCGCGGAGGCCTTCTGGTATTCGCTGCGCCACGCCAGGCCGCTGTCGGTGGGCCTGAACTGCGCGCTCGGCGCGCGCGACCTGCGCCCGCACGTGGACATGCTGTCCCAGGTCGCCGAAACGCACGTCAGCTGCCATCCCAATGCCGGCCTGCCCAATGCCTTCGGCGGCTACGACGAAGGCCCCGAGGAAACCGCCGGCATCCTGCGCGAGTTCGCCGAAGCGGGCCTGCTCAACCTGGTCGGCGGCTGCTGCGGCACCACGCCGGAACACATCGCCGCCATCGCCGCCGCGGTGAAGGGGCTGCCGCCCCGCCAGATCCCCACCCTGCCCGCGTACACGCGGCTGGCCGGCCTGGAACCCTTCGTCATCACGCCCGACACCAACTTCGTCAACGTCGGCGAGCGCACCAACGTCACCGGCTCGATCCAGTTCAAGAAGCTGATCCTGGAAAACCGCTACGACGACGCGCTGGCGGTGGCCCGGCAGCAGGTCGAAAACGGTGCCCAGGTGATCGACGTCAACATGGACGAGGGCATGCTCGACGCCGAGGCGGCGATGACCCGCTTCCTCAACCTGGTCGCCGCCGAACCCGACATCGCGCGGGTGCCGGTGATGATCGACAGCTCCAAGTGGAGCGTGATCGAGGCGGGCCTGAAGTGCGTGCAGGGCAAGGCCATCGTCAACTCGATCTCGATGAAGGAAGGCGAGGCCGCCTTCCTGGCCCAGGCGCGCGAGGCCCGCCGCCACGGCGCCGCGGTGGTGGTGATGGCCTTCGACGAACAGGGCCAGGCCGACACCTTCGAACGCAAGGTCGCCATCTGCAGCCGCGCCCACGCGCTGCTGGTCGGCGAGGCCGGGCTGGCGCCCGAGGACATCATCTTCGACCCGAACATCTTCGCCATCGCCACCGGCATCGAGGAACACGACGGTTACGCCGTGGCCTTCATCGAGGCGGCGCGCGAACTCAGGCGGCGTTTTCCGGACAGCCACGTCTCCGGCGGCGTCTCCAACGTCTCGTTCTCGTTCCGCGGCAACAACGCCGTGCGCGAGGCCATCCACAGCGTGTTCCTGTACCACGCCATCGGCGCCGGCATGGACATGGGCATCGTCAACGCCGGCGCCCTGGCCCTGTACGACGACCTGGACCCGGTGCTGCGCGAGGCGGTCGAGGACGTGGTGCTCAACCGCCGCGGGGACGGCACCGAACGCCTGCTGGCCGAGGCGGAGAAACACAAGTCGAAGAAGGGCGAGGTCCGCACCGAGGACCTGGCCTGGCGTGACTGGCCGGTGGACCGGCGCATCAGCCACGCCCTGGTGCACGGCATCGACAAGTTCATCGAGGAAGACGCGGAACTGGCCCGGCAGCAATCGACGCGGCCGCTGGACGTGATCGAAGGCCCGCTGATGGCCGGCATGAACGTGGTCGGCGACCTGTTCGGCGCCGGCAAGATGTTCCTGCCCCAGGTGGTGAAGTCGGCGCGCGTGATGAAACGCGCCGTCGCCCACCTTATCCCCTACATCGAAGCCGAAAAGGCCCGCAGCGGCGACGCCGGCAAACCGCGCGGCAAGGTGCTGATGGCCACGGTGAAGGGCGACGTGCACGACATCGGCAAGAACATCGTCGGCGTGGTCCTGGCTTGCAACAACTTCGAGGTGGTGGACCTGGGCGTGATGGTGCCGGCCCAGGTGATCCTGGACCGCGCCCGCGAGGAGAAGGTCGACGCCATCGGCCTGTCGGGCCTGATCACGCCCTCGCTGGAGGAGATGAGCCACGTCGCCCGGGAAATGAAGCGCCAGGGCTTCTCCGTGCCGCTGCTGATCGGCGGCGCCACCACGTCGCGCGCGCACACCGCCCTGAAGATCGACCCGCACTACGATTCGCCGGTGGTCTGGGTGAAGGACGCCTCGCGCGCGGTCGGCGTCACCCAGTCGCTGCTGAGCGTCGAGCTGCGCGAGCCCTTCGTCGCCGCCAACGCCGCCGACTACGCCGAAGTGCGCAAGCGCCACGCCAACCGCGGCGACGCCAAACCGCTGGCCTCGCTCACCCGCGCCCGCGCCAACCGTTTCGACGGCGGCTGGGCCGATTACGTGCCGCCGGTGCCCGCGAAACCCGGCCTGACGGTCTTCGACGACTTCCCGCTCGCCGACCTGCGCGAGTTCATCGACTGGACGCCCTTCTTCCAGACCTGGGAACTGTCGGGCCGCTACCCGGCGATCCTGCAGGACCCGGTGGTCGGCAAGCAGGCCACCGAACTGTTCGCCGATGCCCGGGCCATGCTCGACCGGATCATCGGCGAGAAGTGGCTGCGCGCGAAGGCCGTGGCCGGCCTGTGGCCGGCGCGTTCGGTCGGCGACGATATCCAGGTGCTCGACGACGCCGGCCACCTGCGCGCCAGCCTGCACTGCCTGCGCCAGCAGGCGGAAAAACCCGACGACCGGCCCAACCTGTGCCTGGCCGACTTCGTGGCGCCGCGCGACAGCGGCCGCCAGGACTGGGTGGGCGCCTTCGCGGTCACCGCCGGCCTGGGCATCGAGCCGCACCTGGCGCGCTTCGAGGCACAGCACGACGACTACAACGCGATCCTGCTCAAGTCGCTGGCCGACCGCCTGGCCGAAGCCCTGGCCGAGGCGCTGCACCAGCGCGTGCGCACGCAGCTGTGGGGCTACGCACCGGACGAATCACTGGACAACGAGGCCCTGGTGCGCGAGCAGTACCGCGGTATCCGCCCGGCGCCGGGTTACCCGGCCTGCCCGGAGCACAGCGAGAAGGCGACGCTGTTCGCGCTGCTGGAGGCGGAAAAACACACCGGCATGCAGCTGACCGAAAGTTTCGCGATGACGCCGGCGGCCGCGGTCAGCGGGCTGTACTTTTCGCACCCGGGCAGCCAGTACTTCGTGGTCGGCCGGCTCTCGCGCGAGCAGGTCGCCGACTATGCCCGCCGCAAGGGCGTGTCGCTGCAGCAGGCGGAGCGCTGGCTGGCTTCGAACCTCGACTACGACCCCGAATAAGCCGGGCTGGGGACGGGTGCAATTTGCATCCCGGCACTGTCGGTGGTTCCAGCGGTGGACGGGCGCAAATTGCACCCGTCCCCTCTACCAGACCAGGTCGTCGGGCACCTGGTAACGCGGGTCGGCGTAGGGATCGTCTTCGGCCGGGGCGTTGGGATCGACCTTCAGCGCCAGCAGGCTGGGCAGCAGAGCCGCGACCTCGTCGGCCAGCGCCACCGGCACCAGCTGGTAGCGGCCGTCGAGCTGCACCACGGCCAGTTCGCCGGCGTTGAGCGACTTGAGCTGCTCCGGCGTCACGTAGATGCGCTTGATCTTGCCGCCGTATTCGAAATGGCGCACGAGCTCGGCGTCGGCGACGTTGAGCGCCTTGTCCTTGAGCAGTTCGGCCACCTGCGCCTTGGCGGCGCGACGGCGCGCCGCCTCTTCCTGCTTCAGGCGTTCGGCTTCGATGCGCTCCTGCTTTTCCTTCTGCGCGCGGATCGCGTACGCCTTGGCCAGGTCGATCTCCTCCTGGCTGCGCGGCGCGCGGCCGCCCGGGCGCGGCTTGCCCCGGCCGGACGGGCGTTCGCCGCCCTTGCCCGGGGCACGCTCACCGCGCTTGCCGGGTGCGCGATCACCAGGCTTGCCGGATTTGCCGGGCGCACGCTCCCCGCCCTTGCCGGCGGGTTTGCCGCCACGTTCGGGGCGTTCGCGCCGGGGTTCCGGGTCCGGGGCCTTGAAGCCCAGGCCCAGCAGTTTTTCACGCAGGGAATTGCTCATCGGGGGTCTTGCTTCAGTAATGCGGCGGCGGGGGTTCGCTGCCGGGGTCGGCGTACAGCAGGGTACGCAGCTGCTTGAGCTCGTCCATCACGCGCACCAGGGCCTGGGCATTGCGGGCCGACTCCAGGCGGGTTTCCGCCAGCGCGTCGCTGAGCTCGGTGAGGGTGTGTTCCTGGAAGGCCAGGCGGGTTTCGAGTTCCGCCAGGCGCTGGTCGACCTCAGTGGCCATGGCCGCTGCCCTGCCCGGCCTGCAGGCTGCGCCCGCGACCGATGCCGTAATACGCCAGCCCGGCGGCTTCCACCTGCGACGGCTCCCAGACGTTGCGGCCATCGAACACCACGCGGTCGCGCAGCGTCGCGGACAGGGCCGGGAAATCCGGGCTCCAGAACGCCTTCCACTCGGTCACCAGCACCAGCGCATCGGCGCCTTCGAGCGTCTGCGCCGGGTCGTCGCACAGCACCAGGTCGTCACGTTCGCCGAAGATGCGCCGCGTTTCGGCCATGGCCTCGGGGTCGTGGGCGCGAACGATCGCCCCGGCCTGCCACAGGTCGGCCAGCAGGCTGCGGCTGGCGGCCTCGCGCATGTCGTCGGTATTGGGCTTGAAGGCCAGGCCCCAGACGGCGAAGGTCTTGCCGGCGAGTTCGCCGCCGTAGTGGCGCAGGGCCAGTTCGGCCAGCTTGTGCTTCTGGCGGTCGTTCACCGCCTCCACCGCCTGCAGCAGGCCGGCCTGGTAATCGTGCTGGCGCGCGGTGCGCTCAAGCGCCTGCACGTCCTTGGGGAAACACGAACCGCCGTAACCCGCGCCCGGGTAGATGAAGTGGTAGCCGATGCGCGGGTCCGAACCGATGCCCTGTCGCACTTGTTCGATGTCGGCGCCCACGCGTTCGGCGATGTTCGCCATCTCGTTCATGAAGCTGATCTTGGTCGCCAGCATGGCGTTGGCGGCGTATTTGGTCAGCTCGGCCGAACGTTCATCCATGACCACGAAACGCTCGTGGCTGCGGGTGAACGGGGCATAGAGCCGCTTCATCGTCTCCACCGCCGCGGCGCTGCGGGAACCAAGCACGATGCGGTCCGGGCGCATGCAGTCGTTGACCGCCGCGCCCTCTTTGAGGAACTCGGGGTTGGACACCACTTCGAAGTGGATGTCGGCGCCGCGCGCGGCCAGTTCGGCCGCGATGGCGGCACGAACCTTGTCGGCGGTGCCCACCGGCACGGTGGACTTGTTCACCACCACCGCCGGTTCGGCCAGGTGCCGGCCCAGGGTGCGGGCCACCGCCAGCACGTACTGCAGGTCGGCGCTGCCGTCCTCGTCGGGCGGCGTGCCGACGGCGATGAAGATGACTTCGGCGTCCTTGATGGCCGCCGCCGCGTCGGTGGTGAACTCCAGCCGGCCGGCGCCGTGGTTGGCCAGCACCATCGGCTCGAGGCCGGGCTCGAAGATCGGCACCACGCCGTCCCGCAGCCCGGCCACCTTGGCCTCGTCGACGTCAACGCAGGTCACCTGGTGGCCGACCTCGGCCAGGCAGGTGCCCGTGACGAGGCCGACGTAACCGGTTCCAAAGACCGTTGCGCGCATGGCTTATTCGACGATTTCGAGCAGTTCGACTTCGAAGGTCAGCATGGTGTGCGGCGGGATCACGCCGCCGCCGCCGGCTTCGCCGTAACCCAGGTCGGACGGGATCCAGAAGGTGTACTTGCTGCCGACCTTCATCAGCTGCACGCCTTCCGACCAGCCCGGGATGACCTGGCCCAGGCCGAACTCGGCCGGCTGGCCGCGGTCGTAGGAGCTGTCGAAGACGTCGCCGTTGGGCAGCGTGCCCTTGTAGTGCACGCGCACCACGTCGTCGGCCTTCGGGGTGGCGCCGTTGCCGGCGCGCTCGATGCGGTACTGCAGGCCACTTTCAGTGACCTCGACGCCGGGCTTGTCCTTGTTGGCTTCCAGGAACGCGGCACCCTCGGCCTTGGCGGCGACGGCGGCGGCTTCCATCTCGGCCTGCTTGCGCGCCTGCAGGCGCACGGTGAAGGCTTCCTGGATCTGCTTCATCTGCTCGTCGGTGATCCTGGGCTCGCGTTCCTCGAACGCGTCTTCCATCGCCTGGCGCACGACGTCCAGGTCGAGGTCCTGCTTGACCACCGACATCGAACGACCGATGTCCAGGCCAATCATGTAGCTCACCTGGGCGCGTTCGGTTTCCAGGCCTTCGATGCCTTCGATGATCGGGGCGCCGGGTTCGGCGGCGGCGGGCTCGGCGGTTTCGGCGGAAGCCTCGGCTTCGGCTTCCGGGGTTTCGGACTTGCAGGCACTGAGGCTGAGCACCAGGCTGGCGAGCACCAGCGGCGCGGCGAAACGCAGGGCGGGATTCATTGCGGCAAAACTCCTGAAGGGGCGGGCCGGAACGGCACGTCGCCCGCTATTGTCGCGATGCATCGCCGCCACGGCAATCACGGCCGTGGCGGCGGTTCAGGCCCGGGGCCGGATCAGCCCGCCTTGGCGGCCTTCGCCGCGGGTGCCGGGCGGGCCAGCTGCTTTTCGATCTCCGCCACCAGCTTGGGGTCGTCCGGGGTCGTGCGGCTGCCGAAACTGGCCACCACATTGCCCTCGCGGTCGATCAGGTACTTGTGGAAGTTCCAGCCCGGCGCCTCGCCGGTGGCCGCGGCCAGGTCCCGGTAGAGCGGCGTCGCGCCGCTGCCGCGCACCTGCACCTTTTCGAACATCGGGAACTTCACGCCATAGGTAAGCGTGCAGAACTCCTGGATGTCCTCCTCGCTGCCCGGCTCCTGGCCCATGAAATCGTTCGACGGGAAGCCCAGCACCGCGAAGCCCTGGTCCTTGTACTTGGCGTACATGGCTTCCAGGCCCTCGTACTGCGGGGTGAAACCGCACTTGCTGGCGGTGTTGACCACCAGCAGCACCTGGCCGCCGTAGGCCTGCGCCAGGTTCACCGTCTCCTTGCCGGCCAGCTTCCGGAAATCCCGGTCCAGCAGCGTTTCCCCGGCGAACGCCGGTGCCACGGCCATCACGCCGGCCAGCAAAACAAGCCATTTCCTGCCCATCGTCCATCCTCCGGCGCGGACCATCCGCGCCTATGCCATCAGTTTGGCCCCCTTGGCGTGCAAAAGGTGTTGACAGCCGGTTTTGTGGTGTTATAGTTCGCTACAACACCTGACCAATACCTCACCAACGCGGGAGGCCGCACATGACCCCCAAGATCAAGACCAACCTGATGGCCCTGGCTGTTTCGCTCAGCGTCATGGTTGCCGGCTACGGCCTCGGCGAACCGCCGAGCCAGCCTGTCTCGCTGACGCCTGCGACGAACCTCGTCGCCGTCGAAGCCGACGAGCAGGAGGCCGCCGACACCGACGCCCTGCTGCGCGCGCACCAGATCAGCCGCGGCGCCCTCCGGCGCCAGATCGCCATGCCCTACGTGTCCATGGCCGCCCTCATGCCCCGCCAGGAGTCCTGAAATGACCATCGCCTGGAATGACAGTGCGCCGATCTACCGGCAGCTCAAGGACAAAGTGGTGGCGATGATGCTCGACGGCATCCTCCAGCCCGGCGAGGCCCTGCCCTCGGTCCGGCAGATCGCCGCCGAATACCAGCTCAACCCAATCACCGTCTCCCGCGCCTACCAGGAGCTGGCGGACGAAGGACTCGTGGAAAAAAGAAGGGGACTTGGCATGTACGTGACCGAAGGCGCGCGCGGAAACCTGTTGGCATCCGAGCGCGACCGCTTCCTGAAGGAAGAGTGGCCGCTGGTGGTCGAGCGCATCCAGCGCCTCGGCCTGGACATCGGGAAACTCATGGCCCAGGCGAAGGAGAGCAACTGATGAGCGCCGTCATTTCCGCACGCAACCTCTCCAAGCGCTACGGCAAGGGCAAGCCCGCCGTTGATTCGATCAGCTTCGAGATCCCCGCCGGCCGCATCGTCGGCCTGATCGGCCCGAACGGGTCGGGCAAGACCACCACCCTCAAGGCGGCCCTGGGCCTGGTGCCCTTCGAAGGCGAGCTCAAGGTGCTGGGCAAGAACCCGCGCACCGAGCGCGACGACGTGATGCAGGACGTGTGCTTCATCGCCGACGTGGCCGTGCTGCCGCGCTGGCTGAAGGTGAAGGACGCGGTGGACTTCGTCGCCGGCGTGCACCCGCGCTTCGACCGCAAGAAGGCCGAGGCCTACCTGGCGCACACCAAGCTGCACCCGGACATGAAAGTGAAGCAGATGTCCAAGGGCATGATCGTGCAGCTGCACCTGGCGATCGTGATGGCCATCGACGCCAAGCTGCTGGTGCTCGACGAACCGACGCTCGGCCTGGACATCCTCTACCGCAAGCAGTTCTACCAGAACCTGCTCGAGGACTACTTCGACGAGAACAAGACCATCGTCGTAACCACCCACCAGGTCGAGGAGATCGAACACATCCTCACCGACCTGATGTTCATCCGCGAGGGCAAGATCGTGCTCTCGGCGACGATGGACGAAGTGGGCGAACGCTTCACCGAAGTGATGGTGCCCGCCGACAAGGCCGAGGCCGCCCGTGCCCTGAAACCGATCGACGAACGCACCGTGTTCGGCAAGGCCGTGATGCTGTTCGACGGCGTGCCCCGCGAGCAGGTCGCCAGCTTCGGCGAAGTCCGCAACCCCGGCATCGCCGACCTGTTCGTCGCCACCATGAAAGGAACCTACGCATGAACACCTTCAAATGGCTTCTCAAGCGCGAATACTGGGAACACCGTGGCGGGTTCCTGTGGGCACCGCTGATCACCGGCGCCGTCTTCCTGGTCATCAGCGCCCTGGCCGTGATCGCCGGTGAAAGCATGCGCCGCAGCGTCGAACAGGGCGAACTGCAGATGAACGGCGTCAAGCTCGACCAGCTCACCGAAAGCCTGAGCCCCAAGGAAATGGCGGAACTGGGCGGCGGCCTCGACCTGGGCACGCTGATGGCAGGCTCCTGGCCCCTGATCGTGCTGGCCTTCGTGGTGTTCTTCTACTGCCTGGGCGCGCTGTACGACGAGCGCAAGGACCGCAGCATCCTGTTCTGGAAGTCGCTGCCGCTGTCCGACGGCCAGACCGTGCTCTCGAAGGTCGCCAGCGCCCTGGTGGTGGCCCCGCTGTTCGCCATGGGCGCCGCGATCGTCACCTCGATCGGCTTCCTGGTGCTGCTGAGCATCTACGTGCTGTTCCACGGCGGCAATCCGCTCACGCTGATCTGGGGTCCGGCCAGCCCGATCACGATCTCGCTGCACATGCTGGCCAGCCTTCCGGTGTATGCGGCCTGGGCCCTGCCGACCGTGGGCTGGCTGATGCTGGTCTCGGCCTGGGCGCGCACCAAGCCCTTCCTCTGGGCGCTGCTGGTGCCCGTGTTCGCCGGCATCCTGGTGACCTGGTTCGACGTGATGGAAATGTTCGGCTCCAGTGCCTCCTGGTTCTGGCAGCACGTGGTCGGCCGCCTGCTGCTGGGCACGGTGCCTGGCATGGACCTGGTCTACCGCGGCGCCAACGATCCGCGCCTGGTCAACTTCAACCCGGACGGCCCCGAAGACATCGTCTTCCTGTTCTCCGCCCAGCAGTCCTGGGGTGCGTTCGCCACCCTCGACCTCTGGATCGGCGCGGCCGTCGGCGTGGCGATGATCTTCGGCGCCATGCACTACCGCCGCAGCCGCGACGAAGGCTGATTCCCCCGGCGGGGCGGGCCTGGACGGCCGCCCCGCTGTTTTGTTCCCCACCATCCAGACACAGAGGTTCCCCATGTCCCGACTTCCCCTGCTCCTCCTCGTTCCGGTGCTGGCCCTGGCCGGCTGCGGTGGCAAGGACGACGACAGCCGCGAACTTTCCCTGGCCGAAACGGTGGCCCGCGAAGTGCGCGAGGAAATGGCCCGGGAGAACCTCGACGTGGGTCGCGGCAAGGACCTGCCCCCCGCCGAGCTGACGCCCGAGGGCGAACTGCTCATCGACGGCAAGCCGGTCGGCCTGGACCCGGCCCAGCGTGAGCTGGCCATCGCCTACCGCGATAACGTCGCGGCGATCGCCGAAGCCGGCACCGGCATCGGCATGCAGGGCGCCGAACTGGCCAAGGACAGCATCGGCATCGCGATCAACGGCCTGCTGAGCGGCGAAGGCACGGCCGCCGTCGAAGAAAACGCCAAGGAAAAGGCCAAGGCGATCGAGGCCGAGGCGAAGTCCCTGTGCGAACGCCTCCCGGCCCTCTACCAGAGCCAGCAGGACCTGGCCGAAGCCGTGCCGGAGTTCGCGCCCTACGCCGAAATGGACGAATCGGACATCGACAACTGCCACGTCAACGCCAACTGAGCCCGGAGGCCCGACCATGAAAATCCTCGCCCTGCCCCTGCTCCTGCTGCCCGGCCTGGCCGCGGCCAGCGACTGCAAGCACGAAGACACGCGCCAGCTGGCGCTGGACCTGGACGGCATCAGCCAGGTGCGTTTCGAAGTCACCTCGCACGACCTGCGCGTGGACGGCGTCGCCACCGAGGCCGCGGCCCCGCTGCGCATCCGCGCCTGCGCGTCCGACCCGGACTACCTGCCGCAGCTGGTCGTTGAATCCAGCCGCCGCGGCGACAGCCTGGTGGTGCGCATCGAGCGCAAGGGCCGCAGCTCGGGCGTGTTCTTCAGTCCCACCTACGCTTACCTGGAAGTCGAGGCGCGCCTGCCGGCGGGCCTGGCCTACGACATCGACCTGGGCTCGGGCGACGTGGAGGTCAACGGCGTCGCC
>TARA_R110002020_G_scaffold147512_2_pt1 | contig 11571 bp, 22 predicted proteins | sample TARA_R110002020 | Tara Oceans TARA_R110002020 (sample SAMEA4396489) | marine metagenome | biome: Westerlies Biome; feature: [MES] marine water layer (ENVO:01000295) within the mesopelagic zone...; material: water (ENVO:00002006), including particulate matter (ENVO:01000060) such...
TGATTTTTCATTTCTTCAACCTGAAGTGTTCTTTGATGTTCAGCCTCACTAGCTTGTGCTTGAGCTTCCATCATTGCTTGTTGTTGCTGCGCTTGTTCAGCTTGCTGCTTCTTAACTTCATCCATAGCTCTTTCAAGTATGTGTTCAGCTTCAGAAAATGTATCTGCTTTTAATACTTTAATAATATCAAGTAATGTTGCTTGTCCACCTTGTAGTGCTGCCTGCGCAATGCCTTGCAGTTGTTGACGCATAGCATCGTCTTTACCTGCATCACCAACATATATACCAAAGTCATTTAATTTAATATCTGGAAATATAGACAAAAACTTAAATGCACCATCACCTAATATGTAAGAAGCCTTTTTGCCATTAGCCCAGCATACCTTCATTAAATCACACACTCTTTCGAATACACGTTTTTTTACCATAGCGTGTGAGTAAAATAAACTTTCTGTTATAGTAGCAGATTGTACAACACTACGCTGTACATTGCCTACATATTCATATTGTCCTACCGCTCCTTCACGCTGAGGTGATACACCAGATATTTGTCCTGCAGTTTGTTCAAGCATTAACTTAAGATTAATAAGTTGTTGAACAGAATTAGAAAGTGTAAAATCAATTTGTTGAAACTGATTAAATGATTGCAATTGATTCCCTTCATCTTTTGAATTTATAGGAATAATACCATCTGTTTTTAAATGATACAATACAGTCTGCATATCCATACCTAAGTTTGTAGGTAATTGTGATACATCATACACTACAGCTTTACCGCCTGAACGAGCCATAGCAAGTTCTATTTGATACATAACAATGTTATATAGCATCTGTATATTTTTAAGTAAGTCTACCATAGATACAGATCTACCTGTAGTATTGTTTCTTACACAACCTACATAAGAGAGTGATGTTGTACCAGCGTCATCTACTGAACGTATTTGATTTGGTCTACGTCTAGCTTGTACTAATATCTTACCACCTATTTTAGTTGCTTCCCATATATCATCTACATATCTAGTTACAATTTCTTCATTACGTCTAGGAGAGTAATCATCAGGAACTTGTTTCATAAATGGTCTTTCAGGATTAAATTTATTTTCTGATACTTTAAATTTAAGAGCCTTAATAGACTTCCATTCTACTGATACTACTCGTATCTTTACTTCTTGTCCTTCTTGATAATCAATCCAATCAAAAGGATCATTGTACCTAGCTAGATCATCATATCCACCTATTTGATACATAGCAGATAATTCTTCTAAATCATCTCTATCTAGTTCATCTCTAAACTCATCAAGTATTTCACTGTATGATAAATATCGTTCTTCGCCCACCCAAGATGAATCATCTAAATAATCGGATGAAGCGTTTATTTCGTAAACTATATTTCTAGGATCTACTCGTCTTACAAATGGATCACCATTACGATCATATATTCTAAAAAATTCTTTGCCAGTAACTAGCATATCCCTAAAGCCTTCTTTAAATAAATCTCTATAGTTATACTTTTGTATTAAATACTCTAAGCCGTCTTGTGCGGTTTCTTCTACCATCTCACGATAGTTGTATCTCATATATAAATCAATATCTTCTGGAACTTCCATCTCTGTTACTTGGGGCAACTCAATACCAACAGAATCTTTAAACTCTTGATGTATTTCTTCAGTAAGTTTCTTCATTATAAGATTTACCTTTACATCTTCTTTTCTAAGCACAGCTTCTTTATTAGTTGTAGATACTTTTACATCTAAAGGTCTTCTCAAGTCTTCACCTACAAGTAAATCAATCTTTGGTGATATAATTGGATAGTTTACCATACGAGCTGGATAAGACATACCATACTGCTCTGTAATGTATTTAAAATCTTCAAGATCTAAATTACCATTATAGATATTATAATTTTGTATATCGTTTAATCTTGAATTTTTATAGGGTGATTCTGTATAAGACATATATGCTACTACAGCATTTACCCATTGATTTGCCCACTCTTCTGTTTTTTCTGACTCCAACACAAATTGAGCTGGAAATGATGATTGACTTGAATTATACATTATTTAATTAATTTTGGTAATCCGTTTCTGTCTAACTTATAATATTTAAACCCTATATCTGCTTCTTCTGCCTGAACTTCTTTTGCTTGTATTCTATAGTTATCTACATTATGTATCAAACATAAACCAAACGCAATAGCTCGGTCAGTATTTTTAGTTCCGTAATTTGCTAACTCATCTATCAAATCTAAAAACCAAATGTCTTCAGCGTTTTCTCTTATGTAATCATCCATAAGATCTTCCATTAAAGACTTAACCTGTTTGTTCATATGCACCCCATACCTGTTTCTTGTTTTAGTTCCAGGATTGTGTGCAGACTCAGGTTTTTCTTTTAAATACTTTAAGGCATTCATTCTTTTAAAATAATCAAGTATGCCTATTTTAGTATATTCTACCAACATTTTAGCATTATAATACATAGCTAATTTTAAACATCCATCCCAAAAATCTTCTTTTTTTTCTGGTCTATCAGTATATTCTGCTATGACATAATCACTAGCATATTCTGTGTTTACAAATCTACGATAAATTATTGCACTTCCCAAAGAGTCAGATGCACCTGCCTGATCTTGATCATAAGAGTCAATTCCTCCTATGTCTAAATGTTTATATTCAGGGGCTGGATGCTCTAATATTTTATATGGTCCGTCAGGATGTGGTCTCCATCTAACCATAAAGTTTTCTTCATTATCAAAATCCCAATCTAAATATCCTTGTTGTACTTGACTCCTATAATCTTTACTAGCTAATATTCGTGATCTTTGTGCATTAAGTAATGAATTATCAAATCTTGCTGTTTTAGTGTTTAAGAAAGCTTCTTGAACTGTCAAAGGGTAATTTTGTATGTGCAAATTGTAAGCATCTCTATCACCAGATTTTGTTATTGTGTCCCTTTCTTCTAATAATACAGATTCTGCTTCTTTTACTTTTTCTACACCAGAATTTATATCGAAGTAACCATAGTATGCTCTTGATGCTGGTATAAACATTGGTATAAGATTATAAGCATCAGATTCATAATACATATCCATAAAGTCTTTAGATGCTTTACTTATATCACCACCTGTACCACCCACAACAGGAACTCCAAACTGCAGATTACCATCCATAAAACATGCTTTGGATGACATGTAAGCATTCTTTAGATGTTTAAACTCACCAGCTTCTTCAAATATCATAAGTGATACACGCTCACCTTTAAATACTTCTGGATTATCCATTGTTCTACAAATAACTGTAGATTGATATCCGCCAACTTCCCACTTGCCGTCCTTGTTTTTTTGTTTATAACCAGAACGCAATATACCATCTGTATCTTTTAATATAGAGTGTTTAAAGTTTGGATGTAATCCATTCAATCCTTTTTTAGTTTTATCAAAGAATGCATCGGCTGTAGCTTGTAAGCCTGCAGCTATACCTACATCGTTAAATGGAAAAAATGTATACTCGTGTGCTATCATTCCTGAGTTCATATAACTAAACCCCTTATCCCTAGCTTTTATAACAATCATACCCTTACCTTCTTCTTTGCAGGTTTGAAACAAATCAAAATATTCGTGATCCATCTGTCTATACCAAGGACTAATTAAAGTTTTACGAGATCCTTTAGTTCCATCGTTACCAAGTATTTTATAATAGTTTAGATAAAAATAATACTTACCAGATATATGCTTCATGCCTTTTGGCTTGAATCCATTTATGCATCTGTTGAGTTCTTGTTCCCAATATTCTTGATAAGCTACTGACTCTGGGTTTAAATCAGGATGTCCATTATTTACAACAGGTCTATATCTTTGTGGATCTTGTTTTGCTTTTGGCATTTATCTTAACTTAATGTTATTTGTGCTCTTTTAAGAACTCCTTTACCACCCCCACTCATATCTAAAACATTAATTATAAGAGTGTAAGCGCCTCTTTTAACTGATACATCAAATGACATTGTCATATTAGCAGTATTTAATCCCTGACTAACTTTTGCAGTATTTGCTGTTATAGCATTTGCTTGAGATGTGCTAATAGTCGTAGTGTTGCCTGCCAATGCAGTAGAGCTTGATGTACCTAATTGCAGTAAAGATGTATCACCTTCTAATGCTTTGCCTGAACTTGTTCCAAAACCAGGAAATGTTGTCTTTGAAGTGTTTGCTGTTATAGCGTTGGACTGTGATGTAGTTATACTATTTTTAGCGTTATTTGCTTGTATATCACGAATTTGATCAGCAGTTATACCTGTTTTAGATGTATTAGTATTTATAGCATCTATTTGTTGTTGCGTAGCGCCAACTGAATCATCTGAATTATTTGTGACAGATAACACAAGCATAGTAAGTATAGACCTAAGACTTTCTAAATCTATTTCTTTATCGTATGATTGTTTTCTTCCTGAACGAAATGTGTTTTGAAATAGATCCTCAATAGCATCTAAAAGTTCTGCTCTAGTTCTTTTATCATCATCGGCAGGCTCTACTTTAGTAAGAGTAACTCTTGGAACTTTAGTTCTGTGTGTTGTTCTTACTTCAGTATCTTTGTAGTCTTTTTTAAAATTAGCCATACTTCTGCTTTTTGTATCCTGATACTTTACCTAAACCAAAAGGATCGCGTGGATCTTGTTTAGCTAATAACTTAGCATGATACTCTTCATCTAGATTCACACCATGAATAGACTGAGAGTACCTGCTTAGTTCTTTTGCCTTTTTAAAGTCACCTTCTTTAAATAGTTTATTAAATCTATAACGAAGGTTTTGTAACTTAGGTGGCTGTTTTTTAGACATTAGTCGTGCTGCATTCTTCCGCCTCCAGGATACATAGATCCTTTTTTCATCTTGCCGCCTTTCATCATCTTTTTCATCATCTTGCCGCCATACATAAAATCTTCGTCAGATTTCATCTTGCCACCCATAGCCATAAAGCCCATTTTGTTTCTAACGTCTGTAGGAAGTTTAGCTAGTCCAGGATTATCCTCCTTGTTGACTGGTTTTAACTTTCCACCCATACGCATTTGTTGTTTGGGCATATTGGCATTAGGCTTCTTTTTATAGTGACCTCCGCCAGGATACATTGAACTTTTTTTCTTTTTCATTTTAATTAAAATTATTATTACGTAATATTTTCTTGAATATCTTTTTTATTTTCTAAAAATGATAACTTTTTATTCCCCACAATCTTCTGACGTTCACCACGTCTTTCGATTGCATCAACAAGAGTTTGTCTTGTTTTATATATTTTTTCGATCCCTATCATTATTTTTTGCAACCCTTCAGCAGTATCCTCATCTATATGCATATTATTCATATAGGTAGTAAACTGACTAATTTTAGTATTAAAGGCAATTAACTGCTCATCCAATGGATCAAACTGTAATTGTTTATACTTATCTATAGCAGCTAGAATCTCTGGTCTTTTTTCACCATACCATTCATACTTACCATATAAGTCTCTATTAACAGCTTTCTTTCTTTCTGATTCAGTAAAGTGTCTGTATGGGCTATCATAATCACAGACTAGAGCTACCCACTTAATTGCAAGAGCTCCTAATTTATCAGCTTTTAATACGCTTACAAACTCAGGAACCCCCATTACTCCATCATCTTGTTTGTATACGTCCCCCTGTCTATCTAACTTTAATAGATACATTGTACAAAAATATATTAATCTCCGCTATATTCCAAATCAAACTTTACCATCCACTTATTATCAAAGCTGTATATAGTTTTTTTCAATATATTAAAATCCATTTCATATATACTGCCAATTAAAGAGTACTCATCATTGTATAACTCATCTAATTTATCATAATATTTTTCTAAAATAAAAGTATTTTCGGATACAACAAATACTTTTCCAAACTCGTTTGAATATTCTCTAATCATAAAACAAATATAAAGGGATAAAAATTAAAAAAGACGCGAAGCGTCCGATTTTTTTATACTAAAATCAAAAAAGATTTTACTATTTTATAAACTTATTGTAGCCAGTCATAAATCTTTCTCTTGCCTTCTCTATAGTACCGTACTTTTTTGCTCCACCTTTATTGTACTCATCCATATAATACTTAAACAAAGCCTGTGGATTGTTAGATGGTAAAGAATTAGGGGATAAGCCATATACCTGTCTAGCTACTGCTACTGAAGCTAACGGATCATCAGATTGTAACAAGCCACCTAAGCCAAGAGCATCTGACGGCAGCCCCATTTCCTGATACCTATCAGCATATTTCTGTCTAATGTCTGTATCTCTTTCAAATATAGTATCAAAAGCATCTTGATCAATAGACATAAAAGAACGAGTGTAATCTCTACCAAAAGCTGTAGTATCAGCCCCCATACTATTCTCCATAAACGCAGTCATAGTAAGTAGATTCCTTAATGTTTCTTGAGATTCTGGAGCTTCATAAGATACCACATCATCTATTGCATCAAATATCTGACTCTGTGTAGATCCTGGACCTTTTAATATACCCTGCACCATGTCAGACATATACTTTCCTGCATCTTCTGGTGAATCTATATGGTATGGATTGTGTGGCATTATGCAAATGTACAAAAAATATGTCTAGTTGTAAGAAAGGGATGCTTTGTATTAAACTCCCCCCTGCCCTGTCTATATTTTTTATTACCCCCACTAACCTATATTGGACTATGTCAGCATTTTTGCGTAATACCTGCACGCAAGCGTGCTGCTAACAACTAATCAAAGCAGGTTAATACTTATATTATTATGTCATTATTAAAATCATTAACAGGTCTAGCTAAAGCAACAGTACTATTAGCTAAGGAAGATAAAGACTTTCGTAAAGAAACTGCTAAAGCAGTAGCAACATTACCAATTTACATTGCTAAAAACACTATAAATGTTATAGATTTAGCAACAGGTGCTACTAAAAACGTAGAAACTGTTCTTCAGAAAACAACTATGAAGCAGTTTGAAATGGAGGCTAGAGCTAACGGTTTCGACCTTAAAGTAGATTTCGTTTAGTTAACTGCCTAGTAATCAATTAGTTAAGCGGAAACACCTAGAAGTAGTGCGCTATAGTGTTTAGATTATTTATTTAAGTAAGTAAGTAAGCTGAATTAGAAGTCAGGTTGGTTTGTTATTGTTTCCTTTATAATAGTAACATTCCAATTTGGCCTCAAAGTTCGGCTTTTTTTAGGACAAAGTCAAATCAAAAATTAGAAATTATGTCAACTTTCAGAAGTATTAAAGTAAAGCGTCAAGTAAAAAAACAAAAAGCTAACGCTTATAGAATTATCAATGGTAAAAAATACTAACACCATAACTAACCTATATTGGATTATAGTAGGGTTCGATTCCCTACATAGGTTCTTAACTACCCCAAACACGGTTCGGGCATCAACAATAGATGAATAGCGTGTACAAATTATGAACTCAATGAAAGTTCGAAACTATTTGCTGAACGATAGAACAGCAATGGAAATTGAAGGTATTGAATTAGAATACCTAAAAGCTGCTACCAACGATAAAGAGTGGCACGAATTATTATTAACTGACAAGTATGACAAGATACTTGAGGTATTAAAAGTCAACCCTTACGAAAGAGCCCATCAAGCATTTCGTAGAGAGTTCTCTCACGATATTATCAAGCACGTTGATAAAGTAAACCTAAAGGTTACTATGCTTGACGGACAAACTCGTAACACCATATTCTTTGGAAATAGTTTTCTAAAGATGGAGCAATGGGTAGACGAGCTCAATTCTAGATACAACAAACGTAAGCGTGCGTTTATCAAAGAATATCTTGGACAGTTTAAAAAGAAACAAGTCAATAACTATCAGCTTGCTATGAACAAACTTGGTGACTTTATCAAAAAGTAATGGGCAAGACTGTAAAAGAAAGAGTATACAACATACTCGTAGATGACACGGACAATAAGTACCGTGATGACGACCAACGATTAGTTGCTCGAATAATATGGGAATGTATGGAAGACAAAAACATACCTGCACAGCAAATGTTGCACAATATGTTTATTGCTCGAATATATCCTAAACCCAAATCAATAGAACGTTGTTCTCGTGCTCTGCAAAATGAGTACGTAGGACTACGTGGTAAAAAATGGGTAGACAGACAAGTTAAGTCTGAAATAATAAGAACTAATATTAATAAAGCATTTGAATTATGAAAAATCCAATTAGTAAATGGGCTAATGAAGCTCAAAAACGCAACTCAATACAACAAAATAATCCATTAAATAAAAACCTTGAGCTGCGCGAGGCGTTAGCTGAGGTAGACAGATTAACATCTGAAAACATCGAACTAAAAGATGAAATAAATGAATTGTTATTACGTAATGAAAAATTACGAGAAATATGTATATCTCTTGAGATACAAATTGATGACATTAATACTATAGTAAAAAGCGAGATGGGCTATCAAATAGACTCAGATGAATTTAGTGAAGCTTTTAATAGACTACTAAAAAAAGGAGGGTTTCCAAAAGATGAAAAATAGAAGCTTGATAGACGATGGCTTGGATGCAATATACGACATCGAACAAATAACTATACACATAGATAAAAGACTCGAAGAGTTACGCAAAGAAATAGAAACCTATGAAGGCGACATCTATGATCCTACGGTCATAGCTCGATATGACGAACTAACCAAAATTAAACATTTAATTAATAAATTATGAATATCATTTGGATGAGTGCAGCAAGTGCTGCTGGTTTCTACTTAATATTACGCAAAGTAATGTCAAGACAAACGTTTATAAAAACAAACGTATTATGGGACGTTCTACTAACGCTAGGACTACCACTACTATTCTTGGGTACATTCTCAGGTATGATTACAGCTATCTTAACAGGGCTGATATTTACATTAGGCACAGGTATGCTTAAAAAAATTCAATAATCTTTAATCAATAAAATAATAAAACTATGTCAAATTTAATAAAAGGTAAATTTCAATCGTTTACAAACAACGGTAAAACTAAAGTTAACTGTCTAGTATCTTTAAAAGAACTAGAAAAAATAGCTGGTGAAAACAGCTATGTAGCATTTACTATCATTCCACAGAATGAAGAGTATATGGAAAACACTGAACACATTAAAAAGTATGGTAATCATTATGCAATTAAAAACACTCAGTATAATATTAAACTTGGATACGCTTTTAAAAAAGCTCAAGAACTTGCTGAAAAAACTATTATGGAGCCTGAGATTGCTGAAAAAGAAGCTGAAGCATCATTTTCTCAAGAACATTTAGACGCTATATATAATAATAATACATATGAAAATAGATAATATGAGAAGACATCCAAAAGACAGAGGATTTGGCTACAAGAAATCATATGATTATGATAAGTCAATAAAATTAAAAGGATATGATTACTGTGTTACAGTAATTAATTCATGCGAAACTGAGAATCAGTTAAACGATGCACAGAACTTAACCAAGAATTTCTTAAAAATTAATGGTGATGATTCTATGGCAGAATATTTATTCTTACAGAACATGATATTTAATAAAAAACTAATGTTAAATTATGCGTCAGGAGATACTAAATAAGCTACGAAGCATACAGAAAACTGTAGAACAGTTTGATGAAAATAAATATAAGCGCAATATGGGACACCTCAAGGTTGAGCTTAAATATAGGTATAATAAAATAATAGAAAAATTAAAAGTAAAATGAATTATGATAATTGGAAATTATCTAATCCACAAGATGATGGCTGGACCTCTAATGAGGTTACCAGCTGTTGTGGTGTAGAGCAAGAAGGAAGCGGTGCAAGTAATTGCTGTGACGCTAAACTTTGGTCAGAAACAGATATTTGTGGCGAGTGTAAAGAACACGCAGACGAATATATGATATGTTCTGAATGCGAAGAAGATGAGTCACAATACACTATGATTAGTGAATACGAATATAATGAACGCAGACGAGAGGATGCACAAGAACATAATAGAGATGAAGAATAGAAGATATTTGTATAGTAGACTAACAGAGGATGAAATGCATTTATATGCAAAATGGCTGTTAGAAGAATGTAACGAACCAATAGATGAAATCGTTTGGCTATTACATCATTGTATGGTGCAGGATGAAGAACATATAACTACACAAGTTAAACAAGCTCTTAAACATTTTTCTAATCATAACGATTAAAGAAATGAGAGACAGGGAAATGAAAAGAGCCCTGAAATCATGTAAAACTGTAGAGATAGCAGCTAAGAAACTAGGAATTAGTGCAAGGCTGCTATATTTATTTAAAAGAAAAAATAAATTATGATTAAAAATCCAAGAAAATATTGGACTGACAAGGTAGATAAATACCTTGTTGGTCGCACTATTGTAAAAGTAGAATATCTACCTAAAGAAGAAGTAGAAGAATTTATGTGGTATAAAACACCTATTGCAATACATCTTGATGATGGTGGTATTTTAATACCATCTATGGATGATGAAGGTAATGATGGCGGTGCTATACTTACAAACTATAAAAAACTAGACGTAATACCAGTAATATGAAAGATTACACAGAAGCTTACACATGGACAACAGCCAAAGGCGACAAAATTCATGTAGACGACATGACTGAAACACATGCGAAAAATGTTCTTAAACTAATACTAAGAAAAATATATGAGTTTGAAAACAAACCAAAAGAAACTAATAGGCAAAAGCTTATTAGAGAAATAAATGATCCTAATCATAACCCATTTCAAGGCGAAATAGCTGCTGAACAATGGGATTATTACATGCTTGGTCAAGCAGATTATGATGAAATATATGATCCTTTACCAATTAGACATTATTTATAATGAAAGTTAAATTATTACAACGACAAATCTTCTACAAGGTAGGGATGATCGAAATAGATGTTCCAGATTTTGTTGATCCATTAAGTGAAACACAAATATGGCTACATAATAATGAAGAACTGTGGGTAAATAAGCTTGCAGAAAACATGGACAAAGGTCCATTAAATCATGGTTTTGGATTATGTGATCTGACTAATAGATGGTCAGACGCAACAGAAGAAACTGAATATTTATACGAACTGCCTAACGGAAATGGAGGGCACATTTAATACTATTATGGATAATAATCAAAAGATTTTTGACGCATTGTACAATACTAACACAGCTTGGTCTGTACAAAAAGAACCATTGTTTACACAAGATGGAAAACAAACACAAAGTTACGGTCTATTTAGATCTGACAACAACGCTTGGTTAAGTACTGTAGGCGAAAGATACGTTCCTATGCAGAACGAAGAACTAGCTGAAATTATGGTTAGAATACAAGACAGGTTTGGTGGTGACATCAAAGGTGATGCAATGGGTAAAATAAACGGACAAAAAGTTTATTACCAGTTATCATTATCTGATTATAACATTAATGGTGACACGTTAAAGCGTCATATTACTTGTCTTAATTCACATGATGGTTCATGTTCTATTGGGTTTGGTTCTACAAACACAGTTATATCATGCTCTAACACATTTCACATGGCTATGAAAGACTTATCTAAGTTTAGACATACTATG
>TARA_R110002020_G_scaffold201043_4_pt1 | contig 11569 bp, 7 predicted proteins | sample TARA_R110002020 | Tara Oceans TARA_R110002020 (sample SAMEA4396489) | marine metagenome | biome: Westerlies Biome; feature: [MES] marine water layer (ENVO:01000295) within the mesopelagic zone...; material: water (ENVO:00002006), including particulate matter (ENVO:01000060) such...
TTTGATATACATGAGTCTTTCAATCCTGAATTGCTAAATAATCCATCGCCGTATACAGCACCTCCAACACAAAATAACACTGCCGGTCCGACACAAAATCAAACTAGTATCTACGATTATATTGACCAGCAATATGGTGGAAATAAAACACCAAATGATACTATATACGATTTCATCAATGCGAGGTATCAATCATGAAACCTAGCGACAATATGAACGAGTTCATCCTGAACATGGACAGGGAGATGAGTAAGAAATCATTCAAGTATTTCTTTGTGGATGTTCTTGGTTTTCTATACAATCATCATCATAAGTCGTGGCAAGAAGGTCTTGAGGAATCACAATACTACTGTGTGAAAGCGTCTCGTGACCATGGTAAATCTGTCTTTTTCATGACATACGCGTTATGGTTAGCAGCATTTAATCCCGGTAAGCACGTCATGATATTTTCGCATTCATTGGAACAAACTCTTGAACACATGAGATTTATTCGTAATTTGATAGAGGAGAATGATGTGCTTAGGCATTTGAAGCCCCAAGGTAAACCATGGGCAAAATCTTACTTTGAGTTTTCTAATGGTAGCCGTATGATGGCAAAGTCAGTCGGTGGAGCAACGCGTGGTTTCCACCCTGATATTGTGGTATGTGACGATATTCTATGGGGGACAACTGCCAGTGAATTAGCAAAGACTGCCGATTGGTTCTACGGCGTCCTTCTTCCTGTTCTTCACCACACTAGTAAACTAATGATGGTCGGAACACCATTTAGTTACAATGACCTATATGCTGAATTAGAGCAAAAAGCAACTTTCAGAGTAGAGACTTATCCAGCAATTGATGCGGAAGGAGTAGCATTGTGGCCTGAGAGGTGGGATATGGATTCGCTGGAGCAAAGGAGAATGTCTATGCCTGCTATACAGTTTACGCGTGAGTATCTTTGTGAGCCGATTCATGACGTTGCGAGTATGTTTCCAATGCCTTTACTAGAGAATGCAAGAGACCCTGATTTGGTATTTCTTGATAGAGCGGATACTAATTACAATGAGGAGGGAGAGGCTAATGGGGTATTTGGTCAACATTTCATAGGTCATGACCCTGCTATAGCATCTGATAAAAATGCTGACTTTACGGCCATGACGGTGATGAGAATAAAACCAGATGAGCCAGATAGGAAAGAAATCGTGCATGTTGTTCACGAACGTGGGATGACATCAATGGCTCAGAAAAGAATGATGGTTTTATTGAATAATAAGTTTCAACCAGAACTCATAGAATTAGAGGGTAACAACTTCCAGAGAATGTTAGAACAGGAGATGCGTGAACTTAGAGCAGATATGCCTATTCGGATATTCATGACTACGCGCACGCGTAAGGAAAGTTTGTTCATGTCGCTTCTACTCGCTTTTGAGCAAGGACATATCAAGACTCCATATGGGGATGAGCGAAGTAAGAAATATACTCACCAATTAGAACAGGAATTAAATCGATTTGGTATGCAGAAAAGTGGGAAATTAGAAAGTGTTGGAACGCACGATGACTTGGCTATGAGCATTGCTCTAGCAAATTGGGCATCAAAGGAATTCAAGGGAAGCGTCATGTTATTAGATGACTTTATGCCCGGATTTGATAACTGGTTCAAAGGAGATAGCAATCAAGAGTGGATGATACCATGAAAGAAGAGAATACTACAATAATAAAAGAAGAGAACATAAATAATACAGAGTGGGTAAGATGATGCACACATTTTCAGATAATGGAGAAGGTTGGTTTGAGACTAACCTAGGATATTCAGCCTCTGATTTGGTAAAGAGATTAAAGAAGGCTAGAAGGCATAATAAGGGCGATAAGGTGTTCATCGATAATGCAATCGAAGAAGTTAGAATGCTAAAGGCAATGGAAGTTGAGGCCACATTCAATATGCACGATTGGTGTATAAAACATTCAGATACAATTAGAGGTATAGGGGTTAATGACCGCGATATGAAATCTTTGAGAAAGTTTGGAGAAAGCAGAAAAACGAGTTTACAGAGGGCTTGTATTCAATGGGAGAGGGCAGATGAAGCACTTAAGACTCTAGATGAGTATGATGATGTTTGGGGAGACGAAGAGCGAAAAGCATGGGTGGGTGCAATGGATAGTAGGAGAGATGCACGCAAAATATGGAAGATGACTCTTAATCAAGTTCAGAAATTAACAGATAAGGAGCAAGAGGCTTTGACAAAAAGTGCTGAGTTATTACAAGATAGGGGTGCAATGAGTGGTAGAACTATTTTCGAGAATCTATGGGATAGAAAAGTCCTTCACAAGAGTATGACTTCTACGAAACTTTCTAAATTATTATCTATGTATGGTGAGGAAATGGATGTAATCAGTGGTGCTTCGAGAGGAACATTTGTTAAAATGGACAAAACTGGTTTGATAATTAAAGACCCGTGGGCATATGCAGCAGGATTTTTAGATGCTGATGGATATATCACCATAACAAAGAGAGGTGAACCTAGAGCAGGATTCATAGCAACAGGAACTAGAGGTAAGATTCACTGTGAGCAATTGCAGAAAACACTTGATTGTGGTATACTACAACTAGACCAAAAGGTGTATACTGATAATCAGAGAAGCCAGCATAGACTTCAATTCTATTCAAAAGCAGATATCAGTAAGTTACTGAAAGGCATACTACCATTTTTAGAAATGAAAAAGACTCAAGCAAAAGCCGTTTTAGCATACATCAAAGAAACTGATGGCTTAAAGAAAGAAGAATTAAAGAAAGTTGTAAAATATCATAATTGGAGCGATGACACCAATAAGTCCAATGCTCTCCTCGATGAATGGGGAATACAGGCGGAAGACGTAACTAAGTGGGCGGAGGCGATATAATGGCAGATGAAGAACAGGGGCGAATAGGAAAATTTCTCTCAGCAATAGGTTCCCCATTTAGGCGTAGAACAACACCTGAACCACAAATGCCTCTGTATACTACGGGTATACAAGAGCCAGTTCTTGCACAGGGAATAACAATTCCAGCACTATATGCTGTATCTCAGGAAAATTTGATACTTAGGACAGTTATATCCAAACTCTCCCAAGAGATATTCAGGAGAGGATATTACTGGGAGAAGAAGTTTCAGCATAAGTGCACAAAATGTGGTGAGGAATCTAATCAAGAAACAGAGCAGTGTAGTCTATGTGGAGGAGAAACAAGGACACCAGATGTGAATCAACTAGTGTATCCAAAGTGGCTCTTAGACCAGCAGAACTCGATGGAACAGAACTTTATGCATGTCCTCAATGAAATAGAGCGTGACCTTAATGTTGTAGATGACGCGTTCTTGATATGTGTTAAGGAATACTTTGTTGACCCAGAGACATCAGACATCAAGTTTTACAGAGTCAAAGAAATGATACGAGGTGACCCTATCTTTATGAGAATAATATCTGATAAGCGCGGTGTTCGTGGGGGTAGATACAAGGTATGTCCATTACATCGTGACCAAATATCGTATCCGGGCCAAGATGACAAGTGCGAGGTATGTGGAAATAATATGCAAGAAGCCCATTATGCGAATATGGCAGGAAGCGGGAAGACGCAGTATTATCTGGAAGGAGAGGTTATCCATATCAGTAAATACAATCCATCCAAGTTGTATGGTAAAAGCCCGGTCAATACCATGTGGCGACAAGCCATGACTTTGACTGCCATGGATAATTACATGTATACATCGTATCAGAAAAGACGTTCTCCTAAAGGAATTATATCAGTTACTACAGATAATCTAGAATCAATGAAATCTTTCTGGAAGTCAGTCGATGAGAAGATGGAAAGAGACCCGCACTACATTCCTAAAGTAGGTATAGAAAGCCAGACAGGTAGGGGCGGCGTAAATTGGGTCAAGTTCATGGACACTTTAGAAGAAATGCAGTATATCCCAGTCAGAGATGAAATGAGGAATAGAATTGCTGGATTTTACGGTGTGAGTAGCATATTCATGATAGATAGCGGTAAATCGGGTGGTCTAAACAATGAAGGTATGCAGATACTAGTAACAAATAGGGCAGTAGAGTTTGGTCAGAAAGTCTACACGCAAGTGCTATTTCCCAGAATGCTTCAGCAAATGGAGGTTACAGATTGGAAAATAACCCTCTATCCAAATGAGGAAGAGGACGAGATTACCAGACTACGAAGAGACGAGATGGAAGTCAATCTTGCCCAAAGGATGATGATGTTAGGTTACAAACCAGAACTTATGGAGCAAGGTGATAGGGATATACGATTTACTTATCGCCAAATGAATCCAGAACAAGATGGAGCAGCACCAATGCCTCCGGGTATGCAGCCTCCAGCAGGTATGTCTCCCGGAAGTGGTGGGCCGATGGCTCAGCAGATGGGAGCAGTTCCGCCCGGTTTAATGCCTCCATCTCAGCCGGGAGGTGAGGGTCAGGGTATACGAACACCAAGAGGACCAGCCTCACCTGATAGACGCACGTCATTTGGCGTCGGCTCTCCAACATCATCCGTTCAACAGCGTGGTCCTCCTAATTCTCAAGCGCAGGATAATAGTCGTGCATTGATGGACGCAAGGCGCTTTAGAGGCGCATAATTAAAGAAGTATGGTATACTCCCAATAGGTAGCGATGACCATGGACTTAATCAAAATGCACCCAATGGCTAGGAAAATGAATGCCCATAATGAGGCCTTGAATAAGGCTATTGAAGATGGTGATGCTAATAGTGCAAGAGAGCATTTGGTAGAGATAATGAAGTATGCAACTAATTTAGAGGAAGACCTAATTTTCATCAAGAAAGCAGAAAGTGAGGTTGTTACTCCGAATAACGGGTGGGAGCATCAAAGCCCAGTTCTCAAGTATAACGAGACGGGTTCAAATTTTGACCCCTCAATGCGAGATAGGCAATTACCGGGCACAATTATATCTTCGAGGACTAACGCTGGGATGAAACCGGCACGTGGGACTTTTGGTCGAAAAGTCTGAGGTGACAACATGGAAGAAGGCGGCGCTGAGAAACTCATGAATACTCTCATCTCAAAGATGGAGAGTATGGATACTGAGGTTCAAATTCTCAAAGCAGAAAATGCTTCTCTTAGGAGAATGATGAAAAATCCACAGAATTTGCTTAGAAAGGCAGGGTTCGTTCAATATGCAACACCTTATTCTGAAGACGTTGAAGTAGACGCTTTTAGAGCGGATATTCAAACGGGCGATATTCGCAAAGGAGAAGCCGGTAAAGATATGGATACATATACTAACGAGCAGGTCCATGAAATGACTTGGGATGAAATACACGATATGGCAGACCAACATAGAGAAGTCAAGGAGATGTATTAGATGAAGCCAAGATACGAAGCGGCCTCCGCAGAGGCATACGAACTACTAAGGAAAGCCCATGATGTGGAAAAGAGGCTAGATACTCTTGAAAAAGCAAAGATGTGCCCATGTGGTAGCGGTAAACCGCAGGCTTCATGTTGCCCTAATCCTAATTTGAATAGCGCCCCTGATAATCCATTAACATTGAAGGGTGAACATCACAAGGCTCAGACCTTTGGAACTACACCAGATGATTCAAGATTTCACATCGAGACTGGTGGACAAACATACAATGCATTTTACAATACTAACCAGAGTCTCCTAGATTCCGAGGATGTCGCTAACAAGGGTGCAAAGTCCGAAGGCGTAAATCTCGATTCGCTACCGATGAAGAACACCCACGACGACACCGTAAATAGGCTAGTCGAGGGATAATAGTGAAAATCGGTGTAGTTAGAAAAGCCGTTGCGAATATGAGCCCGTGCAAGATATGTAATGCATCGGTTCACGAGAGTTGCAAAGAAGTTCCTCAATTACCTCTTGTTGACTGTCCCTATTACAAGAGTTATAATCTCGGCATAACGCCGAATAGGGGATGAGCGGTGATGATATGCAAGAAGACGGAGTCGACGTATACATCCGACATCGTGATGAATTGTTAAAAGCAATAATCGAAGGTGTAGACGCTTCTCAAGAAGCGGGAGATTTCCTTCTTTCAACAATTAACTTACACAACCACAACATAGAGTATGATTTAACAAATGAAGATTTAATTTGTTTGTCATACAGTAATTTTCTGCTCAAGCAAGAGGGTGCAGCACAATCCAGTAGCGAGGGTGTTACGGGTGGTAACCCACTGGCTAATTTTCGTAATGCTATGATAATGGAGTCTGGTGCAGACCATGCTTGGAAAGGTAGAATTAAGAGACACTTTACTAAACAAGATAATGATAAGCATGGAGTTTCTCTCCATAAACCTAGAATACGCGGGGAAAGTATAGCGGATTATCTTGAGAAAAACGCCATAACTACAGAGATGAAGCATGCGTTATGGCCTGAGGTAATGGGACATACGCTTATTCATGATAATGAAAACTTGGATATGCTAGAGGATGATACAGGTTACAAAAATATAGACCCCTTCAGCGAGAAGCATCACCCAATCAGAAGGAGGCGCTCGGACACCAATATGCCTGAATGGGAGAATACTCTGAGAAATTTTTACTTCGATAATAATGGTGAAGAATCATTCGCAGAGAGGTCAATGGCTATCGAAGATGCTCACAAGAAACATTGGTCGGAGAAAGAAAGAGACCAAACTCATGGTGTATACAAGGGTGTATCCAAGGGATTCGGGGGTGTCAACTATTCATTCATAGGCGGTGGAGATGACGGGCATGAAAGCGAGACCAAGCATCAACATTCAATACGACTTCGTGATTACAAACGATGGGTCGCACATGAACTCGGTCACAAGAAGGCTGCTGAACTAGAGAAGGAAGGAGTGGACTTGGAGAAGATGCACTTCGATGAAAGGATGTCGAAATTAGACACTCATGACGCGATGCCGGTAACTCGAAACCTCAATGCGCAAGACCCTACAGATAATGAAATTATGCAGCATCTTACGAATAATCCACATTTTGCAAATGAGGAGGAAGCCAAAGCCGACCTCAGGAGTAAAAACGAGGTAACTATGTATCATGGTCATGGAATGGGTTGGGAGACCTACAATTATGGGCTAGAGTTCCTCACTCCTGAAGAGAGGAGTCTTGTAGTCAACCACATACACGACCACGGCACTGATGACCCTGAGCATCAGAGCGTGCAATTACCAGATGGACAACGTATTTCTATGACACGTATCAAGAAGAACTTCATGCACAGGAACGGGGTAGAAGACGATTGGTTCTCTCGCTCCACGATACATCCCGGTCCGAATGGGCACGCCAATAGAGAGAATCCAGATGACACTTTGATAAGTGGACAAGAAGGGATAGCATCACGTGCTTTGAAACAGACTTATCTCAAGGATGGTGCTATCTATGACGGCGAACCTATTGGTGAAGTAGAGAAGAATGTTAGAGATAAGAAAACAGGTAAAATTGTAGGAACAAAGATAATTCAGGGGAAATTATTTGACAATACCGTATTTGATGAATTAAGGGAAACAATTGAGGGTCTACACGATGATGACCATCTTCTTCATCATGGTGCTGAGACTGATACGGCTATAGAGAAGGAAAAGAACAAAAATCTTTTTCCGTATGATAAGAGAGATATCAAAGAAATACAGAAGAAGTTGAATAGCGGTATGGGATTGAAGGAGGCTTTGAAGAGTAAGGTAACGGAAATCAGTGATTTACTTCTCAATCCAGATGCATTGATGGATTTAGTGGGATACGACAGTGATTACAATTATATTGGAGACTCTCCTATTTTCAAGAATCGTAAAGAGGCATTACTCCCTAAAGAAATAATGCAAGCGGTAATGAAAAATATCGACTACAGTAATGCAATGATAAATGAGTCAAAACCCATACGAAATTCCCTCACAGCACACCGGACTAACATCAATAGCCCACATAAAGAAGATTTACCAGAAGAAGAACATTCGCATTACTATGAAGAGGATGGACAACTACGTGGTTTACAACATCCTTTTGCTGCCCCCTTTACACATAGAGGGGGTTTAGGTAAACAAAAAACTACTCATAATGAATTGATTCATGACCATTTGGGAACAAACGATAGTTGGGGCGGTCACGTAATAACGCATGGGGATAAGATGAAGACAGTTAGAAAGCATCTAGGTGCTGATAATTCTATCATCGGCATAAAGAGTCGTGCAGATGGTAGTATAGAAGGAACGACTGGCAGTATAGGCCTTACCTCACAAATGCTACCACATTTCCTTCAAACTGGAGTAACCTCGCATAGTAGTGCACATGGTGTTGCATCCAAAACAGATACTACAATGGCTAATGTCGGTAAGAGGACAAAGGGAAGAAATATCAAGAATGCGAGCGATATGCATAGTTTTTCTAGGAGCCCTGATGTTAGTAGAACTCTACGATTAGAAACTCCGAAGGATATTAGGATGGATAGTCAGACCTCACACGATTTAGGTGGTGCTGGGTTTTTGTTTGATAATCAATATACTAGAACTAATTTTGGTAAGTTATCTAGAGACCCAAGAGCCGTGGCAAGAGGAGACACCTCTGTAAAGAGAAATGCAGGGCATAATTGGAAAATGGCTTTATTGAACGGGAGAAATAATCCACCTAATGCACCACAAGAAAAACCCCATAGTTACAAGAATTTCATCAATAGGGGAATGCAGATAATACCAGAATCAATTAACTATGATTCATTTATGTCAGAGATGCCCAACGTCAAGAAACCCAAGGACGATATGTGGGCAGCCCAAAGTCCCCCAAACGAAAAAGGGAAAAGGCGAGATTTGTTTGGATTCCAGCAAGAGTTACAAGATGAGTATGATTTGTTGCAACAAGCCCAAACGGACGAAGAAAGAGATATGATATCTACTAGAATAGAAGAATTGAATCGAGAAAGCGAAGAATCGTCTAAGAGGTCAATACAAGAATTTGGCGGAATGGGGCAATACGAAAAGATACAGGCTGCAAAAAGTGGAGATGATAGAGCAGTAATTAACTATTTCAAAAACAAGTTGAAGCCGCTGATAGAGAAAGAGAACCCTACGGCATTTCATCCTGAAAATCCAAAAGCCCTGAGTAACATACATGCGGCTATTAGTGCGGCACAACGAGGATTATGGTATGATGATTCACATGGATTGACTACAGCAGCGCATCATGTGAAAAGAGGAGTAGAGGAGAGCGTGTCCTCGGATGCACATTTTAATTTGGCTACGATAATGAACTCGTCTTCTAAGTTTCGTGAAGCCCACATTATTGGCCCACACACTGAAGTTAAGAGGGCTATGGCTATACTAGGGTTGCCAGACGACGAGGGCGGTGCACACAGGGAATACACCAAGCATTGGCAAAGCACATTGGCTGGTGATGTAATAGCGCTATCGGTAGGAAAGTTGGCTGGGCTTGGTATACCTTGGAACAGCGAAAATCCTGATATGTTTGGTAATATCGTTGGTAAAGACGACATTCACGATTTATTGGATATGGACTTGGCTAACGACAAGAGGACTTGGGGGCCATCAAGGGATAAGGAGAGAAATCGTCCAAACAAGGAATATGAAGAGAAAAAGAACTCGTTCACATCTAGATTAGCGGGACATAACGCAATTAGTTGGATGGGTAAATTTGTTCATGGTTCACCAAATAAACTGTCATCCTACGGCTTGGACTTACATAGACCACCTGTTGCTAAAGGCAAGAAATCGGCTAAACCCGGATTTACCTCAAAAGATGGTAGACCGTTATTGCACCCCGCTAAACCCGGCACTATACAAGCGAGGCATAACAGTGTAAAAGATATAGCCAGCCAGATTCTATCTTACGATACCGCCATGGCACCAGAAGAAATTAGAGCAAAAATGCCTAAGGCAGCAGTTAATACAATCAATTTCCATTCAGATGCTCCGATAAAAACTCTAGGTGAGAGAAAAGGTGTAGTTTCGCTTGATACAATAAATGGTGGGGCAATGGATTTCGGATATGAAATGCAAGGTGAGTTTGGTATAGAGTATGATGCTAATGGACAACCCGTTTATGGCCCTCATCCACAAACTGCTCATTACAACACACTACCTAGAAATTTTGTTCAGGGTGCATTAGCAGATACTCATCAACCAGAACACATACAAATGATGTATGACAATACCATACCTTTGCCGCAGACAAATGCGCAGACTTCTGTGGATGCATTCGGTCAAACTGGATATCAAGATGAACAAATGGGTGAAGGTTGGTTGAAGGTAGGAAAGGCTGACTTACCTAAGGAAGTTCCTCTCATAGAGCCCCTACATCGTATATTCGATATTGAAGATTTGAGTCAATTACGAGGCTTCACAGGTGAGTGGGTTGTATCTACTCATAAAGAAGGAGTTAGATGTAAGGTAAAGAAGAAGACAAATCGAATTACTGTAACTAATGAAGGTGGCATAAAACAATCTCTGGGAGACGACATGCGTTCTGCTTTCAAGTCAATATGTAAGAAGGACTACGTTATAGATGGTGTTCTTTCAGATGGAACTTTCTTTGTAAATGACATATTGTTGTATGATGATGATGAGATAACAGAACTTACTACACGAGAGCGACTAAAGATACTCAGGGGACAATTCGATAGTTATGATTCTGTTCACATACCTAGTCCATCAGATATCAGAATAACTGATGAAGTGGGATTAAAGGATGCTGTGAAGGATTTGAGTAAAGAATCTGAGATGATACTGCTTAGAGATGCAAAGTCTACATACATGAAGGGGGAGGAGAAGCACCCGAAGTGGGTAATGTTAGCCAAGAGTGAGATAGATTACCACGTTCCATTCACGATGGAGATTGATGATAGTCGCTTCATCATACGATTGCCTGAGGATATAGTGAAATACGACATAGTCGATGGGGAGCCCACGTCACCGATGGCTGCCATAGGACAGATAACTGACTCCGACTATTCCATACGACTGGCTAAGAGCCTTGAGCCATATTGGAGGCGGGGATTTGCTTACCTACACAAGGAAGAAACGCAGATAGAACCTGAGATGGACGAGGAAAGAATAGAGGAAGAGAGTGCTGGTATACTCAAACCGAAGAAAGATAAGACGCTAATAATGAAGCCTAAGGAACTATACAAGACTGTAGCACTAATTGAAAGAGCGCTAGAAGTATTGGAAAAAGGGCACAGTAACATGGCTGGGCGTGGATTAGGTATAGATGTGGGCGGTGGGAGTGAGAGTCCTAGAGGACCAACAAAACTCGTATCTGAAGAATCAATGCCGGATTGGGATATGAGAAAACGCCCTACTGAGGATTCGGAGAAGGCCGAGGACTATCCGGGTAGGAACCGAAAAAAGAAGAAGACAGCCTCGCAGTCAGTTGATTTAGAGGAAAGAAGCCTTGAGTAATAGTCTCGGAGCATTGAAGTAGTAAAGCAATACGTCCCTTTTGATAGTGTGCTCGGAAGTAGACAACTATTCAGACACGGCGATGACCCCATCTCTGTCCTCAAGGGCGGGAATGACCTCATCGTTGCTGGTTATGCCAGTGTGGAAGTTGTAGACAAGCAAGGCGACGTAATAACA
>TARA_R110002020_G_scaffold48286_13_pt1 | contig 11564 bp, 12 predicted proteins | sample TARA_R110002020 | Tara Oceans TARA_R110002020 (sample SAMEA4396489) | marine metagenome | biome: Westerlies Biome; feature: [MES] marine water layer (ENVO:01000295) within the mesopelagic zone...; material: water (ENVO:00002006), including particulate matter (ENVO:01000060) such...
AAAAGACCAATCCACAGCTCAATCCTCGATCGCCAAACTGATCCATGAGGAAGACGAGGACCTGACCGGTTTCCAGTGGGACGACGGTCTGGTGTTTTCAGTCTTCTGGGCATTGGCTTTCGTCGTGTTTTTGCAGTTCTTCACCCGCTATGTGCTCAACAATTCGCTTGGCTGGACCGAAGAAATCGCCCGCTTCCTGCTGATCGCGGTGACCTTTCTCGGCGCCATCATGGCGGTCCGGCGCGAAAGCCAGATCGCCGTCGAACTGGCTTTTCGCTGGCTGTCGCGACCGGTGCGCAAGGCGCTGCAATATTTCATCGATATCGTCTCAATCGTCTTTTACGGCTTCATGGGCTTTCTGTGCACCCAGGTGGCCGGCAGGACCCAGCAGAAGATGGTCTCGCTCAATTTTCCGAAATCGTCGATCTACTGGTTCATCGCCGCCTGTTTTCTGGCCATGACCATCTACGCGCTGATTGTGTTCTGGCGCCACTTGCGCTCCGGCAGCAGCCGGCTGATCGACCCCGAAACCGCCAAGGCAACCGGCCCGACGCTTTGACTAGCCTCGCCATAGCCCTCTTCGCTTCGAGCAAAGGCACACCATGCTCCTGACCCTTCTCTTCGTCATGGTCTTCGCGCTGATCATGCTCGGCGTCCCGGTCGCCATCGCGCTGGCCGGCTCCTCGGCCGTGTTCATCCTGCTCGACGGTCATGTGCCCGGCCTCGTCGTCGCCCACCGGATGATCAATGGAGTCGATTCCTTTCCTCTGCTGGCCGTGCCGTTTTTCATCCTCGCCGGCAATCTGATGAACACCGCCGGCATCACCGAACGCATTTTCGATTTCGCCAAGGCGATGATCGGCTGGCTGCCGGGCGGGCTCGGCCATGTCAATATCGGCGCCTCGGTGATTTTTGCCGGCATGTCGGGCGCCGCCGTCGCCGATGCCGGCGGGCTCGGTGCCATCGAGATCAAGGCCATGCGCGATGCCAATTACGATCCGGGCTTCGCGGTCGGCATCACCGCCGCCTCCTCGACCATCGGTCCGATCATTCCACCGTCATTGCCGATGGTGATTTATGGTGTTGTCGCGGGCGCTTCCATTGGTCAGTTGTTTGCCGCCGGCTTTGTTCCCGGTCTGCTGATGGCAATTGCGCTGATGGTCATGGTCGCCGTCTACGCCCGCCGCTACAAATATCCGCGTGACCAGGCGTTCCGGTTTTCCATTCTGGGGCGGGCCTTCATCCGTGCATTCCTGTCGCTGCTCACTCCGGTGATCATTGTCGGCGGCATCCTCTCGGGCGCCTTCACTCCTACGGAAGCTGCCATTGCCGCCTGCGCCTGGGCGCTGATCCTCGGACTATTCGTCTACCGCACGCTGACTGTGCGGCGCTTTCTGAAAGTCTCGATGGACACCATCGAGACCACGTCTGTGGTGCTGTTCATCGTTGCCGCCGCCTCGATCTTCGCCTGGATCCTGACATCGAACCGGGTGCCAGAGCATTTCGCGACCCTGATCCTCGGTGTGTCGGAAAACCCGATCATCATCCTGCTGTTGATCAACGTCATCCTGCTCATCGTCGGCTGCTTTATGGAAACGGTTGCCGCCATTACCATCCTGGTGCCGGTGCTGCTGCCGATTGCGGTCCATATCGGTATCGACCCGGTGCATTTCGGCGTGATCCTGGTGCTCAACCTGATGATCGGGCTGCTTACCCCGCCAGTCGGCATGGTGCTCTATGTGCTCTCGCGCGTGTCGAAAGTCCCGTTCGAACGCTGTGTCAGCGCCACGGCGCCGTTCCTGATCCCACTGTTTGCGGTGCTGATGCTGGTGACGTTCTTCCCGATCTTCACCATGTGGCTGCCAACGCTGATCTACCGCTGAGGCCCGTCATAGCGCGGCGCATCACTCACAGCTTGTCGAACTCGTCCTTGTCGACCGGCATCAGCATCACCGCTGTGGCCATCACCGCGAAGCCGAAGGTGGAACCGAATGACATCAGCAGGATGAACACCGCCGCAATCCGGCTCGACGAGCCCATCACCAGATCGCCAAAGCCGTTGATGTTGAAATACACGACGCCTGCCGCCACAGCCCAGCCGATCAGCACGCCAAGCCCCGAGTTGATCAATATGAAGCGGATCAGTTTTGGCATTGCATCTCTCCAGATGGGCCGGAAGGCTCACAGCCCGTAACCATTCTATGTCAACACCTGCCGCCAAACCGCGTGACAGATGCGCGCAGCGCCGTGTGCTGTGCAAAGCCCGTTTCAGACGGCTTTGAAGACGTTCAGCGACCCATCGGTTTCCAGCACCACGGAATGAAGATCCGACATCTCCGTCAGGCCATTGGCGTGCACAGCCGCAAAGATCTCTTCCTTCGACACCCGCTCGGCCCGCATCGCCTTGTCCTGATAGGTGCCGCGATGCACCAGCAGCGTCGGGTTGCTCTTGACCAGAGTTTCGAATGTACGCGAGCGCACCGACAGCCAGGTGATGCCAAATTGCAGGATGATCAGCAGCCCGAGCCCGACGATGCCTTCCACCAGCGGCACCGACTTTGTGATGATGATCGACGACAGCATCGAGCCCAGGCAAATGGTGACAATGAAATCAAAGGCGTTGAATTTGCTCAATGTCCGTTTGCCCGATGTCCTCAGCATCACGATCAGCGCCGCATAGCCCAGAACCCCGGTGATGATAATCCGCCCGATGCCGGCCCAGTCATCAAAAAAAATCGGAGTGTCCATAATTGCCTTCCAGATCACGTGAAGCTCTGCAAAGCCGTCATCGGGATGACCGCAAGTACTGCCCCAATCCGCCAATGCCGGCACCGGTCAACCCGTGACTCGCCCATTGGTTCCCGAATGCTTGTCGTGTTCAAGTCTATTCATCCAAACGCGGCATCGATCATTTCGAAGTCCTGCAGCGCTTCTCGCCCCGGCGCCGCAGCTTTGCCCTCAGTCCGCCATGGTTTCAAGGCTGGCAAACCCGTCCGGCGCGCCCTCGTTGCCGAAGGGCGTCGTCACCTCGACGAAATCATCGGGATAAAATCCGTTGAACCGGGTCCTCAACGACAGCGAATAGGCACCGATATGACCGATCTCGATCCAGTCACCGGTGTCCACAGTTTCGGGCAGCCAGAATGGCCTTGAGAGAATATCGACAGAATCGCAGGTCGCGCCGCAGACCTTGAACGCCACCACGTTTTCCGCCTTGCCCTTGCGGATGCGCCGTGCCGGATCGGGGATGAACCGCGCCGGAAGCGTGATCTTGCCGGTCCAGCTATCAGACAGCGATGCCCAGATGCCGTCATTGATGTAGAGCCGCTTGCCCTTCCTGAGCAGCACCCGCACAACCAGCGAAAACGCCCGCGCCACCACCACGCGGCCGGGTTCGGCCACCAGCGGCACGTCGTCGAAGGCCCATTCGGTGATATTCGACTTGAGCTCGCCCATCAGTTCCTCGAGCGGCGGCATCGGCTTGGCCTTGCGGTTCGGGTCATGCCCATAGACCGCGGGAAATCCGCCGCCGACATCGAGCCCGACAAGGGTGACGCCCGCGCGGTTTCGCACCCAGTCGGCGGATTTGAGCGCCAGCTCATAGGATTCGGCTTCCTCTACCTGGCTACCGACGTGGAAGCACAGACCAACCTTGAAGCCTATCTTATGGAGCCGCTGCACCAGTTCCACCGCATGGCCGGGTGCGGCGCCGAATTTCTTCGACAGCTCGTACATCGCATGACCCTTGGTCTGCAGCCGCACGAAAATGCTGATCGAGCCCGGATCGAGATCAAGCGCCCGCACGATCCTGAGCACCTTGGCAATCTCGTCCTCATGGTCGAGCGACATCACCCTTATACCGTAAGTCTCAAGCGCCAGACGGATATCCGACTGTGCCTTGACCGGGTGCATGTACAGCATTTCCGCGTCCGGCGATGCGGCGCGCACAGCCTCGAACTCGCCCGGCGAGGCGACGTCAAAGATTTTCACACCGGCCTCGACCAGTGTCTTGAGCACCATCGGTTCACCATTGGTCTTGACCGCATAGGCGGTGTCTCCGGGAAACAGTTTCATGAACTGTAGCGCATCCTGTTTCAGCACTTTCGGTCGAAAGCAGTAAAGCGGATGGTCCGGCCTCAGCGTCAGGGCGGCGTCGGTACCGGTGGCGAATCGCTGCATTAGGATCTCCTGATTTTGGATCGGACCCTATCAACAGGCCAGACGACGGGCAAATGCCAGCGCTGTGGTCCAGGCTGCTGATTTCGGGTGGCGTCGGGTCAGCCGCCGTGTCACTCAGTCCGCACCAACCGAATACGAGGCCTCCCTCCCATGCCCGCTTCCCCGCTCCCCGGCTCCACAGCCGCATCCATGTCCGCCACCACCTGGGGCCTTCTCATCCTGCTCGGCCTGATCTGGGGCGGATCGTTCTTTTTCGGCCGCATCGCCGTACAGCATGTTCCGCCCATGACGCTGGTGTTCTTTCGCGTCAGCCTCGCAGCCCTGGCGTTGCATGTGGCATTCGGGCGAATGCCGGATTTCTACCGCACCCTTGTCAGCCGCTGGCGCGAACTTCTTGTTCTCGGGCTTCTCAACAATGCCATCCCCTTCACGCTGATCTTCCTCGGCCAGACACGTATCGGCTCCGGTCTCGCCTCCATTCTCAATGCCACCACGCCGCTGTGGGCGGTTCTGGTGGCGCAGGTCATGACCACCGATGAAAAGATCACGCCAGCCAAACTGATCGGTTGCGCGCTCGGGTTGGCCGGCATGGTGCTGCTGATCGGCCCGGCAGCACTCGGTATCGCCGACAGCCCGTTGTGGGCCAAGCTTGCGGTGGTTGGCGCGGCGATCTCCTATGGCTTTGCAGCCACATTCGGAAAGCGCTTCAAGGGCCTGTCTCCGCGCATCACCGCAACCGGCCAGTTGACCGCTTCAAGCCTGATCATGCTGCCGCTTATGCTGGTGGTCGATCAGCCATGGACGTTGCAGGCGCCGCCCGCCAGTGTGATTGCCTCGATCCTGGCGCTGGCGCTGTTGTGCACGGCCTTCGCCTATATTGTCTTCTTCCGGATCCTGAGTGTCGCCGGCGCCACCTCCGCCTCGCTGGTCACGTTGCTGGTGCCGCCGGCGGCAATCCTGCTCGGAGTCCTGTTTCTCGGCGAAACCCTGTCACTGAGCGAAGCGCTCGGTCTGGCTCTGATTGCGCTGGGGCTCTTGTCACTGGACAACAGGCTGGCCATAAAGCGCACATAGACGGTTCTGTTCCGTCTAAACATCTTTGAGGGGAGCCGCCGGGATGGCCGAAAACCGCATGATGAGTCTTGCCGCCCTGATCCGGGCACGCGATGAAGGCAACGCCGATCCGAAGCTGATGGTGGCGCTCAGCCGCGACGCCATCGCGCGCAACGATGCCGTCATCAAGGCCTTCGCTCACTTGCCCGCCGAGCCCGTCATCGGCACTGAGGGACCGTTGGCCGGGGTGGCAATCGGCATCAAGGACATCTTCGACACATTCGATCAGCCGACCACCTATGGCTCACCTGCCTATGAAGGCCACCGTCCCCGTGTCGATGCGGCGATCGTCGATCTCGCCAGGCGGCGCGGCGCCACTATTATCGGCAAGACCGTCTCCACCGAATTCGCCTTTCTCAATCCCACCGTCACCGTGAATCCGCACAATCACGCCCATACCCCCGGCGGCTCGTCCTCCGGTTCCGCCGCAGCCATCGCAGCAGGCATGATCCCGGCGGCACTCGGCACCCAGACCGGCGGATCGGTAATCCGCCCCGCAAGCTTCTGCGGAATTGCCGGTTACAAACCAAGCTACCGGCTGCTGCCGATCAGCGGCATCAAGCACTTTGCCCCCTCGCTCGACACCGTCGGCCTGTTTGCCTCAAGCGTTGCCGATGTGGCGCTGCTCGCCGCACTGTTGACCGGCCGCGATCTGGGCGCGGGGCCGGATGAACAACCTTCCGACCGGCAAAAGATCCGCGTTGGCCTCTACCGCTGCGCGCTTCTCGAAGGAGCCGACCCGGAAATGCGCGCGGCATTGACAAAGGCCGCCGACATGGCCGCCAATGCCGGCTTCGACGTCGGCGAGATCGGCGAACCCGAAGCCATGGCGCTGGCCCGCGACGCCCATGCAAACATCCAGAATTACGAGGCCGGTCTTGCCTGCGGGCCCGATCTTGCCTTGTACCGCAACCAGATGAGCCAGTTGCTTGCCGGGACCATCGAGCGTGGTCAGGCCATCTCACCCGAAGCCTATGACGAGGCCCGCAAATTTGCCAAGCGTGGCCGCGTCGCCACACGGGCATTGTTCGGCGAGGTCGACATCCTGCTCACGCCATCCGCGCCAGGTGCCGCGCCGCATGGGCTGGAGACGACAGGCGATCCGCGTTTCAACAAGCTCTGGACACTCATGGGAACTCCGGCGATCAGCATCCCCGGTTTCAGCGACGAGGCCGGTCTGCCACTTGGCATTCAGGCGGTCGCCCGCTTTGGCCGGGACAAGGCGCTGCTGAGTGTCGCCGCCGCACTGGAACAGGCATTCAAAGCCTGACACCACGGCCCCAGGCCCAAAGTCCTTTTCTGCCCTGCCGTACAGGGCCCATCTCACTGCTTGTCATCGGGTCTGCTCGACCTCCCAAGGCAGCCAGACGGAAGGAAATGCAGCACAAAAGTGGCACCATCCTCTCGGGTGCACCTGTGGTTTACGCACCTGTAAGAGGCATTTGACAGTTTCTTAACAGAATATGAACACGGGTATAATTTTTATTTTTCAATGCTTTAATATGGGATGCAGGATGATTTTACCCCAAAATAGCTGCACTGCAGCAACGATTTCGCTTTCCACGGAGCCGAAGCCGTGACTATCATTTGTCTGTAAACGCGATGGAGGACCACCATGGGATTTACGCAATCGCTCAATGCCCTTGTGATCTGTGCAGCGTTCATATTTGTTGGTGCAATGCTGTTCATCTGACCTTGAAAGCATTGAATAACAGTCAAAAAAATGACAACGGGAGCGTTTTGGCGCTCCCGTTTTCGTTTTCCAACAATCTTTGTGCGGTTCAGGCCGCAGCGCCGACCGCGGTCGTATCGACACCGCGCAGTCCAAGCATATGGCAGATCGCGTAGACCAGCTGGGCCCGGTTCATGGTGTAGAAGTGGAAATCGTCAATTCCGCGTTCGACCAGATCGTTGACCTGCTCGGCGGCAACCGCTGCGGCCACCAGCGCGCGGGTTTCGGCGTCTTTTTCAAGCCCGTCAAACCGCCGCGCCAGCCAGTCCGGCACGGTTGCACCGCAGAGTTTGGAGAATCGCGCCACCTGGCCGAAATTGTGGATCGGCAGAATGCCGGGCACGATCGGCACATAGATGCCGGCGCGCCGGACCCGTTCGACATAGCGTTCATAGATGTCGTTGTCGAAAAAGAACTGGGTGATTGCCCGGGTGGCGCCAGCATCGACCTTGCGCTTGAGCATGTCGATGTCGGTGGCGAAATCCGGGCTTTCGGGATGGCGCTCGGGATAGGCGGAAACTGAAATCTCGAAATCCGAGAGCGCACGCAGACCCGCGACCAGTTCGGCGCCATTGGCGTAGCCGCCGGGATAGGGCTGGTAGGCCGCGCCAACGCCTTCCGGGGGGTCGCCCCTCAGGGCGACGAAATGATTGACGCCAACGTCCTGGAATTCCCGCGCCACCGCATCCACAGCGGCCTTGTCGGAGCCGACACAGGTCAGATGCGCAGCCGGCGCAAGCGCCGTTTCGCTACAGATCCGGGAAACCGTGTTGAGCGTCGGCTGCTTGGTCGAACCGCCGGCGCCGTAGGTTACCGACACGAAGTCAGGCTGAAACGTCGCCAGTTTGCTGATGCTTTCCCAGAGCTGGCTTTCCATGTCGCCATTCTTGGGTGGAAAGAACTCGAAGGACACCTTGATGCGCTCGGAGGAATCCTGTGCGCTGGCGCGGGAGGAGCTGGTCATATTAGGCTGTTCCTGTACTTGTAAATGTCGGGTCGGAGGCAATCAGCAGGCGGGGGTCGCGGGCCAGCCAGATGGTGACCGTCAGGGTCCGCTCATTGCCGGATCCGGCGGGCAGATCAACAATCTTCTCGACCGTCAATCCGCATTGCTTGAGCCAGTCCGCAACCTGGGACTGGCTGAAGCCGAGCCGGGCATGAGCATGCTCAAGCCGGAGTTCTTCGTAGTCGTGCGGCGCGAAATCCACCACCACGACGCGACCGCCGGGCCGCAGCATGCGCGCCGCTTCGGCAATAGCCGGCAACGGATCGTGCAGGAAATGCAGGACCTGGTGAATGGTCACCACATCGAAGCTCTCGCGTTCGAGCGGCAAATTGAAGATGTCGCCCTGACGCACCGAGGCATGGGTGATGCCGGCCTCATCGAGCTGCGCACGGGCAATGGAAAGCATGTTGCGGCTTGAATCAATGCCGATGGCGCGGCGGTAGCGGTCGGACAGCAGCTCGAGCATGCGGCCGGTTCCGGTGCCAAGATCGAGCAGCCCGTCAAACGGCGTCCGCCCGATCAGCTTGAGGATTTCCACCTCTACCTTCTCATCGGCGACATGCCTGTTTCTCAGATCGTTCCAGCTCTCCGCATTGGCGGAGAAATAGGCTTCGGCGCGGCTGGCCCGGGCCTGCTTGACGATCGCCAGCCGCTCGCCATCCCGCGCCAGATGCGCATCCGAGCGCGAGGCTGCGCTCAAGGCGTGCTGCATCAACCTGGCCCGCACTCCATCCCGGGTCATGCGGAAATACGCCCAGGCGCCTTCCTGATAGCGCTCGACCAGCCCGGCCTCGCCAAGCAGCTTGAGATGGCGCGAGATCCGCGGCTGCGACTGGCCCAGCACCTCGGTCATTTCGCTCACCGTCAGATCACCCTGGCTCAGAAGCGCAATCAGACGCAACCGTGTCGGCTCGCCCGCGGCTTTGAGAACCTCGACACATTCCTCAAGAGTAAGGGGAGACAGGGACAGCATTCGCAACCTCAAAAATGATATAAAGATATGTTTATGTCATTCTTGTCGGGAAGGCAAGCGCAATGTCGCTATAGCCAAACTTATTGTCGTTTTGACCGCGAGCGCGGCGCATGGCGCAGCAAAATGCAATTGAGGCGGAATGACGCGACGGAGATCACCGCACAGGGTAAATCCACTGTTCCCAGATATGCGCGGTAACGGCCTCGCCCTTGTTGATGACGCCGGGCTTTTCCACCCAGGCGACAACGCCGCGGCGGCGCTTGGCGGCCTTGACGAAGCCGAGCGCCAGGCTGGTCTCGTCCATCTCGGGGAAATTCTTGGCGATCGACGCGCCGGCAATCAGGCAGGGCCCGTTGTCGCCGTCGATCCTGAGCGTCACGCCGCCTTCGAAGAACAGTTGCGTGCGCGGCGGCAGCATCGACACCAGCGCAATGCCGTCGATCACCAGATTGGCGCCGATCCATTCCGGCTCGATCCGGTCAATGCCCATCCGGGCCGCAGCCAGCGCCAGTTCATCGGCGGCCACGATCGAAATCTGGCGTTCGTTGCGCATCTCGGTGCCGCGTGGATACCAGGGCTCGCGGCCGCCGGATTTGCGGGTCGGCCCGGCATGGTAATCGCCCTCGATCCCGTCAAACCCCATTGTCAGATGCGCCACATCTTGGGTTGGAAAATCGCCGCCAAGTGCTGCCAGCACCGCCGATACATGCCCCTTGATCCGCCGCGCCGGCTTGATCTCGGGCAACACGGGCGCGTCGGCGGGAAACATCGGAAGGGTCATGGGGCGCTCCAGGCAGAAAAATCCATCAGGGTTGAGACATACCCAATACCCCGCTGATGAACCAATCAAAAAACATGAACCGGAACTATCGGTCCTGCGTCTTGCCCGGCCCGGCCAAACCCTGCCAGGGCAGCGCGTTGGAGGGCAGCCGGTGCGCCATCATCTGCATGGCCAGCATCAGCGCCAGCACCAGCAGCGTTGCCGCCAGCACCGGCTTCAGCGCGATGGCGTAAAACCGGGCGTGGCAGGCAAACACAATGATCCGCGGCGTGGCGCGGATCGAAATACCAATCAGCGGCAGCGGCATCAATTCACCTGGCGCAAAGACTGTGCTAATATCCGGTTTCGGGGAGCTGCAACCATTGATCCGGGAGATCATCGATGACGCTTGCGAACAGACTTGCAAGGCCGCTGTGCCTGACCCTCGCACTCACCTTGAGCCACACAGCCGCCCCGCTCGCCGCCGATCTTTCCTGCAACGGACTGCTCGAAACCGGCCAGACCATGATCTGCTCAGGCTTCGAGCCCAACTGGGCGCTGGAACTGAGCTGCGACGGCAACATGAGTGCAAACTTCATCGACGCCTTTTCCGGCGATGGTATCCAGACCACGCCCGGCAGCATCAGCTTCACCACCGAAAACCCCTGGCAGCTTGAAACCAGCCATCCGGTGTCCGGCTCGATCGCCTACACGCCCGGCGGCTGCACCGACGAGAGCGACGCGGTGCGCGACTTCACCTTCACGCCCACCGGTGCCCCCGGCCTCAGCGGTCCGTTCTTCCCGTTCTGCTGCCGGATGAAATAGCGCCTGCGCCTCACAAATCGAGCAAGGAGCCGTCCCAGTTGTATAACTGGCCCGTACCTTCAAGCGTCAGGCCCTCGGCGATATTGAGGATCCCGCCTGCACTTGTGGCTGCATCGATGTCGGCGCCCGCTCCGCCCATGTCGGTCCGCACCCAGCCGGGATGCAGCATCGCCACCGTCACGCCCATCGGCTCGAGATCGGTCGCCAGCCCCTGCATCACCTTGTTGACCGCCGCTTTCGATGCCCGGTAGGCAATCCGGTCGGATTTGGCGTGCGACAGGCTGCCCATCCAGGATGAAACCGTGAGAATACGCGGATTTGTACTGCGCTGGAGATGAGGCAGGAAAGCTTGCGCCACAGCCAAAGGCGCCAGCGTGTTGACGGCAAGCGCCTTCGCAAACCCGTCAAAATCCATATCAAGCGTCGATTGCCGCTCCGGCCCGATAATGCCGGCATTGTTGATCAGGATATCGATCGGCGTGGCTAGACTGGCCGCAGCCGCGCGCACCGCAGCGCGGTCTGTGACATCAAACACCAGATCATGAAAGTCTGGATGCTCGCAAATATGCGCGTCAGGATCGGTGACCGCGCTGCGCGCCGAGCCATAGACGGTCCAGCCCTTGGCCAAAGCCTGTCTGGCCATTTCCAGACCAATGCCGCGATTGGTTCCGGTGATGAGGATGGTGGTCATGGGATGGGTCTTGTTTCAAGAGTATCGTTGCTGTTGAACCTGCCCCGAAGCATCAAGTCAACCTGAAACCGTCTTTTCGGCAAAACCGACCGGGGTTGGCGGCATCTCTTGGAATCAAAGCGGGCGCTCGACCTCATCTGCAATCGCCGTTTCAGCGCCCGCCTTTTCGGACGCCGGGATCATCATCTCCGTCGAAACGACCGGCTGGTTTCACCGATCTGGTGCCGGATGATTAGCACTGTACGATTAATATGACGCATTCTGCCGCAATGATTTTATGGGCTG
>TARA_R110002020_G_scaffold273892_1_pt1 | contig 11561 bp, 9 predicted proteins | sample TARA_R110002020 | Tara Oceans TARA_R110002020 (sample SAMEA4396489) | marine metagenome | biome: Westerlies Biome; feature: [MES] marine water layer (ENVO:01000295) within the mesopelagic zone...; material: water (ENVO:00002006), including particulate matter (ENVO:01000060) such...
AATGCTCATCAAGTGCATTGCCCCAATCGCATGATGAAATCGGGTGTGGAGCGCACCGGGGTAGACAAAGTCGGTCAGACCCAGTTGTTTTATTCTCCGCAATCGTTGAAAGTATGGGTGATCGATAATCGTAAAAATCAACTCGCTTGGGATCGTGATAAATCCGTAAACCGGGTCGTTTAGTATCTTCTGGCTTTTCAAGGAGGCCTTTTTTGTTTGCCTCAAAAGTAATTATAATTTTAAAAGAAACGGAACCTGTAATGTCTCAAAAATTCAACATACTCTGGGCAGACGATGAAATCGACTTGCTCAAACCACATATTCTTTTTCTCGAACAAAAAGGATACGCTATTACCACGGTGAATTCCGGGGTAGATGCTATCGAAGAAGTAGAGCAAAAAAACTTTGATGTGATTTTTCTAGATGAAATGATGCCAGGAATGACTGGTCTGGAAACTTTGCAGCAAATCAAGCAAATGAAGCCTCAAGTTCCTGTGGTAATGATCACCAAAAGTGAGGAAGAACATATCATGGATGATGCGATCGGAGGGAAAATTGCTGATTACCTGATCAAACCGATTAACCCAAGCCAAATTTTGCTTTCGGTGAAGAAGTTACTGCAAAACAAACAGTTGATCGATGAGCGAACTACCCAAAGTTATCAGCAGGATTTTATGAATATCAGTATGGCATTTGGCGATGCTGAAGATCATCAGGATTGGGCAGATATCTACAGGAAACTGACGTATTGGGAGATGCAGATCGATGATACGGAAAACAAAAACATGCTTCCTGTCCTGGAATCGCAAAAAATAGAAGCGAACGCTAATTTCTGCAGATTCATTAAAGAAAACTACCTCGATTGGATGGAAGAGAAAAATCCAACCAAGCCGTTGCTTTCTTATCAGGTGATGAAGAAAAAAGTTTTTCCTCAGCTTCAAGAGAAAAAACCGCTTTTCTTTATCGTGATTGATAATTTCCGACTTGACCAGTGGGAAGATATAGAATCGATCATTGCACCTTATTTCAATATTAAAGACAAGGATACGTATTACAGTATTCTACCTACTACCACGGCTTTTGCGAGAAATGCACTCTTCAGCGGCATGATGCCTATGGATATGGCGAGGTTCTATCCGCAGTTTTGGGAAGATGAGGATTCTGATGAAGGAAAAAATAATTTCGAAGAAGAGTGGTTGAAAGTTAACCTTGAGAAAAACAGACTTAATATTAAGTCAAGTTATAATAAAATTATTCAGGCACACCAGGGAAAAGCAGTATTGGAACAGTTTCATACTTTTCTTCAAAATGATCTGAATGTCTTGGTTTACAATTTCGTGGATATGGTTTCCCATGCTAGGACGGACATGAAAATGATTCGGGAGTTAGCTCCTGACGAGTCAGCATATAGATCATTAACCACAAGTTGGTTTGAGCATTCTTCCTTATTTGAGCTTTTGAAAAAGATTCATGATGCAGGAGCGGAGGTGATCATCACAACAGATCATGGTACCAAAAGAGTGAATAAGCCTTACAGAATTATAGGTGATAAAAATGTGACTACAAACCTGAGGTATAAGCAAGGGAAAAACCTGAATTTTGAGCAGGGGAAAGTTTTTGAGATCAAAAGACCTGAAGACGCGAAATTGCCACGGCTGAATGTTTCTTCTACTTATGTATTTGCCGTTGAAGATTATTTCTTTGCATACCCGAATAATTACAATTATTATGTGAACTTCTACAAGGATACTTTCCAGCATGGAGGTGTATCTTTGGAGGAAATGATCATTCCGATCGTTCATTTGTCACCAAAATAATTGCGCATTTGACCCAGTTTACATACGAGCTAGATGAGATAGGAAAAGCAGCTTCAGCTGTTATTGAAGCCGCTTCTGATGAAAAAGTGTGGGTGTTTCAGGGTGATATGGGAGCGGGTAAAACCACGCTTATCAAAGCGCTGTCCAAATCCTATTCCATCCTAGATCAAGTCAGTAGTCCTACTTTTGGGATAGTAAACCACTATGAAAATCAAGCTGGTGAAATATTTTACCACTTTGATTTTTATAGAATGGATGATGCTACAGAAGCCTTGGATATCGGAATAGAAGAGTATTTTTATAGTGGAAATTATTGCTGGTTAGAATGGGCAGAGAAAGTTGCTGCATTTTTGCCAGAGAAATTTTTCCTCATTCGGATCATCAATGAATCCGACACAAAACGAACCCTGAACTTTCAACATATTCAAGATGCCAGCTGAAATCGATCAACTTACTGCAGTAGGGCTGATACCGAAGGAATCGCCTGCCAAGGTGAAAAAAAGAGACTACTCCTTGGTTATAGGTTTGCCAAGAGAAGTTTCTACACAGGAAAAGCGCGTAGTCATAACCCCAGAATCTGTAGGCTTACTTACTAATAATGGGATTAGCGTTGTAGTGGAGGCAGGCGCTGGCTTACAATCAAAGTTTTCCGACCAGGATTTTTCTGATGCCGGAGCGAAAGTTACCAGTTCAAAAAAAGAGGTTTTTGAATCGCAGGTGGTTTTAAAGATAGATCCACCAACAGAGGAGGAGTTGAGCTACATGACTACTGGTAGTTGCCTTATTTCTGCCCTTCAGCTGGAAAGACAAAGTCAGGAATTTATCCAGAAGCTGAACGAAAAGAAAATAACAGCAGTAGCATTCGAATACTTAGAAGATAAAGTAGGAGGAATGCCAGTAGTCCGTGCTATGTCGGAGATTGCCGGAAGTACGGTGATGCTAATAGCTGCAGAGTATCTTTCTAGCGAAAATAGCGGCAAAGGATTAATAATGGGGGGCGTTACTGGTGTGCCACCAACTCAAGTAGTGATCATCGGCGCAGGTACAGTGGCTGAATATGCAGCGAGAACGGCCTTGGGATTAGGAGCTAATATCAAAGTTTTCGACAACCATATCTATAAATTAAGAAGACTTAAGCAATTGCTCGGTCAGCAGATTTACACTTCGACCATCGATAATTTCAGCCTAAATCAAGCGCTTTCGGAGGCAGATGTGGTAATCGGTGCGTTACGTGCTGAAAAAGGGCGAAATAAAATCGTGGTTTCCGAAGAAATGGTTGCCAATATGATGCACGGAAGTATTATTATCGATGTAGCCATAGATCAAGGAGGCTGTATCGAAACGGGAAGAATGACGTCACATGACGAGCCTGTTTACGAGGTTCATGATATTATTCATTATTGTGTTCCGAATATTGCTTCTAGAGTCGCAAGAACTGCATCCTATTCTTTGAGTAATATCTTCACTCCACTTATACTTCAGATGGCTGATCTAGGTGGGGCTGAAGAAATGATTTTTAACTACAAATGGTTTTTGAGGGGAGTATACACCTATAGGGGAAGTCTGACAAATGCTTATTTGGGTAGGAAGTTTGGTATTAGCCACAAGGAATTGCAGTTATTACTAGCAGCTAGGTATTAAAATATCAGGAGAGAAGGTTTTGCCTTAGAATAAACTCCAGCTGATCATTTGACTTTATTAGCGCTTTGGTCAATTGCTCATTCTCCCTACGAAGTTGATAGATCTCAAATGCATTTTTTATCACTGTGCGAAGATAATCTTCTTCCCAAGGTTTGGTTAGATAGTGATAAACCTGTCCTTTGTTGATCGCGTCAATTACTGCTTGAATATCTGTGTATCCAGTAAGTAAAATTCTGATAGGGTCTGGAAAATCCGGAATAATAGATTCTAGGAATTCAACGCCAGTCTCCTCGGGCATTCGTTGGTCAGTGACTATGACGTCTATTTCTTCTTGTTTTAGGATCTCGCGACCCTCTTTAGCGGATATAGCGATGAAAATCTTATAATCTCTTCTGAAAGTTGCTTTGAATGCTTGAAGGTTGTTTTCTTCATCATCTACGTATAGAATTTTGATTTTTTCCTCGGATTTATTTTCCATTTTACAAAAGTCTAGAAAAAGGGGTGATTATGTAAGTTAAAAACATTTTTTTTTCTTAATAAAGCTGAAAATTATATTCTGAGTTGCCCGATAATGGAATAGTTATAGAAAACACTTACGGATTAGCAAATTATTTGTGAATTAAAACGTTCAATTCGCATTTAAAATTATCTTTAGCATTTAATTATCACCCCCACTAATAAAATGTTCGGTACAAGTGAATTTGACCTTGAAAATCAAATATTTCCAATTATCTATGATCTAAAAGTTCCAATACATGCAGCTAAAGTACAAGACCTCATTAATAGCGGAAATGTTCGTGTAGTTGACCATTTGGATACACAGGTGATTGATTTGATCAAGTCACAACATGCAGGAAAGCAACTTTCAGACCAAGAGATAACAAATCTTCTTTTGGATTTTTTTGAAGTTAATCCTAAGGATACCTATGGGAATTGGGTTTTTTACCCCTGGAGCAATGTTTTAGTTCATTTAATTCCGGAAGAGGAATTTATTGAAGTGAGAACTTCTAGGAATAATTATAAAATCACTAAAGAAGAACAGGAAGAGCTTAGGACCAAAAAAGTTGGTATAGTTGGACTTTCGGTAGGCCAGAGTGTCGCGTTGGCTATAGCGATGGAGAGAAGTTGTGGTGAGATAAGACTAGCTGATTTTGATACGCTCGAGCTTAGTAATCTAAATAGAATTAGGGCTGGTCTTCCAGATTTGGGACTTGAAAAAACGATCATTGCTGCAAGAGAAATAGCAGAATTAGATCCATACATTAAGTTGACGATTTATCGGAAAGGTGTAGATGAGAACAACATCGATGATTTTTTGACTAAAGAAGGGAAATTGGACTTGGTGATAGACGAATGTGATAGCTTGGATATCAAAATATTGATAAGAGAAAGAGCCAAAGGGTTTCAGATCCCAGTAATGATGGAAACGTCGGATCGAGGAATGCTGGATATCGAGCGATTTGATATTGAGCATGAAAGGCCAATATTTCACGGCTTTGTAGGTGATATAGATTACGCCTCTTTGCGAGATCTTACCAATAAGCAGAAAGTACCGATGGTGCTGAAAATAACCGGAGTAGATACGTTGTCTACACGTATGAAAATATCTCTTTTGGAGATTAACCAGTCTTTGACTTCCTGGCCGCAGCTTGCTTCTGCAGTATTTTTGGGAGGAGCTTCAGTAGGGCATGTCGCTCGTAAATTTCTTTTAGGCGAAGATGTGAAGTCTGGGCGATACTATGTAGATCTTGACGAAATTATTCCAACAAAACATGTAGATATACACCAAGAGCAGGATTTTACACATCCGAGTTATAATCTGTCTGACCTAAAAGTTCCGGAAAATATCCAAGCCTCATCTTACCTTTTGTTGAGAAATGAGCTAGAGAAGATAATTAATTCTGCTAATCTGGCGCCATCGGGAGGGAATAGCCAGCCTTGGATATGGGTTTTTGATAAAAAAGGTGTTTTACATCTTTTCGAAAATAAGAGTTTAAGTCATTCCCTGCTAGATTATAAAAGCACAGGATCACTATTGGCATTTGGTGCAGCGTTGGAAAATATTCGCTTGGTCAGCGCTGAGATGGGAATTGGGGTGGAAATCACCTATACCATCAACCAATTTGATGAAAATTATATTGCTCAGGTGCGCTTTATTTCCAAATCGGATGAAAAAAAATCTATTCCTTTCGCTGAGCTCGCCAAGGGAATTGCGCTCCGCTGTACAAATAGAAAGAATGGACCAAAGCAAGAATTATCAGAAGAGAAACTTAATGTCCTAAAAAGTATTGCTTTAGAAAGTGATGTTTTTGTGGAAGAACTCAAACAGCAAGAGGATTTAGTTAAATTAGCAAAAGTGGTCGGTGCAATGGACCGTTACAGATTACTTCATGAGCAAGGCTATACGGATTTCATGAATGAAATACGGTGGTCAAATGAAGAGGCGAAAGAGACAGGGGATGGAATAGATATCGCAACATTGGAGATGGATAAGTCTGCTAGAGCCGCTATGGGTTTGGTGAGAGATGCAGAAACAGTGAAATTCTTTAGGAAGTATGACCTAGGTCATGGCTTGTCTAATATTTCTGATGAAACAGTGCTTTCATCTTCTGCAGTTCTGATGCTGGAAACAGATAGCTATAATCCGGTTGCAATTTTGAATGCGGGTGTTGCACTCCAAAGAATCTGGTTAAGAGCGAATTTAGATGGGATAAGCGTCCAACCCATAGCAGCATCTTTATTTATTTTCCATAGGATAGGAAGAGAGAAAGCTACAGGTTTTACGGAAGATGAGACCGCAGCTATAATGGAATTGAAAAGTGATCTGAATACACTATTCAATAGGGATAAAAAGCGTGAGGAGATATTTATGATTAGGCTTAATATTGTAGATGAACCAAGTATGAGATCGTATAGACGTGATATTTGGGATAACCTTATAGTCTACTAATTATGTACAAACTAATTGCGTTTAAAGCTGTAGATTATCCGGATAGATGTAAAATGTTTATCGAAGGACACAGGCAGGTACTAGAAAGTATTGGCGTGAAGAAAGTCACCTCTGCAAATGACTCTTGGGCTCAAAACCCAGATGTAATTGTGGTGATTGTGGAGTCTAGCGAAGATGGGTTGATTTATGGTGGAGCTAGGATACATAAAGCGAATTCTGAATCTCCACTACCTATGGTAGAAGCGATTCAGGATTTAGATAGCTCTATCAAAGATGTAATTGAGCAAGATCTTGATTCGGGTACGGGTGAGGTATGCGGCTTATGGAATTCAAGAGTGATAACAGGTTTAGGGATTGGGGCTATCTTCATGGTCAAAGCATGTTTGGCACTAGCTCCTAAACTTGGGTTGACATCTCTATATGCTCTTTTTGCTCCTACCACAGTAAAACTTGGTTTAGAAATAGGCTATGAGGTATTAACCGAAGTAGGGAATAATGGCACCTTTTACTACCCTAAACTAGACCTTATCGCTACGGCTATGAAGCTTCATGATGTAATAGGTTTACCTCTAACTGCAGAAGAACATCGAGAACCAATTTTTCAAATCAGAAATAATAAGTCTCTTATAATAGAAGAGGTTTACAGGAAAAGACATGTTACACTTCAATATACTTCCTTTTTAGAATGAGTAAAATAATTTTTATAGTACTATTAGCTTTTACATTACTCTCCTGCACTAATCAAACTAGTGGTGACTTTCAATATATTGGCTACACGAGTTCTGTGGACGATGGAAATGAAATTAATCCAATTGCTGAAAGTCCGAAAATGGTTTTCGAGGAGGTTGAAAGGCCTAATTTATTGCTTGGCTATAGTGATTCGGTTTTTTGGATAAAATTGGTTTTACACCCTAAATTTTCTGAAGAGGAAAAACTTCAGATTTCTTTCAATAACCCCATGCTCAACGAAGTGGATGTGTATGACAATAGAGGGGCATTAATTTCGGAATTAGGAAGAGTTAATTATACCACCAATGATTTTAATTCGCTTTATAACAAGGTAACTATACCTGTAAATGCCAGTTTAACCTACTATGTTAGGGTGAAAAGTTTAGGGAATATCATAGTTCCTATAGAAATAGAAGATAGTGGAAACCCTGGTTTTAAATTGGATGAGAAAAATGTCTTATTCGGTATTTATTTTGGAATAGTCTTGGCCATGTTTTTTTACAATATGTTTTTATGGTCATCCACTCGGGATTATCTGTACGGGATTTACATATTATACATATTTCTTGAAGGAATTACGCAAGGGATTTTAGGGGGGTATGTTGATGCTTATTTTTGGCCCAACAGTGTGTTTATGAAAGAAAATTCCTTCTATCTAAGTACCGTGTTAGTGTCTAGTATTGGGATTTTTTACTCGCTAAAATTTCTGAATATTAAGAAGTTAAATAGAAAATTGCATAGTGTAGGACTAGGGATTCTATTTGTGTATTTTCTGATCTTTCTAACTTTCATTTTTGAAATGAGGATTGGTCAGTTGAATATCAAAATCATGCAAGCACTATTGGGCTTAGTTTCTTTTTATTTGCTTTCCATTTCGATTTATAGCCTCAAAAGAGGATACCGGCCAGCCAAATTCTTTTTGATTTCATGGTCATTGCTTATCATTAGTATGATAATTTTTCTCCTTACATATGAGGATATACTGCCGCATAATTTCTTTACCAACTATGTGTTTACAATAGGTTTTGCATTTGAGGCAATTCTGTTGTCATTCGCTTTGGCAGATAAGATCAATATTCTTAAAAAGGAAAAAGAAAAAGAACAGTCTGAGCGATTGAAGGCTTTGGCTGAAAACGAGCAGTTAATTCGAGAGCAGAATGTCATGCTTGAAGACAAGGTCAAGATCAGAACTGATGAGCTAGAGCAGGCATTAAGAAATTTGCAGAATACGCAAAGCCAGCTGGTGAATCAAGAAAAAATGGCCTCTCTCGGTCAACTTACTGCTGGTATTGCCCACGAGATCAATAATCCAATCAACTTCGTGAGTTCGAATATCATGCCGCTGAAGCGGGATATTAAGGACATTATGGAAGTGATTGAGTTTTATAGAGCTACTGGTGCCAAGGAATTTACCCCAGATACCCAGAAAGAAGCGAAGCAACTTGAACAAGACTTAGAACTCGATTATGTGTTGGAGGAAGTCAATCAATTGCTGAAAGGAATGGATGATGGTGCCAGGAGAACAGTGGAGATCGTGAAAGGTCTCCGACTCTTTTCACGTGTAGACGAGCAGGATATGAAGAAAGTAGATCTCCACGATGGGATCAACAGCACGATAATCCTTCTCAATAGTACGATGCCTACAAAAATTAGGATTGTCCGTGATTTCGGTGAATTGCCGTTGGTAGAATGTCTTGCCGGGAAAATCAACCAAGTGTTTATGAATATCATCAACAACGCAGTTCATGCATTGGCTGATCACATTGATACCATTGCTGACCCTATAATAGAGGTCCGGACGAGGTCGTTAGGAGAGTTTGTCTCCATAGAAATAATAGATAATGGCCCTGGAATGCCAGAACACGTAAAACAGCGAGTTTTTGAACCATTCTTTACGACAAAAGCTGTAGGGAAAGGGACCGGTTTGGGACTTTCAATTGTTTATTCTATTATTGAAAATCACAAAGGAACGCTGGAAGTAATTACGGAGGAGAGCCAGGGTACTACTTTTAAGATAACTCTTCCTATATATCAAAGCACGCAACGCCATGAATGATAAAATTCACGTCCTTTATATAGATGATGAAGACAATAACCTCAAGTCTTTCAGAGCTACATTACGAAAGGACTTTAAAATTTTTACAGCTATCGATGCTGAAGAAGGGTTGAAGATCGCTCGTGAAGAAGAAGTTCATGTGGTCATCGCGGATCAACGAATGCCAGGAATGACTGGTACAGAGTTTTTTGAGGAACTTGTGAAGTTCAAACCAGATCCGATCAGGATTTTGTTAACAGGCTATTCAGATATCGCATCAGTTATTGATGCGATAAACAAAGGCGAGGTGTATCGTTTTATAGATAAGCCCTGGAATATAGAGCAGATTAAAAACTCGATTAAAAATGCTGCTGATATATACTTCATGCGACGCGAGTTGAAAGAGAAAAACATAAAACTCCAAAAGCTTCATTCAGAGATGAATCAATTTGTGTACAGCTTATCGCATGAATTGAGAGGTCCTTTGATGAGTATTTCAGGTGTTTCTAAGCTGGCCAAAATGGAACTGAAAGATCCTGAAGCAGCGGAGTATTTTGATATGATAGATAGCGCCACTGGTAAGCTGGACGATTTTATTTACAAAATGCTTGATTTCTACAGATCAACCAAAATTGATAATAAAGTATCTGAAATCGATTTTAAGGAGATCGTCGATCAGCAATTAACAGCTTACCGTGCTAAATTTGATATAGCACACATTTTGGTTGATATTCAAATTACTCAAGAACATGTGTTTTTCTCAGACGACTCTAAAATACGTGTGATTCTGAACAACCTGTTCAGTAATTCGGTGCAGTTTCAGAAATCCGACCTCAGTGAAAAGAAAATCAACCTGAGTATTGAAGTAAACGAATCGGAAGCTATTATCACCTTGTCTGATAACGGAATAGGCATAGAAGAAAAGCATCATCCAGATGTGTTTAACCTCTTCACACGAGCAACTCAGAAGAACGTGGGAACAGGTCTAGGGCTTTATATGGTGAAGGAAGCGGTGGAGCAAATGGGAGGTAAAATCGATATGGAATCGATATTCGGCGAAAGAACTACCTTCAAAGTCACACTGCCAAGCATGAAATAACAAGTGGGTACTGGGCATTTTCGTCCTAAACAGTATCTTTGCATGGGCTTTGTGAAAGCTTCACTTTTTATTAACTAATTCAAGATATTATGATTAATCCCTGGCATGACGTCAACATTGGGAAAAATGCCCCTGAATTTGTAACAGGTGTAATTGAAATACCAAAAGGTAGCAAAGGTAAGTATGAACTAGACAAGAAAACCGGAATGCTGATGCTCGATCGCGTACTCTTCTCGGCGGTGCATTACCCAGCAAACTATGGGTTTATTCCACAAACTTTCTGTGAAGATCATGATCCTTTGGATATTTTGATTATTTCTCAAATTGACATTCCGTCGATGTGTCTAGTGGAGGCCAAAGTAATCGGTGTGATGAGAATGATCGATGGTGGTGAAGCTGATGATAAGATCATAGCTGTAGCTGCTGGTGACCAGTCTGTAAATTACATTAACGACATTGACGATCTTCCACCACACTTGATGAAAGAAGTTCACAGATTCTTTGAGGATTATAAGAAGCTTGAAAACAAAGAAGTAAAAGTAGAAGACTTCCTTGGCAAAGAAGATGCAATGCGGATCATTAGAGAAAGCGTTGATCTTTACGACCAAAACTTTAGAACCAAACGATGAAATTAAAGCCTGGGATTGATCTCAGGCTTTTTTTGGTTTTAACCGCAGACCACAAAGGATTCGCAGAGAGCGCTGGGTAGCTGAGAAAAGTAAACCTGTGAGGTAAAATTTAAAATTTGATTTATAGGCAGTCTGTTTGCTTGGTGAAGTTAAGGGATAAGGTGACTCAAAACTGCGACTGACCACTTCCTACTTCTTATTTTTTACCTTCTGCTTCCCTGCCTTTTTAGCCAAATATGCCACTAGATCTTTATAAGCTTCATGTTCGTGATTAGATACCGAAATGGATTGTTTATCTGAAAATGCGATGGTTACTTGACGAAACTCTTTTTTATTCGCCATAACTACTTCTTCTTCCCAAGCTAAAATTTGACTGACTGGATAGGTTTTGGTATACCCTTTCAAAGGTAATTTGACTATGATCTGATCTCTTCCTGCTGTGATGAATCGGTATCCAGCCAGCATTTTTACCAGCAACATCAAAATTACTAAGGTGATCAGCGAGCAGGCAATTAAATAAAACCATATTCCAAAACTTCCTTTGTAGGCAAAGTCTCGCAGAATGAATACTAAGCCAGAGATAAGGATGAGCAAAACTAGGCTTAATGAAATGTAGGTGGATACTTTTGGTTTAATGACCAGCATTGGAATCTTGAATTTC
>TARA_R110002020_G_scaffold102751_1_pt1 | contig 11559 bp, 9 predicted proteins | sample TARA_R110002020 | Tara Oceans TARA_R110002020 (sample SAMEA4396489) | marine metagenome | biome: Westerlies Biome; feature: [MES] marine water layer (ENVO:01000295) within the mesopelagic zone...; material: water (ENVO:00002006), including particulate matter (ENVO:01000060) such...
CAATATCAGGTTTTGATAATATTCCAGGACATTGTGCAACTGCTTTATCATAACAAGATGCAAATTGCCCAATTGCATTTCCTGATGTTACAGCGTCAATATCAGCTTCAAAGAATGATTTACAAGCACTAGCCTCTAGTCCTGTTTCATCAAATGTTCCATCATCAGATAAAAAACCAACTCCAAAAGGAGAAGATCCTTTCCAAATTGAGTTTTCTAATTGTTGTCCTGCTCTACCTGCAACAGTAGACAATAAGAAATCTTCAAATGTTCCTGGTAGGTTTCCGTTTCTATCCATATTTTCGCCAATCCACGTAGGAAAGATTGTTCCTCGACAAATTTCCTCATTCACTTTTAAATCAGTAAGCGTTAAAACTTGTTCAGTTAAACTTGTATCGTTACCACTTGAGAATGAACAAGCAGCAGCAACAATAGGATCATCACAAGCCAAGTTGTTTATAACTGCCTTTGCATTTAAACCATCTATTGTTCTTACATAACCTTTAGCAACTGTGTCTGGAGATTTAACCGCAGCAGTTACATAAGGCAAAGCTAACTTACCTGCGTAAGTATTGTCAGTAACAGTTATGTCAAACTGATACTCTTTTGATAAATTGTAATTGTTATTCGCCATTTTTTTAAATTTATTTGTTATTAATGTAATATGCAGCTCTTTCTTGTGCTGACATTGTTGCTAAATTTGGTTTTTCCAATTTAGTATCATTTTCTGGATTGTGGGTAAACCCCTCAGCTCCTGGTTGTTTTTCTAGTTCAACAATTTTAGATTTTAAGTGTTCAACTTCTTCAACTAAACTATTAACTACGTCTATACTCATTTCAATTTTTTCTTCTTTCTCGGTAGACTCCTCTATCAGTTCTTCTATTTTTTCTTCTTCTTTAGCTAAATCCTCTGTTTCTTCTTCAGCTTTTTCTCCAAATACTTCTTTTTCTAAAGCAGCTATTCTATCTTTCATTTCTTCAAATGTTTTAGCCCAATCAGTATCTTCAGCGTCAGCCATTTCTTCTTTACTTGCCTCCTCTACATCTTCAGCCTCTTTTTCTTCTCCTAGATCAGTAATTTTAGAATTGTCATCTATGCTTATTTTAGCTCCATCTTCCATAGTATAACTTCCAGCAGATAATTTTTCTGTTTCTCCATCATCTCCTACAACATAAACCTCAGAGCCAATCATAAATTGTTCATCTTCGGTTGCTAATACTCTACCATCATCTAGTATCATTTCAGCATACATTTTAACTTTTTTGCTTTCCTCTTTTTTAGATAAAAGAGTTTTGATTTTTTCTAATGTACCCATAGTTCTTTTTTTTATAAATATTAATTTTTAATTATTGTTCACAGGCTTACCTTTTTACTGTCCTATTTTTTATAGCAGAACACACTTTAGCAGCAGTTTCTTTATTACCATATTCTTTTACCATATCCCTAATACATTGATCCCACGGATATTTAGCTAGAGCTTGTCTATTTACAAAACCAGCGTATTCTGTGTATCTATATTTTTTGGTATATTTCTTTTTCTTTTTTCCAAACTCATCTTCTATATATTCTTTCTTTACGCTTTCTTCGTGAGTATCACAAGCCATAAATCTAACCACACCATTTACATTATGGGTATGAAATCCTGAACACTTCTTAAACATCTCAGCGTATATCTTAGCTTCATCTTTAGTAGCAAATAAAGGCTCTCCATCTAAAGCCCCTACAACAGCTAATTCATTCTCTAGTATTAAATCTCTTATTTTTCCTAGCGTAATCTCATCAGGACAATCAACGCAATCTTCAGCTAAGTCAATTATGTCTTTAGGTTTTGACGCTTCAATTAATTTATCAGTAAAATATCCCTCTATACTAAATCCTTTTATTTCGCCTGATTTAACTTTAGACCACATTTCATCATTATTGATTTTCATTTTCACAAACCACGTTCCGATTGGAAGATTTTTAAACCCAAAAGAATTAGATTTATCATTTTTTTTATCTTCTTTAATCCAGCTCTCTACAACGCTTATTCCATCAACAGGTAGCTTATGCTCAAGCGTAGCGTTATTGTTCCTTAAACTGCTCATAAATAGCTCCTGAGCCTGTTTAATAGTATCTTCACTAAAGAATACTATAAATTCTTCGTTTTCTTCTTTATCAAATCTTGGTATTTCTTTATTAGGAATGAGTACAGCTCCAACTAAAGTCTTTTGATCTTCGTCTAATTTGGCTAATGACAAAAAATTATCTTTTGAAAAAAATACCCAGTTTTCTTCAATGGCTGGAAATTCAACTAGGCTAATTGCCTCTACGCCAAACTTCTCACTTTCTTCGTCAATAATTAGTTCAACTCTTTTTAATTTTTTCTTACTCATACTAATAAATATAAAATGTTCATTTTTGTTTATAACGTAGCTTGTAACTCTAAATCATTTTGTAGAGCCTGACTACTTGTTACATCACTTTCCACTACAAACGCTTGAACAGGGGGTATATCCATATCTAACCCCTCGCCAGGTAGATTAGGTACTCCGCCCTCTCCACCACCTACGTTAATTCCACCTGTAACGCTTTGTAATTGAGGCTCACTTCCACCTGGTCCTGGTACTTTGGATAGTATAGAATGAGCTTGAGCTACGCCACCTAAAACCATAGCTATCATTGAAGCTATAAAAATAGGCGTCATAATAGGAGGAGCTGGTGGTGGTAGAGCAGCAGCAGCAGCAGTAGCTCCTCTAATTGCTGAAGAAATACCAGCAGCAGTATCTATTGCAACTCCCAGTACAGCTAAGGCTTTTTGTTTTTTAGTTCCTTTTTCAGCTAATTGTCCTAATGAAGAAGTAATACTAGATGCAACAGCAAAACTCCTTTCCATTTGAGAAGTTTTTAGGTCAAAAAGTTCTTGAGTACTTTGCTTTTGTTCAGCATCATACTCATCTTCAGCAGCCCTCATTTTATCCAGATGTTTCTGATTTATTAATTCTTTTTGTTCTGCAAACCAATTAGCTAGTAATATCATCTCATACATTTGCCCCTCTACCATAGCATATCTTGTTTTAAAATCTATCTCTAACTGATTTAACTCTCTATCTCTCTCTGTACCTAGAAATAGCATTAGATTTTTAGAGGCTTGATTCCTTAAATCTCTTATAGCGTCATCGTATTCTTTTTGTGCTTGTTCTTTCTTTGTTAGATGAGCTTTTAGTTCTAAATCTACTTTTTCATTGTGAGCTACTAAATTAGTAGCCCTTTTACTATTTTCTTTTTTATCTGCTTCAGTTAAATCTATCTCTAATTGCTTTAAATCATCTATTCTTTTCTGTATAATATCTATTTGTTTTTTAGCCCTTTCTTCATCAGCAGTTGTTTCCATTTCCCATCTTTGTTCTTTATGGTTAAACACCACAGTTTCCCCAACTTCTATGGTTTCTAATTGACCTTGAGCAAATTCCAAATACCCCTGCTCTTGCTTTATTCTTTCTTCAATATTTGCTTTATTGAGTTTATTGCTTTTTTTATATCTACTACGCCTATCTTTCTCTATTTCTTCTTCTTTATTATTTAAAAGATCTATTTTTTTTAAATGAAATTCGTGAGCTTTTGCAATCTCCATAGTAATCCCCTCTACTGTTTTATCTAGCCCTACGCTTTTACGCATTTCCTTATGCAGTTCTTCATAGGTTTTCTTCTTCTCTTTTAAAATTTTAACGCCTGAGCTTTCTTCTCTATTTAAAGAGTTTAAGTTCATTAACATTTCTGACCTCTGCCCTGTAATCCTCTCCTCTATTTCTGCAATCTTAGTTTTAGCGTTTGTAACTTCTATTTGTAAATCAACATTATTTTTGTCTTGGGCTAACTCTCTTTTTTTTACACCTAAAGAAAATTCTGCATTTTTTATTTCTTTCTCTCTTTGTTCTGTTAATAAATTCCCAAGCTGTTTATTAGCCTCTGTTCTTTGGTTTAGCGTTTTACTCTCATCATCTCTAACCTGCCTTAATTCTTCTGCTCTTTTTTGATATTGTAATGTAATTAATTGTTCCTCAGCCTCTAACAATCTAACTTCATTTCTTTGTTGTTGTAATGACGCTGACGCAGTATTAGAGGCTCCAGCTAAATTTAGAAAACCAAACGTCAATTTATCTACTACTTTTAAAGCAAACTCAAATACATTAACTACTACATTAACTACCTTTTGAAGTGCGTCCATTCCTCTAGCTACTAAGTCTTGCATTTTTTGATTACGCTTAAACGCTTCAAATAAAGCTGCTAATAAACCTAGCAGAATACCTATACCCATAGCTTTCATAGATACACCTATGGCTTTAAATCCTTTAGAAACGCCTTTACTAGAAGTTCCTACATTCTTTAATCCCTCAGAAGTTTTATTTAATCCCTCAGTAGCTTTTTGACTATCAACTTTTATAATTATCTTTTTTTCTATCGCCATAATCTTTTAAATTGTTTTTTTATTTTTTTATAATCTGCTGTATGCTCATCTATCCCATAAAGAAAATCGTAATCTTCTTCCTTAAACTCTACAAGCGTAATAACTTTTAAAACAGCAGCTAAATAAAACCCCTGTATATCTATTTTATATTTTAATTCCATACTAAAAAACTTGCGTTTTGCATTAATATCATATCTGCGTTTTGGTATATAGCAAAATCTTGATAAACGTCTGATCCATCAGCTCCTACTAATTTCTGAGCAATTACTTCTAACTTAGCTAACCAAGTAATAGTATAATCAGCAGAGCTAGAGGTTATGCTCATATCTAAATCTCCTGTTGTGCTATTTATATTCGTTATATTTATTGTTGGGGTACTAGGAAAGTTAGTACCCTCTATTTTCTTTTCTTCCCTTCCTCCTGACGTTCCTGAATGACTTATAGTAGTTAGCGTTCTTGATAATAAAGTATAATATTTAAAATAACCTACTGCTCCTAGATTGCTCCCTTTTACTATTGTGCCTATTATATCTACTTCTAAATAAGCCATTGTATAAGGCTTTAGCTGGATAGTAGATGGGGAGTTTTTATAGTTTAAATAACTTACAGCAGTACCTATTGTTAAAGTTTGTAATACAGCACTAGATACTTGTCCTATAATTTGCCTGTTTCTTGTTTCTGTTACTGTATTGGTATTAGCTACCATTGGTAACTGTACAGGAGTTTCTATATTTTGTACGCCCTCAAAATCTTCATTTACATACTCTCCAGGATTAACTACACTAATATCTAAATTATGATAGCAATTTCCAACTCCTGTACTATCATTAGTTTGGTTAAAAGTCCAATCATCATTTAAGTCCTCACAACATTCATTAGTAACAGTAGTAGTATCTCCTGAAGCTGGATTAACAAAAGTTATCGTTCCATCATTATTAAAGGTACTAGGAACAGAAGTACAATCATAGTTAAGTTTTTCTAATACTTTTAATAGCGTTACTTTTGTTGATTTATTTCCTCCTACTAAATATCCATCTATCTTTAATATTCTCCATAATGTATTTTTTATATATATAGGATTTTTAAAAGCATTAGCTTCAAACTCAGCTATATCAGCAGGGGTTAGATTTAAATAACATTCCATTATTCTAGCCTCTTTACTATAAATTTCATTGAAATATTTACTCCAATAATCAAAATAATATCCGTGAGGCGTTATACCACTACCAAAAGGATTATTAACAAACCAGGGAAAGTTAAAATTTGGAGTTATCCAATCCCACAATAGTTGTTTAGTAGTTGCTGCTATTCCTGTATCTAAGTTATCTAAATTATACGCAGTACATAAAGGAAATGTATTACCTGTACTTACAGCTACGTCTATTCCAGGAGAGTAGATTTTAAAATCGAATGATGAGAGTGTTAGATAATTAAATCCTGAGAAAGATATAGGCGTTCCGCTATAATAAAATAATCTAGGAATATTGTCAGTAATCACTTCCCTTTCAAATGTAGCAGAGTTGATTAATTTATACCATTGACAAACCGCCACAGGTAATGGGCTTACTCCCCAAAAATTAAAAGCACTAGCCCCCTGTCGCATTATCCCTGTGGTTATAAAAGGGGAGTATATACTAAAGTTCTTTCCCTCTCCCTCTGAAAAATCTCCTCCGTATTCTATTTTAGTTCCATAAACTTTTTTCCTTTCCCTTTCATATCTTTCGCCTATATGATCCTCAGCTCCCTCTTTATCTGAAAAAATAAACTCTTTCTTTTGTAAGTGGTTAGTAGATTTAATTACTTGCTCTTTTGAAACATCAAGTTTGTCCGTCCAATATTGTGAGCTACCATCTGCTATATATTCTTGATATGGCTCTATAATTAAATTGTTCTCATTAGCAGGGTCATTTAAAACAATTAGATTAAATCTATTTACTAAATCCTTAACAAAATCTACTTGATTTATGTCAGGCATATTTTCAGCCATTACTACCTGTTTACCATACGTACCATTTGTATATCCTGCAACTCCTGTATTAAAAGTTTTAATTGTACCACTATTTACATTAACTTCAAAATAGTCATTTGTGGTTATATTATTATATAGCCCTGCATAGCCTATAAATCTCAATCTAAAATGTATATCATCTCCTGGCTCAATATTAGGCACCATAAAAGTTGAGGATAGTGGAATGTTTTGTAGCCCTCCATCTGCGTAATCAGCAGAGGGATTAGTAACAATAGCAGGGTCAGTAATAATAGTTGTGGTTAGCGAATTAATATCATTCCAGCCTGTTTCATTAGGTACTCCTGCTGACATTACTTTATACTCAACTCTTATTTCCACTTCGTATAATATTTCTGAGCCGCTAACATCATCAGTATATGCTTGTGGTAAGTCAATACTAAAATCTACATCTAATCCCACAGCTTGAAATTGATAACCCTCTGGAAGTCCTATATCACTTGCTTGGCTTTCTATTGGTATTATAATAGAGTTTAATTGTACTGTGTTTCCATTTATAGTTTGAGGATTGTAATTAAAGATATTATAAGGATCAAAATTAGGGTCTGCTTCATTTGTAAATCCTAATTCTTTTACAACTGTATTAGTCCAATTAGCTCCATCTCCATATATCTTCACGTCCTCTACTGCTGCCGCCATAGATACCTGAAAGCCAAACCCATCATAATAAGTTTTTACTTTGTCATATTGGTTAGATAAAGTCATAAATAACCTACTAAAAAAAGAAGTGTCTGATAGCGTTCCGTCTTGAGCTATTCCCATAAAGGTACTTGTAATTGTATATCCTCCTACTCCATCTTCTAGACCTGCTTTTTGTGCTATTATTTGGAATAACCTTTGTATTCTAATTGCAGGTTTTAAATTATTGGCTTGAATTAATCCTAGAGCAGCTCTTTCAGTAGAGTTCATATCTGATACTGTACCAGAAGAAGTATCTGTAAACATTCCCTCTGCTAAAGGGTGCGTAGTATGTCCGTAGTCAATAATAGGGTACATAACATCATTGGTAGTAGTAACAGGATTTATTGTAGTTAATCCAGCGTTCCAACTATTATATACATTAGTATTGTTTAATAAGTGATCTAACTGTTCATCTGCAACGCCATCTGTTTCAAAAGCGTGGCGTAGTTTTTTATCTTTTATATCAGTAAAGAAATTAGCTGTATTACCAAAGATAGCTACTTCATATTGTCTAGCATTTAGATAGATTGCTTTTAATTGTATAAAGCCCTGCATTTGCTCTATCGTATCAATAAACACAGTAGCGTTAAATTTAGTATTAGTATCAAACACTAAACTATCTAAATTAACATTAAACCAATTCTCAAAAAAAGTATTGTTCCTATCTGAAAAAGGAAGTTTAAGAGTTTGACTAAAACTACCCTTTCTTTTATCTGGCTCTTTTATATCAATCCAATTATAATTAACTACAATATTCGGAGCCTCTGCTAAATCTAACTCAAATTGAGTTACATCTGCTGACGCTGTTGTGTCTTTCCTAAAAGCTACTACTCTTACATTCATTAGCTATTTGTTCTTACTTTATTTGAGTATTCTAAATTAAGTGTATATTGGATTTTAATTTTATTATTAACGCTTGTTTTAGTGGTATATGCTTTGTCAGTTATTACTATTGGATAAACAATAGTATAATCATCATCTAGTATTTGAATATTAGTTGATGTAAATAGTTCTTCTAACCAAGCTCCCTCATCTTCATTTAACCAATCGCTATTAATAACTATTTTTTGTGTTGCTGTTTTAAATAAAGTTTTTTTACCTCTATCCCAATTATTATAATTATAAGCTGTGCTATCCCAAGTTCCAGGCACGCTCTCCATTTCGCTACTTTGTATGGCTAAGCTCTTTGTAGATTTACCTCTAAAATTCATATAATCCCAAGCTCCTAATCTATTACGCCAAGCTAATCTAATATTATCATATCTTGTGCAAGATTGATGTCTGTCATCTACTCCTGTTTGTGCTGCTCCGTATCTATAAAAGTAATAATATTTAGTACAACGATTTCCTGTTGTATTATCTGTGCTACCAAATATTCTATAATAAGCCCAATCTGCAAAGTCGCTAGGATTAGCTGAAGTATTTAGAGTTTGTGTTTCTAGGTTTTTTGTTCCACACCCAAAATATAAAATACTTTCTCCTACTGTATCTGCTTGTGCCTCTGTTGATCCACCATTAGCGTTACTATTAGCAAAAGATTGAGCAGAGCCTATAATAACACCTGAGCTATTATAATACTCAACAAACATATACTCTATTGCTACTCCATCAGTAAGTAACCCCTCTTGCTTAAAACATATAGTTAATAAATCTAAATTATCAGCACTTGTACTACTACCTCTAACAAATTGAACATTAGGAGCATTAGTAAAAAAGCTATGGCTATCTTCTGTGCTTGTACTATTTAAAAAATAAGCTAAAGGGTAGTTATTATTACTTGCGTCATCAACATCAATAATGTCTAATCCTCCAACGTCAGCAGCAGTTTTAGTGAATGGAGTAGCAGCAGGTATTACATAACTATCTGATGTTTGTGAGCTATCATATAAGGTTGGAGATAATGTCGCTGCTGTTGCGTATTCATAAAAGAATTTTACTGTTACTTTAGCACATTGGTTACTATTTTGGCTAAAAGGTTTAGCTGTTTCTACTACGCCTAAACTATGTATAGTATTAGTTGTCGAGTTTTGATTTGTGTCTGTTGTTTCTATATAACTTCTTACAAGATGGCTAATATCAAATATTCCTACATCAGATCCGTTTCTATGTATTTTTAATACTGATTTTTCAACTCCATTTATTTCTAGTTTTAATACATATCTATATTTGAATACAGCAGCAAAGTTAGTATCTCCATCAGTAAATATATATACTAAAGGAGTGTTCGCTGGAGATAGTAAATTAGGTTTTTGTGATATTGTTTTAGCCATTATATTTTATCTTTTATTACTACCAATTCATCTGGTAATTTATCTAATAATTTTTCTACGTCATTAGCAAATCCTTTAACTATGTCCGTAGGTAATTTTTGTATTTGTTCCTCTAAAGGTTTGCTAAAAAATTGCGTTCTTTCTAAGCCTCGCCTTTTAATATTTAACGCTATTGCAAACGCTATCCCTCTCTGATTTTTACCCCCTATTCCTTTTAATTTAACCCAAGGCAAAATAGCACTTAAAGGAGGTTGTTTTGTTTTGAATTTAAAAGGGCTGCCCTGACCTCTCATTCTACCACTACCTTTAAACCCCCCTGCTCCTTTTACGCCCTCATCAACAAACGCCCAATAATCGCTAGCCTTACCAAACTCAAAAGCCATAGTCAAACTTGTTTTAGTTGATTTTAACGTATAATGATAATCGTTAAACAAATCTCCTGTCGCTCGTTTCTTTTTTTTGTTTAATATTTTCCTACCCCCTTTAATTACATTACTCCCAAAAATTGTAAAAATCTTCTCTGCCTCTTTAGTACTTCCACTAATAAACTTTCCGTCAGGCCTCCTTAATTGTAATCGTATAGGCATTATGTATTAGGGTTATTATCACTTGGCTCAATAGGAGCGTTGCAAAGTGAGTTAGGATTATTAACTTGTAATGTAAATTCTGCTGACCAACCTGTAAGCATATTAGCAAATCTAACTGAAAATGGCTCTGCATTAATAGGTAATTCTAATACTACTTCATCTTGAACATAACTATATTTTTTACCACTATCTCCTCCTGAAGTTTGTAATGATAAATTCTGTTTAAACTCTGCTATAACATCTTGCATAATTTGTAGCATATCCGTCCACACTACGTTCCTATCGCTTAAATCTTCTTTGATAACAGATAAGGTAAATACAGTAAAAGAATAAGTTAGCATACCTTGATCTACTGTTGTTGTACCTGGCTCAATATATAGAATAGGAAAATCAGATTGATCTAGCTTGTTTATATCGACCTCATCTAACAATCCACTATGAAATGAGTTTAGCAAATAGTGGTTAGTAGCTATATTGTTAAAGTCATCTACTATATTTTTAAAGGTTATCATTTTTTATATTGTTTATAATTATTTTTCTCTATTCCTATTTTGTCCTGTTGATAGCTTAAATATGTTAATACTAGGTATAACTCTAATTTAGTAACGCCCTCAATATTCAGAATATTCTCCGAACATAAACCAAACACTATATTGTACCATCCCCATTTCTCACTAATTGACGAAGCTCCTGCACTTTCTTCTGTTGATCCTCCTCCAAATAATTGAGCAAACTGTGATGTAGTTTTTTCCCTAAACGAAAAAAAAAATTCAATGCTGACATTGATACAGATATAGGAAAGTCCTTAAACAAATCTTCCTTATATTCATCTGGTTTATATTCCTCAATAGAGTATCTAGTTCCTCTTTCTTTTACAATAGGGCGATACATTATACTCATTATGCTATGTAGGTTTGTATTCGTTTCTTTACAGTATTCTTCTATATCAATAAACTCGCCTAAACTAATATTACTAAAGTTCGGTATCAATCCATACCTCTCCCCATTAAACTCTATCTTCTTAATCAGTTCTTCTTTTTTAAATTCTGAGTTCAATAATTTCATTAGCGTTTTAGTAATATCAGATAAATCTTTGTACTTAAATTTAGATAGCATTTCCTTTTTAACATTACAAAGAACGCAAACCACCTCTACATTAAACTGATCTTCAGGTAGCTTTTTTTCCTGTAATTCTGTAAATTTTTGGTACATACCTATTGTTATATCTTTCCATTCAGTAGGTATTGTTAGCTTTATTTCTTTTACTCCCATTTTAAATAAATATAATTTTAGTGTTTTTGTTCATAATATATAATACTTGCCTGAATAATTAGTTGTTAGCTTATTCAAAGCAACGTATCTAATAGCGTCTATTAAGTGATCTGATTGATTAGTAGCTGGTTTATTTATAACGTGTCCGTTCTTATCCACTAGCCATTTGTAATATTTAAACTCATTGATAGCATTAATACTATTCTTTGTTATATGTAGCTTAAAACGTCTTAAAACGTCTATTCCCATATTGATACTATCAGCACCCTTTTTAG
>TARA_R110002020_G_scaffold27115_6_pt1 | contig 11556 bp, 8 predicted proteins | sample TARA_R110002020 | Tara Oceans TARA_R110002020 (sample SAMEA4396489) | marine metagenome | biome: Westerlies Biome; feature: [MES] marine water layer (ENVO:01000295) within the mesopelagic zone...; material: water (ENVO:00002006), including particulate matter (ENVO:01000060) such...
TATGAATCGTCCAGATAAAATTTGGAATAAATTATCTATAACTGAAAGAGAAATTGGAGGAATACCAAACTCTAGTGAAGACATTAAACAAGCTCACGCAGCGGCAATTGAAACTTATATTGAAAGTTTTGTAGGGATGATAGGAGAAAACTATGGGGATATGTATTTCCAAAGTACATTAGAAGATTGGTCTCTTTTTAATATAAATAATAGAACAAAGCATGATGCTACTATTAGCTCTGGTTTGGCAATAATGGCCTGTAATAAAAATAGATATAGACCTATTGCATATGTTAATAAACAGCCGGTAAATCTTGGTATAAAAACTTATGATAACAGTGGTAGTATTTCAAAACTTAATAAATAAATAAATGCAAATTTATACAAATAGTAATAGTATTTTTCCCGATCAAACTGTTCCAGTAGCAGAAAAAAATACATTGGAATATGGTCAAGCTGTAGGAAGAGCAATAGAAGGAGAATGGTTTAGAAATTATCGAGGAGCTGGATATAGATTTTATAATAATTATACTTGGTTTCATAATTTAAGATTATATGCTAGAGCTGAACAACCTGTTCAAAAGTATAAAGATGAATTAGCTATCAATGGAGATTTATCATATTTAAATTTAGATTGGAAACCAGTACCTGTTATTCCTAAATTTGTAGATATAGTAGTTAATGGTATGTCGCAGCGTACTTATGACGTTACTACTTTAGCTCAAGATCCTGAATCTAAAAAAGCAAGAACAAATTACGCTCAAAAACTTCTACAAGATATAATGTTAAAGAAGTATTATAATGCAGTAGAGCAATTATTTCCTAGTCAAGGTATAGAACAACTAGAACAAACTCCTAATACTCCTGAAAATCCTGATGAAATTTCTTTACATTTACAATTAAATTATAAACAATCTATTGAAATTGCTGAAGAAGAAGCTATTGATACAATTCTATATAAGAATAAATATGAATATACTAGAAAAAGATTAAATCAAGATTTAACAGTTATTGGTATTGCTGCTGTTAAAACTACATGGAATAAAGCAGAAGGAGTTAAAATTGATTATGTAGATCCTTCCAGAATGATTTGGTCTTATACTGAAGATCCTAATTTTGAAGATTTATACTATGTAGGAGAAGTAAAGTTTTTAACAATTCCTGAACTCAAAAAACAATTTCCTAATTTAGGACCAGAAGAAATTGAAAGATTAGAAAAATACACAGGTAATTCAGAATACATAAGAGGATTTAATGGGAGATATGATTCTAATACAGTCCAAGTTTTATTTTTTGAATGGAAAACTTTTATTGATCAAGTATTTAAAATAAAACAAACTGATTCAGGTTTACAAAAAGCTTTAGAAAAAGAAGATACATTTTTACCACCTGAAAATGAGAATTTTAATAGGGCTTCAAGAAGTATTGAAGTTTTATATTCGGGTGCAAAAGTTTTAGGACATCCTACTATGCTAGAATGGAAGGTAGCAGAAAACATGACTAGACCATACGCTAATACCGTTAAAGTTAATATGAGTTATAACTTATGTGCTCCTAATCTTTATAAAGGAAGAATAGAATCTTTAGTAAGTAGAATCACTGGTTTTGCAGATATGATTCAATTAACTCATTTAAAAATGCAACAAGTTATATCTAGGATGGTACCTGATGGAGTATATTTAGATATAGATGGATTAGCAGAAGTAGATTTAGGTAATGGTACTAATTATAATCCTGCTGAAGCTTTGAATATGTATTTTCAAACGGGTAGTATTGTAGGTAGATCCATGACTCAAGATGGTGAAATTAATAGAGGCAAAATACCTGTCCAGGAACTACAATCATCATCTGGAGGAGCTAAAATACAATCACTTATTCAAACTTATCAATATTATTTACAAATGATAAGAGATGTAACTGGATTAAATGAAGCCAGAGATGGATCACTTCCAGATAAGCAATCTTTAGTAGGTCTTCAAAAACTAGCTGCTGCTAATTCAAATGTAGCAACTAGACATTTAACTAAAGCTAGTTTGTATTTAACTTTAAAAACATGTGAGAATGTCTCAAGAAGAATTGCAGACTCTATTATGTTTCCTCTAACTCGTATGGCTTTAGAAGATCAAATTTCTACTTTCAATGTAGGAACCTTAGATGAACTGGTATCCAAAACCATTCATGACTTTGGGATATTTATAGAATTAGAACCAGATGACGAAGACAAAGCTAAACTAGAAGAAAATATCCAAGTAGCTCTTAGAGCCGGAGGAATTGATTTAGAAGATGCTATTGACATTAGAAATGTTAGTAATTTAAAACTAGCAAATGAATTATTAAAAAAGCGTAGAAGAGAAAAACAGAAAAGAGAAGAACAACTACAGCAACAGAATATTCAAATGCAAGCTCAAGCCAATCAAGAAACGGCAGAAAAAGCAGCTATGTTTGAAGTGCAAAAACAGCAAGCACTAACAGAAAGTCAAGTACAATTAAGTCAAGCTCAAAGTCAAATGGAGATTCAGAGAATGCAAGTAGAAGCTCAAATGAAACAATCATTAATGGAAGTAGAATTTCAATATAACATGCAATTAACTAAAGCTAAGAATCAAAGTGAACAAGGTAAAATAGCAGATATAGAAAATAGAAAAGATAAAAGAACTAAAATACAAGCAACTCAACAGAGTGAAATGATACAACAAAGAAAAAATGACGGATTACCTATTGATTTTGAATCATCAGGTAATGATGTCATGGATGGATCCTTTGGATTAGAAAGTTTTAATCCTAGGTAATTTATTAATTATTATATTATATTATGTCAGAAGCAATAAAAGAAGAAATAAAAGAAGGAAATTTTAAAGTTAAGAAAAAAAGAGGTAGACCAAAAAAATTAGTGTCTAATGAAGAAATTACAAAACTAGATTTAACTAAAAAAGAAGAAAATGCCACTGAAGAGCAAAGCACAACGCCGATGGATGTGGATGCATCAACCGGAAATGGCGAAGGAGTGGGAGAAGGAAACGCCAAAAAATCAACCTCTACCCCAGAAAGTGAAAAAGAAAGTACAATAGAAGTAGAAACAGCTACTCCTATTTTAGAAGAAATTACTCCTTCAATTAAAGAAGAAGTAAAAGAAACTACTGAAACTCCAGAAGTTGCTTTTGAAAAAGAACAATCTACTCCTGAAATAGTTTTACCAGAAGGAATTAATAAATTAATATCTTTTATGAAAGATACCGGAGGAACTATTGAAGATTATGCTAGATTAAATACGAATTATAACGATTTAAATAACGAACAGTTATTAAGAGAATATTATAAAAACTCTAAATCTCATTTAACCAACGAAGACATTACAGTTTTAATGGAAGAAAATTTCGCATGGGATGAAGAGGAAGATGATGATAGAGAAATTAAATTAAGGCAAATTGCTTTAAAAGAAGAACTTGCAAAAGCTAGACACTTTCTTGATGAAACAAAAGAACAGTATTATGAGGAACTCAAGTTGAAACCAAATACTACTATTCAACAAAAAGAAGCGCTAGATTTTTACAATAAATACAATGAAGGACAAAACATGGTACAAAAACGCCATGAAGTGTTTAAAAAAAGTACAAGAGACTTTTTCCAAAATAAATTTGAAGGTTTTGAATTTAATGTAGGAGAAAAAGCTTTCAAGTATAATATATCAAACACGGATGACGTAGCCACAAAACAATCTGATTTAAACAACATAATTGGGAAGTTCCTAAATAAAAATGGAGAAGTCGATGATTACAAAGGTTATCATAAAGCTATGTACGCTGCTAGAAACCCAGATTCTTTAGCTAAGCATTTCTACGAACAAGGAAAAGCAGACGCTATAAAACAGGTTACAGCTACTTCTAACAATATCACTCCAGTAGGGCGCGAAACCCCAGGAGACATTACTTTTAATGGATATAAAGTTAGAGCTATAAGCGGAGACGAAAGTTCTAAGTTGAAAATCAAAACAAAACAAAAATAACTTAAAACAATAAAAAATGGGATTTGTTAATAACAACACCGGTCCAGGGACTGGAGCTTTTCCAGCATCGATTCAACCGATGCCAGACAAAGTTACGCTACCAAATAACTATATCAATTTTCAAGATCCAACGTTTGATGCGTGGACTCAACAATATTTACCTGAGCTTTATGAAGCTGAAGTAGAAAGATATGGAAATAGAACGTTATCTGGTTTCTTAAGAATGGTTGGGGCAGAAATGCCAATGACCTCAGATCAAGTAATCTGGTCTGAACAAAATAGATTACACATTGCATATGAAGATGTATCAAGAGTAGGAGCAGGAAGTAATGTATTAAATATACCTGGAAATAACGCCATAAAAATAAACAATACTATTGTTTTAGCACGTGGTCTTATTACAGTTAAATGTTTAGTTACAGCAGTTACCGCTACACAAGTTACAGCTTTACCTTATACGTTTGCTGATCTAGCTGCGGCATTTGGAGCAGATACAGATGACTTTAAACTATTCGTTTATGGTTCTGAATTTCCAAAAGGAGTTGCTAATAATCAAAGAGCAATAGAACCAGAACCACAAACATTTGCTAATAATCCAGTTATTATTAAGGATTATTATGAGGTTTCTGGATCTGATACAGCTCAAATTGGATGGATAGAAATTGCTGCTGAAGATGGTTCAGCTGGTTATTTCTGGTATTTAAAATCTGAAGCTGAAACAAGATTAAGATTTGAAGATTATCTTGAAATGATGTGCGTTGAAGGTGAGATTGCAACAGGTGCAGATATTACTGCCGATCTTTCAGGTACCACTACTTTATTTGATGGTACAGCAAGAGTAAAAGGAACACAAGGTCTTTTTGCTGCAATTGAAGAAAGAGGAAATATCTGGAATGACTTTGCTGGTGCTGCCGCTCCTGGAGCTGGTGCATTAGGTGATTTCGATGCAATTCTTAAACACTTAGATAAACAAGGGGCTATTGAAGAAAATATGCTTTTCTTAGATAGAGCAACTGCTCTTGATTTTGATGATATGATTGCTGCCCAAGCTGGTGGAGGTTATGCTTCAACTCAAGCTGCTTCTTATGGTCTTTTTGACAATGAAGCTGAAATGGCACTTAACTTTGGTTTTGCTGGATTTAGAAGAGGTTCTTATGACTTCTATAAAACTGATTGGAAATATCTTAATGACGCCACTACAAGGGGATTAGTTAAAGATATAGAAGGAGTTTTAATTCCAGCTGGTACATCAACCGTGTATGATCAAATGCTTGGTCAAAACATTAGACGACCTTTCTTACACGTAAGATATAGAGCTTCACAAGCTGACGATAGAAGATATAAATCATGGATCACTGGTTCTGTTGGTGGTGCTTATACTTCTAATGTAGATGCTATGCAAGTTAACTTCTTGTCAGAAAGATGTCTAGTTACTCAAGCTGCTAATAACTTTGTATTGTTTAAAGCGACTGTATAATTTATAATTACTAACCTTTTAAACAAAATAAAAATGGCAAATATGATTAAACTGCCCTATGAAGATGGGGGTAATCTAGCGTTAAATGTAGACGGAGCTATTGATGTCACTCTTGTTGGTACTGACCAATTAAATATCGATTATGATGTTTATGGTTGGACTCTTGGAGAATACATTCAAGTACAACTTACATTTACCACAGGAGGTCCAATTTCTGATCTAGATCAAGATGACGCAGATGCGTTACTTGCGACAATTAAACGTGCGTCGCAAGCACCAAATAGTCAACCTATATTTCAACCTAACGCAGGTAATATGCATCCTAACACGATTGCATCTGCAGGAGGAATTGTAGTAGATGATGTCACACCTTAAAATTTAAAATATGAGCAATTATATAAAAATTCCAATGGAAGACGGCACAACTCTAACTACATCAGCGTTGGCCTTAAGTACTATCACAGGTGGTGGTACTATTACGGGATATACCGCTCGAATCGGTATGAATGTGTATACCTCAACTGGAGAAGGTGCCGGAGCTACAGTAAATGTAACAATGGATGGTAGAGCATTATCCTCTGTTCCTTTAACAGGATGGGGTGGTAGTGTTGGTACTGCGAGTGGAACAAATCCTACTGCTGCAACTGGAACTGGTGGTTCTGGTAGTGGTGCAACTGATCCTACATTTACTGTAGAAAACAATGCAACGGACGCAGAAGTTACTTTAGTAACACCAGGAGACAACCTTAAAGTAGGTGATACTATTACTATTCCAGCCGATATAGTTTCGGGAGATAGTCAATGGTCTTCACCTTTAACTTATGTTGTTACCTCATCTGATCTAGTAGCTGCAGTGTTAGCTGATTTGATTTTTACAGTAGTTAACGGTGGTACAGGATATGCTAATGGAGATTTATTATTCATGGATATTGCAGATCCTAGTGGAACTGAAGTATCATGGGATACAATGATCTCTATTACAGTGTCTAATTTATCTGGATATTTGGATGGTCCTTATGTATTACTACCAGCTAGTGATATATTATGTACTAATCCTAATCCAATGTTGTTAGATGATGCTGTAGTATTATATGCAGATGCACAAGTTGGAGGCGCTGCTCCTAAAACAGCAACAATAACTTTTAACGGTATAACAACTGCTGAAGAAAGATTAGAGATAACACAATCTTTAAATGTAGCTGTATTACAAGCTAATCAAGCAGAAAATTCACAACCAACACTTGAACTTCCAATAGGAGTACGAGCTGTTAATGTGATATTTTCTTAAATTTACAATTAAAGACCTCATTTAGGTGGGGTCTTTAATTTATTATATTATATTATATTATGGAAAAAAAAGAACAATGGATGATCAAAGATCGTCATTATTTCTTGAAAGGAAATAGAGAACCAATAACTTTTAAAATTGGTTCAAGACATACAAATAGACATTCTTTATTGTATTATGACACTGATAAAGGATATCAAAGAGAGTTAAGGTATGCTAGTAATCAAAAATCTCCTTTTGTTGATGAACAAGAAGGACCTATTACGTTACAGCATATTATTTTTGAAAATGGTACATTAACTGTTCCTAAAGAAAAAGCAAATTTACAAAAATTATTATCTTTATATCATCCTGGAAAAGGAAAAGTTTATGAAGAATATGATGCAGTAGTACAAGCAGAAGATCAATTTGATTCATTAGAATTAGAATTAGCTGCTTTAAATTTAGCATATGAAATGGAAGTAGATAAAGCTGAAGCCTTATTAAGGGTGGAATTAGGTTCTAGAGTATCTAAGATGAGTTCTAAGGAGATAAAAAGAGATATATTATTATTTGCTAAGAAAAATCCTAAACTACTTATAGATTTATCTGAAGATGAAAATGTAGAATTGAGAAACTTTGCAATTAAAGCAGCAGAAGCTGATATTATTGCACTAGCTGATGATCAACGTACATTTAAGTGGGTTACTAATGGTAAAAAATTACTAACTGTTCCATTTGAAGAAAATCCTTATTCTGCAATGGCCGCATGGTTAAAAACAGATGAAGGTGTGGAGGTTTATAAGTCTATACAGAAAAAACTCAAATAACAAGTGATACTAAAAGGGTGGCTTAACCGCCATCCTTTTTTTTTAAATATACAAAATTATGCCAGTAAACGTAAACGACGTATATCAAACGGTGTTATTTATTTTAAATAAAGAACAACGAGGTTATATGACACCGCCTGAATTCAATAAAGTAGGAGCACAGGTTCAAAATCAAATATTTGAAAAATACTTTGAAGATTTAAATTTTTTTTTACGTAATAGGCCTACAGATAATGAGTATGCAGATAGAATAAAAACTACAGAAGAAAAAATAACTTATTTTGAAGTTTCTAATACTTTAGCTACAGGTAATCCTTTTGATCTATCCACGCTTCCAGTGGGAGAAGAGTTACATAGATTAGGTACTGTAGAATTTGACAATGGAGTAGAAAATTCAGAACTTCAATTTGTCTCTCATCATGAATTAAATCTTATTAAACGATCTAAATTAACAGCACCTACCTTAATCAGGCCATTATACACACTTAATGGAAATACTTTAACTTCTTATCCTGATATTACAACTTTAATTTTTAATTATGTTAAAAAACCTAAAGATCCTATTTGGGCTTTTGATATAGGAACACAAGGACAATATGAATATGTAGCACCAGGAAATCCTTCTCAATATCCTGCGTCTGTTACAGGTTCAGTACATTTTGAAATATCTGCTATTGACAAAACTGAACTTATTATAGGAATTTTATTATATGCTGGCGTAATTATACGTGATCCACAAATTGTTCAAGCAGCAAGCAGTGCTATACAACAAGAAGAAGTTACTGAAAAATCTTAATAAATTATGGGAGCAACATATCCAAATGGAGGTTTAATTACCGAAACAAACGCACAATATTATGCAGGTCAACAAGGTTTTCCTGATATTACTGTAGGAGCAGGAGCCAGCGTAACTTTAACATGTAATTTTCAAACAACGTTAGTTAGCGCTTATGGATTACCTATTATTCCAGGTCCACCTGATATTTTAACTACTATTGGTCCATGGAATAATGTAGATATTTATCATGCTCCAGCAGCAACACCAGTAACTTATACTAAAATTGATGAAAATCTTTTATATGTAAGTGATGCAATTAAGAATGAAGTAACTATTATTGCTCCAACAGTTGCTACAAATTATACAGGTAATTTTTATGTTCAATTAAAAGATTGGGCTACTGAAGATAATTATGGAAGTTATGAATATATAAAACTAAAAGATGTAATAGATAACTTTTTAGTAGCTTACGTAGGCGATGGTAAAAATGTTACTAGAGTCAAAAGAACTGATGTAATGTTTCACGCTAAAAGAGGGTTGCAAGAATTTTCTTATGATACTTTAAGAAGTATTAAATCTCAAGAATTAACTATACCCCCTAATCTAGCTTTAGCGATTCCACAAGATTATGTAAATTATGTAAAATTAAGTTGGATTGATAATGCAGGAGTAAAAAGAATAATTTATCCAGCAGAACCGGTTTTAACTTCTAATCCTACAGAATTGCCTCTTCAAGATGATACGGGGCAACCAACTCAAGATTCTTATCCAGGTTATGAAAGTAATTTACTAGCTAAACAATCTTTAATGGAAGAAAGATGGAAAAAGTTTAATGATAAAAATATTACTGGAGATTTACTTATAGATGACTTAGGGGTATATAATTGGCAATATTGGAAAATGCTATATGGGCAAAGATATGGATTAAATCCAGAAATAAGTAATCAAAATGGTTGGTATACTATAAATCGTAGAACTAATATGTTTAATTTTTCTAGTAACTTAGGTGGTAAACTAATGATATTAGAATATCTTTCTGATGGATTAGCTTATGATCAAGATATAAAAATACCTAAAATGGCTGAAGAAGCTATTTACATGCATATCATGCATGCTATTTTGTCTACACAGCTTAACACGCCTGAATATCTAGTTAATAGATATAAACGAGCTCGATCCGCTGCTTTAAGAAATGCTAAAATTAGATTATCAAATATTAAATTAGAAGAATTTACTCAAATAATGAGAGGAAAGTCAAAATGGATTAAACATTAAGTATGGCAGAAGTAAGAAATACTTTTATTGGTTCTAGAATGAATAAAGATCTAGAGCAAAGATTAGTTCCTAATAGTGAATATCGAGATGCTTATAACGTAATGATAAGTAGATCAGAAGGAGAAGATGTTGGATCATTAGAAAATGTTTTAGGAAACATTAAAATAACCGATTTTGGAATTACAGACTGTGAAGTTGAAGCAATAGGAGTGTATTTTGATGTAATTACTAACAGAGTTTACGTTATGTTAACTAATTATATAGATACATCAGAATCTAAGTTAGATAATCAATCTGTAGGAGGCTTACATGCTATAGCTTATACAGATTTAAATAAAAATGTTTCTGATATTTTAGTACAAGGAGAATTTTTAAATTTTTCCAAAACACATCCTATATATGGTATAAATTTAGTAGATAATTTTTTATTTTGGACAGACAATAGAAATCAACCTAGAAAAATAAATATTAAAAACGCTATTGATAATCCTGCTACAAGTCCAAACCCTTATTATATAAATGAAGCTCAAATTTCCGTAGCCAAAGTTTTTCCTAATAAACCTATTTCATTACAAGTTAGAGATATTGTGGGATTATCTGGTATATGTGAAGAAGGAACACAAGATTATACTACTACTCCAGTGGGAGAAGTTTACGCTACAGTCGCAATGGCTGATATAGGTGGTAGTTTTGGATGGGTAGAAACTAACGGATTTGGAATGACTGTTAGAATAGTAGCTAATCTTGCAGGAGAAATTACATCTATTGAAATAGTGGATAGAGGATATGGATATGGTGAATATTTTAATGAACGTATTTATATTTGCAAAAGTGATGGTACTTTTGATGTAGATAATGGTAGTTATTTTCAAACTATAGATGGAACAAGTTGTTGTAGTTTTAGATGGAATCCAGCAATGAAAGATGTAACGTCTGAACTACTTCCTGATAATGTTACTCCTAATCCTTTTTATGATGTAAATTATAAAGGAGATAAACAATTTTTAGAAAACAAATTTGTTAGATTTGGTTATAGATTTAAATTTGATGATAATGAATATTCTTTAATTTCTCCTTATACACCTGAAGCTTTTATTCCTAAGCAAGATGGATATTTTATTGGTGATGATGAACAAAAAACTTTTAAAAGCACAGAAGTAGAGTTCATGGAAAATAAAGTTACTCAAATAGAATTACAATTTAGAGCACCGGATAGATTAAAATGGAGAGATGCCATAAAGAAATACAATATATCTGAAGTTGAAATTATAATGAAAGAATCAGTTCAAAGTAGTTTAACTAGTGTATATACTATTAAATCAAATGAATTAACTAATCATCCTTCAGCGTTAATACAATATAAATATCGTGGTAATAAAGCCACAAAAACTCTCCCTCAAAAAGATTTATTAAGAGTTTATGATCAAGTACCAGTAAGAGCTTTATGTCAAGAGTTTGCAGATGGTGCTGTAGTGTATGGTAATTTTTTAGATAAACATACTCCTCCTGAGGGAATTGATTTTGAAATAGATGCAAATATTAAAGAAAATAGAGTAGCTAATGACAATTATCCTGCTTCATCTCCATCAAATACAGTAGTAGTAACAGCTCCATTAAATGAAGGTCTTAGAAAAACAGCTCCTAATCATACATTAAAACAAAATCGTAATTATAAAGTAGGTATTGTGTTATCGGATAAATTCGGTAGACAATCTTCTGTTTTAAATACACAACCTTTACCTTATACTCTAAAAGGAATTACTCAAACAAATACTCAAAACACAATATATCATCCTTTTAAGGAAGGATTAAATTCAGGACCCGCAACAGGTGTTGATGCTAACGCTACTAATACTTTTAATTGGTGGGGAATTGGATTAGGACCTGATGTTGATGCTACTGATCAAAATTTATGGGGTCCACCAA
>TARA_R110002020_G_scaffold347911_4_pt1 | contig 11550 bp, 7 predicted proteins | sample TARA_R110002020 | Tara Oceans TARA_R110002020 (sample SAMEA4396489) | marine metagenome | biome: Westerlies Biome; feature: [MES] marine water layer (ENVO:01000295) within the mesopelagic zone...; material: water (ENVO:00002006), including particulate matter (ENVO:01000060) such...
TGAGCCGACCGAGTCAGAATCGAAAGCCGAGCTGGATCGCTTTTGTGACTCGCTGGAGGCGATTGCCCGGCGTGCTGCACAGGGCGATGAAACGATGAAGGGCGCGCCCTATCTCGCCCCGATGCGTCGCCTGGACGAGACGCAGGCAGCGCGCAAGCCTGTGCTCAAGTGGACGCCGCCAGAAACGAGTTCCGTCGCGGCGGAATAAGGATCAGGAAGCGTTCTGCACTGTTGGGCGTGACTTTCGGAAGAGCGCGCCCACTGGCCGTTCAAAATAGGTGTAGCTGAGCAGCGAGGCGATAATCGATCCGGTCACGCAGGCAAGCGCAAACGCGACATTGTCGAGCAGGCCGGGATGGCCGAGCTGGAAAACAGGCGCGAGAACGGGAATGTCTCCGAGGCGTCCGAACAGGACCCGTAGGGCCACGATGACGATCGTGTGCACGAGGTAGAGCGAATAAGAGGCGTCTCCGAGCCGGACCATCGCAGCGAGTATTTTGCGCAAGGCTGGAAACAGGGCGCGCACGCTGCGAGGTTTGGTCTGACCAGCCAGCCAACCTGTCCAAAATGTAGCAAGTGTGCCCAAGCCGCCCACCAGAACTGCAACAATAGTGGCATTGACCCGCACGGATAGAGGGGCTGTTTCTCCCAGTCCGTAGAGCTGGAAAACCGCGATAGTCAGCAAAGCACCGACACCCGCCGGGACAAGCCATGCCAAACGATCTTCAAGTTCCAGCGTGACGAGTCCGTAGATGAGCGCGGCACTCGGCAAGCCGAACATCATGACGCGGCCCCATTGAAGTGTGTAATCGGTTTGGGGCCCCTGCAGGCACAGGGACGCCACCATCCATAGCGTGGCGACCAGCATCACGATCCCACCTCGCCACGCAACTCCGGACGCGACGAGCATTGCTGTGGCGGCGCCGAACAGAAATTCCATGGTCATGGGCGAGAAAAACAGCGACAGGAAATCGGTAACGATCGGGCCGGACAGTCCAGACATCCATCCTGCGATGACTGCAGCTCCCCAGCCAAGCAACGCATAGGGCCACCAGGATCTGCGAAGCAGCAAGACGAGGCTGAACGCGAGATAGAAATAGACTTCATGGATCAGCGTCCACCCCACCACAAGTACCGGCTCCTTTTCCTGTGGAATCAGCAGGAAGGACTTGATGATATAGATCCAGTCTGGCTCCGGACGCGACGTGACTTGCAACGTTTCGACCATATTGCCCAACTGGAAATAGCCGAGCAGACCGACTGTGGTGATACCGGCAAACAGCCACCAGACCGGATAGACCCGGGTCAGCCGACGGAACACGAAGTTCAGAGCTGTCTGGATGCCGGGCTTCAATTCGTAGGTCACGGCGACCATGATGAAGCCGGAGATCACGAAGAACAGGTCGACCCCGGCGAAACCATTCGTCACAATGCCGCCAAGCCAAGCCAACTCGCCGCCACCATTATGGGCGATGCCGCGAGTTTCGTGGGCTCTGGTGTGATAGAGAACGACCAGGAGGGCCGCCACTCCACGCAGGACCTGAACAGACTGCAGTTTCATTCCGGGCCTCACGCAACACTTCATCCCGCCCTGCGCGCGGAACGAACGGGCAATCTGTAGCAATCAGGTAACGCAGACACCAGACTTTGACCACATCATGACGATATCGCTGGCGGCGCCCGCTTCTTTTCCCATATTCAGCTTAATGGCCGATGACGAAACCCACATGAAAACGGAACAGACCGCAGCTTCCTCAAAGCCTGCGGCGGGGCTGCGCAATGGTGTGAACGTAGCGTTCCGCCAGATTTTGGCGCTTACCGGTCTGATCATGATCGTGGTGGCCATTCCAATCGCTTTCGTCACGCCGATCATTCCTGTTGGCTTGCCGATTGCCATTCTTGGTGTCGTGCTGCTGGGGCGGAACGCGATGTGGGGCAGGCGGTGGATGGAGAGCGTGTTGGCAAGGCATCCCCGGGTCGAACGGTTTGCGCCAAACTGGCTGATGCGCTTGGTGTTCGGCCGAGACAAGAAAGACCCGTCTCAACCGGAACAGTAGAAACAAATTGCGGCAAATCCGGCCGGGCAGGCAAGAATTTCACGCGTGTTTCCGGCTCAGGCCTTGAAGCCGGGAGAAATGTCAGCAGTATGCGCCAAACCTTTCTGCGGACACGGGGCGAAATGAAATGCGAATACTTTATGGGCTGGCAGCTGTTTGCGCTGCGGCACTCCTGCTTTCAGCGTGCGGTGGAGGCGACGATGCCGACAAGGCTGCGTCGTCGGAAGACGCGTTCGACCGCAATCCCTATCCCTCCACATATGCGCCCTATCCGAATGCGCCTGTCCTGATCACCAATGCCACAATCCTCGATGGCGAAGGTAACCTGATCGAAGATGGCAGCCTGCTGTTGCAGGATGGCAAGATCGTCGCACTAGGCGCCGATATCGAAGCCCCGGATGGTGCCGAGACCATTGATGCGACAGGTCGCTGGGTGACTCCGGGCATTATCGACAATCACAGCCATCTCGGCGTCTATCCCTCGCCCGGTGTGACCGCGCACGGCGATGGCAACGAAATTTCTGCGCCGGTCACAGCGGAAGTGTGGTCGGAGCACGGTGTCTGGCCGCAAGATCCAGGCTTCACGCGGGCGATAGCCGGAGGCATCACCTCGCTTCAGGTGCTACCGGGCAGCGCAAACTTGTTCGGCGGGCGCGGCGTGATCCTCAAGAACGTGCCGAGCCGGACCGTTCAGGGCATGAAATTTCCGGACGCGCCCTATACGCTGAAGATGGCCTGCGGCGAGAATCCCAAGCGCGTGTATGGCTATGGCGGCGGGCGTTTTCCTGGTGGCGCCCCTTATTCTCGGATGGGCAACGTGGCGGGATACCGGCAAGCTTGGATCAAGGCTGCAGAATACAAGCGCAAATGGGAGAAGTACGAGGACGAAGGCGGTGAACCACCTGCGCGTGATCTCGAACTGGACACGCTCGCGGGTGTGCTGAATGGCGACATCCTCGTGCACATGCATTGCTACCGCGCCGATGAGATGGCGCAAATCATGGATATGTCGAAGGAGTTTGGCTACAAGGTCACCGCCTTTCACCACGCCGTTGAGAGCTACAAGATTGCCGACAAGCTGGCCGAATATGGTGCGTGTTCTTCCATGTGGGCCGATTGGTGGGGCTTCAAGATGGAAGCCTATGATGGCGTCCGTGAGAACATCCCGATGGTCCACAAGGCCGGCGCGTGTGCCATCGTCCATTCGGATAGTGATGTCGGCATTCAACGTCTCAACCAGGAAGCCGCCAAGGCATGGTCTGATGGTTTGAGGGCAGGTATCGATATTCCGAAAGAGGTCGCTTGGACGTGGCTTTCGCTGAACCCGGCCAAGTCATTGGGCATTGACGATCGTACGGGCAGCCTGAAGCCCGGCAAGATGGCGGATGTCGTCGTCTGGTCCGATGACCCGTTCAGCGTCTACGCCAAGGCAGACCAGGTCTTTATTGACGGCGCGCTGATGTTTGACCGCGACCATCCTGAGACCAATCCTGTGATGGATTTTGAAATAGGCCAACCTGGTGAAGGAGATCGCAAATGATCCGTACACTACTTACAAGCGTTGCCGCCTTGGGTCTCGCAGCGGCGCCCGCGTACGCCGATACGTTCGTCATTCGCGGTGAAACGGTCTGGACCGGCACCGCTCAAGGTATGATCGAAAACGGCGTTGTTGTCATCGAGGACGACCGGATTGTCACGGTCGGCGGGGCAGATACTGAAGTGCCAGGTGGCGCCACCGAGATTTCCGCTGAATGGGTCACGCCTGGTCTGATCGCCTCCTTTGCCCGAACAGGCCTGGTTGAAGTTGGCGCGGAAGATTCTACGAATGACACGGCGGCGGCGATGTCTCCGTTTTCAGCCGCGCTGAATGCAGCCGATGGGTTCAATCCCGACGCCACTGCGATTGATGTCACCCGGATCGAAGGTTTTACGCGCCTGGTTGTTGTACCCAACACCGGCAATGCGCTATTTGCCGGGCAGGGTTTCGTAGCTGATACGAGCGGTGATCTCGATACGGAGCTGGATGAGAAGGCATTTACCTTCATCAAGCTCGGTGAAGCAGGCGCGGGCCTTGCTGGCGGCTCGCGGCAGTCTGCCATGACGCTGCTGCGGGCGGCGCTGGATGATGCGCGCAGCTATCCAGCGCGCTACATCACGCAGAATGATGGCGCGGTTCTGAACCGGATTGATGCACAAGCGCTGTCGCCCGCCGCACGGGGCCAGCAGTTAATCTTGATTGAAGCGAGTCGTGCCAGTGACTTGAATGCCGTGATGGATCTGGCCGAGGAGGAGCCGTCACTGAAGATCGTGATTGTCGGCGCGGACGAAGCGTGGCGTGTGGCGCCACGGCTGGCCGAGATGGATATCCCGGTGATCATCAATGCGTTTTCCAATCTTCCGGGCTCGTTTGAGAAACTGGCAGCGACATCTGAAAATGCAGCGCGACTGGCCGCAGCAGGCGTTACATTTGCCATTGCCAATGTCGGGGATAGCAGCCATCAGGCGCGGCTTGCGACACAGCTTGCCGGCAATGCAGTCGCCAACGGACTGAGCTTCGATGATGCTTTGGCGGCGTTGACCACCGCCCCGGCGGACATGTTCGGCCTGACGGGGTATGGTCGCCTCGCGCCCGGCGCACCCGCTGATGTGGTTGGTTGGGACGGGGATCCTTTGGAGGTCGCGTCTGCACCCATCGCTGTCATCATTGCCGGCGAGCAGCAGTCACTCGAGTCCCGCCAAACGCGACTGCGTGACCGTTATCTCAGCCTGGATGAGAGTGAACGGCCGCGCGCTTTTACACGGCCATAACACTAAGACTTGGCGCGAGCGTTCAGACTTTCGATCAGTTCCGGCGTGATGGTTCCTGTCACGTTGAGAGACTGAGCGGTTTGATAGTCGCGAATGGCGGTCGCTGTATCCGGCCCAAGGGCTCCATCGGCGGAGCCAATGTTGTAGCCAAGTACGGTCAGGGCCTGCTGTGTCGCGCGTACTTGAGCCGCATTCCCGATGTTCCATGATTGCGCGCCGAACCGGCCATTGGCTGCTGCGTTGGCGCGGGAGGCGGTCCAGTCTTCAGACTGTACACGGGCATGGTTCACCGCTTCTGGTGAGACGCGCTTGGAAATTTCCATGACTTTTGCCGGTGCGCCTGCGTCGCCATTCTTGGCAGCGACCATGAACCAGTAAAGGGCTTCGGTCAGATTTGGGCTGATGCCGAGGCCTTGCTCGTACAGTACGCCGAGATTGTATTGGCTATCGACAATGCCGAACTCCGCGCCTTTTCGAAACCATCCAACGGCACCGGCATAGGTTTGCTCGCCGCCCTCGCCCTCAGCCATAAAGACGGCAAGGTCATGCATTGCTTTCACGTTGCCACCGTTTGCAGCCCGTTCCGTCCATTCCCGGGCCAGTGTCAGATCCTTCGGTACACCCGTACCTTTTTCGTGCAATTTTGAAAGCGTGTACTGAGCAATTGGCAGGCCCTTCTCTGCGGCCTGCCGCATCAGGACTGCGCCGCCTTTCAAGTTGCCATCGGCAAGCTGCTGTTGCGCTAGTTGGAATTGCGCGATGCCGTTCCCGGATGCTGCGGCATTTGCCAGCGTGTCGACTTTCGGGATCGGCGGGTAGCTCGTGGTCGGCTCAATACGCGCGGTCGCGATCATTGGCGTTGGTTCAATCAGTTCAGCCATCGGGTCGGATGGCTCTTCAGATGGTGCAACCTCGCCGCTCTTGTCTGCGGCCGCAGTCTCCAAGTCAGTTGGCGGCGCGACATCATCTTCGAACAGAAGGGCATCATCGGATGACTCGGCGGCTTCTGCGGGTGGCAATTCTGTTTCAATTAGACTCGCAGCCGCCCCATCGACGGGCGCGGCCAGTTCGGTTACCGAAGTCGGGGCCTGCTTACCGCGCAGATAAAGGTACCCGCCCACAGTGGCGCCCGTGATGATAACGGCTGAGGCCGCAGCATAGAGTGGGAGCTTTCCGTTTCCGAAGCGCAAGCCTTTGTCAGCCTGATCACTTGGAGGTGCAAGCGATGGGGAAGAATCCTTGCGACCCGACGACGCCGCAATCGCAGCGCGGCGAGCCATGTCGATATAGTTCGCAGCCGGCGAGGCGGCCTCAGGCTCGTCTTCTAGCGCCTCTGTAAACTCAGGGTCGGCGAATGCTTCTCCGGCCGGATCGACTTCCGTGTCGAATTCATGGTCTTCGAAAATATCCGATTCACGTGGCTCGGCAGAATTGTCCCCGTAGTCCTCAAGCTCGGCAAGTGCATCAAATCCGACTGGGGAAGGAGCTTCATCAGCATCGGCGAATGCGTCGTAGAAATCGTCTTCTGCATTGTCCGGATCTGCGTCAACTTCGAATTCGTCCTCGACGAGATCGTAGTCTTCTTCATAAGCATTTGACTTGGCGCTCGTCCCAGCTTCTATCTCGACTTCGTCGACTTCCTCTGTTTCGGTCCAGTCTGTGAGGAATGCGTCGCTGGTATCGTCATCTGCAATGTCCTCGGGCAGGCCGGGCTCAAACACTGCATCATATTCATCCGAGAGAAGATCAGACGATGCGTCTTCCTCTTCCTGGAATTCTTCGAGCAGGCGATCAGTCTCGTTCAGCGCATTCATGGTTGCCAAATCAGTTGGCTCGACTGCACCGGACTTGGAAGGCGCAGCGGTGTCTTCGAGCATTTCCAATCGCGTCGCGAGCGACGCCATCGCCTTCTGGATTGGCGAGAGGGATGCGCTGGTCTGGGTTTGCGCCTGCTCGAGTTTATCGGTGACACTTGATATCGCTTCGGAGAGCTTCAGGTCTGCGCGCTTGCGGTTCTCATCAATCTCGGTAGCGAGGGTCTGCAGGGCCTTGTCCTGGCGCGCTTGCAGGCGGTTGGCGACGGTCGCAACCTGATCCCCAATCTGGGAAATTGCCTCGGCGCTACGCTGCTCACTTGCATTGACCCGCTTGTCGAGGTTTGCGCCAAATTCTTCCATCCGTGTGCCGACCAGGTTACCAATCCGCCCGATCTCGGACGAGACCTTGTTCATGTCCTGAGTCTGACGATCTTCGCCTGCGACCAGTTTTTCGCGAACTTCGTTCAGACCGGTCTGAAGTTCGGCAACGGCTTCCTCACTGGCGCCCGAGGCCGCACGAGATATTTCTTCGGCCAGTTCTGCGCGGGCCGTGTCGACGGTACTGCGGACAGTCGTCATGATTTCGTCGAAGCGCGATTCAAACTCTGCCCGAAGGCGGTCTGCCAAATCAGGCTCGACCGTTTTCGACAGGGTCTCGATCTTGGCGTCAAGATTGTTGAATGTGGACTCAAGGCTGAGCAGGGCCGCATCCGTGGTGGTTTCTGCTCGGTTCAACCGGTCCTGTGTTTGAGCCAGTGTGGTTTCGACAGTCGCCAGGGATTTCGTAATCTTCGTCTCGACACTTTCCAGACGTGCATCGCTCTTGTCGACCTCAGACAGACGCAAGTTCACATGCGTTTCCAGATTGGATAGACGATCGGCAAGCTCGCGGGCTGTGCCCTCGGCGCGCAACTCTGCTTGGTCCACGGCGCGCTCGACGCGAGAGGCCGCATCGGACAGGGTCTGTTCGACCTTCACTTCCATGTTTTCAACGCGGTCGGTCAACTCGGTGAAGCCTGTCTCGACCCGGCCCTGAATGGCTTGGGCCTCATTCTGAGCCAGTTCGCTTTCTTCGAAGACATGGCTGGCAAGTTTGCCTAGCGCCTGTTCGAGTGATTTCAGCGCTTCGAGATTTTCGCGGGTCGTGTCGTCGGCTTCAAGCTTCTGCACTTTTGCCTGCAAAGCGGAATGTGTGTCCTTCAGTTCTTCGATCAGGCTATCCACATGGCCCGCTACGGCAGCAGAATTTTGCTCGGCCTCTTCCAGGCGAGCCACCAGGCCGAGGATCGTGTGGTCCATACCCGTTATGGCAAGTGTGGAGCGCGCTTCTGTTGCCTCAATGCGGCGCGTCAACGTGTCGAGCGTGTCGTTCGCCGCGTTTGCCGTTGGTCGGCGATTCTGGAAAGGATACGCAACTTCGTTTGGCCGGGGGGCATCGACCGACATAAGTAGCCGGTTCAGATATTCCCCCAAGGTGATGCCTTCAGCATGCGCTGCCTCGCGAGCGGCGTCGCGCGCGCGCTGGTCAATTCCTTTGACGCTCCAGGGCCCCGTCTGGCTCATCCCCACTCTCCTAAGCACTCATTTTGCCCGCGATTGTTAATGCTTCGGGCAAAATCATTCAGATTCAGCATCGGTGATGACAGGAGCCGGATTAAGGGCAGGTTAAAGGTAAAGAAAACCTCCAAATCCGGTAACTCTACCAAGGGAATCTGCGGGGAAACGAAGAATGCCAAAAAAGTTTACGTTGACGTTCGCGTAAGCCTTGATCTAGATTTGCGGAATGATGAACAATAAGCTCTCCAAGATTTCCGCTGCGGATTCCCGCACCTACACAATTTCCGAGCTTGCTCGCGAGTTTGGCGTTACGCCGAGGGCGCTGCGTTTCTACGAGGACAAGGACATGCTCCATCCCGCTCGGGATGGCATGACCCGGGTCTATTCCAATCGGGATCGCGCGCGGCTCACCATCATCGTCAGGCTAAAGCGTCTCGGCCTGCCGCTTGCCGATATCCGTGAAATCCTGGACCTTTACGTGCTCGATGACGGACAGCGCGCTCAGATGCGAATGTCGCTCGAGAAGTTCCGCAAGCAAGTGAAGGAGCTGGAAATTCAGAGAGGCGACATCGACACCGCCCTGACGGAGTTGCGCAAGGGCATCTCATGGCTGGAAACGCAAATTGCGAATACCGGCCCGTCTGATGAGAACAAGCGACAGCTTGCGGCATATGACGAAATTGCCCGCAGGCAGCTCGACGAAGTCTGATCTGCATCGACCAAATTGTGCCCCACCCAGCAGATGCTACGGTGGGGCAAATTAATTTGTACAAGCGCGCCGCAGATATCTGCGATTTTCGTGCTTTATTGACAGGAAATACAAAATGCCACGTTACGACGCGCCGATCCGCGACATGCAATTCATCCTGCAGGACCTGTTGCAGATCCAGAACTATTCAAACCTGCCGGGTTTCGAAGAGGCCACGCCGGACCTGGTGAATGCCATCCTCGAGGAGGGAGGCAAATTCGCCAAGGAAGTCCTGTTTCCGCTCAACGCTGTGGGCGACCAGCAAGGGTGTGTGCGCGGCGATGACGCCAGTGTAAAAACCCCGGATGGCTTTCCAGAAGCTTATAAACAACTCGTTGAAAACGGCTGGCCTTTGTTGTCGGCCGATCCGTCCATGGGCGGTCAGGGGCTTCCGCACGTTGTAAACATTGCTTGGACTGAAATGGTATCATCGTCGAACATGGCGTTCGGGATGTATCCGGGGCTGACGCACGGTGCCTATCAGGCGCTGATGGCGGGTGGCTCCGATGAACTCAAGGCCAAGTACGGGCCGAAGATGGCGTCGGCCGAATGGGCCGGTACGATGAACCTCACCGAGCCGCATTGCGGCACGGATCTGGGCCTGATGAAAACAAAAGCCGTGCCGCAGGGCGATGGCTCCTACAAGATCACAGGCCAGAAGATCTGGATTTCCGGCGGCGAGCAGGATCTGACGGAGAACATCATCCACCTCGTGCTCGCCCGCATCGAAGGCGCGCCAGAAGGCATCAAAGGCGTTTCCCTGTTCGTTGTGCCGAAATACATGGTGGGCGAAGATGGCTCGCTGGGCGAGCGCAATGCCTGTTCATGCGGTGGCCTCGAAGAAAAAATGGGCATTCACGGGAATGCGACCTGCGTCATGAATTATGACGGCGCGACAGGCTTTCTTGTTGGCGAAGAGCATAAAGGCATGCGCACGATGTTCGTCATGATGAATGAGGCGCGCCTCGGCGTGGGCCTGCAGGGTCTGTCCCAAGCCGTCGTCGCCTATCAGAATGCAGTCGATTTTGCGAAGGACCGTCTTCAGGGGCGTTCCCTGACCGGGCCAAAGGCACCTGAAAAGCCTGCCGATCCGATCATCGTTCATCCGGACGTGCGCCGCATGTTGATGGACCAGAAGGCATTCCTCGAAGGCGCGCGCGCGCTGACTTACTGGACGGCCTTCCAGGGTGACCTTCAGCACAAATCTCCAGATGAAAAAGTGCGGGAAAAGGCGGGCGACTATATGGCCCTTCTGACGCCGGTCATCAAAGCATACCTGACCCATATGGGCTTTGAGAAAGCCAATCAGGCGCTGCAACTTCACGGCGGCTCTGGCTTTACGCGTGAATGGGGTCTGGAGCAGATCGTCCGCGATTGCCGTATCACTCTTATTTACGAAGGCACCAATGGCGTGCAGGCGCTCGACCTCGTTGGCCGCAAGCTGGCGTCCAATGGTGGCCGGGCTGTCTTCAGCTTCTTTGGTGAAGTTGACGAATTCATCAATTCAGCCGATGGCGATGCCGATATGGCCCCGTTTATCGAGGGCCTGACGACACTGAAGGCCCAGTTGCAGGAGGCCACAACCTGGCTGATGCAAAATGGCATGACCGATTTCAACAATGCGGGCGCTTCCAGCCACGATTACCTGCACCTGTTTGGCCTCACAGGCTTGGCATTCATGTGGGCGAAAATGGCCAAGATTGCGCTGGAGAAGAAGGCGGCGGGCGATCCCTTCTATGAAGAGAAGCTCACAACCGGCTATTATTTTGTGGACCGGATGGTGCCGGATGGTGCTGCACACCTGGCCAAGGTGAAGACCGGCGCGAAGTCGATGATGGCCTTGCCAGCGGAGGCGTTTTAGCGCGCCAGTCCGATTTTGATGGCGCGTGGCCCAAATAAGTGGGTTTCACGCGCTATCACACAAAAAAATTATGCGATTCCGCTCGTTCTGACGTTGGGAGAGGGCTGGGAATTCCTCGGAGCGACGCTTACATGTTTACGTGAACGTAAGCGGCAAGCAAAAGCCGCCCAAAGCGGAGGAAGACGAATGCAGGCCAGCCCACTAGATGTCCCGAAGGCCAATTGGCGCCAGGACGAAGAGCTCGAGATTTTCTCTGACGCTGTTGGCCAGTTCTTCGAAAAGGAATGCGTGCCGCATGTGCCCCAGTGGCGCAAGGACGGTATTGTTCCGATGGAAATCTGGAAAAAGGCTGGCGAAATGGGCCTGCTCGGCGCATCCGTGCCCGAAGAATATGGCGGCGCGGGTGGTGATTTCCGTCATGAAGCCATCATCATCGAACAACAGCAGTGGAAGGGTGTCGACGGATTCGGCATAACCCTGCACAATGCGATTATTGCACCCTATATTGTCGCCTATGGCACCGAAGAACAAAAGCGGCGTTGGCTGCCCGGCATTTGTTCGGGCGAACTCGTAACCGCCATTGCGATGACGGAGCCCGGTGCAGGCTCTGACCTGCAGGGCATGAAAACGACCGCCAAGCGCGATGGCGGCGAATACGTCATCAATGGCTCGAAGACCTTCATCTCGAATGGCCAGACCGCA
>TARA_R110002020_G_scaffold2_2_pt1 | contig 11546 bp, 3 predicted proteins | sample TARA_R110002020 | Tara Oceans TARA_R110002020 (sample SAMEA4396489) | marine metagenome | biome: Westerlies Biome; feature: [MES] marine water layer (ENVO:01000295) within the mesopelagic zone...; material: water (ENVO:00002006), including particulate matter (ENVO:01000060) such as......
ATCAACCTATACCTACTGATTGTCTACCTGTGGGTATGGAATTATTTAATGATAAAGGTGTAACTTTGGGAACTATTTTATCACACATTCCTAAAGGTGGTATATTTACCCACCATATGATTGTTATGAATCCTTTACCTGTCGTTCATACCGTTCCTACATTTACAGACGGTTCAAAAATATATGTTCCTGTTGAAAGAGAACCTATGTATATCCAAACTACTGCACACATTGGTATTGGTTTTGAACAATCAACAAAGAGAATGAGTATATTTTATAATGGTGTAGAAGTAGCCACAGGAACTCATGGTTCAGTATCTGGTAATTTTTCTTTTGATGTTTCAGATATATATCTTGGACAAAGCGCAAATTTATCTTACCCTGATAATAGAAAAACTCAATTTATGGGTGAGTATAATAGCGTTTTATTTACAGATACATATATGACAGAATTTACTTCCTTGTTTAATACCTTAGCACCTTATAGTGATATTAAACTTTATTATGATTTTAGTGAAGGGAGGGATGATTAGTGGCTAACTTAGTATACAATTCACAAATAATACCTCTTAATATAGGAGTTCCTAAACTTAGTCCTCCTTCATGGCCTTATACTTCTGGAACATATGATGATACAGGTGCATATATAAAAAGTGCATTTACAAATACTTCTCAAAACCCATCAGTTATTACAATTAATAATGGTGATTTTAATACAGGTTCTATTAAAAGTATTAACTGTTATGAAATACATGATACCCCTAATGCTACTCTATCTACAATTGCAAGTAATGTATATGAAGTAAAAGGAATACAATGGACAGGCGTAGGCACTAATACTTCATCTGTTTTAAATAGGTTATACCCTGCTAATAATACAATAGAAAGTTATCTAACAACAACTGCTTCTACTAAAGGAAATAGAGTTTGTCTTGAAGGTAATAGTGCCCTAACTAACATAATTTCTAATGGGGTATTAGACACAACACATGATTATTTTGTAATACTACACGCTGATAATCATATGAAACACCATATTGCAAAAATTACTGAAATACATAAGTATGAAGTTACAGGAGATGGGTTTGATTTTTCACCTGCCTTTGACGAAGAAGTATCTAAAGGAACTAAAATAGCAATTTATAAAGGTCCTGCCAATGTTGATACTCACATTGTTGCAGTAGGTTATGGATTAATGGGTGATGGTGCAGATTCTGATTATAGACATGATACATATGTAGAAGTTAGCGCACCTACTTTTTACTTTTACCCTGATAGAGCACCTAATAATAAACTAAAAGCAAATACAAAATATAGAATAATTAAAAATATAGCATATATTACAGGTGGTAATTTAACTTTTGATTTTGGTAAAAAATCTGGATTGGCTCACAGTTTATATCATGTAAGTTCACCAGACTTACAAACTAACGGTACTGCTATATGTTTTAAGACGACCCCTGCATATGGAGATTATGTAATAGATAAATCAAGATATACTCAATTTGGTTTAATACAAGATAATTTAAAAACGCATGATGAAAATATAAGTCAATCGTCGGGTATAATGAAACAGTCTATAATTAGTGCTGGTGATTCTATTCAAAATAATGCAAGTGTTTGGGCACAGGGAGATTATTCTACGATAGGAAGTATTAGTTTAGGACAATGGGAAAAGTGTTTCTTTAATATGAAAAGAGATAAACATCACCCAAATGCTACAAATTTAAATTTGTTTAATTCTGATATTTCAAGGTATGTAGAATATGAAAATTCAGACATTAAAAATAATATTATACCCCAAGTTTCTTCAGTAGATATGTATAATTCTATTGTTACATCTGGAAATTACATTGAGGTTAATGTTCCTGACCCTAATAAAATAATAGGTTTTAAATTAAATACTTATGATGGGTTATCTGTTAAAGAAGATATTTTTAGTGAAGATTATTCAGGTGGTATGAATATACCATTAATGGGTAGAGTCAGTTCTGGTACAGTAGGTTGGACTTTAACATTTAGAGGTTTAACACCAAGTCAAGATTTAAGAACAATATGGGGTAGTTCACCTACTGCTGGATTAAATCCTGATGGTTCTGGACATTCTAACAATATTAATAAATTAAGAATAGGAAATATTATTTTTGCAGGAGATTTTGATTCCGCACCTGTTTTGGGTGATGACAATTATGAACAGGTTTTTACTGCAAGTCATAGGAGAAATGTTAAAACAGATAACACTTGGGTTGTATGTGCTGGCAATTGGTCTATTGATTCTATTATAGAAGGAACAGCAAGGGTATATGCATATAATCAAAGAACAGATTTATTTATAGGTTCTTATGATATTGATACTATTTATGATGGAACTAATTTAAAAAGAGATGGTAATACTATTGATATTACAGAATCGTTTTTATCTAAAACAGATTTACTTATTAGAGATAAAGAAATGACGGGTATGAGAATACCTATACAGTATGGAGATAAGAATTTAAATTATATTAAACCTAAAACTTCTATAACTGATAGGTATCAAATGGAAACAAGGGTGGGTGGAGTTACTACTAATACTGCTAATTCATATTCAATAGCAAACATACCATCAATTTATAGTTATATTAACGGTGGTACAATATTAGAAAATAATAAGTTTGATGGAAGTATTGAACTTATAGAAGACAAAACACAACATGGTATATCAAGTTTTAAACTAACAGGTAGAGATGATGTAATTAAACTTTTAGACATGGTAGTTAATGAAAAATTTACCCACACTAATGATTATATTTATTCTACTAAAAACCCTAATAATGATTTAGTTGCACCTTCAGATACTTGGGAAATAAAAGATTTTGATATAGGTTCTACTACCGTAAGTATATTTAGAACAGGTGCAACCGATAACCCTGTTGCTGATGGAGATACACTATTTTGTAACATAAATGGTAAAGTTAGATTAATAGGGATAGTTTCTTCTTTTAATGCTTCTAATAATATATCAGGTACTTATTGGAATGGAAGTGCTCATGTAGCAATCCCTGGAACTAATTACGGTTGGACAATAACTCTAACAGAAGAAACCTTTTATTCATCTATTAATAAAACCTATGGTGCAGATACATTTAGAATAGGAAAGCCTGATATTTCTTTAGGGAAGGCCTTATCAGTAAATTTAAGTGATTCAGATAGACCTACAAGTTTAGAAGGATGTTCTAACAAAGGTATGTTATTTATTGATGGAGAAAAAATTAATAGTTCAACAGGTACAGAAGAAGGGTTATTGAACGAATTATCTATGAATGAATCACAATATTCAAGAGGATTCCCAATATCTAATATTAAAGGTAATGAAATATCACCTAATTTTTCAGATTATAAATTTAATATAATGGGAGATATTGCTGAAACTACTACTGTAAAACACGATACAATTTCAAGTACAACGGAAATGGCAGTAGTTAAAGTTGAAGCATTAGAAAATCAATTATCTTTAGTAACTATTGCCCCTATTTTTCCTGTTATATTAGCAAAGACGCAATCTAATACTAACGATACAAGAATAAATAATTCACAAGGTATTTACTTTGTTAATACTCAAGGACTTCCTAATGGTGGATTTTTACATTATCTAAATAGTGAAACTAATAATTTAGGGGCAAGTATTACATTTACTAATCCAGGATATATAGATGACCCAACAGCAAATGATGGTATAGATTATAGATATGAAGATAACTATGGTAATTATATATGGAGATATTCTGGATTACAAGACGGTAATTCTTCTTTAGTTTGGGATGGTGCATATATTGATAGAGTATGGAATAAAAAATACAAGGATAATGGCTACCAATTTAATAAAATGTATGGAAGTAATACAGGTATATCTGGTTATGCTACTGCTTGTAGAATAGAATATGATGGAACTGTAAGAGCATGGAATTATCAAAGTTCTATTACAGACCATTGGTTACAACAAAATTCTCCTGAAGGAAGAGAGGGTTTTTACCCACTTGAAGGTTCAAGATATTGGGATATTGTAAAAATGTCTACTGATATTAAAAATATACCTTTAGTATATACTCACGCAAATTCAAGTGATGGTAATTACACTACACATTCAGCATCATTAAGAAGTTATTACCCTCAAATTTCTCAAAGAAATGGAGATTTAACTTATCAATGGACTCAAGGACTTGGCGGTGGGCAAGCACCAATATTATTTAAAACTAAATTTGAAAGTTTTGATGGTAATATTGAAAACTTTTACTTATTTAGTATTGGGGATTTATATCCAGATAGTTATAAAAGATTTAACAGTTTAGGATTTACTAATAGAGAATTAAAAAATTATTCTATTGTATTTAAAACTAAAGGAACACCTACTGAATCAACAATTAACCATGAAAATTATGCAGGGTCAATATCAGATACAATGGAAACAGATTCAAGTTATGAAATATTACCTATACATTCTTCAACAAAAAATACTTCTGAACTAAAAAGATTTGGTTTAGCAAGATTAATAGAAGTTACCTATGATTGGCATTTTAATGAAGTTGATTATGAAAATTTACCTTCTATTGTATTAAATGAACATAAGCCAGGATATGTAGAACATAAAATATTAGGTGGAATTACAGAAATAGATACTACTGCTTATGACCACGACACTCATGCAAATACTAATGATAAGGGAGATGCATATATTACAGGTGCAGGAATTGATGGTGCTTTTAACTTTTCTAATGAAGAAAGTGAAGGTAAATTTTACTACACTACAAGAGAAGGACCTTATAATTGGCCCACTAAAACTTATTTAAATCTAAAATACATATATACAGATTTTAACAATTATTCTACAACCTCTAAAAATATCTTTGGGGGTAATCAGGCAGAACTATTAACATTTACAACTACACAAGATATGTATCATGTAGACGGAAACAAAAGCGGTGGAAGAACTCAAGGTTCTTGGCATACAACGGCAGGTATAATTAATGGTAATTTACAATCAAGAGTAACACAACAACCTGCGGGTGCTACACCTGGAACTTATGTAAATGTTAATCATTCAGCAACAAGTGGAGATGGTATAGGTTATAAATGTACAGTAATATTAGATTCAGCAACAAATGTTTCTTCTATCATTTTTACATCTGTTGATAGTGCAGTATTTAATTATGGTGGACAACAATTAATTATGAAACATAGAGGTGCAAAATACGCTGCTGGAGATACACTAACTTTTGCGGCTGCTGATGTAGGTGGTGGTAGCCAAGATATTGTTGTTACCTTACATGCAAATGATTTAATTACAGAACATCGTATATACCCTTCAATAGATTATGTAGGTTCTCCTACCTCATCTGCTTATGATGGAACTTTTGTAAATACCCCTATTAGAAATACTACTATGAGAAAATGGCAGTATACAGGTTATATTAAAATACACGCAGATGCATCAACAAAATTATCATCATATACGAGTTTTGACGACCATTATACTAATGAAGGTAATTATATGTCGGCTACTTCGCCACAAGCAGCAGCATATAATAATAGTTTTTATTACTTTAATTACACACATATTTTAGGAAGAATAAATAATAGTGGTAATTTTTATCAAGGGCAATTTGAAGGTACTACAATTAGTAGTCAAAGTAATGCTGAAAAACAGGATAGTTATCATTTGTTTATACCTTTCTTTATTAATCCTGATGGTTCAGCACCCACAAGGGCTAATTTACATGAACCTATCACTTCATCTGAATTTAGATTTTCCAGACTTAGAGCATCAACCAAAGCAGAATTATCAAGAGTATTTGATAAAATGGCTCAATGGGAAGAAACAGGTACTATTAATGCAACAACAAACCCTATTGGTTATGCACCTTCTCATTTATATACTGATTTATGGGCAGTAGTTAAAAAATTAAAAGCCGATAATCAAAGTATGGTTGGTTTAGGTTCATATACAGAAACACATACAAGCGATGGGCACGACCATCCCTTTGAATTGGATGAATCAGCAACAGATGATGTTGATGTTACTAAAAGATTTGTAACTGAAACTATTGATGAAGATATATATTCAGGCACTACAATACCTAATTTACATATAGGTTATCAAGAAACAGACAAAAATAGTAAATGGTTATCAATAAGATATGCATTTAACTTTGAAGATAATACAAGTTGGCCTAATAAAACTACTTACAGTTTTTATGGCTCATCAGCAAATACCTCTTTTAGATTTTTAAGTTCTGATAAAACAAACGGAATAAACTATAAAGATTTATCAAAATGTGATACACAATACGGGGCTGAAATTTATTTTAAACCTGTTTTTAATACATCAGCAACAAATGTAACTAAAATAGAATTAGATAACTTAACTCAATCAACGGGAATTCCAGGAAGCGTTTCGGTTAAGTCTAACTCAAGAACTAAAGGTAGATTAGTATTTAAAATTGTAGAATCAGATATTACTACTAACGCTAATAACGGAAAGGATGGTAATGGTGATACTGCCGCATTCCCAAGAATTAATCAATGGCTTCAATTTGCTAATGATTTAACGGGTCATTATTTGGTATCAGAAACATCATCATCGTCATCAGGAACTATTACAGCAAATAGTAAAACGGGAAGAAATTTTATTCAAGAAAGTATACCTGAAAATATACACCAAATTGTAAGCCACAATATAAATCAAACAGGCTTTGTGGTTACACATTATATTGAAATTGATAATGTAACTTATACAAATAATACGGCAGATATAGATATGTTTTATAGAGTAATGAGAATTGCTAAAGATTGTACTTGGGATTTTACCCCATCAGAAATTGAATTAAATAAATTGACTAATAGATTTACAAGAATTCCTGGGGAAAATAAATGTCATACTGTTGTAGGTGCATCAGCGTATTTCCCTATGCATGGATATACAATGACTCAAAGAGAAGCCACAAACGAATCTATATTATCTATGTATGTAGGTTTAGATGTAGATGGAAAACCTAATGACGATTATGTTTTAAGAAGAAGTCTTAATTCTATTGCAACAGATAACGGTGCTAACAATTCCTTTATTAATGATAGGTCTTACAATTGCTTACTTACAGATGGTATTAAAGACATACAAACAGATATATTATTTACTAAAAATGGTACACCAAGCGATTTTAATGCTGAAAATAATTATATTAGAATAGCAAATATGGAAAACTTAAAAGGTATAGTTTCAGTAGGTGAAACTTTTCCTATTACTATATTTAAAAGTCCTAAAAATTTATTATCTAAAAGGTGTAATATAGGTGCTTCAGTAGATGTAGTAGAAGAAGTAGATGAAATAGTTAATAATACATTAGAAAGTGTTAATATAGATTATCAAGTTAAATACGAAAATAATACTGATGTATATTATACAGGTAATCAATATATAGGTGCTAATGGTTTTTACACATTAACTGAATTATTAAAGTTTAAAAACAAAAGATTGGTAATTGATGGTAAATCTTTTGAAACAAGAGAAATGATACCTACTAATTTCTATACAGATGTTAGGTTATCTGAAAATGATTCATCAGTTCAAGTAAGCGAAATAAAAAGAGTCAGTTCATCTTTTGATAAATTTAATTCTGTTACTGTTTATGGTGATGCTGTAAAAGCAACTGCAAGAAATAGACAGTCTATAAAAGATACTAAAAGAGTTATAGAAAAAGAAATTACAGACCTTTCAATTAAATCTCAAAAATCAGTAGAAGATAAGGCAAGAGCAGAACTGAATGTAGTAGATACATTAGACAGTCAAATATCGTTTAGAATTCCTAAAGAAAGAATACCTTATGTAAAGGCAGGTCATGTTATTACTATTAGTTACCCCTCTCAAGGAATACCCACAGGATATTATCAAGTTTTAGAAATTCAAGATACTTTTGGTAGGTTACCTAAACTAACAGTAGGAAAATATAGTAAAACTATGGCATCCACATATGCTGATTTAACATTGAAAAATTTAGAAATAGATGGTAATATTAGAGGGGATAGGTATTCTTCAACATCCTCACCACTAACAGAAGCATTAGAACCAAAGGTTAGAGCAACAAAATTAAAAATTACTAAGACAGGAGGAACTACTACAAACATTGGTTTTAATAACCTAATAGGATTTAATAGTATCATAGGATTTGTTAGTGGTTCAGGAACTACAACTACAACTATTTTAGATGAAGATTTAACGGAGAAATAAACATGATGACAGAAGCAGGCAAAGCAAAAATTAGAGATTTAATATCAACAGAATTTACTACTATGAAAATAGGAAATGGTGGGGATTCAACAAACCCGATGGCCTTAGATTTAGATATTCCATTAACAAGCACAACAGCAGTACGAGTAACTTCAGGACAAAGTGCAGTAGATTTTAAAGGAACATTTACAGGTGGTGCTATATCAGGACAAACTATAAAAGAAATGGGGATATTTAATGCATCAGGAGTAATGTTAGGAAGGGTGAATTTTTCTTCCGTTGGGCCATTTACTTCAACAGATACAATAGAAGTTATTTTTACAGTAGAGGTGGAATAAAATGGTAGATTATACAAATAAAGATTACATAACATCGTTAAGTGCAGCAAGTACAAACGGTATAACAGACGGTACAGATAAAACACATAGCGGTTTATTTAAGGTATTAGAAAATGCGGCAAGGGGAAATTATATTGTAGATTATAATACGGCTTCATTCCAACAAGTAGCAGGTAGTACGAGAACATCTTTTGGGTTTAGTGCTGCTATCAATTACTTTAGAGATGGGGTTTTAGTTTCTGCTGACCCTACATCTGTTGAATTGGCATCCGACCCTGATGTTAATAATGTTAGATATGATATGATAGTAATTGCATTAAATGGTGCATTGGCTTGTAGAACGGGTACTGCATCCTCAATTCCAAGAGTTGTAGATAGTCTAACGGTTGGTGATATTCCTGTGGCGTTAGTAGAGGTTCTTGCTGGTGCTTCAAATACCAAAAATCTTACAAACAGAAAGGTGCAATTATACGGGTACAATAAAGAAACAAACGCTGTGAGTATCGGGTATAGCAATAGCAACACATATACAGAAACTGCTTCAATCATTGGGGCAGGAACAGGAACGACAATAAAAAACCTTGTAGGAAACCTGTCAGTCAAAGATGGGGCAACGGGAGGTATTATTATTGCAGGTGAACTTGTAGGGGTTGGAGGAACAGTTCCTACCAAAACACTTCAAGTAGAAAGAGATGCTGGAACTGATGAAATTGTACTTATCAAAAATACAAGTACAGATAATAACAAAGGTGTATTTATTGAAACAGTTGCTGCTAATGCAGATTTAGCCTTAGATATTAAAACAACAGGCTCAACATCAAAAGCATCAATTACTTCAGCAGGTGATATGGCCTTAGCAGGTAGTATACAATTAGGCGGAAACATAATTAAAGCAAGTGATGGTGGAAGCACTATTACTTTAGATGCAAATGATAATGTTACAATTGCTGGAGATTTAACTGTTGGTGGTGGAGATATTATTGGACCTGCCGATGCTGAATTAATTATTAAGTCTGATACAGATTTAATTTTCCGAATAGATTCTGATAATGATGGAACTGAAACCTTTCAATTTAAAAATGGTGCAAATACTGAAATTGCTGCTTTAGATGAAGGTGGTAATTTACAGATTGATGGGGATTTAACTATTAGCGGTGGTAATATAACATCCCAAGTAACATTAGACGCAGGTGCTATTATCGCAACAGGTCAAACATTATCTATAAGTGAACAAGGCAGAACTCTTGATGCTGGAAGTTATAGCCCAACAGGTGTTGATTCATATGGATTAACAGGTGCTGCTTCAGTAGCAGGAAATGTAAATGTAGGGGAAGTAGTAAAAGTAATTCAACCAACATTAGTTGCTGCATTAGACCCAGGCAGTAGAATAGATTGTCTTAAGAGAGTATATTATTTTAATACTAATGAGAAAAATCAAGTTGGTGCTGTTAATAGCGTACTTTCTGGTGTTTCTGCTGATGTTAATTATGCTATAATGTTAGGTGGTGCGGGTGGAGATAACGACGATGCTAATGGTAGTCTATTAGGAGGTGGAGGATTTACAGTATTACCAAATCCAGCAGACCATGACCAAAAAGTAATTACATTAGTTAATTTATCTAATACTAATTTATTTGTATTAAGTAGTGGTAGTGGTACTACTACATTAATATCAGCATTCCAAAAAGGTTTTGCTGCACAAAATTTTACTCGTGATGTTCATACAATAGATACATATGATATTAGCAGATTTATTAGAAGTAATAGGTATACATCAATTCTTGCTTCTCCTTCACTTAATAGTATTCCTGCTGGAGAAAATTCATTATTACTTAGACCTTTAGAATCTGTAACTTTACAAGCAAAACAAGTTGCAGTTGAAAATCAACCCTTAAATGAAATACAACAATTTCAAGGTTGGTATAATACTAACCCGTGGGCATATTGGATGATACTTAATAAAACAAGTGGAAGTGGTACTGCTACATGGATTAGTAATGTTGACATAGCAGAATTAAGATTATCAGGTGCTCAATCAGGTGCTCATATATATGCTGAAAGAAATAGTGGAGAAATACATTTACCACCTACACCTAAAATGGGAACTCAATTTTTAATACATCCTATTGTTTCAACAGTAGTTAAATGTTGTAATGCTTCAGGTGGACATTCTAATTTTCAAGGAAGCGTGGGTAATACTGCAGAAGTAATTGATGGTGGTGGCTCAAGTGAAACATTAGCGGCTGGTTCATCAACATCTTATATTTTTGGTCCTGCTGGAAAATGGATTAAGATAGGGTGATTAAATGGAATTAATGATTGCTACTAAAGGCGTAAAAGCAAAAAAGAAAAGACTTTCTGGTGGTGGAGGTGGTGGCGGTGCTTTACCAGCAATAAGTCCATATGCTATTTTAGGTAAAACTCATTATTCAAATCAAACAAATAGTGGATTAACTCAACCTAACCTTGCATTTAATGTAGTTGATGCAAATAGTGGTGGACAAATTGTTGATGCAAATGGTGTTAATATTGCTGATTATGAAGTAAGAGATTATATTACAGGAACACTAAGAGGAATTGCTGCTGATACTTATCCTGGAAATTCACCTAATTTTTTAAATATAACATTACCACAAAATTATAGACATGGAGGTAGTGTTGCAGATTTAGCATTATATTCCAGACCTGCAATTTATAACCCAACGGGGGTATACATAGGGGCTGTTGATTATACTGCATCAGTAGTAGTAGATGCACATAATTTAGTTGGACAAAATATATTAGTTCAACAGGGTTCGGCAACGGTTCAGGGTAGCCAGCCTCCTATGTATAATACTACTTTTGTAAATAACCCATTAGTATTTGCTTTTGCTCAAATTCCTGGCGGTGGTGGACTTCAACATCCAATTGCTTCAGGAGAATTAATAATACAATATACTGCAACAGTT
>TARA_R110002020_G_scaffold14313_7_pt1 | contig 11541 bp, 13 predicted proteins | sample TARA_R110002020 | Tara Oceans TARA_R110002020 (sample SAMEA4396489) | marine metagenome | biome: Westerlies Biome; feature: [MES] marine water layer (ENVO:01000295) within the mesopelagic zone...; material: water (ENVO:00002006), including particulate matter (ENVO:01000060) such...
CAAACGTGATAATAAACCATTGGAACGTTATATCTAATTTCCTCTTCTATCTCCCACAGCCAACCCCAAAAACGAGGGTCGGTCATAAACCAGACAATGTCGGGGCGTTCGGACCATAACAAAGAGCGCACTTGCTCCTGTGTCCCATAGCCGTCTGTTGGAATAATGGTCCAATCTTCGCCGAATTCTTCGGTTCTGATCGGCGTATAGTCTTTGTGCTTGATTAGTCCACCAAAAGAAATGAACTGATATCTACCAGTTCTGAGCATTCCTTCGATGATGTAGCGAGTTTGTGTTCCAACACCAGAAGGGGTGAGTGGGTGATCGCTTAATGTAAAGATTTTAATTTTTTTGTCTGTCATCTACAATGTTCCGTCTTATAAAATTGGCATGTTCCATACATTTTATGACAACTTAGCCGATTTTTTAAGTGCCTCTTATTAGAAATATTGTACAACGCATTTGTCAAAAGTTTAACCGCATTTTTAGTTTTTTTATCACCGCTGGTGACTCTGAAGATCTCTACTTTCTTTCCCTTCTTCGCTGTTCGCTTCAACAGACCAAAGTGGGTCTCAATTTGATCCATATCAACATTGTGTTTTTCAGCAAAGAACTTCTTATAGAGGGTGAGTTGGTAAGTGGTAATCTTTTCAGACTTTCTACGAGAATTCCAACCCCAAGAGCAGGTTTTCCAATCCAAAATATGGTACTTTCCATCAGCAGTTTTGACAATTAGGTCAATAAAACCCTTAAAATCGTACTCTTTGTTTGGAAATTCAATGATTCTTTCAAATAATTGCTCTTCTACGTCAATAACTTCGTAGTCGCCAAAGTAGTCTTTTAACCCTTGCATGACCTCTACTACGATCTCTCTGCCCTGTTGTTTAAACTCTTCTACCTGTTTTGGGCTTATTTCTTCTAATTTTTTAAGTTCTTGTTCGAAATAGCCTTCAAATAGTGCTGCTGGATCGTCAACTTCATTATCCAAAGGCGCAATGTCTTCACACACCGAGTGGACAGCCGTTCCAAAGGTTGTAAAAATAGAATCAGTAAACGGATTAAGTTTGTCTTCATTGACTAGTTTCCTATAGTGTGGGCACTGAGTCCAGTTTTTTAACTCAGAAAAAGAAATGTGCGGCATTATGACCTCAAAAAAATTGCTTAACTTTATTATACAACATTGGACAGAATCTGTCAAGTATTTCCGCTTCGCCTTTCACATAATTTTCAAAGCCACTGGCAAAATATTCCCTCAGTGATGTGGCTGCATAGGGATTTGTAAAGATACCGTTACAATATTGCCATAATTTATCGTAACCGATTGTGTTTGCTAAATAATTATCCAATTCTTTATTATAATTGATCTGTGAGAAATCAAATGGTGGTGTCATGCCACCCTCGTGCATTGAAATAACATTTTTTAATTTTTGACGCTTATTCCTAAACTCGATCTCTAAAAGTCCGTCGCCGTAGATCTTATCATAATGCGGCTTCTCAAAAGAGTGGGCCAATTCGTGAAAAAAGTTCATCATCATCTCTTCGATATAATCAACGTCAGAAGATAGGTACATTATCCCGTCTTTATAATAAGACTTATAATCCTCTTTCTTCATACCCGGAAAGGTAGAAACCCTTATTTGTTTAACATGGCTCAGTGCCAATGGGGAAATCATCTTTTTTATTTTATTAAATAAAAATTTCAGTTCAGGTCCACTTAGGTTCCCTTCCCCTTGAACTTTAATCTCAGCCCCATGTAGGTCCATCGGAGTTCTTAAAATAGAACTCTCATTCCTTTCCTTCAGATATTCCTTTAAACCGCTCATAGCACTTTGGCTGCCAAGGTTGCGACCTTGGATCTTTCCCCTCTGGTTAAAGTCACATGTCCGGCAATGTTGTGTTCCTTAAACTTCTCAACTGCGTGAGTTAAACCATTGGTTGTCTCATCGATGTAAACATTATCGATCTGCTCGATGTCACCCATCAAAACGATCTTTGAGTTGTCTCCGACACGAGTGACAACAGTCTTAAGTTCATGTGCTGTCATGTTCTGAATCTCGTCAACCACAATGAAAGCGTTGTTAATGGAGCGCCCACGAATGTAGGTGAGTGCTTCGATCTCAATAATGCCTTCGTTTACATACTCCTTTAAGCTGTCTTTACCATTGCCTAGAAGGTATTGTAGGTTATCGTTGATAGGTGCCAGCCAAGGAGACATCTTTTCCTCTAAGCTACCGGGGAGATAACCAATGTCCTTACCCATGGGCTGAATTGGTCTACTAACAATGAGGCGGTTATAGCGAGCCTGCTTGGGGATTACCGTGTGCCAATCATCTACAGCCTGACTAAGACCAGCGAACAAAGCAATCATTGTCTTACCAGTTCCTGCGGGTCCGACAAGTGTTACTACCTTAACGTTTGGATCCATCAATAAATTCAAAGCAAAATCTTGTTCTTTATTGCGGGATTTGATGTTCCACTTCTTATTGGAATAATCAATTATTTTCCCTAAATGCTTATTATAGTCAAAGAATCTTGCCAATGCCGTCTTCTTCTCATTGGACAGCGAGACTAGCAACACAAACTGATTTGGATAAAGCCTTGCCTCATCCTTATCTAGGAAAACGTTTTCGCCAGCATAGAATTGATCGATCACCTGATCGTCTACTAAATGTTTTGTGACGCCGGTATGGATCTCCGATCGGCTCTTCACAACCTTCTCGGTTTCGTAATCTTCACCTAAAATGTTAAGGGCGTCGCATTTCACCCGCATGTTGATGTCGCGTGAAACAACAACAACTTTTCTTCTAGGATTATCCTTTTTTTCGCTTAAAGCTGTGGCTAAGATTTGATTATCCGGGTCATTTTCGTTGAAGCCCGGTGGTAATAGCCCTAATTCATAGCTCCTAGCCCTGAGAATGCCCGCTCCGCGCCTTATTCGTGCTCCCTTGGATAAGTTCCCCTTTGCGCGGAGTTCGTCCAACACACGGATCACACGGCGGGCGTTGGAGCCTACGCTATCTTGACGCTTTTTATGTTTGTCAATTTCTTCAAGAACTTTGATTGGAACAACGATGTCGTTATTCGAAAAAGAATAAATCGAATTAGAATCTGTCAAATAAACGTTTGTGTCTAGAATGTAGGTTTTTTTAGCCATAGTTACACAGTTTACTTAGTCGGAGTCGCACCATCAGGTGAATCGACTACGTCCTTCTTATCTGTGGGTGTCGATGTATCTGCCAAATCAGCTACATCTCCGCTTTTATTTGTGTCTGTACAGGGTGCGCGACTAACATCCTTTTCGGATTTTGTTTCTTTATCTCCGCAGGTTGCGAAAAATGCTATAATAATAGCTAATAAAATCATGTTTAGATTTCTCATTTTATCTCCTTTTTTATTTGTTTTCAACAATCTCATCCACCAAGCCGAGTTCAAGGCAAACCTCTGCCTCAAACCACTTATCCTTCTTTAGGATGCTTGTGATTTGTCTGGTACTCATATTTGTGTGTTCTTTATAAACCTTCTTTATTCTATCCATAATCAAATCCAGATTTTCCATCTCGTCTTTAAGGGCTTCAAAATTGCCCCAAATAGCAGAAGATAGTTGGTGAATAAGCATGAATGAATTAGGAAAGATAAATCTTTTATCCGCAACTACGCTAATCAAAGTAGCGGCAGATGCGGCTGACCCATCGATATAAGAATGAACTGAAGTCTTGCAGTTTTTAATCGTGTCCATTATAGAAAAGCCAGCAAAAACACTTCCACCGGGGGAGTTTATAAACAGCTTTATCGGTGGAGACTCACACCCATATTTCAATTTAAAAATTTGTAATTCTTTGTCTAAGGTTCTGATTGCCCTGTTTAGGAGTTTTGCGTTTTTCTCACTAACCTCTCCATAAAACATAATTGTGTTGTCTGTGACATCGACGCAATGGTCAGGGCCATGGCCGCTGTTGGGGTCGGCCATAAAGATAATCGAGGGGGCGGCGTCTTCCTCCTCTTCCTCTTTTTTCTTTTTGGTTTTTTCATTACACCAGTAAAAATTTTTCATTTGCTTCTCTTTTTAATTAGTTTGCCTACGAAAATCATAGTTTTTGGGGCGTGTTAAAATCTCATAAATTCCCACGATTCTATAACCGGGAGTTTCATCATTTAATTGATCTAGTTTTTCATAGCCAAATTGCATAGCCTCACTAAAAGTATTCAACTCTACATGTAAGCTCATAGCCTTTGTAAAATCATCATTTTTAAAATGAAATTTAAAAAATTTGTTATTCATGTTATCTCCTATATTTGTTCTGGTGAGTCTGAGAAGTGGACTACTTCCACTCCCAGCTTCTTCAAAATGTCTTCTAAATAATTCTCAAACTGATTTCGATTGTGAAAAATTTCAAATTTATTTTTTTGTCGCTTCACAACCCACCTATCGACCTGTTCTAAAATGTCCATCTTGTTGAAAACTACTTTATTCACAGCGTTCATCTTTACTGATCTCTTTAAGAAAGGTGCCTCAAGCCATCCACATTGGCGCGGTCGGCCAGTTGTTGAACCAAATTCATTACCAAGCTTCCTTATTTTGGTAAACACCGGATTTTTCAACTCAAAGTTCTTTGCGCCGACATATGTCTCATAAGCCTTTGCTACTCCCCAGACGTCTCTCAGTGCCGTGTGAGGGATCGCATTTAACATAACTGCCGCTGTCAGGCAATGGCTGGATGTGACATAAGGATAATCGCCCCAATCGATATCTAGTCCAAAGCCTTGAGCGCCTTCACATAAAATCTTTACTTCATTTTTATTTTCATGAAACTCGCTATAAAGATCGATTAAATAAGGCTTAAGCTCTGGGATTTCTTTTGCCATTACTCCACTTCTAGAGTATTTATCGCGATAAGCGGGACCATTACCTCGTCTGGTTGTTCCGATTTTTATGTCCCTGCCATCCTCATCCTTATGTTCTGAGGTAATGACATGGCAGTTTTTTGCAATGTAAATCATTCCCTTGGTGTTAATTCCACCTTCTTCCAATTCTTTTATTTCTCTAAAAAACTGTTCTGGATCTAACACACATCCATTACCAATAATGCTCTTGATTCCAAAGAACACGCCGGCTGGAATGTGGTGAGTGACAAACTTCTTGCCCTCATGGAAGATAGTATGGCCGGCATTACAACCACCATTAAAGCGTAGAACGTGAGAATAACCCCCTGTTTTACAAAGATGGTGAGTAATCTTTCCCTTGCCTTCATCGCCATACTGAAGACCAACAACTACATCAGCGATCATTGTTAGCTCCCAGCTTGTAAAAACTCTTGTCCTTGCGGCGGCTCTTTTTCCTATCCGCAGGCGTTTCTTTCTTTTTTTCAACTATCGTAGAGCGAGTCTTTACAACGTAATTTTCTTTAAGTTTCTTAACTTTTACTTGTAAGTTTTTTTTGTTTTTAACCTGATTTCTTTTGTTATCAGCTTCTTCAAATGTGTTGAAGCGACCGATGATCTTCCATGGTCGCCCAAATAATGGATTAGCCTCCATAGTTCCTCCCTATTTCGTTGGCTTAATAAAATATGTTCTAATAAAGTATCCTGCTACTTTGCAGATTTCCCCTGTTTGTAAACATAACATTTTGTGTGGCTTATAAGTATAAACCTCTTGTCTTTTTGAGTCAAGTCTTTTTACGATTTTTCTAGTAGACTTGCCCATGTATTGATAGTAGCTGTCTTTATAGACTTTGTTTTCTTGTCTATCAGAGTCCATAAAATGTAAAACTAGTCCCCAAATCTCTGAATTTCTAGTTACTATCTTTTTTCTAGTGGTTGGTTTTATAGCATAAAACTGACCAACCTCTAAATCAGAAATTCGCATAACCTTATTGTATCACTCCTTTGTGACTTTGTAAACTGTTGCTCGCGATCTAATGTTAGATGGTCCGCGAACTTTTACTCTAAATGGAACAAAATCAATGCCTTGTCCTCTTTTATACTGTGTTTTTAAACGAGACATCTGGTTATCGACAAAATCAGCACTATACTGATCTCCCGTTGGCGGCGATTCTTGATTTGGCCACAACACTGCTTCACAATCTCCCGGTTGCTCCATTTGATTTGTACTTGCTAATATTGTAATATAGATGGCATTATTAAAATCGCCGTCGCCGGTGGTGGTGTAATAGCCAGAACTGGTTAATGTACCAAAATTGCCACCCAAACTTTGTGCTGGAACAAATATAACTTCATTATCCTCAAATGTATCGTCATCGAGGCTATAAAAGTCTGCCTCCGCACTTGGACTACTAACTTTAGCCAAATAAACTCTCCTATCTGCATTTCCGTCTTGAACAAAAGCAAAAATTGCACTATCATCATTAGCTAAAAGTTGAGTGCCGCCGGCGGCTGTTCGGCAGGCGTTTGTTGAATTGGCAAAACCAGAGGCTTTTGCCGTGAGTCCATACGCTGTTAGTCTTACTGTCGCCATTTATTCGCCTCGCCTGTCATTATAATTAGGATTATTCTTAAGTTCCGTCCAGTTTCTCAAACTAATTCCTAAAAACCTGCTAGCAGCGTTATTTGTTTTAAAATGATCGCGGGCAAAACAAAAAACGCCCTTCTTGGCAATGTCTGGAATTTCAGACCAAACTCTAAAGCCATAAGGTTCACCCCCAATAGCCCTGCTTGCTATGTCAAACTTCAATTGTATAAGCTCTTCTAGCGTCAAAGAAGATATGAGAGCTTCAACATCCTTTGTTATTTTTCTTTTATTCTGAAGATCTTTTAAAATACTCATGATTTGGTAAAAGCTTCTTAAGAACCTTCAGAACTTTAATGCCCTCTCCGAGAGTTGCGCCGGGTTCACCAGCAGCAAACTTTTCAGTCGAGGATCGCGCTCTCTCATATTCGGGGGATGTTGGTTCTTGTAACTGTACGTCCTCTGCTTGATCAAACTGATCAAAATACATCTTTAGGTTTGCGATTAAGAAGTCAGCATAATCTTCTTTATCATCTTTCAACGAGAGCATGGCATAGCCATCAGCGATTTGTTTCTGAACCTTGGGGAATGTTCTTTGTGCCATCTCCATGCCAGTATTATCCAAACCACCGATCTTTATGAAATCCTTTTCACCGGCAACTTGCTTTGCTACGTCTGCTGCCATTTCTGGCGCTGGTTCTTCTTCTTCGATGCTGTCTTCTTCAACATCGATAAACTTATCTTCGTCTTCGTCGCCGACAGAGATTTCAATGTCTTCTTCTTCCTGCTCGGCCAAAGGCTCTTCTACGACCTCTTCCTCAAAGCTAGCCTCCAATTCAGGGTTCTCTGGGAGTTCTACTGTCTGTGCGCTTTCACCGGTTCTTTGTCCTTCTTCGGCACCACTAGTCATATCAACCCTCATTAGAGTGTTAATGGCGTTTTGAATAACGTGTGCTCGATAAGATTTTCTCTGTTCTGGGCTTGTGGTTAGTTGTTCGTATCCTTGCTTGATAATTGGAATGACTAGTTTAAGAACTGTTGCTAGAACATTGATGCCGGTAGAACGGTTAGGAGTGTCCGTATTTACGTCTGTTGCCTCTTTTAGAACTATGTTCTTGATAATCTTTCTTAACTTAAGATTACGATTAACGTTGGCGATAGTCTCCTGTAGGCGCTCCTTTTTCTTTTTTATAATGCCTTTTCTTATGAATGCTCTTAATTTTTGTTCTTGTAAATTTTTCATTTTATAGCTAGCCTCCTATGCCAGCACCACGGGGGGTGGTAATCCTAAATCTGGCGGAATTTCTTTCGTTGTCATCTTCCACATCCCTGTAAGGATTGCCGGCATAACCTTGAACACTGCCACCAGCCATTGTAGAAACTTCAACAATCTGGAATTCCTCTAGTTCGTCGCCCTCGTTCATAGCTCTTGCTTTAAAACCTTCTACCTGACCAAGCCTTCTGTTAGCTTTCTTCTTGCTTTTATAACAACCGTACTTTCTTAGTTTACCTTCTTTAGTTTTCTTAGTTTTAGAAACTACACACCACTCTTCCTTACCTTTAGTTTTTTTAACCTTCTCAGTAAGTAACACTACATCTAATGCTTTCTCAATAGTCTCCATTATAAATGTAACAGATTCACTTAGATTAGTTAACTCTTCAGAACTAAATTTATCTGAAAGGCTAGCATCTACAAGCATTTCCAGTGTTGCTATCTTATCAGCAGCCGATAAATTATCAGGCATGTGATTTAAAGCAACCTGTAGCTGCTCCAAGGTGACATCAGGATGAGAATCAATAATGTCTCTAATTGTTGTCGCACTTACCTTATTTGCGGTTTCACAACCCTCATCCCTACACACTGGCAGAATCATAGAATCAACGCTGATGGTGTCCGCATTTTTATTTGTTAACTTTGCCTTCTCCATTACTTCTTTTGGGAATCTAGCTGCGTCGGCTTTTGAGGTTAATAAATAAATGTTTTCGTTGGGACCAGCTAATTCACCGATGTACTCATAAGCAGCACCAATGGGACTTGGTTGGCTTGAAATTTCAACGCTTACAGGTTTGGAAATGCCTGCTGCGTCAATATATTTTTCAAACACGGCTTTGGCCTTTTCCGGTGTGATCTTTGCACTTCTAACCTTTTTACTGGGAGCAGAGATCAAAACTTTTATTTCATCGACATTTGGGCTGGCGGCAATATTTTCAATCACCGACAAGTGACCTTTGTGCGGCGGCTTAAAGGAACCGGGGAAAATTGCAATATTCCTACCCTTCTCCTCTTTTGGTGTTTCGTCTCTAAATGTGGAGGCCTCACCACCTAAAATGAACTCACCGGTGATCTTGGTGTCGAAGTCATCCCCCTGAAGCCTCACAACAAGCCCCTCGTGCTCCGATGCTGCGCCTTTGACGGCGGGGTGGTCCACTTCCATAGCTTCGATAATTGCGTTGCCTAGAAGCCTCGTAGCGTGCCAAAACACGGCGCCGTCAATAGCCCTCTCATAGTCTTCGCCAGTTTCTAGCAAATCATTAAGTGGGGTTTGTCTTTCTGGATCTGCATTGGTGTCGGCAGCAGAAGCGCCCAGAACAGCCTTATAAATTTCTTTGCCTTGTGCTGGTGGCTTGCGACCATCTTTGGTAGTTACCTTCTCGCCTATTCGATTAATAGCAGTCTTCAAACGATCTGCGATAGTGGCGTCTTTCACATCGCCCTTAGAATAGGTTACTGGAACCCTCGCTTGTAAAGCAGAACTAAAATCAATATCGCCAGTTATCTTTGAAGGAATGGCTGAATAAATCTTAAATCCAAATTCATCAGAATGCTTGTTTAGTTTTTCTACCAATCTATCCATAACTTCCTGATCATAGGCAACTGGAACAGAAGGATCTTTTATTGGTTTGTTAGTCTCTGGATTGATGGGTCTTTCCAGTCCGGGTCGAACAGGATTCCCGCGTCGGTCACTTTTCTCATAGAACTGATTTACACCGTGAATCTTAATAAAATCATGATCATAAGCTAAAACATTTGTGGTGCCCTTAACATATTCCATGTTAAAGAATTTGGTTGGATCATTGAGCATTCCCAGTTCTTCTAATTCGGGCTTAATGTCCTCTAGGGCGGCGTTAAAGATTCCCAAGACATTCTGCCCTGCCTTAACCATTCCATGCTCTCTACCGCTATTTGGATCGGGCTTAAACCTCTCTGGGAGCCTAGGAATTGTAATGCCTTCAACGTCAATTGACTTGGATGAACCGCGATCCATGGCGAATTGATCACCATTAACAACTTTAATACTTGTGTTAACACCATCAATCTTTGTGTCTGGTAAGTTGCCACCTTGAATTTCACTGGCAATCTGCTCAAACTTCTTAACGAGATCTGCGCCAGTCTTTACATCCATAATATCGAATGGATGACGCATGTGCCCGCCAGCCCCGCCTTCAGTGAGGAGTTCTTCTTGCACCACATCATCAAGCACTTCTGCAATTAGCCTTCTTAAGTCTTTAGCATAAATTTGTTCGAATAGTTTGGAACCCTTGGCCAGACTGTAAAAAAGCCTGTCAATGTCATCTAACCTTTCAATTTTTCCTTGCTTTTGCTTAAACAGATTAGCAACTTCTGGATCTACACTGCGAAGTGCCTGTTCAATAAAGGCGCGCATCTCCTCGGTATAGGTCTGCGCATTGTACATTTCTTCAAACTTCTTTTCATCTCTTTGAAAAGCAGCTTGGCCGAATTCGGTAGCCCTCAACATAATGGCAAGCATCGTTGATGGTTGAGTTCCCCTACAACCAATATTTATTGGAAGTTCATTACAAGTTTCTTTTGGTGTAACCACTGGCGCCGCTTTCTCTTTCTTATCTTTTGGCTTAGTTGGTCTAGTGGCTATTTTTTCTAATTCTACAAAGGGCTTAAGGCCAAGTGCCTTTTGCAACATATCGTAATGTTTTTTCACAAAAGGATAATTGGCTAGTGTTTTCTGTATAAAGCCAGATCCTAGAATCTCTTTTAAGCAGGCTTGATATTTTAAAATTTCTGCGTCTGATCCTAGTTTTAATTTGCCGGTCTTAGCATCATAATCGGCGCGGCCATCTAAAACATCTTTCCAGACAATCGCATTGCCTATTGCGGCAATTACTGCGCCGTCGCGAGCATCGAAACCGGGTGTTTGATTGAAACGGCCAGCACCTTCTTGACCGATGATGGCGCCCGGAATGTCTCCCAGCTTCGCCACTGCTGACCATGTTCCTTTCGCAATATTAGCAAGTGTGCTTTTGTCAAATTTTCTAGGATCAAAAGTTGTCTTTTCTCTGCCGTCGCCAATTCCCAACCCCTTTGCTCTTTCGTATTGGTAGCCACCGACAGCGTTTCCACCATACCTAGGAACAAAAGTTTTACTTCTTTTTCCCTTTACCTCTACCCATTCGCCTCTATCTTTTTGAGGCAAGCATCTTACTGTGGTTTGACATAATTTACCAGCACCTCGACAATAAACATCAAGTTCTGCTTTGGCATAGTTCAAGTCCTTAAGAGACTTATTCACTCTCTCTAATGCCTCACCTTCAAAGTCATCGCTGATTAGCCTATTTATTCCGTAACCAAGTGCGGTACCAATTAGGGCGGCTCCTGCGGTGCCGGCAATGGCTTTTCCTGCTGTCATAGCAGCGGCGGCACCACCTACGCCGGCAGCAAGGGTCGCTTTTGTGATTTTTCCACCCAAATACAATTTAACCAAATCTGTGGCGGTTAAATCCCCATCATCTTTTTTCTTATCTTCTTCTCTTAAAAGATTAATAGTGCTGTTGAACTCGTCGGAGTCCATTTCTAGTAGTTCTTTTAGGTTTATCAGTTTTGACATTTTTACACTCTTTGATTATATATCAAATTTCTTTTTAATTTCTCTATAGGTTAAACCAAGCAAGTCTTGCACATTGGTCATAAATACGCGCATCTCTTGTGCTGTTTTGCCGCTTTTTTCGTAAGCATTGTAAAGCTCTCTATATTTAGCATAAGCATCATAGGGGGTCATGCCCTTTTCATCAATTAACATTTTTACTGCATTTCTAGCCAAGCC
>TARA_R110002020_G_scaffold22372_18_pt1 | contig 11541 bp, 11 predicted proteins | sample TARA_R110002020 | Tara Oceans TARA_R110002020 (sample SAMEA4396489) | marine metagenome | biome: Westerlies Biome; feature: [MES] marine water layer (ENVO:01000295) within the mesopelagic zone...; material: water (ENVO:00002006), including particulate matter (ENVO:01000060) such...
TGTCCTCGCAATCCCACGGCCGCCGGCTGGTGCTGGTGATCACCGGAAAGGGCCGGCCCGGCGATACACACGGCCCGATGCCCGTGCCCCACGGCGTGCTGCGCCACCAGGTGCCGCGATGGCTGTCCATGGCGCCGCTGAACCACGCGGTGCTGCAGGTCAGCCAGGCGCATGTGAAGCATGGCGGCGAAGGGGCGCTTTACGTCTACCTTCGGAAACCGCGGTAGCGTCGCGCCGGGGGCTCTGCCCCCAGACCCCCGAGGTATTTGAAGACCAAAGAAATCAGGGCGCTTTTCCTGCTTCTTCTCTTCTTCAAATACTCAGGATCCCACGGTTAAGCGATCCCGGACCGCGCCCGTCATCGGCAAGGAGGATCCCGCAGGGATCCGACGCAGGGAGGGCGGGTGGGCCGGTGACGGGCGCGGGGCCGCGTCAGCCAAGCTTGGCCCAGAGCGCGTTGTCGCCCAGCTTCGCCACGAACGCCTCGTGCGCGGCGCGTTCCGCGTCGGTGATCCGGGGCGGCAGGGGCTTTTCGCGGGGCATCGGGCGCCAGTCGGTGCCGCCTTCGCCGGAAGTGTCGGAGTAATCCATCGACAGCGCGAAATCGGGCTGACGGCCGCCGATCATTTCGAGGTAGACCTCGGCCAGGATTTCCGAGTCGAGCAATGCGCCGTGCAGGGTTCGCGCCGTGTTGTCGATGTTGAACCGGCGGCAGAGTGCATCGAGCGAGGCGGGCGAGCCCGGGTATTTCTCGCGCGCCATGGTCAGCGTGTCGATGGCCTGGTCCATCGGCAGGCCGGGCAGGCGCATCCATTTCAGCTCGGCATTCAGGAAGGTCATGTCGAAGCTGGCATTATGGATCACCAGCTTCGCGTCGCCCACGAAATCGAGGAAGGCCTGCCCGATCTCGGCAAAGCGCGGCTTGTCGGACAGGAATTCGATCGACAGGCCATGCACCGCGAAGGCCTCTTGCGGCATGTCGCGTTCGGGGTTGATGTACTGGTGATAGGTCCGGCCCGTGGGCACGTGATTGAACAGCTCGACCCCGCCGATTTCGACGATGCGGTGGCCTTCCTCGGGCTTGAAGCCGGTCGTTTCGGTGTCGAGCACAATCTCACGCATGTCGCAGACGCTCCCGGATTTCCTTCACGATTTCAATGACCTGAGCACGGGCATGTTCCACCGTGTCGGTTTCGATCACCCAGTCGGCCCGCGTGCGCTTCTCGGCGTCGGGCATCTGTTTGGCCCTTATCGCCTCGAACTGTGCCGTCGTCATCGTCCCGCGTGCCAGCACGCGGTCTTCCTGCGTCGCGGCATCCACGCTGACGACCGCGACCCCGTCGACGCGCGCCTCGCCACCGGTTTCGAACAGGAGCGGGATATCGACCACGACGATATCCGCCTTGGCCTGCGCGCGAAATTCGGCGCGGTCCTGGCCCACGAGGGGATGCACGATGGATTCTATGGTCTTCAAGGCATCGGGATCGCGCGCGATGATTTCTTTCAACGCCTCACGGCTGACGCTCCCGTTGAAGATCGCGTCGGGAAAGGCCGCGGCCATCGGTTCGACAGCGGCACCGCCCTTGCCATACAGGCGGTGGACGGCGGCGTCCGCGTCCCAGATGGCGCAACCTTGGTCGGCGAACATCTTCGCCGTCGTACTCTTGCCCATGCCGATGGACCCGGTCAAACCCAGAACATAGGTCATCGCATCGCTGCGGCCCGTGCTGCCGCATCCACTTCGGGACGGATCCCGAACCAGCGTTCGAAGGCGGGAACCGCCTGGTGCAAAAGCATCCCGAGACCGTCCACTGTCGTGCAGCCTGCCTCCTCGGCCGCGGCCAGAAGGCGGGTCTTCAGCGGGTTGTAAACGAGATCCGTCACGATTGTTTCGGGTGTCAGGCCATCCAGCGGCACGCGCAGTTCCGGCTGGCCCACCATGCCAAGCGAGGTCGTGTTCACCACCAGCGACGCTTCGTCGATGATGTTGCCGGCCTGCACCCAGTCGGTCACCTTCACGCGCTGGCCGAATTCTTCCTTCAGCTTCTCGGCCCGGATCCGCGTGCGATTGGTCAGCAGGATCTGCGGCACGCCGGCATCCGACAGCGCGGCCACGACGGCCCGTGCGGCACCGCCCGCGCCCAGAACGGCCACCGGACCCGCCTTCGGATCCCAGTGCGGCGCGCCGGCGCGGATGTTTTCCATGAAGCCATAGCCATCGGTGTTGTCGCCCATGATCTTGCCGTCCTTGCGGAAGATCAGCGTGTTCACCGCCCCGATCAGGATCGCACGGTCGGTGATGGTATCCGCGATCTCCATCACGACTTCCTTGTGCGGCACCGTGATGTTCACTCCGACAAACCCCATCTTCGGCAACGTGCGGATCACGTCGCCCAGATCGTCGCGGTCGATGTCCATGGGGATGTAGTGCCCCGACAGGCCGTAGGCATTCAGCCAGTGGCGGTGGATCTGCGGCGATTTGGAATGCGAGATGGGAGAGCCGATCACGCCGGCAAGGGGGATCCGCGTACCAGTCATGACACAAGAACCTTTCGCAACATCAGGTAGCCGAGGATTTCGAGCAGGGGCAGCCCGAGCACTGTAAAGTAATCCCCCGAGACGGCGGAGAACAAGCGCGCGCCTTCCTCTTCCAGTTTATAACCCCCGACTGATGCCTGAATGCTGTCCCAGTTCCGGGTGACGTAGTCTTCAAGGTAGGCGTCCGACAACTCGCGCATGGTCATGTCGACCCGCGCAACGTGCCGCCAGACCGGCTGGGCGCCTTCATAGATCACCGCCGCCGACCACAGGACATGGCGAGTGCCGCGCATCGCCTTCAGGTGGGCCAGCGCGTCGTCCCGGCTTTCGGGCTTCGACAGGATCGTACCTTCGAATTCCAGCACCTGGTCGCAGCCGATGACCATCGCATCCGTCCGGCGGGTCGCGACCTTGCGGGCCTTCGCTTCGGCCAGCGCATCGGCGATGTCGCGGGGCTTGGCATCCTCTGCCAGGAGGGCGGCTTTCAGCGCGTCCTCGTCCACGCGGGGGGGCACGCAGTCAACTGTCACGCCCGCATTGGCCAAGAGCGCCGCGCGCGTGGCGGAACCGGAAGCAAGGACAAGGGCAGGGGACATGTGGATAATCCGGTGGGGGAAAGGGCCTTGAGCCCGGGGACGGTTGTCCTGAAAATCGGCCCGAAGCGCAAGAGGGCGCGGTTCAGGCGTGTTTCGCGGCGGATTGCAGGAAACCACTCACCCGGGATAAGGATAACCGGCGGGCTGGGACAAGACAGGACAGAACAAGGTTGTTCCCGTGTTTTCCACAGCTTTTCTGGCGAGCATACTGGCTTAGTCGTTTGAAATTAAAAGATATTAGTGTATATACACAAACAGGCCAGCGCGTTCGTTCACATGCGGAAGGCTGGGGAGGATCATGGTGAGAACTCTTTTATCCACGGGTTTCCCTGACACTACAAAAACATCATCTCTTCTTAATATATATTTAATATTAAGAGAGGCGGGGTCGGGACGAACGACATGATCCAGGATGTACTGATCTGGCTCTACCCTTGGACCAAGGCGTTTCACATCATGGCCGTGATCGCCTGGATGGCCGGTCTCTTCTATCTGCCACGGCTCTTCGTCTATCACGTTGAAAGGACCGAGAAGGAGATCGGACCGGTCTTCGAGGTGATGGAAGTGAAGCTTCTGAGGGCAATCATGAACCCGGCCATGATCGCCACATGGGTCTTTGGCCTGTGTCTGGTCTTCACGCCGGGCCTGGTCGACTGGAGCGCTGTCTGGCCCTACACGAAGGCTGCGGGCGTGCTCGCGATGACATGGTTCCATCATTGGCTAGGGCTGCGCCGGAAAGACTTTGCAAAGGGGCAGAACCGCCTGACGGGCCGCCAGTTCCGGATGATGAATGAACTGCCGACGGTTCTGATGGCATTGATCGTGATTTCCGTCGTGGTGCGGTTCTAGGCCCGGGCTTGGTGCGTGGAAACCACGCACCCTACCGACCGTCGGAAGGGGATCGCCGGCGGGGAAACCTTGGCGTAGGGTGTGTGCTTTGCACGCACTGTAACCCGGACCTCGCGGGAAAGATTTGACTCGCCCCGCCGCTTTGCCTATACGCCCAGCCAACCTGTCCGTCCGGACAGCGTGCCTTCCCAGACCAATAACAGACAGCACCAACCGAAACCGGTGCGCGTTAGGCCCGTATTTCATGACTCAAGAATCCCTCAACCTCTACGATCTCAAGGCACAGACCGCCAAGGACCTCCTGTCCATGGCCGAAGAGCTGGAGATCGAAAACGCCTCGACCATGCGCAAGGGCGAGATGATGTTCCAGATCCTCCGCGAACGCGCGGACGAAGGCTGGGAAATCTCGGGCGATGGCGTGCTGGAGGTCCTGCAGGACGGCTTTGGCTTCCTGCGATCCACCGAAGCGAACTACCTGCCGGGTCCCGACGATATCTATGTCTCGCCCGACATGATCCGTGCCCACAGCCTGCGGACCGGTGACACCATCGAAGGCGTCATCAAGGCTCCCGGTGACAACGAACGCTATTTCGCGCTGACCGAAGTCACCAAGATCAACTTCCAGGATCCTGATCGCGCCCGCCACAAGATCGCGTTCGACAACCTTACGCCGCTTTATCCGGACGAACGTCTGAACCTTGAAATCGAGGACCCGACGATCAGGGACAAGTCGGCCCGCGTGATCGACCTGGTCGCGCCCATCGGCAAGGGCCAGCGCTCGCTGATCGTGGCACCGCCGCGGACGGGTAAGACGGTCATCCTGCAGAACATCGCCAACTCGATCGAGAAGAACCACCCCGAGTGCTACCTGATCGTCCTGCTGATCGACGAACGCCCGGAAGAAGTCACCGACATGCAGCGTTCGGTGAAGGGGGAGGTCGTGTCCTCGACCTTCGACGAACCCGCCTCGCGCCACGTCGCCGTGTCGGAAATGGTGATCGAAAAGGCCAAGCGACTTGTCGAGCACAAACGAGATGTTGTGATCCTGCTCGACTCGATCACAAGACTTGGTCGTGCCTTCAACACCGTGGTGCCATCATCGGGCAAGGTTTTGACCGGTGGTGTGGATGCCAACGCCCTGCAACGGCCGAAACGTTTCTTCGGTGCCGCGCGGAACATCGAGGAGGGCGGTTCGCTCACCATCATTGCGACGGCCCTGATCGACACAGGCTCGCGTATGGACGAAGTCATCTTCGAAGAATTCAAGGGCACCGGCAACTCGGAACTGGTTCTGGATCGCAAGATCGCAGACAAACGAGTGTTCCCGGCCATCGATATCCTGAAATCCGGGACCCGGAAAGAAGAACTGCTGGTCGACAAGACCGACCTGCAGCGAACCTTCGCGCTGCGGCGGATCCTCAACCCGATGGGGACGACCGATGCGGTCGAGTTCCTGCTGTCGAAGCTGAAACAGACCAAGTCGAACCGCGAGTTCTTCGATTCCATGAATACCTAGAAGGCCTTAGGGAGGGCCGGCCATGGACACGATCTTTGCCCTGGCCAGCGCTCCGGGCCGTGCCGGGGTGGCGGTGATCCGGATTTCCGGTCCCGCCGCATTCCCCGCAGTGCACGAATTGACAGGCGCCGGAATGGCAGGCCGCGGCCTGTCCGTCCGTCGTCTTTTTGATTCGTCGGGCGACGTTCTGGACGACGCGGTCGTATTGGGATTCCCCGGGCCGGGCAGCTTCACGGGCGAAGACGTGGTCGAACTGCAAATCCATGGGTCGGTCGCCGGTGTCTCCGCGGTTCTGGGCCGCTTGGCCGAGTTGCCCGATTTGCGCCTAGCCGAACCCGGGGAGTTCACACGCCGGGCTTTGGAAAACAACCGGATGGACCTGGCGCAGGTCGAAGGCCTGGCGGATCTGATCGACGCTGAAACCGAAGCGCAACGCAAACAGGCCCAGGCGGTTCTGGGCGGGGCACTGGGCGCGGTTGCCGATGGCTGGCGCGAGAAACTGATCCGCGCCGCGGCTTTGATAGAGGCCACCATAGATTTCGCCGAAGAGGAGGTCCCGGTCGACGTGACGCCCGAGGTATCGGCGCTATTGATAGCGGTTCAGGATGAACTATCCCATGAGATAAAGGGTGTTCGCATAGCAGAGCGGATCCGCTCGGGCTTTGAAGTCGCGATTGTTGGTCCGCCGAATGCGGGCAAATCCACGCTTCTGAATACCTTGGCGGGCCGCGCAGCGGCGATCACGTCGGAGATCGCAGGAACAACGCGCGACGTGATCGAGGTTCGCATGGACCTTGCGGGTCTGCCTGTCACCTTGCTGGATACTGCCGGCTTGCGCGAGGCCGAGGACAAGGTCGAAGCAATGGGCGTGGCCTTGGCCAGGGAACGTGCGGCGGCGGCGGATTTGCGGGTTTTCCTGATGTCGGAGGAAGAAGTTCCGCAGGATTTGCGACAAAATGGCGATATAGCGATGCGGCCCAAGGCTGACCTTCTGATGGACGCGTCTGATGCCATTTCCGGTCTGACGGGACAGGGTGTCGATGTTCTGGTCTCCCGAATCGAAGAAATACTGACCCATCGTTCAGCCAGTGCCGGTCTTGCGACCCGCGAGCGACATCGCTGGGCGATGATGACGGCCCAAGATGGGCTGATTGCTGCGCAGGGGCTTCTTGAACAGGGGCCAGAGATGTATGATCTGGCTGCCGAAGATCTCCGTCATGCGATTCGGGCTCTTGAATCCCTCGTGGGCCGTGTTGATGTGGAAAATCTGTTGGACGAGATATTCTCCAGCTTCTGTCTAGGAAAGTGAGGAGTGTTTCACGTGAAACATTCACCTGTTGATGTCGTCGTGATCGGCGGCGGACATGCCGGCGCCGAAGCAGCGCATGCCGCGGCCCGGATGGGCGCGCGAACAGTTCTTGTGACCCTCAAGCGCGAGGGAATTGGCGTTATGAGCTGCAATCCAGCCATTGGTGGTCTTGGTAAAGGCCATTTGGTCCGCGAAATCGACGCTATGGACGGGGTCATGGGCCGCGTTGCGGACAAGGCCGGGATTCAGTTCCGACTTCTGAACCGCAGAAAAGGCCCAGCCGTGCGGGGCCCCCGCGCCCAGGCCGATCGCGCAATCTACAGGTCGGCCATGCTGGCCGAGACCGAAGCCCGCGAAGGTCTGGAGATCGTCGAAGGCGAGGTTACCGATTTCTTAATGGACGGCCTTCGGGTTTCTGGTGTCCTCTTTGCCGATGGCAGTGAAATTCGGGCCGGGGCGGTTGTCCTTACCACCGGAACCTTCCTTCGTGGCGTTATTCATATCGGCGACGTACGACGCCCCGGCGGGCGTATGGGTGACAAGCCGTCGATCAAACTGGCCGAGCGGATCGATTCCTTCAATCTCCCTCTCGGACGACTGAAAACCGGCACCCCGCCGCGCCTGGATGGACGCACGATCAATTGGGACATCTTGGAATCGCAGCCCGGGGATGAAGAACCCGAACTTTTCTCTTTTCTTTCCAAACAGGTAGAAGCAAAGCAGATCTCCTGCGGCATCACCTATACCAACGCCCGAACGCACGAGATCATACGCGAGAACCTGTCTCGGTCGGCCATGTACGGCGGCCATATCGAAGGCGTAGGCCCGCGCTATTGTCCGTCGATCGAGGACAAGGTTGTTCGCTTCGCCGATAAGGACCAACATCAGATCTTCCTTGAACCGGAAGGTATCGACGATCCCACCGTCTATCCGAACGGAATTTCAACGTCTCTGCCCGAAGAGGTGCAGGAGGCATATATCCGGTCAATCGCAGGATTGGAGAACGCGAAGATCGTTCAGCCAGGTTACGCCATCGAATACGACTATGTCGACCCGCGCGCCTTGAATGCCCAACTGTCACTCCGAGACGTACCAGGGCTATATTTTGCGGGCCAGATCAATGGAACCACAGGATATGAGGAGGCTGCGGCCCAGGGCTTGGTCGCGGGGTTGAATGCCGCGCTTGCAGTTCAGGGGCGCGAAGCGGTCGCCTTCAGTCGGACGGACAGCTATATCGGCGTGATGATTGATGACCTAACAACCCGTGGCGTGGCGGAGCCCTATCGTATGTTCACGTCTCGTGCGGAGTTTCGGCTGTCCTTGCGTGCCGACAACGCAGACCAGCGCCTCACGCCGCTGGGGCTGCGCCTTGGGTGTGTCGGCGAAGAGCGGCGCGTCGCGTTCCTCGATAAGATAGAGCGCCTTGATACCGCTCGGTCTCTGCTTTCGTCGGAAACCTATACGCCAAAGCAGATCGGTAGCGTCGGTATCAAGGTCAAAGAGGATGGAAATCGGCGTACTGGTCTGGAAATTCTGGCTTTTCCCGATGTTGCGTTTGAATCTCTCATTCCTCTTGTTCCCGCATTGAGCTCTATTGAGCCGCCGATTCGGCGCCAGGTGGAGAATGACGCTCTCTATGCGTCGTATATAGAGCGTCAGAAACGGGATGTTTCTGCCATGAAGCGCGACGAAGCGCAGGTGATTCCGCACGAGTTCGATTTCATGATTGTCGACGGACTGTCGAACGAATTGAAACAGAAACTGACGCATGCGCGCCCTGAAACCCTGGCGCAAGCCGGTCGCATGGAGGGGATGACCCCTGCTGCCCTGGCTCTGCTGATGGCGAGGTTGCGGCGGAACGGGCAGGCGAAGCGGGCATGACGCGCCCGGATTTTCCCGAGAATGTTTCACGTGAAACATTAGAGCGGTTGGAAACTTACGCAGCTTTGCTGGAGAAATGGAACCCGAAGATCAACCTTGTCTCTAGATCCAGTATGGAACACCTCTGGAACCGCCATATAGTGGACTCGGTTCAAGTATGGGAGGCTGCGCCCACGGGAGACACTTGGGTTGATCTCGGGTCCGGAGGCGGGTTCCCCGGCCTGGTGACCGCTATTCTGGCCGCGGATCAACCAGGTGGACGAAAATTTACCTTGATCGAGAGCGATCAGCGCAAGTCCGCGTTCCTGCGGACGGTCGCGCGGGAAACCGGGGTCGACATCACCGTAATGACGCAGCGGATCGAATCCGCCGCTCCCCAAAAGGCTGACATCCTTTCGGCGCGTGCGCTCGCCCCGCTCGACGTTCTGCTGGAATTCGCCGACCGGCATCTGGCGCCCGGCGGAACCGCGCTGTTCCAGAAGGGGGAGAGCTGGGAAAAAGAGCTGGATGCGGCTCGGGAGAGATGGCAAATGTCGGTGCTCCCGATTACAAGTCGTACCCAACCGGGAGCGGTTATCCTGTCCATCGAAGGAGTGTCGCGTGTCTGACAGCTCACGCCACGAACCCCGAATCATCGCCATCGCCAACCAGAAGGGCGGGGTCGGAAAAACGACGACTGCGATCAACCTTGCGGCCGCTCTGGCAGAGGAGGGCATGAACGTTCTGGTTGTAGACTTGGACCCTCAGGGCAATGCCTCGACGGGCCTTGGCGTCGACGAGGACGCCCGCGAACTGACGACTTACGACCTTCTCATGGAAGACGTTGTCCTGAAGGATATCGTGCAGGATATCGGGGTCGAAGGATTGTGGATCATCCCTGCCACGATGGATCTGAGCTCGGCAGACATGGAAATGGCAGCAAACGAACGCCGGTCTTTCCGGCTGCGTGATGCTCTCCGGCAGAAGGCCATGGCCGATTTCGACCTCGATTACATCCTGATCGACTGTCCCCCGTCACTGAATCTTCTGACGGTCAACGCCATGGTCGCGGCGAACTCGGTCCTGGTGCCGCTGCAGTCCGAATTCTTCGCGCTGGAAGGTCTGTCGCAGTTGATGCTGACGATCCGCGAAGTTCGGGCCACCGCGAATCCGGATCTCAGAATCGAAGGTGTTGTGTTGACCATGTATGACAAACGCAACAACTTGTCCCATCAGGTCGAAGCGGACGCGCGTGCGAACCTAGGCAGCCTTGTGTTTGAAACGCGGATTCCGCGGAATGTCAGGATATCGGAAGCGCCATCTTTCGCGATGCCGGTGCTGACATATGATCCGAATTCGACGGGGGCCAAGGCGTATCGGGCGCTTGCGGCGGAACTGGTGCGGAACCACGAGACAGTGGCCGCGTGAGGCGAGGGGAATAGAGCAATGGCAACTCAGAAACCACGTGGGCTTGGCCGGGGATTGTCTGCACTGATGGCGGATGTGACGCCGGAGACAAATGACGCAGGCCAGCAGGCGGCGCGGCGACCGGACGTGATGGTCCCGATCGAACGCATCGTGGCCAATGCGAACCAGCCCCGGCGCACCTTTCGGGAAGAGGATATGGCCGACCTCGTCGCCTCGGTTTCGGAAAAGGGCATCCTGCAACCCCTGATTGTACGTTCGGTGCCTGGTGGACAGTTCCAGATCGTCGCCGGAGAACGCCGCTGGCGCGCGGCGCAGAAGGCGCAGTTGCACGAAGTCCCGGTGCTGGTGCGTGAATATTCCGACGAAGAAGTGCTGGAAGTCGCGATCATCGAAAACATCCAGCGCGCCGATCTGAACGCGGTGGAGGAAGCGGCGGGCTACCGGGCTCTGATGGACAGTTATGGCCACACCCAAGAACGCCTGGCCGAGGCACTGGGCAAGAGCCGCAGCCACATCGCCAACCTTCTGCGCCTGTTGAACCTTCCGCAGGATGTGCTGGAACTGGTGCGCGACGGAAAGCTTTCGGCCGGTCACGCCCGGACGCTGGTCACGTCGGAAGATCCTTCGCGTATCGCGAAGGAGATCGTGGCCAAGGGCCTGTCGGTCCGCGCGGCGGAGGCGCTGGCAAAGAAGATGGCCGACGGCCCTGCGCCCGTGAAACAGCGCGCCTCGGTCGAGAAGGACGCGGACACGGCAGCGCTCGAGGGCGATTTGTCCGCCAATCTTGGAATGAAGGTCCAACTGAACCACAAGTCGGGACACGAATCCGGCCAATTGGTGATCACGTACCGGACGCTGGACGAACTCGATTCGCTTTGCGCGAAGCTGGGAGCCGGGTAGGGGGCTCTGCCCCCGCCCGCTCTGCGAGCGGACTCCCCGGGAGTATTTCGGGAAAGAAGAGAAGGGCAGGCGCGCCTGGGCTTCTTCGCTTCCAAATACTCCCGCCGGAGGCAGTCGGACGTCACGGCGTTACCGCGGCGGGGCAGCAAGCTCCGCAATCAAGGCGTTGAGGACACTACGCCCAGACCGGGTCGCCGCCAGGCGCACGCCCGCGGCCGTGTTCCGCTGCTCCAGCAGGCCGAGTTCCGACAGGTGCGAGATGGTAGCCGCGGACAGCGGTTGGCGCGCCAGCTTCGAATAGCGTTCCACATCAATACCTTCGGCGAGACGCAGCCCCATCATAAGGTATTCATCGGCCTGCTCTGCACCAGATATGGTGGAGCGTGTTTCAGCTCTTCCGGCCTGCGCACCGGTCAGCCAGACGTCAGGGCCAAGTGGGGTTTCCGTGGCTATGCGCCGACCGTTCAGATTCAGCCGGCCGTGGGCGCCGGGCCCGATGCCTGCGTAATCGCCGCCTTGCCAGTAGATCAGGTTGTGGCGGGACT
>TARA_R110002020_G_scaffold6662_4_pt1 | contig 11539 bp, 15 predicted proteins | sample TARA_R110002020 | Tara Oceans TARA_R110002020 (sample SAMEA4396489) | marine metagenome | biome: Westerlies Biome; feature: [MES] marine water layer (ENVO:01000295) within the mesopelagic zone...; material: water (ENVO:00002006), including particulate matter (ENVO:01000060) such...
CTATAAAAGCAGGTAGTACCTTCTGCATAAAATCTTCTAGTAATGGATTAGTTGTATCCAATCTAATGCTAGAGTTAATGTTACCTGCTAACTCACCCTTCATGTTCTCTGGTTTCTTCTTAGATTCGTTAACTAACTTCCATATGTTATCCATTATTTCTTTAGGTAACATTGCTTCTACTACACCTATATTAGGTAGGTGTCTTGGCATTAACTGCATCTCCATTTTATGCTCCTATATCTACAATTTCACACGTTTCTCCACTACATGCAAAGGTTTGACTACCTGCTGTGGTGTCTTCTTTTTCGTAGTCCATCAATCTATCCCAATTTATATTTGTATTACTAGATTTAAACATAGCATTGTATTCTTCTTTTGTACAGTCTTGATAGGGTGCTTGTTGATACACATGGTCAAAGTGTGGTAAAAAAGACACACCTGACATTGCATCAAAGTGTTTGTACACAAATGCACCCACATCCATCCACTCAGAGTCACGTACAGATACAGTACAGCTAGGTTTATGTTCGCACCAACTCTCTTGATATGCCATCCACATCTCTAACTGTTCTACGGCTGACATATCGTTACGTGTTACGCAACCCTCTGGTGACTTCATAGGAAAACTAAAGACGGTGGTGGAGTCAGGCTTCATTACATCTGGTTCACTTGGTATACCTTGGTCAATCATAAACTGTGTCAGTGGGTCTTTGTTATCGCCACGTACAGTTCTTATGTAGTAATCACTGTGTCTGGCATGAATACCACTCGCACTATCTACTAACTGTGATACTGTACCTGATGGTTTAACACAGGTAATAGCTGTAGACTGTGGTATGTTCCACTTACTAGCATAATCTTTATTTGTAACTATAGCCTGTTTCTTTAGTTGACACAGAGTTTCATTAAGTTTACCTGACTTGCCATTTGTAAGTTGATTGTCCATAATACCTGTAAGAGATACACCCAACAGTCTTTCTTCTTCTGTGTTATCTCTCCATATCTTTCTTAGATAGGGGAAACTGGTGAGTGTTGACTGTGCTGTACCAAGTATAGTAGCTAGTCTTACCTTACGTTTAAGTTCTTCCAACGTATCTGTAGCACGTATAACTACCTCAGTTAAGTTACAGAACTGGTGTGGTCTTAATATTATTTCTGAACAGGGGTTTGTACCAAACTCATAGTCAGGGTCTCGTCTACCATTCTTCTTAGCCTGTTTCTGTGCAGCTACTCTATTAAAGATACCACGTTCACCAGACTTAGACTCAATCAAGGAAGTCCACTCACGCATAAAGGTCTCTGCGTTTGGTTTGTCTGTGTAGCTTACAGAGTTGTTGGACAGTGCCATGTGAGGTGCAGTCTCGTACCAGTTACCTGTCTTTGCCTGTCTCATACGTATGTCTGATAAGTTACTCAGACTAATCATGGCTGACCTACGTACACCACCTACTACCACTACTTCACCTATCTTACACATAAGAGAGTGACAGTCGTAGCTTGTCAATTTCTTTCCTGCATTGTTAGTAAATAAGTTAATTGTAAAGTTAAATAAATCTACAAGAGGAGCAGGACCACTTGCTCTTCCACCAAATGTTTTAAGTCTAGCTCCTGCAGGACGTATTTTACTGACGTTGTACGTGGGTATCTCTCCTGCATACAGTAAAGCAATCAGTTGACGTAGACCTTTAGCCCAACCTTCCTTTGAGTCCTTAACGACAATAGTGGTGTCGCTTTTAAACAACTTCTCTGGTACTTCAGGTAGTTTGCTTATGTATTCTCGTTCTACTGAGAACCCTACACCTGTACCACAGAGTAGAATGTACATGGCTTCATCAAAAGACTTAGGATCATCAACAGGTAGATAGCTACAGTTATACCCTGCAGTGTTGTCTCTGTCTAATGCTTCTCCTGCAGTCATCAGTGCTCTCATAGAAGGCATAACCTCTAGTCCTAGTATAGCCTGTTCAATATCAATCTTGTCCTGTTTAGAAAACTTAACCTTATCGTCCATGTAATCTACGTAGCGTGACACAGTTTCACTCCATGTTTCTCTACGTCCTTCATCGTCTAGCCAACGTGCATAACGTGACGTAGCTATAAAGTTTTGGTAGTCTGTTGGTAGCATGTTGTTCATCTATTATCTCCTGAACCTTGAATTACATCTCTCTTTTTTCTGTCTTTTAACTTAGCTATATTCATGTTAGCAACCGTTTGTATATCAGAACCTAAACAATTTGCTGTAGCAGTGTTATAATAAAGAAGGTCTCCTAGCTCATACAAAACTTCTTCCCTAGAGAAGCTTCCATCTCTTATAAGTTTTTTAATTTTACCTATTACTTCACCTGCTTCTTCACCAATACCTAATACATTCTCTATCAATCTATTCTTAGGTTCAGTAATAATTAACTTCTCTACTTCTTCACCATATGTTTTAAATGTATATGGTTTAAATCTCTGTTTCAATCTAATCTCCTCATTATATCTACATCCTCTACTTTTAATTCTTCTAAGTCGTATAAAGCATCGGTAATCTTTTCTTTAATTACCTCAAGATTATTTATGCCATCAACTTCTAAAAAGTGAGCAGAAGAATCCACTTTAACTGTCATCACTAATTCACAACGTAAACCCATAGTTATACTCACTCCTTTCTAAAAGTCAAACTCTACTTCTACTGCTTCCATACTTGCATCAACAGTGTGTTTAAAATCATACGCCATATCTTCTGCCTTAAACCAAAACTCCCTGTCAAATAACTTTCCATTTATTTCTACCTTACAATCTACCATAAACCTTGAACCATCATCAGGTAACTCATGTGGATATTCTTCAAAGTCTTCCTTCTCTATATCAATCGGACCTTTTGTTACAGCCCAAACTTTCATAAGTTTCTCAGTCATTTATTTTCACTCCACACCTTAATCAAATCCATGTAGTGTTCCATACCAATCATAACTAACCAAGGTCTTCTGTCTGACCTAAAGAATACTACAGGCTCACCAGTACCATGCTTAACTGCCTGTTCTACGTAATTGTATGCAGTTTTTAATCCATCCTTACGTCTTTTAACTTCAATAGAAAGGGGTATAAGTTTCCTAGCTGCAGGAGAAAGTTGTATATCTTCACCTGTATCTCCCATAACTGTAGATTTTATATCGTCTGGGTGTAGGTGGGGGAAGTTTTTAAGGAGTCTGTCTCTTACTTCCTGTTGACCTAACCTACCCTTTGCTTTACCTGTCCTAGCCTTAGTCATGGAATACCTCTGGTACTTTAGGTTCATTAACGACATCAATTAAATACTCAGGTCCATAGGAATAGATAAAGGTTCTCACCTTATCCCAACAAAGATACTTGTATTCACAGTAACTACACTGCATACTTAACTTTGTATTAGGACTTGTCTTAGACTGTGGTACAGGATCAATACGTACCTCTGGTATGTCTCCACCTACCATGTCTTTTGCTTCTAACATCTCCTTTTCTTTAGTCTTTAAGTCCTCAGAGAAATCATATACATCCAAACAAACATGTCCATTCTGTTTATCAATGGCAAGAAAAGCCCCATGTGTTTTGTCAGTAACAAGTGGGTCATCCTTTCCTGCATAGACGTAGGAACTAAGTTGTGATATATATCCAAAGGGGTCATCATCTCTAAGCTTTCCTTCCTTAAACTTTTTAAATGCATAAGTGCTACAAGACTTAACGTCCACTGTCATTCCATCTATAACTGCATCCCTGTGTCCTTGTATACCATGTACGTTTAGTTTATCTTGAGTTCCCATAACAGAGTGTCCACTAGCTATTGCAAGTTGCAGTGCAAGTTCCTCAATCATATCACCGTAGAAAAACTTAAGTAGTGTGTTAGGTAGTAACGCTTCTCCCTCACCAGATTTATTTACCTTAAACCATAGCTTACGTTTACAGGGAGTTCCTACAGAAGATAGAGAAAGATAACCTCTAGGTTCTTGAGGTTTAGTAAATCTTTGATTAGATACTAAGGCTAAACTATCACCAAGATTAGCACCGTTTAATCCATCCCATCTACCCTTTCCCTGAAGGGTCTTATACATATCCCTTACGAGGGTTTCAATCTTTTTCATTCTTCAATCCTGACTTATGTTTTCTTTTTCTAAATAACTTTTTAAGTTTATTAGGGATAACCTTGAGGCTATACTTGGATGTCCAAAGTTCTTTAGCCTCAAGGTTTCTAGGTTTAGAAGAGTATTTCTTCTGCATTCTCCCTACTCCCTGCTGTAACTTGGGTAAGCACAGGTGCAGGAGTAGATGAAACAACAGGCTCATCATCATCATCTGGAGCTATGTACTCCACATGGTCAATGACTTTTACCCTGTCTAGTCGTGTGCCTACAATAGCCTTACGGCTTGTATCATACACAGACAGTGTTACCTGTATTGTAGAACCGTTACCAATCGTACCGTCTTCATGGTAATCCCACTTAGTACCATCAGATTTAGTTACTACAGGAGCACCACTATCCCAATCTCTACCAGTATCAAACTTACGTATGAACCTGACCTTAGTTCCTCTACCTTCAGGGTCTACTGAACCCTTCTTCATAGACTTAGAAGCAGATAACTTCTTCATGTTATCTTCATCAAGTATCATGTCTATGGTACATGCACCATCATGCTCCTTATAAGCACCCTCAAAACCATCAGTATCACGGTTGTCTTCAAAGACTTTAGCCCACTCACCGATGCCAGTTAATATTACTTTTCTTGTTGCCATTTGCAACCTCCATTGTTGTTGAAATTTTATTGTAACACGTTTACTAATTATAATGCAAGTACTTTAGTGTATTTCTGCATAGTTTTTTCCATACTGTACATCAATACCCAACTCTACATTTAACTTAAGCTGTTCATTTAGTTTACCTATAGCCCAACCTAATACATTTGTATGTTGTTCCTCTTCTCCTTTTCTAACTACGTTAATACTCTCATCGTGAAATTGTCCTACGATGTTTGACCTTCTAGTCCTGTAGTAAGCTACCCACTTATCAAAACAGTAAGAGCCTGTGCTTTGATTGATAGTAGAGAATGCATCCTTCTCGTAACGTAGGCTATGCCAAAACTTACTAACAGGGTTCTGTATCCACATCTCATCACCTATCTTTCTTATAGGTTGTGATTCAGAGAACGCTTTTACTGACCAGTTTCTAATCCAGTATGCATCAAGCAGACGTTTAGCCTGATAAATTTTCATTCCTGTTTCCCTAGATAATTTCTCTGCACCAATACCGTAAGTTGCAGAATAGTTAACTACTTTAAATACTTTTCTTAGGGGTTTTAAATCTATCTCTCCTCTGTTGTATTTATCAATATCAACCTGTGTTATTTTCTTAGCATGTTTTGCAAGGTCAAGGTGCGGATCAAAACCTTCTCTTGACATCTCTTCTACATACTTTGGATCGTAGGGTTTCATGTAGTGTCTCTTGGTTGTATCTTCTAGTGAAGTCATATCTGCACCACATAGTACTGTACCCTCTGGTGCAACAAGGCAGCTACGTATTTCTCTACCCCAAGGCTTGTCTACACTAGGTAAATTAACCAATGGTTTCTTATGCTTAAACCTAAGTGTGTTTGTTAGTCCATCTATCTCTGCCTTAAGATAACCATCTCTCTCACACTCTACAAAACCCTTGAAGATACTTAGTCTGTGTTGCAGTACAGTCAAGCCATCAAGAACTTCTACAGCAGGGTTATCTTCTATCAATAACCTTACTGACTTGGTTAGCTCACTGTTCTTTCTAACCTGTGGTACTTTCTTTTCCTCTCCTGTTTCTTTGTTCTTATTGTACTTGTGGGTACAGGGTTTCCAACCCAAAGAAAATAACCAATCTTTTACTTGGTCAGTGGAGTTAGGATTAGCTTCCTCTGTCCCATCACTGACAGTTACATCTCCATTGTAACCTTCTGGTAAACCATACTCGTCCAGTAGAGAAAACCACTTCTCTCCATGAGAAGACAGAGAACCATCTTTCTTATGACAGACTTTAGGTTTTGTCTTAACCTTCGTTAACTTACGTAGTGGCATAACATCACTTAACTCTGTAATCTTTTCTTCTTGTAGCTTAGTTAGTTTATCAACACAAGACTCAGCTAAGTTTAAATCTAATCTCCAACCCTGTTGCTCTGCTTCATTAGCACAGTCCATCTTAAACTCTAGGTAACGAAAGAATTTATCTAGTTTCTCTTTAGTTTTATAAAGTCGCAAGAATCTTTTTAGTAGGTTATCCCACAAAGCCTTTGTTATTCTTACATCCTGTTCACATCTGTATGTATAGTCTTGTTGAGATAAGTTCTCCCAATCATCTATCTTAGGTTTCTCGATACCAAAGTCAAGAAAGAAACTGTCTAAACCATGCTTACTCCTTGTTGGATTAAGAACCCATGACATAGGTAGTGTATCAAATAATCTAGCCTTAATCTTAATACCTAGTATCTTATTCAGTAGTGGAACATCATACCGTACAATGTTGTGACCAACTAAACCTTTTGTAGTTGTTAGTAACTGTCTCATGTCATCGTAGTGGTGAAGCGTTTTCATATCATCACCATCTAAGTAAGAGAAGCAGTGTATTTTAGTGGCACGATCAAGTAACCCATCAGCTTCTGCATCAAATATAATCATGCAACCATCCTATTTTCTGTACCCCCTGTGTCTTCTGTAAGTAGTGTAGTCTCAGGATCATAGTAAACACTACCTGCCTTACCTAACTTTGCAAAGGGTCTGTTCTTGTCAACAATAAAGTTAGTTGTATTCTGAACTATCTCATCTTCATTGTCAACATCTCTCTCAATCTTTATACAAATGATTGCTTCTTCTTCAAGAGATGATGCATATTTGGTACGTCCATCATCATTAACCTGTGATATAAATACCACACCTATGTTCAACTCCTTGGCTAACTGTGCCATTCTAGCTCCAAGTGATGTGAGTACAGATGTAGCACCATCAACTCCTGTCTGACTTAAGTAGGCTAGTCGTTGTACATGGTCAACAAAGATATACTCTGCACCGTACACAGTAGAAGCAAGTCGTGTATACTCTAGGAGTTTAAGTGGATCATCGTGTGACCTCATCTCAAATACTATGGTACGTTCACCCTGCGTAGCTTCAATGGCAGAGGACACAACCTTCTCCTCACTGATACCATTCTCTATGGCATCATCTTTTGTACGTACATTAACACCAAGTTTGTAGGTTGCCATAGCTCTGTAGGTAGTAGACTTCATCTCTTCCATATGAAGTAGGGCAATACGTGTGTCAGGGTTAGATAGAAGTCCTGTCTCAAAGTATCGGATAACTTCTGTCTTACCTGTACCCCTTGGTGCTTTAAGGAAAGTCAAGCCACCCTTAACGATACCCCTGATCTTATCATCAAGTCCTGTGTGACCTGTGGGTGTGTATTCATATGGGCTTTCGTTAAGTATAGCCTGTTCAACTTCTTCATCCGAACAAAAGAAGTTATCTGGTGAGTACCGTTGTGGTTTCAGTGCAGTCCACTTGAGTGCTTCACTGTCACCTGCCATAAGAAACTCATTGGCATCCTTATGTTTAGACATAGGTACGTAGTATAACTTAGCAGGAAATGCTTCATAGATTCTTTCTGCACTACGCTTACCTGCATCATCAAGTTCTCCTGCATAAACTATCTCCTTAAAAGAGTTGAGATAGTCATAGTTCTGCTTGATAAACTTCTCACCAATAGATGCAGAGGGTAGTGACTTAACAAAATACTTCTGTCCAAGTATCTGATATAGACTTGCAGCATCAAACTCACCCTCTGTAATGTACAGTTTATTAGAGGAGTTGGAGTTGAAGTCAGGTCCAAAGAGGTGATTCATACCCACACCCCTATCTTTAATCCAAGTCTTAGACTTATCGTTGTAGTCTCTATACTTGACGGTGTGTGGGTACTTGTATGCGTATCGCACAGGTTCACCGTTTGCACCTGTCTGTACCTGTATACCATACAGCTTACATACATCTGGATTAATACCCCTGATGTTATCAAACGTCATACCCTTAACTTCTACTTGCATTACATTCACCTTCTGTTTTATAGGGTAGCTTTCTCGTACCCAACTGTATACACTCAATCTTTTCTTAGAGGGATAAGATTCCCCACAACTGTGACAGAACCCATACCCATCATCATTCCAGTTGAATGCATCTGATGAACCACAGTCCTCGTATGGACATGCCTGATGTGGGTTGTCACTCATTTCTTTGACTCCTTCCTAGTCTCTATCCATTTATCTAAATAAAACTGTGCCTTCTCCATGTCCTGTACAGGCTTACCCTTATACTCATGTCGATGTTGATACTTGATAACATTACCCCAACACCAGTAGGCAAAACCATCTGGACCTAACACCTGTTTAATATAATCTATACACTCTATACCACCCCTAATAGTGTAGTGAGGTGGGTTGTTTACTGCATCAAACTTCTCTTCCATCTTTTCTCCATTACATATTTCACACTCAGGGCAACTTAAGTCATCATCAAGAATGCACTTACACATTTCACAGACTTGTATCCCCCACTTAACTAACGTCATTTTAAACTCCTCATCATTAAAGTCAAGTTAATTCTTTTCCCATCTGTAAAATATGTGGTCATCTATTCTTGCAGTCTTAGTCTTAGTCTTTGCCCAAGCAGGGTGAACATTAACAGCATGATAGTGTGTTGCACCCTCAAGCATGTCAATAGTTTTACCGTCATGTACAGTAACAGCAACTAGTAGAGCCTTAGCCCAAGCCTTACTGTCAGTAGGTTCATCCTTCAGACCGTCACAGAAGAATGAGAACTGGCACTTATGTCTGACAGGTAGGTCACTACCTGAATGTCTTACTCCCTGTGTAACAACATCACAGACGTTTTCTGGATACCTTCTGTCATTAACTCTATTAATAACTACCTGTGCTACGGCTATCTGTCCTGCTGTAGACTGTGATCTAGCTTCCCAATATACATTCATAGCTAGACAAACAAGTGCTGTTGTAAACATTATGTCTCTCCATGTTTTGTGTGATTAAATTTTAAGTGGTGTTTGTTTTCTACAGTATGTATAGCATGACAATTAGCACATAGAATTTCACACTTTCTCATTTCTATTTTAAGTTTAACCCAAGTATGAATCTTACTTACTTCTTTACACTTTATCTCTTGATCCAAATGATTAAAGTGTAGGGCAGCAGGATGTTTTTTATAGCCACACTGTCTACAACCAAATCTCATTTTAACTCTTGATGTAAAACTCTGTAGTTTTTTTCTCTTTCTTCTTCTTAATCTACTCTGTGACTTTCTAAATGCAGGATTTTCATATACTGCACGAACTCTACCAGTAGCTCTTGACATAGCGTAGTGTAAAAATTGTTTCCCCTTTTCATTAAATGTACCTCTTATATCTGGTAAGCCTAATTCAATAGCTTCCTTCTTATTGATGTAAGTTTCATTCTTTGCCACTATCCTCTCCTCATGTCTAACGCAGACTTAGCAGTGTCAAAGTTACGTTTGTTGTATGGGTTAAGACTCTGAACATTCTTATGTCCTGTTACGTGCATTATTGCAAGAGAATCTACTCCACTTTCTATTAACTCTACTATGGCAGTCTTTCTAAGGTCTCCCATGTGTAAGTTCATGTTCAAACCACAGGCAGACTTAACTTCATTAGCGAGTTGTGATACCATGCCTGATGGTATAGGTATATAATTACCATCAGCAGGTCTTAGGTGAGGTAGTATGTAGGGTTGCCAATCCCAATCTATTCCCTGTTGAAGTACTAATTTTAGTATCTTGTTTTCAACAGGTAGTTTAACTGTTTCACCTCGTTTGGTTTGTTTAATTGTAACCATCTGCTTACTAAAGTCTATGTCTGTCCACTCAAGGAGTGTGATGTCAATAGGTCTTTGACCCCACTCATAGGCAAGAAGTGCCAGTAGCCCTATGTTTCTCCACTTGAATTGAGTGAAGGCAGTGTCAATAAACAACTCTACTTCTTTCTTATCCCAAGTTACTGATCGTGGTTCATGTGAACGCTTCTTAACCCTAGACATAGGGTTTGATTCTATCAACTCAATAGAACGACAGAAGTTTAGTAGCACTGATAGTATCCTTGACAGTTGGTTAGCGTGGTCAACACCTACTCTACTCGCCCACGTATCATAAAGTTGTGTGCAGTGTTGAGATGTTAACGACTTGACTGTAATATCTCCTAACTCTCTGTTGAATATCTTAGTCTTGCAAATCCTGTTAAAACCATACATATATGTCTTCTTCGTCCTTGTAGATAGGGAGTTGTACTGACCTGTGTTGTAGTAGTATGTCAGTACCTGACGTAGGTTACTCGTCACTCCTATCTTACCGACAAGGATGTTACCCTTCCTAAAGTCATCAACAATCTTAACAAGTTTAGGTATCTCATGTCGTGCAACTCTTCCATCACTAAAAGTTTGATGTTCAACGACACCTGCCGACTTAGCATCTTTAGGTGGGTTAAAACGGTACACCGTTGAACCATCTTTAAGTTTAGCTTTGTGTGTGTATTTCATTTGTCCTCTTTAGGTTTTGGTTTAGGCATCATCTCATCATGTGGGTCATCATCTTTACCTTCCATTGTATCTCCCTTGGTAGGTTAAAGACCCTAGTTATACTTAAAGTATTCTAAAAGTAAACATAAAGTTTTATCTTTCTTTAAGTAGGAGAAGATAGGATATCTTTATGTTTACCTAAAGGTATTATACAGGCAGTCACCCCCTCTCTGCAATACACATTATAAATAAATTCTAGTGTGTGTCTTTTAAGATACATCAATTCCTAACTCTTTCAGGTCTTGATGTGATAGCCTACACCCACCCTCTATAAACTCTTCAGCATCCTTCCTAGAGTAGAAGGTGTGCATTGATTCACCGTTTGAAACTTCAAACTCAACAACACCATGACCTAAATCTTCTTCACTTATTGTCCACATTTTACTTCCCTTCATACTTTTCTATTGTTAAAACTTTGTAGTCACCTAGTATCTGCTTAATGTGTAGCTCACTAGTTGCATACAGGTATATAGACCTTACCCTAGTGTTCACACCTGAGTCATTAAAACTTACACCCTCATACTCTACAGCGTAGTTGTGCAGTGGGCTTGGTATCCATGCTACCATATATTACTCCTTACAATTATCTATTACGTTATGCTTGTTGTCCTCATACCTGCACCTGTCAGGGTGAAACATTTCTTTGTATGTCTGTACCCAAGGGTCTCCCCAAGCTAGGTAGCCTATGATGTAGGGCAGAGGTACAAGCATGAAGATTACTAGCAGTGCTGCCTTAAAGAAGCCCTCGTTGTGGTATGGTTTCATATCAGTCTCCTATTCCTATTGGAAACATGAAGCTACTCATGCCCACTATGTTAAGCCAAAATTCTAGTGTGGCTATGCCTAATACAAGTGCCACACAGATTTGTATTGTTAGGGTATCATTCATTATCTATAGTTTCTCCCCAATCTATT
>TARA_R110002020_G_C16318827_1_pt1 | contig 11537 bp, 9 predicted proteins | sample TARA_R110002020 | Tara Oceans TARA_R110002020 (sample SAMEA4396489) | marine metagenome | biome: Westerlies Biome; feature: [MES] marine water layer (ENVO:01000295) within the mesopelagic zone...; material: water (ENVO:00002006), including particulate matter (ENVO:01000060) such as......
AGCCATTCCACATCAGCGGTTCGTGCCGAGCCACGAACCGCTGATGTCAGCGTAGCCCTGAAAACCGCTAGCGCAAGCGGCGGGAGCTTTTCCGGCTCAACGCGGCTGATATTCGCACAAACCCGCAATGCTGCACGGCTGGCAATCGCGCTGCGCACCTCCGCGCTCTGCGTTTCCAGCCAGTCAATCGCCTTTTCTTCGTCTGAAAAATCCACACCGATTAAACCAACATCCCCCGCGACATCATCCACCTTGACCGTTCCCCAAAACCCCTACATATCACGTCTATGACACCACTTTCACATATCCGCAATTTCTCCATCGTCGCCCACATCGACCATGGCAAATCCACCCTCGCTGATCGTCTCATCCAGGAGACGCAGACAGTTGCCTTGCGCGATATGAAAGCGCAGATGCTGGACAGCATGGACATCGAACGCGAGCGGGGCATCACTATCAAAGCCCAGACCGTGCGGATCAACTACAAGGCCCAGAACGGCGAGGATTACGTTCTCAATCTGATCGACACCCCCGGTCACGTCGATTTCGCCTATGAGGTCTCCCGCTCCATGCGCGCGGTCGAAGGCTCGCTGCTGGTGGTGGACAGCACGCAGGGCGTCGAGGCGCAGACGCTCGCCAATGTCTACCACGCCATCGACGCGGATCACGAGATCGTCCCGATCCTCAACAAGATCGACCTTCCCGCGACGGACTGTGACCGCGTGGCCGAGCAGATCGAGGATGTTATCGGCATTGATGCCTCTGGCGCCATCCGCGTCTCTGCCAAAACGGGGCAGGGGATCGTGGAAACGCTCGAGGCCATCGTCCACCACCTCCCCGCGCCCAAAGGCACACTCGATGCGCCGCTGAAGGCGATGCTGGTCGATTCGTGGTACGACAGCTACCTCGGCGTGATCGTCCTCGTCCGCATCATGGACGGCCAGCTGAAAAAGGGCGACCGCATCATGATGATGCAAAACGGCTCCGTCCACCACGTGGACCGCATTGGCGTCTTCCGCCCCGCGATGACGGAGATCGACGTGCTCGGCCCCGGCGAGATCGGCTTTCTCACCGCTTCCATCAAACAGGTCCGCGACACCCGCGTGGGCGACACCATCACGCACGAAAAGAAACCCTGCGCCAAGGCGCTGCCGGGCTTCAAACCCTCCCAGCCCGTCGTCTTCTGCGGCCTCTTCCCCGTGGACGCTGCCGAATTCGAAGACCTGCGCGACAGCATCGAAAAACTCGCCCTCAACGACGCGAGTTTCTCCTACGAGATGGAAACCAGCGCGGCATTGGGCTTCGGCTTCCGCTGCGGCTTCCTCGGGCTGCTGCACCTCGAAGTCATCCGCGACCGGATCGAGCGCGAGTATGACATCGACCTGATCACAACCGCGCCCAGCGTGATCTACCACATCCACATGCGCGACGGCTCCATGCAGGAATTGCACAACCCCGCCGACATGCCCGACCTCACCTTCGTCGATCACCTTGAAGAGCCGCGGATCAAGGCGACGATCCTCGTGCCCGACGAATACCTCGGTGACGTGCTGAAACTCTGTCAGGACCGCCGCGGCATCCAGATGGACCTCACCTACGCCGGCTCCCGCGCGATGGTGGTCTATGACCTCCCGTTGAATGAAGTTGTGTTCGACTTCTACGATAGGCTCAAATCCGTTACCAAGGGGTATGCGTCCTTTGACTACGCGATGATCGGCTACCGCGAGGACGCGCTGGTCAAGATGTCCATTCTGGTGAACGACGAGCCTGTCGACGCGCTGAGCACCATGGTCCACCGCGACCGCGCCGAAATGCGGGGCCGCGCGATGGTCGAAAAACTCAAAGACCTCATCCCCCGCCACATGTTCAAAATCCCGATTCAGGCAGCCATCGGCGGCAAGGTTATCGCCCGCGAGACGCTGTCCGCCATGCGCAAGGATGTGACCGCCAAATGCTACGGCGGCGATGCATCGCGCAAACGCAAGTTGCTGGACAAGCAGAAGGCGGGGAAGAAGAAGATGCGGCAGTTCGGGAAAGTGGATATCCCGCAGGAAGCTTTCATCAGCGCACTGAAAATGGACGGCTAAAAGCCGACCATTTGCAGCGCGGATGAAAGACGGTGGGGTGAGAGTCCCGCGCAGCGGGGCGCGGCCCCACTGGGTGCGGATTGCATGTATTGCTCTTTTAAAAGTAGATGGCTAGCCTATCTCACCTAAGGAGATATTATCTTGAGCGAACAAACCCTAACTACTGAAAAAGAAATTGTTGCCCCTCATCCAATTGACATCGAATTCTTTTCAAAACAGTCCAACAAAACTACTAAATTAGTTAATAGTGGTGAGGGTTTTAAAGTTGAAGGGGCACATCGGTGGTTCGAGTTCAATTTTATAGAACCAGTCTATCTATCTCAACTCAAAATTCGATCCACTGGATATGATGAATGGTATAAGTTTGAAGTAGAAGTGTTCCATTCGGACCAAACTACTCATCGTGAGAGTATTTCCGTCGCAAACAACCTTGTTTCGCTTGATTTGGGCAAGCTTTCTGTAGGATTCCGTTTTCGTCCGGAAGCACGTTGGGTGACAAAGACTGAGATACTCAACGTCGAAGTAACTGGTTTGAGCCTTGATGAATTCCATAACTATGAATGGTCGATTAAAAACCTTAGTGTACGCGAGCGTAATGTCGCTGAGAGAGAGCAAAAACTAGAACAACTTAAGGCTGACGAGGCCACGCTAAATTCTAACCTCAAGGAAGTCACAAGTGAGGTGGGAAAGCTGATAGCTCAGCGCAGTGAATTGACCGAATCTTTAGCAGCGCTATCCGAGCAAATAGATGATAGGCAAGCAACTAGCAAAGATCTCCAAAGTGAGATTGAAACCCTACAAGAAAGAAGAAGAGATATCAGATCGCAGATATCCGCCAGTGAGGGCGAACTAAGCAACTTGACCCAAAAACTGCGACTGTTTCCTACTGAAATTGCTGGCTTTGTCAAAGAGGGCAATCGAAACATCAAAACGTACCTCCTTTTAGGAGTGCCATTTACTGCAATCTTTGTAGTGGTGCTTTAATCTTTGTAGTGGTGCTTTGGTCTCTTTTTTCCAGCGCTATTGATCTCACTCAGCTTTGGAGAATTGAAGACGATGTCAATGTTTGGACTATATTTCTTACAAGAATCCCATTTGTTCTCGTTGCTATTGCTTTAGTAGAAGCCTGTGGGTTCATTGTCGGTCGGTTGATATTTGAAATAGTGAAGATCAACCGCCAAAGACTGGAATTCTCGAAGCTGAGTATTATTGCGAAAGATGTCGTGCTTGCATCTTCAGCTGAACTTGAAATGACTGACGAAGAACGCTTTTCCGAAGAAACTAAGCTTAAGATGACACTGCTGCAGGAGCACATGAAATCACAAGCACAAGAAGAATTTAGGTACACTGGGAGTGCTCTTACTTCTGCTATAATTGGAGCAGCTACTAAATTGGCGGGAGGAAAACCTGATAAATAGTAACTCTTCCGACCAGCCAAGGACGCCTCACCCATGCTCCACTTCTTCTTCGCCATCTTCTCCGTCGTCACCACGACCCTCTCCGGCATCCTCTCCGTCGCCATCATCGTCGCCGGATACTTCTCATGGCCCGCCATCATCGCCGCCATGGTCCTCTCCGCCATCGCCGGCCTCCCCATCACTTATCTAATCCTCAAACAAATGGACTGGACGGACCCCGACGAAAAACACGGGCTCCGAAAGGAATGGTGGTACAGGAGGTAACCCCTGACCCAACCTGACCTGACACCTCTGCACCACATGCGCGCAGGTGCTCGGCACCCCCGTTACATCCGGCCCCGCAGGTGCCGGCATCGCGCTCGTCCCTGTTTGCCCGGCGGCGGGGTCGTCCCTGCATAAATCCCGCTTTGCAGTTCTGCCGGAATATGCGGTCGCCTTTTGGTGACAATCAATGGTCGGTGTCGGCCTTCGTGCAACAAGGCCTCAGGGACGCCCGAAGCGATTTAACTCTATGGATCGCCATCACATTCAAGTCACTCTCTTGCAGGTGCGGCACTGTGGTGACATGGTACGCGCAACTGGCAAGGGCTATACGTCCTGCCACTGCATGAAAAAAGGAGTTTTCCCATGCTGGAGAAGCGCAATTTTTACATCAATGGCGAGTGGGTGTCACCTTCCGAGCCGAATGATTACCACGTGATTAACCCCTCGACAGAAGAACCCTGCGCGGTCATTTCATTGGGGGATCAGGCGGACACAGATGCAGCCGTTGCTGCCGCGAAGGCTGCTCTGCCGGGCTGGATGGCGACCCCGCCGGAAGACCGCATCGCCCTTCTGGAAAAGCTGCTGGAAGTCTACAAATCCCGCGCCGAAGATCTGGCCACTGCGATGAGCACAGAAATGGGTGCGCCGATCGAGATGTCGCGCAGCTCGCAGGTGGGGGCAGGTACCTGGCACCTCAGCAACTTCATCAAAGCGGCCAAGGAGTTCAAATTCGAACAGCCGCTCGGCGATCACGCCCCCAATGACCGCATCATTCGCGAAGCGGTCGGTGTTGCGGCTCTGATCACCCCTTGGAACTGGCCGATGAACCAGGTCACGCTCAAGGTCGGGGCCGCTGTTGTCGCGGGCTGCACCATGGTCCTTAAGCCCTCCGAGGAGAGCCCGCTGGATGCGATGATCTTTGCCGAGCTGATGGACGAGGCAGGCTTTCCGAAGGGTGTGTTCAACCTGGTGAACGGTGACGGCGTGGGCGTCGGCTCGCAATTGTCCAGCCACAAGGATGTGGACATGATCAGCTTCACCGGCTCGACCCGCGCAGGCACGTTGATTTCCAAGGCCGCTGCGGACACTCTGAAGAAAGTCCATCTGGAGCTTGGCGGTAAAGGCGCGAACCTGATCTTCAACGATGCTGACGACAAGGCGGTAAAGCGTGGCGTTCTGCACATGATGAACAACACCGGCCAGTCGTGCAATGCGCCCAGCCGGATGCTGGTGCAGTCCGATGTCTATGACAAGGCCGTTGAAGAGGCCGGTGCTGTCGCGTCAAAGGTCACCGTCGGCCCTGCGTCGGAAGATGGCCGCCACATCGGCCCCGTCGTGAACGAGACCCAGTTCAACAAGATTCAGGATCTGATCCAAAAAGGCATCGACGAAGGTGCGCGTTTGGTGACAGGCGGCACAGGCCGCCCTGATGGCCTCAATCGTGGTTTTTATGTCAAGCCGACCGTCTTTGCGGACGTCACGCCTGACATGACCATCGCGCGTGAAGAAATCTTTGGCCCCGTGCTGTCGATCATGAAATTCGACACCGAAGAGCAGGCTGTGCAGATCGCTAACGATACGGTCTATGGGTTGACCAACTACGTCCAGAGCCAGGATGGCGCACGTCGCAACCGTCTGGCGCGTCAACTGCGGTCAGGCATGGTCGAGATGAACGGCGAAAGCCGCGCAGCAGGCTCGCCCTTTGGCGGCATGAAGCAGTCTGGCAATGGCCGCGAAGGTGGCATGTACGGGATTGAGGATTTCACTGAAATCAAAGCGGTTTCCGGCTGGGCCGCTGAATAAACCCTCCACATCGGAAACGAGAAAGGCCACCCTTCATCGGGTGGCCTTTTTACTTTAGGCAGGGCCGGGTCTGTCGGGGTGGCGAAGAACATCTGGTGTCTATCAACCGCAACGCCACCTGCCACAACCACCGCCGGACTGGATCAGAGCTTCATGCCGCCCAATTCAGCGACGCCGACAAAGCTGCGGTTCCATGTCGGGCTGATCAGTACTTCGTTGATGCAGACATGGGCGGGAGCCTCGGCGATGTAGCGCACAATCGCCCCCAGATCCTCGGCTTGCAGCATCTTGCCAAGGTCTTCGGCGGAGGGCGGCTTTGGCCGGGACTGCATGATGGGGGTCGCGACCTCTCCAGGCATCAGGGCAGTACAGCGGATGCCGTTCACGCCTTCGTCCTGGTTGATCGAATGGCTAAGCGCCACAACTGCATGCTTTGATGCGCTATAGGCCGGACCGGTCAGGCGTGACGGATGCCGCCCGGCCCAAGAGGAAGTGAGAATGAGCGTACCGGCACCTTTTGCGCGCATGTGCGGCACGACTGCCAGAACACCGTTCATGACACCATTAAGATTGATATCGACCACCTTTGCGAAATCTGCCGGGGTTACAGCAGCGACGCTGCGATTGGGCACATTGATGCCCGCATTGGCCATGAATATGTCAATGCCACCAAGACGCGCGATCAGGTCATCGGCAATGGCCTGCGTGGCCGCAGGGTCCACGACATCAAGCTGTGCCAACTCGGCCGCTCCGCCCGACTCAACAATCTCGTCTTTAACCCGTTCAATCTCTGCCAGCCTGCGACCGGACAGAACGACATGCGCACCACCTGCCGCCAAAGCTTTGGCCGAAGCCTCGCCGATGCCGCCGCCGGCACCCGTCACCCATGCAATTTTCCCGTTCAAAGCTTCCATATCATTTCTCCCTTACTCAATGCGTTAGGTGCATGAAGCTCACAGAAGACCGGTTTTGTCTATAAGATGCGCCCAGACCCGGCATGACAGTTTTTGGCTGACGGACGCCCGCGTAAGTGAGACAGTGCTAGCGTACATCAGGGGAGGATTGACGATGAAGCTGACACAGATTTGCCAAGGGCTGGATTTTCCGGAAGGGCCGATTGCGATGGAGGATGGTTCCATCGTGCTGGTAGAGATCCGCCGCCAGACCCTGTCGCGGGTTGCGCCAGACGGGCAAATAGATGTCATCGCGCATCTGGGCGGCGGGCCGAACGGGGCTGCCATTGGTCCGGATGGCAAAATCTATGTTTGCAACAACGGCGGATTCATCTGGACGCAAGCAGATGGCATCACGCGCCCTGTGGGCACCCCCGATGACTATGTCAGCGGGTCGATCCAACGGGTTGATCCGGTGACCGGCGCATTCGAGACGCTATACGAGAGCTGCGATGGCAAGCCCCTGAGGGGTCCAAATGACATTGTGTTCGATGCAGAGGGGGGCTTTTACTTTACCGATCTGGGTAAATCGACCGCCGATTTTGTGCATCATGGCGCGTTTTATTACGCCAAGGCAGACGGCAGTCATATTGTCCGCGTCCATGCGCCGATGATCACGCCAAACGGCATCGGCCTTTCGCCTGATGACAAGACCGTGCACGTGGCCGAAACGCGGACCGGTCGGGTCTGGAGCTTTGATCTGGTTGCGCCGGGTAAAATCGCGCCGCAGCCATTCGATATGCCGGGCAGGTTGTTGACCACGCTACCGGGATATCAATTGCTCGACAGCCTTGCGGTTCAGGCGGACGGCCAAATCTGTGTCGCGACATTGATGCGGGGCGGCGTCAGTGTTGTGCCCCTCGATGGCGGTCCGGTCGCGTTCATCGAAGTGCCGGGCGACCCCTATATCACGAACATCTGTTTTGGTGGACCAGACATGCGCGACGCATGGATCACCGCCTCGGGGACCGGATGCCTCTATCACACACGCTGGCCCACCCCCGGCCACCGCTTGCACTTCAACGGATAATCTCGGAGGCGGGGCGATGTTTGAAGATAGCTTACAGGGGCGGGGAGGGGCATCGGGTCAGGCTTGGTGACAGGCAGGGGCTGCAAGCCTCCGGGCGTGACTGAACACACTCTCAATACCCGACTGCCATCCCGTCTTTGCGCGGATCAGAGCCTGCGGCATAGCCACCCTCTTCCAGACGGCAGACCAGCTGCGCGCCGCCAAAGCCAAACGCATTATCCGGCGCTTCAAGCGTGATTTCATGCCCAAGTTCCGCGAGTGCTTCAAGCGTGGCGGACGGCATAGTGTCTTCGCACGCGACCCCGAGCCCTTCGGTCACCCGCCAGCGCGGCGCGTCCACGGCCATTTGCGGGTCTTGCCCCCATAGCTGCGTGCGCAACACCATCTGCACATGGCCCTGTGCCTGCATCGGGCCGCCCATGACACCAAAGCTCATCAATGGCCCGTCCGCGCCCATCAGAAACCCCGGAATAATCGTATGAAACGGGCGCTTGTTCGGCCCGACAAGGTTCTGGCTGGCGGGGTCCAGCGAAAAGCCGGCACCCCGGTTTTGCATGGCAATACCGGTTCCGGGGATGACGACACCCGATCCAAAACCTGCGTAATTCGATTGAATGAACGACACCATCATCCCTGACGCATCGCCCACTGTCAGGTAGACAGTACCGCCATGCTTGGGCGCGCCCGCTTTGAAATCTTGCGCCCGCGTTGGGTCAATCAGCGCGGCGCGGGCCTTGAGATAGTCTGCATCAAGAAGTGCCTCCTTGGACACGTCCGTCATGTAGTCACTGTCTGCAACGTAGGTTTCGGCATCGGCCAGCGCCAGTTTCATCGCTTCGATCTGAAGGTGAAACGCCGCAGGATCGTCTGCATCCATCTTCCTGACAGACGTGTGGGACAAGATCCCGAGCGCCATGAGTGCCGCGATGCCCTGACCATTGGGCGGGATTTCGTGCAGTGATATGTCATCAAAGCTTTGGGAAACTGTGCCGCACCAGTCGACACGATGCGCCGCCATATCTGCCATGCTCAGCGCCGAGCCGTGCACATCAGCAAAATTGCAGATCGCTTGCGCCAGATCGCCCGTGTAGAACGATGCGCCCTTGGTTTCCGCGATAGACCGCAAGGTTGTTGCCAGCGCCGTGTTGATAAACCGCGCACCTGCTACCGGCGCGTGGCCACCGGGCAGAAACGCCTCGGCAAAGCCGGGATAGTCTCCCAATGTCACAGCCGCGCGGCGCCAAAGCTCTGCAACCTTTGGCGTGACGATAAATCCGTTTTCCGCATAGCCGATGGCGGGGGCGAACAGGTCTGCAAAGGGCAACGTGCCGAAGCGTTCCGACAGGGCGACCCACGCCGACACAGCCCCCGGCACCGTCACACTCTCCCAGCCATGGAAGTGCATTTGGTCCTGGCCTGCGAACCGCTCGGGCGTCCAGCCTGCGGGCGATCTGCCCGATGCGTTCAGGCCGTGCAACGTGCTGCCATCCCAGACAATCGCAAAGGCGTCAGAGCCAAGGCCGTTTCCTGTAGGCTCTACCAAGGTCAGGGTGATGGCGGTCGCGATTGCAGCATCAACGGCATTTCCACCGCGCGCCAGCATTGACAGCCCGGCTTGTGCGGCCAGCGGATGCGAGGTGGCGACGACGTTGTCGGCCAAAACGGCAGAGCGGCGCGATGGGTAATGGTGTGTGGCACGAAGGTCCATGGCAAGAGGTCTTTCTACGAAGTGAAGGGAAGAGGCTCAGCCCCGGTCGATCAAGGCTTTGGACATCATCATATGAACGCCCTTTTCACGGTTCACCGTCTGTGTGATCCGCAAATCCCCCGCAAGGCTGCACAGCATATAGGCGTCCTCGCGGCTGATGTTGGCGCGGCTGGCCACCAGCGCGATCATATCGCGCAACGCCATCTCGACGCAGTGGTCAAGATCGGCATGCATACCCATGGTGATGTAATGTGTGGGCGTTTCCGCCTGTGGGTAGGTGAGCGCACGGTCCTTGAGGACACTGAGGCGAAAGTGTCCGCGCAGCGCCGTTTCGATTGCGGTTACGCAGACTTCACCGTCACCTTGCGCACCATGCCCGTCACCACATGAAAACAGCGCGCCCTCGGCAAACACGGGCAGATAAAGCGTCGTTCCTGCCACCAGTTCCTTGTTGTCGAGATTGCCGCCAAAGGCGCGCGGCTCGATTGTAGAGAGGCGGCCCCATTCGGGTGGTGGCGCTACGCCCATGACTCCGAAGAACGGCGCCAGCGGCAGATCCAGCCCCCAAGACATCCGCGCGACACCGCGCTGCGCGTCCAGCGGGATGATCGTGTGGTAGGCGTCGGGGAAATCCTGCGGCAGTGTCCCTTTGAGCGGCCCGTGGTAATTATACCCCCAGTCCTGCCGCAGCGCTACGTCCAGAATGTCGACCTGCAAGACGTCACCGGGCACCGCACCGCTGATGGCAACCGGTCCGGTCAGGATGTGGCCAGGCATCGCGGGGAGGCCGGCATCGTGGATCGCATGCAGCTCGGGCGGCACATGGAACCCCTCGCCGGGAAGGTTCTGCGGCCCTCCCGACACGCTTTCGATGATGATCTCATCGCCACTGGAGATGGTAAGCGTCGGTGGAAGGGTCGCATCGAAAAAGCCCCAGTGACAGGTGTCAGGGGATGCGTGAAGTGTCGAAGTCATGTTCTTCCTCCGGTCAGTATGCGTTCAATCAGGATTTGCACGCGCAAGGCCTCTGGCACTGTGGCAAGCCTGCTCGGTTGGCCGTTGATCAGCAGTGCAAGTTCATCCAACTGCGCGCCCAGGCTTGTTGTCCGCGGGTCTTCCGGATCAGGGCGCACAGGCACAAAGTCTCCACCCGTAGATATAGACTCACGGTAAAACTCACTAATCCGGTGGCTGGATTTGCTACCTTTGATCGTCAACTCCTGACGGTCAGGCTGCGCACCGCCGACACTCCCCATAACGGTAACCGGCACGCCTTCCGCATTGACCAGACGCGCGGCAACATGGGTTTCGCACAGGGCTTCATCGGCTGGAAAATCCGTCTGTGCCCAGACGAGCTCAAGCGGACCGAGGACGCGTTCGCTGAAGAACAGAAAGTGTGAGATGACTTCGCGGGTCATGCCGCCTTCATCGCGAAACCTCAGCCAATCGGCACCGGCCTGCCACGCACGGGGCCAGCTGGCATACGTCACAACTATATCTACCCCCGCGAGCGCGCCCAACGCGTTGCTCTGCGCAGCGCCCAAAGTACTTTGCAGCGCCGCGCCCGCGGCTTGGGTAAAGTTAACTGCCGCAGGCACCCCTGACGCGGCCAGACGTCTGGCCAGATCGCGGCTCTCTTCAATATCCACACCCAGCGGCTTTTCCAGAAACACAGCACTGCCCTGCGCCGCCGCTGCAAGCGCGTAGGCTTTGCGTGGAACGGGCGGGCAGGCGAGATACACAAGATCAGCCCCTGCCATTGCCTCCTCGGCGGTGGCGGCAACGGTCGCATCGGGTGCTATATGATGTGCGGCACGGCAGGCGTCCGCTGCGGGATCCCACAGCATGCTGACATTATAGCCCGGGTGCCGCGCCATCTGCGCCACCATCCGTTGCCCCATGATCCCTAAACCTATGATCGCTGTGTTTATCGCCATCCTTGGCTCCTTATGGTGATGCTCGATGGAGCCCGTTCGGCAGATACCGGGCGCGCAGTAACTTCTGGAGGATGCTGTAGATGCTGCAAGAGTACAACGCCGATCATCGCGACAAGATACGCTGGCAAACGTGCCTGCTGACGGGACGGGTTTTGGTGCTGCGCCGGAGCTGGCATTCAACAAGGCGGGGAACATGCTCTGCGGGGAGTAACATGCAGAACATGTCTGAGTCTGATTTGCCCGAATCCGACTCGGGAGGCAGGTGATTCCAGTGCTGGTGTGGGGAGAGTTTGGGGATTCGTGGGTATAGCGTGCGTATAAAAGCGTCGTCTGGGTG
>TARA_R110002020_G_scaffold2751_2_pt1 | contig 11537 bp, 12 predicted proteins | sample TARA_R110002020 | Tara Oceans TARA_R110002020 (sample SAMEA4396489) | marine metagenome | biome: Westerlies Biome; feature: [MES] marine water layer (ENVO:01000295) within the mesopelagic zone...; material: water (ENVO:00002006), including particulate matter (ENVO:01000060) such...
GTGGGTTAGCCATATTCTGGCCTCAGACATTTTTATTTTGACCCACCCTCCAATCGTGCAAAATCGATACATAAGTCCTTATTTTACGTCGGTTTACGTGAATCGAGCTACACCTATCTCTTACTAAAATTCGATTTGTGGCTATATCGTCATAACCCCTTGCTACTACAAGACTTATGGCCATATCCCCATAAATCATTGTGACCTATCTCCTTACTACTGAAGGACTTATGACCATATCGACCCCCCATCGACCCCTATTTACTCTCCGCCGAAAACAGGCATATGCTAATTCACAGCTATTCTGTCATAACATATTGCCAATACTAGGGTTATGGCGACAGTATCCCCCCTATTTCGGTCTACTTATCCGATCAACAATCGTCGTAACACGCTGTGAGATAAGAAGTTACGACGGTTCTGGTTGACCTATCTCTAATAAATGTGCTTATTGAGACAGTGTCTCAGTAACGCATGGGGGGTTTACGGTCCGCCGAATATATCGTCAACCTCTCAGAAATTTCCACCAAAATTTCCGGGTCTAGCTCCAGAAGCCCCCAGTTACTCTCTAACAGCCCCATCATCTTCAATAGATTCAGCTACCTCAGCATCCACTCCATTCAATCTGGAGGCAATCTGGGGATCCTCAGGACCAATAGTCAACTGGAGCTGGATCCTGCGGGTAATAGCTACCTTTGGAATAGCAATAGTCCCTCCAATTTGGCTATCAGTCAGGCTAGCTGCCAGGACTATGACTCTTTCGTTCTCTTCCAATACGAACCCCACACTGGTGCAAGGTTCTTCGACATGCTCTAGCAGATCTGCAGCTTCTTCAAGGTCAGCCCAGGGTCCATCTAGAGATGAGGCATCAACCCATCGAACGAGTTCAATATTTAGATCTTCCATAGCTGCTTACGGACCTACATCACCGCTGTCTGTTCCTGAAGAAGTTGTAGATCCACCTCCACCACCACCTTTGATTCTCATTGCGGATTTACGGCGAGAAGTATTTAGGGTGAGAGCTTCCTTACCAAGGACACACATCCATTCACCTTCCTCGTTCTTCAGCTCATACCCAGGTGGGCAGGGGTTGATGATGGGATTCTTAATCTTGGTCCCTGGAGCTACAGACCTAGCACCTTCCCTAACACACAACCAAGACCCATCAACCTTCGTCAGTTCGTATCCTGAAGGACAGGGTCCATAGTCGGTAAACATATTAAGTACTTAAGGTGAAGTTAGGGAAGATCTTAGGGGAGATTATTGAGCTAGTCTTTAAATACCTAAGGTTATCTAAAGTACTGAATATCTGACAGAGCTAACCCCCCCAAACCCCCCCTGGGAATATTTCCCGAGTTGGTTTTAGGAGGGCCAGATGCTACACCTGACATCACTGAACCCCAGAGTAGAGTCTGACCTCTATCTCCGCAAGGGTATCGAGTTCGCTACTGGTGATCTGAAGGGGGATCATCTAGATTTACGCTGTGAGCGAAGACGAATATCCAGAACCAGAAAGCATGCTGTCCGACAAGGAGTTGGATCAGATACTTAAATTGGCTGCAGATAGGCAGTTAGCCAAAGGGAACAGCAAAAGGGCTTTGCTATTGTTGGAGGATATCGAGGGCTGCCTAACTAGCGATGAGTGCAAGGAACCTCTGCCCAAGATCTTTGAGGAGCCTATTATCGGCTTCCAGAACGAAGTCACCACACCCCACGAACTTTTGACTGGTATTCCTCCAAGAATCCTTTACCAGTTGAAGGCTGAAGAGAGCCGGAAGGGCCGGGTGGTCGCAGCATACTACGTTGAGATTTGGAGAGGATGAGTCGAATCTACATAGCTGGCCCTATGAGGGGTCGTGAACTGTTCAATTTTCCTGCCTTCTTTATGGCGGCAATTCAATTACGGTCCGTAGGATTGGAGCCTATTAACCCAGCAGAGTATGACATGGCTCTAGGGATGGACCCTGGTAAACCCATGGAAGACCAGGGTTGGACTAGAGAGGAATGTCTACAGCGGGACTTCAAGTTGATTGGCAGCTGCCACTGGATTGCCCTGCTGGACGGTTGGGAAAAATCGGATGGAGTCCGTAGGGAATTGAAGGTAGGGAAGTCTAGAGGTATATTTCCTAGATCTTTGGAGATCATCTTAAAGGCTCCTGAAGACTACATGCTCAAATTTGCTGAGGTATCCCATGGTTGATCCCCTTCATGCTCGAAATATTCAGGAAGCCCGTACTATAGGAATGAGGGCACAGTCTACTGCTGATGAAGTCGAAGCTGTTACAGTAGTCAACACTGCGGCAATAGCCACGAACACTACGGCAATAGCCACGAACACTACGGCAATAGCCACTAACGCTTCGGCAATAACTAGCAATGCTACGGCAATAGCTGCAGTTGATCTCAGTGTCTACATCCATGAGAACGGCTCTAATGCAATGACAGCTGCATTGCCTATGGGCAGCAACAAGATCACTGGGTTAGCGAATGCGGAGGACTCAACAGACGCTGCAGCTTATGGTCAGCTCACTAGCCACACCGGAGACTCCACCAAGCACTTTACGGTTGGCAGTATTGATCATGGGTCCATCACTGGGTTGACTGATGACGATCATACCCAATATGCCAAGACTGATGGATCTCGGACGATCACTGGTGGCATGTCTATTACTGCCAGTGTCCCTCAGCTGACCGTTACAGATACCGCCAGTGACAGCGCCAATAAGCGGGCTAAGTTGGTTTGTAAGTCTTATACGAATTCAGAAGAGGGTGTAGGCATGATATATGCCCGCTGTCAGAATAATCTAAATAAGATATCAATTGGGGGTGGTGACAGTGATATGAATACTTCAACTGCCACTAGCTTCTATGTTGCCAGTGCAATTAATACTGTAAGTGGCACTGAAATAATTCGTATAAAATCTACTGGTATGCGGTTGGGCGGAAGTGCCAATAATGATGGTAGTGCCTTGTTAGATATGCAATCTACGACTCAGGGCTTCCTACCACCCCGTATGACTACAGTCCAAAAGTCTGCCATCTCCAGCCCAGCAACAGGGTTATGTGTGTTCGATACTTCGCTTGGGAAGCTATCTTGCTTTGATGGTTCGGACTGGAACGAGTGCTGGTAGCTACTTTCTAGCCATCCAGTTCTTAGAGTTTCTTTTAGGCGCTCCGAATATAATCTTATTAGTTGCGTGCGCCATAAATTGCTTTAAAGCTCGCGTATGACGCGCAGCTGAAGCTCGGCTTTTAGTTACATTGGCATCCTGTGCCATTGCTCTAACCCAGTATTCTACAGCCATTGATAGAGCATCAAGCCTATCATCGTGCCTTAGAGCGCCTCGATCCCTGGTGATGCGGGACATCTGGTGTATAAGCATGTAGCTTTGCTGCTTATCGGTGGGATAGCTTTGGACGTTCTGGAAATCATCCTCAATGACGCTGCGATCAACGATAAGTCGCTTATTGTTCATCACTGGCTCCAGCAGATCACAGATTCTCTTCTCTTTAGCCCCTGTAGACCTGATCTCCTCAATGGCACAGCGGTAATCACCGGCAATCAGCTCTGGTTTCAGTAGTTCGGTAAACATGCCCTGGCCGAAGTTGGATTCAATTAATATACGGTTGACCTTAAACCGCTTCGCCACACCCACTAGGTGATGCAGAACTTCAGGGGAGTAACCGCCCACTAATCCTGAAGCTGCCAGGACAAATAACTGTCCACCGTATTGTGCTACTACTGAATATCCCGTCTCATCGCGGCCTTTACCGGACGGATCGACGGACATAACGATTCCCTGGTATTTGACCAGCTCTCCATCCCGCATTAACGGTCTATAGAAATGGTCACCGTTGAATCCGACGTTAGGAAGGGAGTGATTCCACCGGAGGTCGGGGTCATTCGCCCAGATGTAGCGTTCGTAGCAGAGTTCTGGGTTGAGATCGGTCACCTGGAGCTGTGCCATCCGCAGTGGGTAGCGATCCATGTCGCTCAAGGACTGATCTAGCAGGAACTGCATGGCGTAATACGCCTTACCTTCCATCTTCTTGATCTCTAGCTCGTCTTCATCAAACCTAAGCGGGTCGGTAGGTGTTCCAACAGGCTTTTTACCTATCATCTCCCTGATAATGGGGGCCAACCGCTCACCTTGTTGCTTGACTAGACGTTCAGGTGGGACTTCCGAGGGCCAGATACGGGTGGTAAAGCCTCTATCAGGTAACCCATGCAGCAGATCTTGCTCTGAATGCGGGGTTCCAAGGTAGATCGTGCGCCCTTTCGGCTTCAAAACAGAGGTAAACTCCCTGGTAGCCCTGGCAATCTTGTCTCTCATCACCTGAGTAGCCGAGTTCTCAGGGGTAGAAACGTCATCTGAGATGATAATGTCGGCACGATAGCCCGCTAGCTGCGAATTGATGCCTCGACTAAAGACACTGGGGGCATGACCTACAGGTGCAGGACCAACATCGAACTTAACTCTAGAGCATCGTTGGTCATCCCTTGGTTGTAGGTGGTGAGTTAGATCACCAAGGGAGGTTAGTAGCTTGAAACAGAAGTTACTGAAGTCATCGGCGCGATCTCGACTGGCCGAGACAATCATTATGTTCTTAGTGGGGTCGATGAGCAGTGAGTAGACTACGAACGCTGATGCGATGTAGGACTTCCCAATGCCTCGAAATGCCATTGTGCATTGGCGGTCTGGGCCATGCTGCATGAAGTCGGCAATATCATATTGAATCGGCGTGGGGTCAGGTAAGCCGATGGACTTCCAGGCTAGGTAAAGGAAATTGCGGAACCCAAACTTCCCCTTCAGTTGATCAGGCACCGCAAAATCATTCATTACATTACACTCATCTGAATACCTTTAGACATCACCAGCTGTGTTGGACTTTGATATAGAGCTTGTGAAAACAAAGGTAAACCTTTTAAGGCGGGGTCTGCTGGCACCTTAAACAAATTCTTTGACCCCATTCCATTATACAGAACCAAGGGTGTTACCCAACTAGGGGATAAAAGAAGATGACACGGGGCTTTTCTGGTGCCACCAATGATGACCTTATCTTTCATAAAGCCAAATCCTAGCCAAGCAATGGAGAAGGGTTTGGTATCTACTGACCAAGTGTTAACAGTAGCAATTACCCATTCATCTCTTCTTGGTGCGGTCAAGAGATAGTAGATTTGCCTTTCGTTGCAAGAGCTACCGTAGGCAATGTTGAGAGGTGGTTGCGGGATATCCTGAGCTTGAAGAGGTGTCACCCAGAACAGGAGAGACAAGAGGGTTTTGTTTGGGGTCATTGAGCGATAGTTTCTTCCTCATCTTGAAAAGGTAGAGCAGAGGCGAGTTGATGAATATTAGAGCCGCCTGAGGATTGAGCGGACACATCAATTCCGTTGTCTTTCAAAAATTGGCGGGCGATGTTGAGATTTTCGCCTTCCTGCACACTTGCCGTAAGCATTTCCGTTAGCAAGTAGTGCAAGTCAACCAGTTGTTTTTCGTTCTTTAGTTCAGCCATTAGCCATTTCCTCCCAGGAGAAGTTTAATAATAAACGCCCAGGCAGCAGCAACTGCAGCTACCGCACCCTTTACCCAGGCGCGAGACGTTTCGAGATTTTGAATACGCTTCTCTTGAGAAACGTCCTTTAAATCGAGCCTTTCTACAGTCTCTTTGACGGCATCTACTTTGCCCTCCAAGCGACCAAAGGCTCTTAGGATTTGATCTTCAGGCATTACTAGATGTTGGAGTAACCGTGGATGATGACACGGGCACCTACAGGAACCATCTTCCCAGCGACTGCAGATGTGCTAGCCACTTTGAAGTTTGCCAGTGCTGATACACCAGCTCGATGAACCACAGTGGAGGATGTAGGATTACCGGCAGAAGTGAGCATCCGAAGTGTAGTGTTTGAAGGCGCATCGGCACCATGCAGCGCAACCTTGTTGAATGCAGTAGCAGTTGCAGCTTCTGACTGCTCCCAATCTAGGCCAGTGACATTCGCTCCATTAACCTGGGGATAGATAAGACCACCAGAGGCTGCATACGTTCCGGTGATAACTATCTCGTAGTAGCGATACTTGGTGTTGACCCAAGCTACTCCAATATCCCAGGTCTGAGTTTCAGCGGCTAAGGTCATGTTAAGTAGCTGGACAGGATCGTTGTCATCAGACTCGATGGCTTCCTGAACCAGATAGAACATATTCTGCTGGTTAGTCTCTAGATCAGTTTCAGAGAGGTAAGCATTAGCTGAAAAGTCTACAGACCTGTTGGTGTATTCCTTCGGGGTGACTCTCTCGACCTTGACGTTGTCTGTTCCTACTGGCGGGACATGCCCCGATCTAAAGTAGACGGAACCTGCTGTTCCTGACCCACTGCCATCACCCTCATCCCAGTGTGTGCCACTCGTCTTTTCAACCCCATCAACATAGACTTTGATATGGGTCGTAGCGAGTTTGGAGAAGGAGTAAACGAAATCGCGGTTTGATGCGTCTCCGTTAAACGTCTGATAACTATTTGCGGTGAATGGCATGATTACTTAGGAGGCTGAATGTTCATAGATGCGGCAACAGCATCAGGGTTTCTACCCTGCGAATGCGCTGCGTTTGTGATAAGACGTTTCTGAACGATCTCATTGAGTGTTGGAAACTCCCACAAAAGTTCCGCTGCTGCTCCACGCCTATAGCGATTGATAACTTTATCTATCATCTTTACTTGAGGAGATTCAATGTTTAGATCGGGAACGCCTTCGGGTAGGTTGTTATAGCCTTCGCTATTTATTAACCTAGTCAATGCCGTGCGTAAGGTCCGACCCCTGAACTTTACTTTACCTACAAGTTCTTGGTAGCGGTCATGGGCTGTCCGCTTTCCATCCTCACTTGGAAAGTCTCTCAAGTCTTGGTCCCACTTTATATTACTAGGTGGGCTGAAGGGATGACCAAGCTCTGCAAAGTGTTTAGTTAATGCATCAGAAGTGGAGTGGTTTACAGCGATAGGTAAGAAGAATTCAACGGCTCCAGTCCCTTTCGTGCCTAAGGCAGAAGTGAAAGCTTTCTTACTGATAGGCTCACCTAAGATATTGCGGTAAGGCTGCAGCACTTCTTCGCTTAGACCGGGCGCTCTACTCCAAATTCTATCAAGAACACCTCTAGCCTCTAGCTGATAGTCATTCGTTACCCCTCGTAGTGAGGCAGCAATTGACGGGATAAGCATAGAACCGCCTACACGACCCGCAATCTTCTGGATGTTCTCCATAGGTGAAGTAAGCAGACCTAGGAGATCATTAAGACCCTGAAGATAACTCTTATCTTGAAGGTTTCCTGCAATAGCAGAGATACCTGCAACAGCAATATCCTCCGCATCCGCCTCAGTAGGACCACTGAACTTTACTAAATCATACCAGTCGGCATAGAAAGCTAGGATGGTTGCCAAAGGATCAGCACGCTGGTAGCTGATGTAGGTTTCTGTGCCTGGGATTTTAAGGCTGTTAGCTTGCCATCCTGATTGCTCCAAGATTCTTCGTTGGTTTAGATCCGCTGGACCCTTACCTGTGATTACCCCACTCATAGCTAGGGTTCCGAATGCAGTGCCAAATCCAATAGCAGTTGCCATTTCTCCCAGAGCTTCATACTTCTGCTCATCGCCTAGCATACCTGATGCTCTACGTGACCAGAGGTCGTTGACCTCCTTAAGTTTTGTTGCACCTAGAGGATCAATAGCGGCATCTGTGGGATCGAGTCGCCCAAATTTTGTGGACTTGAGTTTAAGACCTGTGACCTTATTACCCATGTATCCAATCATCTGAGTAAAGTTCCGATTCATCAGAGGCATCGGAGTGCGGTCAAGTGCATAGGTCAGCAAATTGACCGGAGTCTTAATGAACGGCAGGAAGAATACAGTGGCTGGGTGCTGTCTGGTAATTCTGGTAACTCCTTGAGCAACATCAGAGATAAGCCCAGGCACATCTCTTAGCGGTGTTTGGAAGGTTACTTTATTTGCAATCCGCACACCCTCCTCAGCTATTAGCGACCGGTTGGCAATGTGGCTGCTCTTAGTGGCGTTCTCGATGAAGCTATCAATAGCCGCCTGACGTTCAGCACCTGTAGCAAACTCTGTTGCTGGGAAGATTTCGTCAGCTTCTCGATGGAGATTATCGATCGTTGTAGCTTGGTTCTTCCTAAGGAACCCCATCATCTCAGCGTCTACCCAATCATCTAACTCCTTACCTGATAGTTCTGCTTCCAGACCTTGTCGGACAACCTTAGATTGGACATGCGATGTATATGAAATGTGCTTCACAAACTCATCAGTAGCTTGCATCGCTCTAGTAGGGAGTTTGACTAATGAACCTAGCCAGTTGATACCTAATCCCCAGCCCTCCTTCTCTTTGAAGCTGGTGCCCATCAGGTCATTAACACCTTCAGTCCCAAATCCTTTTTGGAAACTACGCTCTAGTTGTCCAGGTCCATGGGTTAGCACACCTAGACGCTGTTTCCCAGCCTCCATAGATGCAGCTAAGCTAGCTGGCATCTGGCCTGGATCACCGAATAGACCTACTTTATGTGCAGCAGCACGGGTTGCATAACCAGCTGCCATTTTTGTTTGGGACACTAGAATCGAGATGACACGTAGATCATCTTGAATGGACATCATGGCTGCTTTAGCTAACTCAGGATCTCCAAACTTTCCTCTTGCCCAGCTACCTGACGCACCGAAGATCCGCTCCATTGGCCGCCAGTAAGCGGTAGCTAGTGCGCCAATACCGTTAGTAGATAGCGTCCTTATCCCACTAAGAATGGATCCGTAATACCAATCAATCGTCATTTCCCAGAAGCGGTTTTGGCGGTTGAAGGTTTTGGCGTGTAGGGCTGCAGTAGCTCTACTATTGCGATAAGAAGTTCTATATTTCTTCGCTAGCTTCTTGACGTTATCCATACCCCCACGGGCTTGCACAGCATCAGCAAGTGGTGCGCGTCCTGGTTTTAGCTGAGATGCATTGATTTTATGTGCGCCCAAGAGTCTACCGGAGGCTCGACGGACTAAGGCAAAAGCCTCAACCATTGCACCCGCAGTTTCTAGTGCTGACGCAAACTGCTCAGCAGCCTGTTCAGGATTAAGCTTTAGAGCGCCTTGATAAAATCCTTCGCCCTTCTCAACGGCAGCAGCCAGAGCATCAGTGTCAAAAAGATACCGATCTAAATATGCCTTCTGCGCCAGCGTTTTGTTCTGAGCTTCACCGATGTTATTAGCATTCCTAATCATTCTCGGAATCACATCTTTATGATGATACCCAGCGTATCTAGCAACCTCCCTACCAGCGTTCGCCGCCATCTCTTCCAGCGGCATTTCCTTATCAGGGATGATGCTTGCGAAGTCAAAGACCTTGTAGATGGAATCAGCCAAGCGCCGCACTCCAGCTTCACTAAAGGTTGCTAGGTTCTGGACCCCCGCTATTTTATGCAGGGGGTCAACTCCTTCTTCACGGGCCTGTTTCAGAGCCTCCAAGAAAGGTCGAATATTTTCACCCTGTATCCCAGTGGATTTCAGCGTCTCCAGAAGCTCTTTGGAATCATCATGGGTAAAGGATCTAGTGTATCCCTTTCCTTGCCTTACGGTGAATTGCCCCCCCTGAGGACTCGGCAGCCCATGCAGATTATTTGGATCGGCTAAAGCGGGCGTTTCCTTCTTTAAGGATTGGAGCTTGGTGAACTTTAGGTTGGAGGCATCGGCTTCAGATTTAGCCGGAGGCATGTAGTCAGGGTCCATCCTTTCTACTCGTTCAGCAGGAAGGGACTTTGAGCTAATGGCGGCGACCTCATCACCACTCGTCAATTTAGCCCTCCATTCGTCTTTTGCGCTGTATGTAATCCTAACTAAAACAGACGATTCATTGCTTCTGTATTTCGACCTCGGTTCGCTTGATGCGTGATGTCTTCCTACGCCAGCCGAATCTATTCCTGGTCCTTCCTGGGTACGGACTTTAAACGAGCCAGATTCCACACCCGCTAGATACTCTTCCTCGCTCATAAAGCGATATAGGAATTTTGGCGTAGATCCATCAAGCATCTTAGGCACCGGATGAGCGCTGCCGTCGCTGGGTCTACCTTCTATAAAATTAGATGTATCGACAAAAGATTCTTCAAGAGCGTCATCAGAGAACCGACCACCCACAATCTCAGCATCAGGATACTTCGTCTGAAAGTCTCGTAAGGCTTTTACAAGGTCCGCATCCTTCGCAAAGCCTGACACTTCATCAACATCATAGAATAGGGCGGTAGGCTTACCTTCACTGTCCACTTGAATGACAAGATCATCTTTTGATGCAAGTGACCAATCGTCCAACCAATCTCCGTGATCAGGATTGATGTCTAAAATATCATCCCCTTCACCTGTTAGCTTCAGCTTACCGTCATCCCCTACGGTTACAGCTCGATACCAAACCCCCTCCACCTCAGGATTAATTATCGAATCAGCATCTGCCTGACGAACTGGTGCATGTGGTCCTTGCAGTTGTTCTCTAAGAAGTTCGCCCGCCTCATGCTGGGTTTGAGGTTGCTGCGCTATATCTTGAGCTTTTCCAGTTATCTCATCATCTATAGCATCTACAGCTTTCGTATCACCTTCTGCTACTGCTTTATTCCGCCTTGGTATGAGCCTGAATATCCCCATCAGACCTTCTGCTAGAACACCTATCCCTGCGCCTTCAAGAACATTCTTAAGTCGGCCCGCATACTGCTCATTATCGTCAGGATCTGCAGCGAGGAATTCTGTAAGTCCATTCTCTAAACCTGGGATCGCCTGGATTAGGTTGGAAAGTCGGGGGTCATTACCATCCCACACTAAGGCATCGGTAATACCACCAGCCACCAAGCCCCGACCTGCCTGGATTCGCCAAGCAGCACCTCTCCTACCTTGCATCCTAGCAGCACGCTCAGCTGATTTTGTGATTCTGAGCTTCGATCCTACTTTACCTAAAGTTGCGGCTCCCTTAACAGTGGAAGCAGCCTTTGCACCCATACCAATCGCACCCGTCACAGGGAGGAACATGCTTAGGAAACTTGTAATACCCTCCAAAATGGACCCAGGGATTGTCTCACTATGGCCTAAGCCTAAGTTTTCAGGTAGATCCACATAAGGGATAAGGTCCAGTGTGTTCTCTACAGCACCAGCAGCTCCTCTTGGAAGTGCATAGAGAATGTCACTGAAGTAATTAGCATCAGATTCTTCCTGAGCCGCTTTAGCTTCTGCCCTTTCATCCTCAACTTGATGAGGGACTCCTGTAGTAGAGTTGACTCCCTCATAACGTGACCTAAAAAAAGCTTCCTCTTCTTCGGTATAGGCACTTTCGCGTTGAGGTCCGTAGTTAAAATTGGTCATCGTTTCTTATCTCTTGCGGTAAGTTCCAAATCTGCTTGGAGACGCTTCACATATATTTCGGGTTGTGCTTCTTTCAGATCGAGGATCTCTTGTTGGTAAGCGGCATTAGTGAAGGCTTCCCTGTGCATTTTCTCTAGGGGTCTGAGACTTATGTCCCACGCTCTTTT
>TARA_R110002020_G_scaffold116502_2_pt1 | contig 11535 bp, 14 predicted proteins | sample TARA_R110002020 | Tara Oceans TARA_R110002020 (sample SAMEA4396489) | marine metagenome | biome: Westerlies Biome; feature: [MES] marine water layer (ENVO:01000295) within the mesopelagic zone...; material: water (ENVO:00002006), including particulate matter (ENVO:01000060) such...
GAACTAGCGATGGATACGGCCATATCGGATATGGAACGAACGGGAGGAACTAATCTTTTAGCCCAAGCACCTCCTATCGCGCAAAGGAACATAGGGCGCGTCATGATGATGTTCCGCACTTATGGTTTAACTATTTATGGACATCAGATAGCTCTAATAAAAGAGTTTATAGATGCCGGTAAAACAGGAGATAAAGAGTCAAGGCGTATAGCGGCTAAACAAATGATTGCTACACAAGCACTTACCGCAGCAATGTCAGGAGTCGCAGGGCTGACTGCATATGGTATGTTTGTAGCCCTATATAACACGCTTTTTGAAGATGAAGAAGATGAAAGGTTAGACACTTTAATACGTAAACAGTTAGGCGAAGGGTTATATAAAGGCGGTGTAAACTACGTATTTGCACAAATGGGCATACCTTTGGATTTATCAGCACGGATAGGGCTTGCCAATATGCTCATAAGTAGCGACCGTTATAATTTCAGTCGATCCCCAGAAGAAAGCATACTTAATGAGATAGGCGGTGCTGCATGGTCTACAGGCAAACGAGTAGCAAGAGGTCTTGATAAATTATTTGAAGGAGAGATACAAAGAGGGACTGAAGATATAATGCCCGTATCTGTTCGTAATATGTTACAGGCATACCGCTTTGCTAATGAAGGGGCATTGACACGTAGAGGTGATGCTATCACTCAAGAAGATTTTAATGGGGGTACGATAGCAGCCAAGTTCTTTGGTTTTGCCCCCGCTGCGTACACACTAGCGCAAGAAAAAGCTCAAGACCTTAAACGTATTGATAAAGCAGTAAGCGCAAAAAGAACCAAGTTACTTAAACGTATGCACCTTGCACAGCGTAGAGGTGACATCCGTGCTCTTATAGATACAAAACGTGACATAGCTGCGTTCAATAAGCGACACGCTAAACTTGGACCTAAAGTACCTATTACAGAAGATACCATCAAGCGGTCAATGAGACAGCATATGAAGACTTCTGAAAAAATGATTAACGGAGTGCAGTTAAGTCCTAGTATGCGAGACACCATGAAGATATGGGCAGAAGGTTACGATAGAGGGCCAGCTTTCTTATAAGAAAAAACCCCTTACCGCAGGGGAACAATAAGGGGTTTTAGGAGAACGAAACAGATTCGACCTTGTTTCGAGGCCATCCTATCATAAAGTTCTCCATATTCGTACACCCAATTTGCCATTTTCTATCAACACTTTAGCGTCTATACCCCATCCTTTTTCCCCAGTTATACGCTTTAACTCTTTAACTGCGCCCTGTGTGTTGATGCAGGGGACAAACAAAGAAGCCCCAACCACCATGCTATCCCAATCAATTACGACACGTACCCCATCAGGTGCCAGATCGTAAGTTCTAAGTACCCCCTGCCTGATCTTCATCTTCAATATCTTCGACATCTTCTGGCTCTATAATCTCCATGTTTGAACAGTCTACTAAGATCACATCTGTTGGCGGCAAATTCATCTGCGTACCTTTACTGAGCCGCATCTTCATCTTCTTACCGTTCAAGTTCTCCATAAGCTCTTGTACGAACGAAGAGTAGTTTATCTGCTGTGCTATACACCACTTACGCAACGGTTTCGGCAGTAGGTAAGCGCGTTTCAAGTCTGTCTCGTACCTCGCCACTAGTCTGCCACGAGGGGTTGCATCAGGTACAACTAAGACATCCAGCCCATTATTCTCTTGCCTACGTAAGTCATCAGTACTTCTTATCTGTAAGATGTTTACCCAATGCTCATTTATATAGTCATTAAGTATCTGCTCTACAGGAGTATCCATATTGTCAGAACTATCCTTATTGAACCGAAGCACTGATCCAATCCATTTGTATACAGGTTTTGGTGCGTAAGGTAGTAGATCTAACTCATTACAGATAACTAACGCAGCCATAGTGCAAGCAGCACCGGCTGACCAGAACCGATTCTTTGCTGTTAGTTCTGCCTCTGTGTCGATCTTATTCTGTGTGTCATTCAATAAGTCACGCACTTTGTCTAAATTATTTATGACATACTGTACAAACACCTCACCGGCAAACCCGTAGTTCTGTGGAACTTCTTTCGCAAAAGCATCTGTCTTTACTTTTGACTGAGGAGTAGCAAACCGCTCATCTACTTTTATCTCAAGTATCCTTTGTGCCTCTGCCTCTGGGTTACTCTTCTCACCTCTAACGATCTCTACTAGACTTGCGTTACCGCTAGTCACCGCAATCAAGCTCCACGATGCACCTGTGACACGTTCTTCGTTGGCACTCTGCTTCATGCGTCTGCGCTGTTTGCCGCTCACTATCTCGTAAGCTAACTCACTCACGCTACCGTCATTACCAGTTTTCTTGCCCTTACTCCTTGTCGATTCTTCCGTTTGCGTCATCTCGTCCATGTACAGCGGTAGGTTATGGTACACCTCACCCCTGTGCATTTTTATCGAGTGGGTGTCTTTTGCGAATAGCATCAGCTCTTCTGGATCACCCCATGCAGTTAGTCCCGCTTCCATCACAGTAGTCTTACCGTACCCTGACTTAGGGCTGTGCAGATGCACCAGTGAACAGTGTACCGGCATAAGCTCCATGAGAACTGAGCCGAAACTAGATGCCACCACGTATTGATGCAGCTCAAGATCTTTTTGGTTGTAGAAACCAACCATATTTTTCCATCCCTCTAACGTACCTTTAGGTTCAAACGCGGGGAAAAGAGCCGTAGTGGTAGTAGCTGGCGGGTTAAACTCAATGTGATCCCCGAATATCTCACGGTTACCCATCACAAATGAAGTCATCTCTTTACTCGTCCACCCAAACTGCCGGTGTGCTTTATCTGCCATAGTAGTTGCCTGTAATTCGTTGACCCAAGTCGTTGTGTAATTCATAAGTTCATCCATCTTGCTAACAGCCACACCCTGCATACTCATGTTCTTTCTAAATTCTTCACGAGACGTAACGGCTGTAAGAGGCACTGTAAACTCACGTACTCCGTCTTTCGGTAAGTGAAGACGCATCACCAATGCCTCGCCTGTCTCTTTATCGATTATGCGTTTAACTACATAGAAATCATTATGGTACAAAAGTTTTTCATCGACATCCCCATCTGGAGTAGATGATCGTACATAGATACCTCCATTAACCCCTCTGAAATAAGGAGTAGGGTAAGACGGTATTGTATAGGTCTGCACCAAATCATCAGGCCGATCCGCCATCGGTGCTTCTACTATGTTGTCTGCTTCATCAGCTTCTACTACCTCTAAACCTAGAGAGATAGGTGATTTGATCTTGTGCCAGTTGGGGCAGTCAGGACATACGCTTGGGCTAAATTCATCAAACTTAGCACATAGATACGGCCCCTTAATCAAGTCTACTTTGTGCGCGGTTTCTTCTGGATCATACTCAGGATGTCCTTCAGATATATAAGAGATCGCCTTCTCTGAGTCAGAACAAAATTTAGCAATAGAAAGTCCCGCTCTCCACATAGGTTCTGAACAGTTTTCTTGATCGTCAATGATCTTCCCTATCTGCCCACAGCCTACGCCATCCTGTATCTTTAACAGTATGTTTTTAAACTTGGTGTCGTTGTTCCCCATCAACTTCTGCATGATGGCACTTGGAGGTTGTGGGTCTACCTTGGTAGGAGAAGCAAGAGGATCAGCCCCTAGCAACACAGAAAATTCTTCTAAATCAACTAGTGGGGGTATGTCCACCCCTAGCTGAAGCACCTGTGCAGCAGGGTCATCCTTATGATTGTGCGTATTTAAAATACGAAGCACCCTAGCCCCATCGCTAGTTACCGCAGGATCAGCTAGAAAATTGTGTTGAGCACATAGTCTTTTTAAACTATCTGCAACGGGGAACCAATCGTCATAGATAACTGACTCGGATAAGAACCAGTAAACGTGTATACCGCGTCCTGAACTTACTACAAAAGGTTTAGGAAGACCTACTCCTCTATAGAACTCCCGTAGTCCGTCTAGTGCATCACGCTGAGTTGCAAACTCTTTTGCAGGGCCGCAATCTAAATCAAGAAAGAACGCTTGGATGCGATCTATGTTGCCTACCTTGCGCGAACTCGCGTCTTTAAATGTGCTTAGTGCGAAGTAAACATCGTAACCCGCACTGTCGAAATTGTTTGCCTCTGCTATTAATTGGTCTATCGAATCGTAAAACTTTTGAATCCTACGACTCTCGCTACTTTTAAGAGCTAGTAAGCAGTAGAGTCCACTATCTGCTAACGCCCTTTGTAAAAATTCTTTTGTATTCATCTCTGTCCACCGAATTTAGAGACACTATGGCAGGGGCAGGAACCATGCAAGAACTCACCCTTTTCAACCCTGCCGAGGGTCTAGCCATAGTTAACTCAAGAAAAAGTTAATCGTCCCAATCTTCCAGAACATCTGTCAGATTTGCTTTCCCTTTCTTCGGTGCGGCTGATTTCTTAACAGCCTTTTTTGGCTCCTCTACCACTTCCTCTTCTTCTCCGAAATCTATTTCATCAGAGTCATCAGAGGCAGTAGGGGCCGTAGGAGTATCCTCGCCCACCACGCTGAAGGGATTATCGTCACCACCAAAGGTGAACCCATCCTGCTGTTCAAACGGGGAGCGTTCTTGCATCGGTACAAACTTAATCACCTGTACCATCTTTAGTCGTAGAGACACACCGGCACCCATAGAACCTGAGTACGGTATACCTGTCACAGAAACATTAACAGTACTGCCAGAAGTCAACCTAAAATCTGCCGGTAGTTTGTTCAACTTGGCATCCCACTGAGCGGGTTTAGTTGTCGTCTGACCATTGTATGCGGCGTTGAGTTTTGCCTTGTGGGTAAACACACCGTCTTCTTCTTTGAAAGGATGCCCTTGCTTATTAGGAAGTGTTTCCTTGTACTCAGGCCAACCGTCCTGTTTCCGAGAGTTATACAACTCTTTCATGTGCTTGTTCAAAGCAACCGCAGTTGCCTTATCCATCTTAAAATTTATATCGTAAGATGCTCCGTCATCAAGCGCATCGCATGGTACAGATCGATTCTCCCCCTGATCCCACTTGTAGGGGCGATCAATCTTTGGGTACATTGCTTCAACATTGTTGAGTAAGTAGTTTGGATCTACTATTTGTTTTTCTTCAGACATTTTGTTCTCCTGTCTTCTTAATTAAATTCGTCAAAGACAAACCCATCCGTTTCAACAAAAGGCATAGTCACCTTCGGCTTAACATCAAGCGTTATCGCTTGTATTGTGGACGGGTCGTTCTCCAACTCCGCTACCCTGCTGGATTCGGCTGTCTTTAGCACCCTCATAGGTCTAAATCTCAACCTTGGTATGTAACTTTCCTCAAACGTGATTCGTGTTACAACCGTCGTGGCTTGCGTATCGTGCTTTGCTAAGTGTTTAGCGTAGTTCTGCATCGACTGCCAGCCCCTTTTCGCGTCACCAAACAATGCCGTTGCCGGTAGTTGTAGTTGGTAAACGTCCTGTAAATCGTCCTCAAACACAACAGCAATGCGTTGGGAGTATTTACAAGCGCGAGCGTTCCCCTGTGCAGACCCTTTTATATTTTGAGCGCAGTCAAAACATCGTGCGGATTGCTTATCCACAACATTAGGGTCTGGAATACGTGTATCCGAAGACCAACACACAGGGGCAGAAGCACTGGAAGAGGTATATTCCCCTTCGTAGTACATCCTTGCTAACCCTGCCGCGTTCACAATAATAACGTCAATGGTGTTATTATCAATAACAATCTCACCTTTTTCAGTTACCTTGCGAAACACGCCATCTCGGATACTGATCTTGTTCAAAAGTCCTCATCCTCAAACGATTCCAAGATCTCTTCTACAGGCGCAGGACTACTGTGTGGCTCTTTCTTCTCAGCTTGGTCACCGAGTAAAGCTGCTACAACAGCATCCAGTTTAAATCGATAAGTCTTCCCTATTTTAACGTAAGTATTCTTAGGTATGGCCCCCTGCCGTACCCAAGCTCTAGCCGTACTTACGCTCACCGTAAAATGTTTTGCAACATCTTCTATTGAAACAAACTCATTGGTATCAGTCATTTAGATTTCCTAACTGTAACAGCAAACTCGCTATCAGAATTTAAACCTTTCGGCACAACTTCAGGATTCTCTTCCAAAAATTGTTTAACAACACCTTGGCTTAAACGCTTCTCAAGAAACTCTGGGACTTTATGCTCAAGCACAAACTTGTGCATCTGCTCCCAATCACTAGTCCAGTAACGAGTTTTAACGGTTTTATAAAACGTACCGGCTTCCGTCTTCACGCTTTTTAAGTCGTTTTCTTTCAGATACCCAAGTAACTCAGTCTTAATCAACTCTTGTTGATCTTTTAAGATGGTGTCCTCTGTATCGAAATCTGCGGATAGCTCGGCACGTTTCGTTTTTATATTAAGGTAAGCCTTAACGCACTTACCCAAGTGTCCTTCATTTCCTTCCACGCAATCACTCCTTGTGATGAGCAGAGTAATATAGTGGTTATTCGTATCTTAATCAAGTAATTCTTTGTAAAGATCTACAATCTTTGTGTGTATGTTAATTCTATTATCTAACAGTGCGTACATCTTCTTTTCTACAGGTGATCCTTGTAGCTGCACCACGGTACATTTATGGTCTTGGCCTGTCCGATGAACACGCGCATTGGCCTGTGCATAGGTTTCTAAAGAACTTACTGGCCCCCACCAAACCACAGTGTTAGCAGCGGTTAAGGTAACTCCATGTGCCGCAGCTTGCGGCTGAACAATAAGTACTTGAGGGGTAGCTTGCGTCTGGAATGCTTTGAAAATCTCAGTCCGTCTGCCCACTGGCACATCCCCTCTAATCATTTCAGTAGGTATGTTTTCTTTCCTTAACTTGCCTACAAGGATATCGATGCTGTGTTTAAAAGGGACGAACACTAATACTTTCTTACTAGATTCGTCGATCACTTCACGTAACACTTTGTACCGATGCTTTATGTCAAACTCTAGTGCCTCTCCTTCATCTGTGTAAACTGCACCTGAAGATATCTGTAGTAGTTTATTCATACTGACAGCAGCGTTAACAGCGGTGATCTGCTCTCCGCTTGCTTGCATAACCATCTTGTCCCTAAGTTCTTTATAGTATTTCTTTTGTTGCCTCGTTAGCTCCACTTCGCGCTTCACATACACCATGTCAGGCAGATCCAGACACTCTGCTTTTGTAAAACGTATCGCTGGTTGTAGTGCATTGAACACTCGTTCTGTCGCATCAGCTTTGGGAATCCATTTAAAATTAGTGATCTTGTGCATCACTTGATCCCTAAAAGAGCCGAAAAAACGTGGCACAGCGTTAGGATTTATTAGTTTTGCAAGGCCATATGCGTCGAGAGGTGACTGTGCAGCGGGTGTTCCTGTCATCATCCACAGCCATGTCCTTGGTGTGATTAAACGATTAAGGGCTTTCCAACGTTTAGTCTGTACATTCTTATAGTGTGTGGCTTCGTCTGCAATAATCAGATCAAACCCACCATTGCGTATGTCTTCTTCTACAATCTCAACCCCGTCATAGTTAATAATCACAAACTCTACGCCACTGGCTATAACATCCCGCCGTTTTTTAGCTGACCCGTAGGCCACATCAACGGTTCGGTGCATGGCGAACGTGAATAAATCATCCCTCCATGCAGATTCCATAATCGATAGGGGGCATATAATCAAGACTCGATTTATCTCCCCTTGGTTCAGTAGATAGTCTGCCGACCAAATCGCACTAGCAGTCTTTCCTGTGCCTTGTTCATTAAAACAAAACGCTCGTTTGTTCAACGTAAAGAAAGAAGACGTAGTTTTCTGATGGTCAAAAGGAACGTGTTTACCTGTCCACTCGTAACGCCCCTCGATAGGAGAGGGTGCGTTTATCTTTAAATTGTTTAAGACATGAGCTTCGTTCAACCCCCAGTTGACAAGCACTTGGTTGCCTTCCAAAGTCTTACTTTTAGGTATGATGTTTGTGACTTTTGCAGGGTCACGTAACCTCAATAATAATGCTTTATTATCTATGACTTGCAATGTAATTAATCCTACGTTGTTTTTTTCTTAGGCCGCTGCCCATTGTTACTACGGTTCTTGCTTCGGCTTGCTACCCTGTACCCGTCTTTGTTTGTACCACCGCTACGTAAAGGTTTTTTATGGGCAATATCTTTACCTTCCCGTTTATCAGCTACGCCGTTATTGTTATCGTCACCGCCGTTATCTCGCGCTTTTTTATCCATCTCACGCCTAGCTTTCTGCCGCTCCATGCGATCTTTGTGCTCTCCGCGAGCCTTCTGTGTTTGGTATTCTCGTTTATAATCTCGTCTCATTAGTAGCTCCCGTTGTGTGGACATTCGATTACGGGGCAGTGCCGTTTGCACAACCCACTTGGTTTAGGGTTCCATACTCCAGTCCTAAAAGCAGTCTCCATTGACTCAATGCCATCGACCCATTTAGTCCATAAAATATCTTTCTGGTCATCTGTATATGTGTCTTTAATAAAGTCTTCACACACAACAAACAACAAACCCGCCCGCACCTTTTCAAGAAAAGGGAAATGTTTAAACAGTGCAAGGGCCATCAATTCCAACTGCCCTTTGTCTGCATACTGAGATGATTTACCAGTTTTATAGTCTACTACCCAAGCTAGTTTCTCATCCACGTTAAGTATAACTAGGTCTGCAATACCCCTCCACCAAACCTCTCTAGCACTAAACCCACAAGGGTTTAAGTCTTCGGTTAGCCCCATTCTGTGCTCACATAGCTTATCGCCTTCTTTAGCATTCAATATGTCTAAAGATTCTTGAGCATATACAAATCTTTCTGGGAGGGGCTGTCCTTCCTTTATGTAATCTTCTGCGGCTTTGTGGAACTGATTGCCGTAACGAATCGCCTCGGTCATCCTAAAAGGATATTGCTTTATCACCTTTTCGTGGTAGAACTGTTTAGGGCATTGTTGAAACGACTTCAACTTACTATATGACCAAGGTGCTGCGTTCATATGTGAACCTTATTCATTACAATCACAAAATCTTGTGGCGGTATCTTTAGTCGGTCGCACACACGAAGCTGCTTAGTAGTCATTCTATCTACCTGTTCTTTCATTGCAGCCTTCCTTCTCTGGTTCTGTTTCTCGGTTAATTCCATCTATGCCTCCATGCGCTCTGAAGGAGCGTTACTATTATTAAACGCCTGTATCTTATCCTTGTTGGGAATCCAAAATATGTTCTTCCCTAATCTAATTTCATGGATAGTTTTTACAATGGCGAATTCGATATTAGGAAACTTCACAACGTGCAATTCTTTCGCTAAGTAAGCATCCTGTACCGAGTCGTAGTGTCCATCTATAAAAGGCGTACCCAAAAACAATATGTCATATTTACCATTCATTCGCATTCTCCATAGCTTTTACCCACACCAGATTCGCAGTCTAACGGTAATCCCTCTGCCCAATCTGGCACCTGACGCATACAGTCTTCCACGTATTCACACGCCATATCTACGTCATTGTAGTGAACGCACACAACTAACGAGTCGTGAACGGTCAACACCACCTTGTACTTAGACGCTATCTTGAGCATCTGTTCTGCAATAATACAACGCGCCACCGCTTGACATACGTTCTCCACAAACTTTCCACCATAGATCTTGGTTCGACTGTTTCTCGTTTTATAGGTGTACTCCACACCTTCTTCTGTCATGTCGGCCCGTAGGTCGGTGTAGTGCATCAGAAGACCAGACGGTAACGTGATCGCTGGTGTATCCCCTCTCGACTCAATCAGTCTGGGGCTACCAATCCGCATCGGAGTCTTCCTTGCCATGTTCTCAATTAACACTTGGGCTTCGCGCCACAGGTTGTGGATAAGTCCGTTGGTTCCTCTATAAATATTTATGACACGCCTAGCCTCATCTAAGTCCATATCGAACCCAAAGTTCTTTAACTGCGCTTGGAACTTAACAGCCCCCATGCCATACCCTGCACCAAGAATCGTGGTCTTACCTACAAACCGCTGATCCTTAGTTACCTCTTTTTCAGGTACATTGTAGATACGCGAAGCCATCTTGATATACACATCTTCTTTGTTGGCAAACGATTGCAGTAGATCGTTCTGCCCTGCCAGCCACGCCAATACTCTTGCCTCAATCTGCGATGAATCACAGTCAATCAGCATATGATTCTCTGGTGCAATCAGGCTTTGCTTCAACGTCTTCCCGTCCGGGCCACGACTAGGTAGGTTCTGTATATTAATTTTGTCAGAACCACCCCACCTGCCGGTATGAGCTGCGTAGTATCGTATAGGTATCGGCAGATTTCCCCGCTTGGCTATGTCGATAAACCGTTGGGTTCGGGTCTCCTCCAAGGTACTTTTATTACCCAACCTAGCTGCAACCAAGGCTTGCACTTCGTACATATCATGTTCTTGTAGTGCTTTAAATCCTTCATCTGTCTTGGCAAACGCATAAGTTTCCTTACCGGTCGCAGGGCTAATCTTATGGGGAGGTTCTACTCCCAGCCCTCTCAGCAGCCCCGCGAACTTATCATTCGACATCAGGTCTTCTTTACCTACGCCAGCCTCTAGGTTCAGTAGCAATCTCTCTTTGCGGTCGCGTACATCAACCAAGTGCGATTCCAACAGTTCCAAGTCTAGTTCCAACATAGGTTCAATAAACATACGCAGTGTAGCGTCGATTACTTTTAACTCTCTGCGTGGGTACTTACCCCCCATCAACGCAAACAGGTCGTAAGTTAACTCTACGTCGTTGATACAATAGTCACCGTATCTGTCTAAATCTTTATCAGTAAAGTCTTCTCTACGTTTACCTAACGCACTAAGCACTTCAGTCCCTTTTTGACCTATCTCATAATGTTCACTGAGAGCCTTGAGACTGCCGCCCACTCCAGTGCCGTGTATACTTCTCGCCATTGATAAAGTATCTGCCCATACTTTTGGACGTACTCCGAATCTCCAGTTGAGTATGGCTCCATCAAACATAGTGTTATGAGCCAGTGCCATACTGTTAGCCCAATCGAAACTGTCCAGATAATCCTGCATCTGTTCGTCTGTACCACTAGCCCACTCGGTCGGGCCGTTATTGACTTTTAACCCTAGCCCAATCACCTGAAAGCGTGGGTCTCGTATGTACTCTTCTGTAGTGAGTTTGCTTAATGAGAACTCTTTACTATAAAAAGTCTCAAAATCCAAGGTAATCAAATCCATGATCTAAATCCCTTTACTTCTTAGTATTGGTGCTGAACATGACATAGTTAGTCTTAGCAAAGAATTTATTAGATAACGATATATCCTTCAATTTAGAATCCTTTGTATCAAGCTGCTCGATCTCTCCACCCTTCTTGAGGAACTCTGCGACCTGATCGTCAAGCTCCTTACTCTCTTCTGCCTTTGTCTTACTCATTTTTAATAACCTCACCTACGTTGCCCTAACAAAACAAACCGCACCCCATCTTGGCCCGCCGTAACCCACCTGAATCCAACCCACCATACCTGCCAAACCCTAACGTACCTCGCCCGAACCC
>TARA_R110002020_G_scaffold63386_2_pt1 | contig 11534 bp, 8 predicted proteins | sample TARA_R110002020 | Tara Oceans TARA_R110002020 (sample SAMEA4396489) | marine metagenome | biome: Westerlies Biome; feature: [MES] marine water layer (ENVO:01000295) within the mesopelagic zone...; material: water (ENVO:00002006), including particulate matter (ENVO:01000060) such...
TTTAAACGAAAGAGTAAAAACAGCAGCATTTATAGGAACACTTCAAGCTGGATATACAAATTTTCATTATTTAAGAGAAATCTGGCAAGAAACAACTGAAAAAGATGCTTTGATAGGTGTTTCAATGACAGGTATAGGTAGTGGTAAAGTATTAAACTACGATACTAAAAAGGCAGCCAGTTTAGTTAAAAGAGAAAACACTAGAGTATCTAAACTACTAGATATTAATCAAGCCGCTAGAACAACAACAGTTAAACCTGCAGGTACAACTTCTTTAACATTAGGAACATCATCAGGTATTCATGCATGGCATAATGATTATTATATCCGTAGAGTTAGGGTTGGTAAAAACGAATCCATATACGCTTATTTAAGTATTAGTCATCCTGAATTATTAGAAGATGATTACTTTAGACCTCACGATACCGCGGTAATTAGCATACCACAAAAAGCACCGAAAGGTTCTATTCTAAGAACAGAATCACCTTTTGATTTATTAGAAAGAGTTAAAAAAGTAGCAACAGAATGGGTACGTTCCGGACATAGAAAAGGTTCAAATTCACATAACGTATCAGCTACAATATCGTTAAAGGATAATGAATGGGACTTAGCGGGTGAGTGGATGTGGACAAACAGAAAACATTATAATGGGTTATCTGTATTACCATATGACGGTGGGTCGTATATTCAAGCACCATTTGAAGATATTACTAAAGAAAAATATAATGAAATGGTAAAATCGTTACATAATATTGATTTAACAAAAGTAGTAGAATTAGAAGACAATACTGATTTGTCTGGTGAATTGGCTTGTGCTGGTGGAACTTGTGAAATTGATGTTGATTTAAAATCTTTAAACGGTAATGGTGTAAAAGAAGAAGTTAGTGAAACACAAATATAGTAAAGAAATATTATACCACTTTAATTGTGGTAAATGTGAAAAATGGTGGTCAATTGCTGACTACCATTTGTTTTCTAATAATGTACCAGAAAATGAAAAAAAGGTACCTATTTTAATAATATGTCCTCACTGTGGACATAATGAAGAAATAAAAAATGAAAAGAAAGGATGATTGGATTGAAAAATTATATATAAAAGAATATTTCAAATCAAAAGATTTTTATTGGGAAAATGATAAAGTGGTAATGACTGAAGAATATCACATTAAAAGAGGTAGTTGTTGTGGGGGTGGATGTAAACATTGTCCTTTTTGGCCTCCCCATGTTAAATTAAATAAAGAACTTAGAAGTGATATTTATAATAGTAATGAAAAATCTAATTAAAAAAATATTAAGAGAAGATTATTGGCGTCCTGAAGATGATAGAAAATGGGAGCTATTGGATAAAGATGTAAAATATATTGTTGAAAGACTTATTGAACGTCATAAAGACAATTGGGGTGGGGACGAATACGCTGTAATATCAGCCATAGAAGAGATTTTGGAAGGTATGTTTCAGAGAGTAGATAGATAATTTAAACCAAAGTATTTATTTAATATGACAATAGCTAGAGAAAGATATGGTATCGCGTTCCCGTTTCAAAATAGTGATAGTGGTCTATTTTTAAAAACCACAACAACTGTTGCTGAAGAAACTAAAACCGATTTAATTCATTTAATATTGACCAGGAAAGGGTCCAGATATTTTTTACCTGACTTTGGTACAAGACTATACGAGTATATTTTTGAACCCATGGACAGCACAACCTCCCAAGCTATAGATTCAGAATTAAGAGATGTAATTAAAAAATACATACCTAATATTATAGTAAACGAGATAAAAATACAAAATCTAGAAGACGCGAGAGAAGATGATATAGCTAACGCAGCATCAAATCACCCTTCTTTAGCTTCTAAAGATAGCACTATAGATAATAATTTAGACGATAGAATCTATAGGGTAGCGGGTGACGGTACCGAAGAATACACCGCTAAAATTTTTATAGACTATAGTATAAAAGATGATATTTTTGGTACTAGAGACTTTATAATTATAAATTTATAATATGGCACAGAAAAAAATAGCTTACACTGAAAGAGATTTCTTAGGGTTAAGAAACGAATTACTTAGACTAACAAATATATACTACCCTGATTTAATTAAAAATTCTAACGACGCTTCTATATTTTCGGTATTCTTAGACTTAAATGCTGCGGTAACTGATAACCTACATTTTAGTATAGATAGAAGTTTACAAGAAACCGTTCTAGATTATGCTCAGGAAAGAAGTTCAATTTTTAACATAGCTAGAACTTATGGTCTTAAAATACCAGGTAATAGACCTTCTATAACACTAGTTGATTTTTCTATTATTGTACCAGCAAGAGGGGACAAGGAAGACACTAGATATTTAGGGTTATTAAGAAGAGGAGCACAGGTTAGAGGTGGTGGTCAGATATTCGAATTACTAAACGACTGTGACTTCTCAACACAATATAATATAGAAGGAGCTGTTAATCGAACCAAAATACCTAATTTTAACTCAAATGGGGTAATACAAAATTATACAATTACAAAAAGAGAAGTTGTTGTTAACGGTGTTACAAAAGTATTTAAAAAAGAAATAACAGACATTGACAGTAAACCTTTCTTTAAATTATTTTTACCTGAAAGAAATGTTTTAGGTGTAACATCTGTAATACAGAAAGAAGGTTTAGGTTATACAAATTTACCATCTTCTTTAGAGTTTATCACAGCAAGAGAAAATAAGTGGTATGAAATGCATGCTTTAGCTGAATCAGAAATTTTTGAAATAGACCCATCTACACCAGCTGATGACCCTGGTATGAAAGTTGGGAAATATGTAAGGACAGATAATAAATTTGTTACTGAATTTACACCAGAAGGGTTCTTTTTTATGACATTTGGTAGTGGTAATAACAACTCACAAAAATTACTAGACGAATTTTCAAAATATGGAGTAAATGTTAACTTAAATAAGTTCATGAACAATGTATCTTTAGGGTCAGTACCTAGACCTAATACAACTTTATTTATACAATATAGAGTTGGTGGGGGTAAAGCTTCTAATTTAGGTGCTGGAGCGATTAACTCATTAGGGGTTATAGATTTTGTAGTATCTGGACCAGTGTCTTTAATAAACAGTAATGTATCTAACAGTCTACAAGTCACCAACATAACATCAGCTTTAGGTGGTGACGACCAAATGTCAACTGAAGAAGTAAGGAATTATGTTACATTTAACTTTGCTGCACAAAACAGAGCTGTAACTATTAATGATTACATAGCTAGAATAAGAACTATGCCAGCTCAATTCGGAGCCGCAGCAAAGGTTGGTGTAACAGAAATAGAAAATAAAGTTAAAATTAGTCTATTATCTTACTCTTCTGATGGTACACTAACGTCTAATGTTAGTTCTACATTAAAAGATAATGTTGCCGAATATCTATCTAATTATAGGATGTTAAATGATTATATAGAAATTTCTTCAGCAAAAGTTATAGATATAAGTATAGATTTAGATATTGTTATTACAACAGAAGCTAACCAGGGACAAGTAGTGTCTAATGTCATAGAAACTGTAAAAAAATTCTTCGATATCGATTCCCATGAAATGGGTGAGACCATAAGCCTTAGTAGTTTATATAGTGATGTTTCACGTCAACCAGGTGTATTAAATGTTATAGATGTTAGAGTATTTAATGAAGCGGGTGGGACTTACTCTAATTCCATAACCACACAACCTTTAGTTTCCGGTTCTACAGTTAGTGCCACCTATCAAATAGCCACTATAGACCAAACACTTTTCTTTTTACCAGATGAAATGCCACAAATAAGATATCCTGATGTTGATATACGAGTAAGGGTTAAACAAATTAGCAGACCGAACTTCTCATAATTATTTACATAATTCATTCCTAAACCTATTCTTAGTTTTGCAATAACAACTATTTATGATATAAACACAAAGAATGGTAAAAAGTTTAAGAATTAGAACTGAGATAGGTGTAGACAAGGAAGTCACTTTTGATTTAAATCAGGAATTTGACTTATTAGAGATTTTAAGTTTAAGGTTACATCAGACAGATGTATACCCTAAGGATTGTGCAAGATTTGGAGTTGTATGTGGGAGAGTCTTGGTTAATGGGGGTTACGGACTCCCAAATGCAAAGATATCTATTTTTATACCATTAGATAGTGAAGACGAAGAACACCCAATAATCAGTTCTATATATCCCTATAAAACACCAAATTTTAGAAATGAAGAGGGATATAGATATAATCTTTTATCCAGCGTACCTAACTATAAAGGACACCAATCGACAGGTAGTTTTCCGACAAAAGACAGTGCACTTCTTAATCAAGAAGTTTCATATGTTTATGACAAATATTATAAGTATACCGCAAAAACTAACGATAGTGGGGATTTTATGATTTATGGGGTACCCCTAGGTGAACAAAACCTTCAAATGAATGTTGATTTATCGGATATTGGTTGTTTTTCGATGGTTCCAGAAGATTTTAAATTACAAGGAGAATCAGAAGGGTCCTTTGAGGGAGCAGCATTTAAAACAAATTCAAATCTAGACTCATTACCACAGATAGTTATGTTATCTAAATCAATAGACGTAAAACCTTTATGGGGTGATAAAGATTCTGGGTGTGGTGCAACCATTACCAGAGCAGATTTTGATTTAAGAGAATCAGGAAGTGTAGAAATAAAACCTACATCTGTATTTATGGGGTCTATGGTTACAGACACCGAAAGACATTCGGTTAATAGAAATTGTAAACCTAAAAGGAAAATGGGTAACCTATGTGAACTTTCACCATCACAAGGTAAAATAGAATCAATAAGATTTACTCCGTATTTTAAACCTGACACTAGACCTTCGGGATATACAAACAATCCAAACGTAACAGAACTTGTTCCAGTTTTAGAAAGATTTGATATACAAGGTGGACATACAATAGATGATAATGGGGCATTTCTAATTAATGTACCTATGAACTTAGATTATGTTATAACCAATGAGTTTGGTGAACAAACAATTTCTAAAAAACCAGGAGTAGGTATACCAACAAAAGGTAAATATAGGTTTAGAATTAAACCTTTAGAAACAACAGGTACAGCTAGACAAAGAAGAAGAGGAGCCTTTCTAGTACCACAAATAAAAGAACATACTGTAGAAAATATAGATTTTGAAAGTGATTGGCCATGGAGTCAATTAGGGTTGGGAGCTCAACAACAATCAACAATGCCTGACCAAAATTCATATGCTTTTTCAGTAAATTATTATGATTATTCAGAAGCGTCTATAGATATGGGTGACATATTAACATGTAATGATGTTTTTTATGAATTTCACTACTCTAAAGTTTACACCCTAGCGTCATTTCACAATCACTGGAAACATAGAGCGAAAGACGCGTTTATAGGGGTAAAAGAGATACAACCTAGAGAAGAAGATGCTTGTGCTGGTCAAGCAATGCCATTCCCTATGAATACTGCAAATAAAAATGTAAATTTCCAGATAGTCATTAATCAGTTTATAACAAGATTTTTACAAGGAGTATACACCTTCTTGTATTATCTTATGATTTTTGTTTGTACTATAGTTGATTTTATTATGTGGATTATTGACTTATTAAGAAAATTCATAATATGGTTATCATGTTTAGCTTGTAAATTATGGTATGTCTTTAATAAAAAGAAGAAAAAGAAAAAATGTACTTGTCCTTCTTGTATATGTAATAAAAAAACTGAAACACTAGACTGTCAATCTTTATTTGGTTGTTTATTTTTAAGAATAACAAAATATCCAGAATGTGATAAATGTGGTTGTTATACGGATGCTGTAAATGGTAGCTGTAGTAATGATTGCCAAGGAGGATTACATGGTTGTGACGACGAACCAAATTTATGGGGACAAACAGACGATAATGATTATCTAGAATGTAACTCACCAACAAAATCATCAAAAGGTTTAGACCAAGGGTGTTACAGTATTGATTGGGATAATATATTATCATTTATCAAAAATTTATTTGATAAAAGTGAGCCAGGTAAGACAGCAATGATTGCAGATTGGAGAAAAAGAGAAAATTTATTTAGGTCCATGTGTGATGGTTTAATGAATTATTTTTGGTCCAATAATTGGGTCGGTGGTGTTTTATACGCTTTTCAGTTTAGAGCTAAAATAAGAGGAAGTGTAGACGGTGAACACTATAGGTCCCAACACTGTGATGAAATTGTATATTTTCACGCAAAAGACCAAGAATATTATTACAGGTCTACACCATTTACTTACAACCTTACTACTGGCGTAGGTAATTTTGTAGGAGGACCAACGTTTGATGCAAGAAGACCTTTATTACTATCTTTCTTGTTGGGTGGACCTATTGGTGTTTTAATGAATATACTGTCAGACGATAAGGCAGCGGGTGCAAATGAAAGAAATTTACATTGGCCTACTACAATACTAGATTTAGGACCTGTTAAAACAAACATAGGAGAAATATGTAGTGAGACTGGTGGTGCAGCGGAAGGTTGTTCTATAGGTCCTTATATAGGAGCATCAACATTTGATGGTGCTGGTGATTTTATGTTTGACGCGATTAACGAAATAGTTAATTACAATGATGGTTGGTTTGATTTTATAACTTTAAGAACTCCATTTAGAAGATTCCCCGAACAGACACTTTTTTCTGGGCTATTAAGTCCAGGTAGAAGAAGAGAATTAGGTGGTGGAATGGCTTCTATACTTTCACAACTTAACGAACTAGGAGCGGAGGAATATGAAACACCACAAACTAGAGAGGTACATTACTTCGCGTCTCAGTGTGTACCACCAGATTGTAATCCAGCAACTAGATATACCGCAGATAATTTAGGGTGGGATTATGCTCCAGCCGGTGGTAATACAAATGTTGGTGGTTCTCCACCTACAATGTGGGATACTGACTGGCCTAATGACACATCTATACCTACCATAATGCCTGCTAACTCTATTTGGACTTCTGGTTGGGACCCCCAAGGTCTAAATTATTGGAAAGCACGTTCTACTAGCGTTCCTGGTGGTGGTGGTGACGATAGTGTAGAACTAACACTATCATACTTAAGTGGTGATTCAGTTAACCCATCAGCTGAACATCTTAGAGAATGTTTAGTGGAAGTTAATAATAATACATCACAAATAGTTCCGTTCTTTCCATGGTGGAAAAACGGCCCAGAATATGGTGATGACCAGTTTGTATATGGTGATTGGAAATCAAAAGAAGTTGATATAATAGTCGGTGACATGCAAAATATTTATAGTTGGGCTTGGAACTATGGTGCCAATCCAATACCCACAACTACACCTATATCGTTAGACCAAACAGAAAACAGACTAGCACTAGGCACCGGATTCCATTATTATTTTGGACTAATACCAGGAGCTACATCGTATGATACTTTTCTAAAGAAATATGTACCAACGACTAAAGAAGAACCAGGTGATGATTATGTAATTGTGTAATGAGATACCCAGAAGGCTTACATATAGTTAGAGGTTCACAGAAATATATAGGTGCTCAAGATAAGGACTTAATGGTTCCTTATACTCTAGAGGCCACCAATAGAGCTTTAATTGAAGGTGAAAGAAATTTAGTATTAAATTTAGCAGACCAATATGTTAGAGAACGAGAAGAAAATTACATATATAGGTTATACGGTAAAATAAATGTATTAACCGATAACGCTATATCTGGTTGTAGCTACGACTCATTATTTGTATCTAATAATTTATTCTACGACCCAATAGTAGAATCTGGAGCTACTGTAGGTTGTGGGTATCCCACTTCTAATTTCTTTGATTTTATAACCTATACAGCTTTAACTTCAGCACATAATTATCAAGAATTAAAAGCAAAAAGAGATAATTGGATAATATATGAATCATACATTAAAGATACTAAAAGTGACCACCCAATGGAATACACTATAGGGGTAAAAGATTCTCCTGGTGTATATAGTTACAATGGTGTTTCCTACCAATCAGGTGACGGAATACCGTTTTATGTTGAGAACGTAATAGTCCAAGGAAAGGGAGCTGTTAAGTTTACCTGTCCAATGAATCACGGACTTAATGACGGTGAATATGTTGTATTACAAACAGGTACAACTATAAATTCAATAGGAACTTCAGGTCTTATAACTAATATAAATAATGAAATAATATTACCTATTTTTTCATTAGGAGATGAAAATTTAGGTAGTGAGTCTAAAGTTTTTACTATATTATTGAACGATTCCACACAAACGGTTACTGATAGTGATTTTGGGGTTTTTAAAAGACTAATAAATACAGATAATGTTGGTGAAACATTATCACAATACTATGTACATGAACATAAAATACTAACTAAACCCACATCCCACGTATTAGATAAAACAGCTTTTGAATTAGGAATTTACTCTAAAAGAGAGAAAAATTTTATAGATGAAGACGCACCAATGTTGGGTATAACACATAAAGTTGTTAAAGATGAATATAAATCCTATTTATGGAATTTTACAAACGATTTGGATGTTAGTGATTATTCTGATAATTTAGGTAGGCCTCTTTTAGACTTATATCTAAGTGTTTTTGCGGTTAATGAAACAAAAATTTGGAAAACTAATTACGGTAGTTGTGCCGGTATAGGTTGGGATTGGAACTTTAAACCAACAGGGGTGCCAGACCCTTACCCTAATAATACAATAGAAAACAATCTTACAACTCCTTGGAATTTACCACAAAGTGGTGATACCTTTCTAGGTGCTTTTGTAGAATATAATGAATGGGATTTAAAAGAAAGAATTATCTCAGAGATATATCATAAATTAACATATAATGATATAGCAACAGATGGGTTCTCTTTTTATGACCCAGGATTATATGGTAATAGTTTTGATGAAATAAAAGGAGGATTCTACTATCAACCACATCACAGAATACCTATAAGAAAATTATCTGAAGCTCCATCTGTAAATGAAAATTTTGAATTCGTACCACAATACGCAACTTACTCTATGTACGAAAACCAATTTAGATGGAGAACCATGTTACCAATAGGGTTTTATGAAACCAAAACTCATGGTGTTGATTATGCTTTTGTAAATGGAGCACACTATCCATATACTAATGTGATATTTAAAATTAAACCTATTATAATCGATAAGGATTATCTAACACCACCTTTTGTAAGCTTACCACCAGATGACTGCGAATAGAATAAGAATATTAAGAAGTGATACTGATAAGAAAGTAACACTACCTATTGCAAATGATTTTGACGAATCCTTAGGGAGAGAACAATTAATTAAATTGTACGAGAGGTCAGAAATGCAAGATGCTGTTAATATCATACAAGATTTTGAAACTACTAGATATTCTCCTGATACTGATAATGTAGATAAACATATAATTTATGACATGCAATTTAGTTTGGTTTCTACACCTACCGGTAACAGTTTAGATTATATTCCAGATTATTCTGTAGTGGGTATAAGTCATCCAGATATTGTTGATAGAAAAAAGAATTTTACAAAAAGTTTCTTTAAGTTCGATTTTTATGACACTCCAGACCCTCAGAAACAAAGATTATATTTCTCAGTGGTAAATCCAGCTAATAATGGTAAGAGTTTCTCAAAAACAGGAATGTATTCATCTCTAATACAAATATCTAACACACCATCAGATATTAATTACGACCCAATCACATATAGAGCGGCAGAAATTGAGGATTTACAGGATGGTACACAAAACGGACCGCCATATTATTATGATAAATTAGAATCTTCTAGATTTGAGTTTTCTATGGTTGGAAGAAATACAGAAAATTACTACATACAATGGTTAAAAGATAGAGAGTTGGTGAAACACAATGTGTTTTACATGACCTGTAAGTTTTTTAACGCTGAAACAGGGAAAGTACATAAATTTATAAATAAAGTGCAACCATTGGGTGAGTATAATTTAAGTATACCGGAGTATTACTATTATCAGTTAACTTTTGACCCAGTTAAGTTTACATATATGTTTAACGAATATGATGTATCACTATATAATGCAAATAGTGGTTTAGGTCCTAAAGTAGGAGGTAGTTTTTTAACTCCAGTAAGATTTTATGAATATATTAACCCATAATGGAAATTTACAGATATAAAATATGGACTGGTAATATACCAGGAAAGTACACACCACCTTGTGAAGATAAAAAATTGGTTGGAGCTAGAAGAAATGCACCACAACCACCAAATAACCAATCAGATTGTGAAGCTTGTAGTGATTTAGGAAACGCATCTACAATTATAGACGCTTGTTTAGATTGTTGGAATGGTATGCTTAATCCTTGTTGTCCCGACAAAAATACAAATTGTTGTGGATTAATAATAGATGATTGTGAAAAACTTCATGCTATGGATATAGAAAAACAAAATGAATACTGTTTAAATTGTTACAATAGTAAACATAGCTTAAAAGGTTCAAAGGATACCTTAGAATTAAAAGCCGCTAGGAAAGCTCTAAGCTCAACAGTCTTTAATGACCCACTAAACTTATGTAAATGTTGTAATAGAACAGGAAGGGTTAGTAACGACTCAATGTTATCTATTTTCCTAGAACAAGATTTGAACGATATAGGACATTATTCTATGTGGGACGGGGAGATGGAACAAGATGATACTTTTTCTAACTTTACTGTTGTTGGTGATACAACTAATCCATATATAGTTAGTCTAAAAAATAGTACAGAGTTTAGATTTTTTAAGTTTTTAGAAAATATACAATATACAATAGATTGGGGTGACCCCTTAGTGCCCATACAAACAATATCAGCACCGTTAGATACTGCTATAGCCACATACCCTAATCCAGGAGTCTACACTATAAATGTAAGAATGGAGGCACCTTGGGGTACAAGCTCATTTTCACACCAAGTAGCGGTTCCGTTTCAAACAGGAGCAGATTTATGGGCGGGGGTAGCAAATACAGGACAAACATACACATTTATACCACCAGGGTTTAGTACACCAGTAAGTATGGATTATGAGTTTTCTGATTGGGGACCATTAGATTCCGGATTAGATATTCACGGATATATGACAGCTAATTATGGTTCTACACCATACCTAGTAAATGGAGTAACTCAAAGTATGATAACATCTTTACAGTCTTATAACACCGGACATACAATTGGATTACCACCGGGATATACCCAAGGAAATACTGTTGTTGTTGCTGGACAAGTTTTGATGCCAGATGGAAGTTATGTTGATAACCTAACAGGACAGATAGATTGGTTCACTTCAGTAGCGACAGGTTATACCATTACAAATGGTACAGAAGTGTTTACTATGATGGACCACATAAATGGAGAGACAGTTTTTGAGGTTCAGGGTTATGGAATGAATGTTGATGATTTTTTAACTAGAAAATGTGGTTTTGCTTTACAAGGAGTGTGTGATGTGTGTAATGTAGACCAGATTTATTTTGATGGTAGTAGTTATATCACACAATCAGTGAATACTGATAGGGGTGAATGGGAC
>TARA_R110002020_G_scaffold1690_8_pt1 | contig 11532 bp, 17 predicted proteins | sample TARA_R110002020 | Tara Oceans TARA_R110002020 (sample SAMEA4396489) | marine metagenome | biome: Westerlies Biome; feature: [MES] marine water layer (ENVO:01000295) within the mesopelagic zone...; material: water (ENVO:00002006), including particulate matter (ENVO:01000060) such...
ACGCCTGGCACGACGTGACCGAGGACATCGGCAGCTTCGAGGCGTTGGTCGACATGACCGGCGAGGTGCCCCCGGACGGCGAGGTGCAGCGCATCGGGGTGCAGGTGTATGAGGGGCTGAAGGGCCGTGACCTGCTCGCCCCGCATCTGTTCTGGATCGAGGAGGTCTGAAATGTCACGACTGGTCGACGTCCTGTTTCTGCTGTTTCTGTTGGGCATGATCGTGCTGATCGTGACCCGTCTACCTTATGTCCTCGGGCCCGATGCCTGCTGGACTTCGTGCTGAAAGGGGCACTGTCATGTCAGATATAACTTTTGAGCGTTGGCTGAATCGAGCCGAGGCGCTGTGTGTTCGCCGTACCGGTCTGGATCTGGACAGTCTGGGCGATGGCCCGTCTTGGGATTCGTGGAATGACGGGGTGTCGCCCGCCGAGTACGTGCTGGATCGGATGATGGACGCCGGGTTCCCGTTGACGGCGGCACGCCCGGCGACACCGAACACGGGCCGGCGTCCGGAACCGGCGATCGTGGGGATGCATGACCGATCGGTGCCGTCGAACGGCACGTTGAACCTGGCACTGGCACAGCGTAAGGTGCTGGGCCGCATGCCGAAGCTCTACTGAGATAGGAGTTGACAGATGAATGTCAATATAGAAACAAAGCAAACCGATGTCCGAATCAACAGCAGCACGTTGTTCGCTATGTTGCGAGTGTTGGAGGAGGCCGTGCCGTTGGTCGATGAGGCTGTGTTCGGTGATGAGTTGCTGGATGATGAGGAGCGGCAGTATTGGGCGATGGATCTGGAGGACGTGCGCCGGGCGCTGCGGACCCTGGACCTGTCGCACGTGCCTACGTCGTGGCTGATGGTGCCGTATCAGACGGTGGGTGGGCTCGTTCCGGAGTACGATATTCATGTCTGACGTTGCCATGTTTGTTGTGTGTCGCGATGCGTGCACGGATGCGTGCCCGAACTGTTCGCTCGTGGACTATGGGCGGATGGCGGCTAGCCGGGAGGCTACCCGTCGCCGCCGTGCCGGCGGGGCTGGGCGGCCGGAGTGGTGGCATGGGTTGGGCCTTGACCCGGATTCGATTCGGGGCGGGGGACGCAAGACGTACGGGGTGAAGGTGCTGTGATGGAGTTTGAGTTTTGTGTAGAGGACAGGGTCGGGGACGCGTTGCGGATCGACAGTTTCGTGTACAAGGCCCCGAGTCATGCCCGTGCGTCGGAACACTTCGAGGTGTCGACGTCGGGCGTGCCGTGGCTTACCCGGGCGCAGATGCACGAGTTGCACGCTGCGATCGGGCAGGCGTTGGGGATGGCGTCTCCGTCTCCGACGGCGCCTATGACGGCGTCGCATCCGGCGAGCGGTGGCGCTAAAGCCAGCAGGAATCTGCGTCTAGTCCCGTGCGAGCATCCCGATGAGTAAGACGATCATGGTCACGTTAACTGAGCCCCAGATGGATGCGCTGTTGGGGGCGCTTTCTCGCGGGATCGACGAGTGGGAAGCGTCGATCAACGACGACGACGGCTCAGCGGATAGCGGCAATCTGCGCTGTGCGAATCGGGCCTGGGTCAAGCTGTTCGACGCTTGGCACGCAAAGAGCCAACGATGACGAGAGGGGTGTAGTCTTGCGTCATGACGTGCGATCCGTCCGGGAAACGGTCCGATGATCTGGGCCATCGGCACAGCCGGGGATTCGTCGGGCACCTGTCCGATGAGGAGTCCGAGGACTGGGACGAGGACATGGATGCGTTCGATCTTGACGTGTGGCTGGATGGTGTGGGCTGGGACGTTGACCCGGAGGACTGACCCGTGATTGAGGGTCAGGAGTTGCGGGGTGCGTGTTCGCCTTGGGCGTTCAACGATAACCCGGCGCAGGTGCGGGCGATGGTGGATCTGTTCTTCGAGGAGGACGACGCCGAGGTGATCGCTTATGCGAAGAGCATTTGTGCCAGGTGCATAGTCAGGGCCAGATGTCTTGACATTGGAATGTCAGAACGGTTTGGTATTCGAGGAGGTTTGACCCCGCAAGAACGCAAACATATGCGTAAAACAATCAGAATGTAAGTGAGGTAAAGGGATAATGGACACAGAATTAAATTTGTATTTGGCTGGCCCGATGACTGGGCATCCTGCCTTTAATTGTTATGAGTTCTCGGATTGGGCTGCTGCTTTGCGGTACTACGGTTTCGATGTGGTGAGCCCTGCGGAGAGCGACGACCCCGAGGTGCAGTGGGCGGCGTACCATTCGTCGTCGGGCGACGTTCGGGATCTGCCGGACAGTTACGATCCGCACGAGACAATGATCCGCAACGTCACGATGATGACGTTGTGTGACGGGGTGGCCGTGATGCCTGGCTGGTGTTTGAGTTTGGGCGCCCGGCACGAGGTGGAGACGGCGGTGCGGTTGGGGCTGCCGGTGGCGCCGGCACAGTTGTGGCTGGCGGCTACGGGGTACGGGGCGTCTGAAGCGCTGACCCTGGATGACCCGCGTGAGTTTCTGAATGAGGAGGTGCTGCTGTGAGTCAAGCGAGCAGGCACAACGACGACAAGCCTGCGCTGTCCGAGGTGTTGTTGTGGCCGCAGGCCCTGACCGAGTGGGTGACGCACGCCGAGCGGGGGCGCATCAAGTACCCGGACACGTCGGACGGCGAGCCGAACTGGACGTTGGGCGGCAAGCCCGACAGCGAGTATCTGGATGCTGCGATGCGGCATCTGACAGCGATGAAGTGTGGCATAGAGTACGACGCCGAGTCGGGCACGACGCACGCTGCGGCCGTGTTGTGGAACGTCGCGACGCTGATCGAGTGCAACTACGTTGGCCGGCATCCGAGGGTTGAGCCGGCGCCCGAGCCGAACCCGGAGCCCGAACCCGAGGCTGTGTCCGAGGGTGGCGGGTGGGTGGAGATCGGCCGTGGCGTGCATGAGAACAAGCCGGGCGGTGTTGAGCGGCGCGGCGAGCGGTACCGTGTCGCTTTTGATCAGGGCGGCTGCCATGACTACGCCAGTCGCAAGGACATGATGGCTGCGGTCGATGCGGGTGCCCTGCACTTGGACTTGGTGTGAAGGGTAAGGTTCCCGACTGGGACTTGACGCTCGTGTCCGAGCAGGCCGAGGTTGATGCGTTCCTTGCGTGGGTCGACGGTATCGACGGGATGATCTCGATCGACACCGAGACTTGCGGCTTGGACTGGACTCAGCATTCGTTCACTCGGCTCGTGCAGTTCGCTGACGACCGCCGTAGCTGGGCCGTCCCTACCGCTTGGTGGGGGCGGCCCTTGATGCGGGCGCTCGCTACGATTCGGGACAAGGGGCGTCCGGTTGCGTTCTGGAACGCCGGGTTCGACATGCACGCTTTGGAGGGCGACGGGTTCCCGGTGCCTCACTGGCATCAGGTGGTCGACGGCTACATCCTGCATCACCTGCTGGTGCCTCACGAGCGGCACGGGTTGAAGGTGACGGCCGCTGAGGAGTTGGGGCGGTGGGCTACGGTGGGCGAGGCGAAGCTACGTCACGACATGAACGAGAACCGTTGGTCGTGGGACACGGTGCCGGTCGACTGGCCTGCCTACTGGCAGTACGGCTGCGTCGACACGCTGATCACGCAGGGCGTTGTTCGCATCTTGCAGCAGCGTGTTTCTGACGCTGGAATGTCAGAAGCATCTGACCGTGAGCATCAGGCGTTGGCGATCATGTACGGCGCTGAGCGTCGGGGCATGCGGGTGGATCATCATCACGCCGAGCAGGTGCGTCGGGAGTGGCTGGCCCGGTCGGTCGAGCTACGGGATCTGTTGCAGTCGCAGGGCATCGCTAACCCAAACTCGAACCGGCAGGTCGAGGCGATCCTGCGGGAGACGGGTTGGCAGCCCGATGACTTTACGGAGACGGGTCAGGCCGTGCTCGACAAGATGGTGTTGAACGCTTTGTCTGATTCTCACCCGAAGATCGCCCGTCCCTTGATCGAGTACAAGCGGCTGACAAAGTGGATCAGTTCGTACCTGGAACCGTTCGCTGCAAGCCGAGGCCGGGTGCATCCGAGCATCCACACGCTGCGGGCCCGCACTGGCCGCATGAGCATCACGAGCCCGGCGTTGCAGACCCTGCCATCTCGAGGCAGTGCCGGTGCGATCCGCCGATGCGTGCTGCCCGAGCCGGGCTGCGAGTTGTGGGCGATCGACTACGACGGGCAGGAAGCTCGCATCTTTGCCAACCTGTCACGGGATCCCGGCATGGCGGCAGCGTACGAGGCAGACGTTGACCTGTACACCCACGTTGGTCGTATCGTCTACAACGAACCTGACATGCAGAAGTCAGACGTTAGGCGGTCGACGTGCAAGGTCATTATGCTAGCGTGGTCTTACGGCGCTGGCGTAGACAAGCTGGCGTTGGCGTCGGGACTCAACAAGGCACAGGTCGAGGCGTTCCTACGCAAGCTATTCGTCGAGTTCCCCACGGTGCGGGACATGACCGGGGATCACGCCATTGGAGGCAACAATCCCGGCAAGCCTGCGCTGATGGCACAGGAGCGTCTGGCCGCTGAAGGCTTGGCTTACGTCAAGACTCGAGGCGGTCGGCGCTTCTCGATGCCGGAGGGCGAATACTACAAAGCGATCAACGGGCTGATGCAGGGCTCGGGTGCGGACGTGCTGAAGTCTGCGCTGGTTCGACTGGATCAGGCCGGGCTGAGTGACTACATCGTGGTGCCGGTGCACGACGAGGTGCTGTTCTCCATCCCGAGAGGGCACGAGGACGTGGCCTTGGAAGCGGCACGTTGCTTGGAAGACACGTCGTGGCAGATCCCTCTGACCGTCGACGTTACCGGACCACTAAAGCATTGGGGTGAGGCATATGAGAGATGATGTTGAGATGTATCTAGCTATCGACCCGGGCGGCACGACCGGCTTGGCGTGGCTGACCGTCGGTAAAGACGGCAAGATGTTCTTCGGATCGGAGCAGGTCGAAGGCCGGTACGAGGCGGAGACTTGGATCGCTCAGACGATCGGGCTCATCCTGGTCGACGTCACTGTCATCATTGAGCGGTGGGACGTTCGCAAGAACACGCACAGCTTGACGAACCAGGACGATCCCCGCTACATCATCGGCTACGTCGACGGCATCTCTAACGCTCTGAATCACGTCACGTACGTCGAACAGACTCCGGCGCAGGCCAAGAAGTTCGGCACCGACGACAAACTTAAGACGCTCGACTGGTACGTGTCTGGGGAAGACCATTCTCGAGACGCAGCCCGGCACCTGCTGACGTACCTGGTACGGCAAGCCGGCCCGGTGGGCGATCACATTCGTGCGGAGCTGACCAAATGATCGTTGTTGATCACGATAGTTCTGACAACACACTGTCACTACAGGCCCCGTCTCGGCTGGCTGATGTCATCAGTCGTATCCCGGGGGTACGCGTCAACGCAGAGAACGGATGTTGGCAGGGGCAGGCAACCTCGGCGCTGATGATTGCTATTGCTAAAGACCTCGGCAAGCTGCAAGGCTTTGCCCCAACGGAGGCCGCTACGGCCTTCATGCAGTCGGTGCAGGATGACCGGCGGAACGTGGAGACCGCCAAGAGCGGGCGGGTTCCGCAGCTGGATGACAGGCTGTACGACTATCAGCACGCTGGCGTGTGGATGTTGATGCAGGGCAGTTGCCTGCTAGGCGATGAGATGGGCACGGGCAAGACGGTGATGGCGTTGACAGCTGCACGTCACCTTCAAGGTGCGACGCTGGTCGTGGCCCCCAACTCGATGAAGCATCGTTGGGCCCGAGAAGCCGAGGTGTGGTTCCCCGAGGCTCGCACGTTCGTACTGCATGGCACTGCCAAGCAGAAGGAAGCGATCATGAGTGAAGCTCGGGCTGCTTGGGAAGCTGGTGAACGCATCCTGGTGACGGTCAACTGGGAGTCCCTTCGCACCCTGTCGTGGGTTGCCGGGTACGGGTCACAGAAGCGCAGCAAGAACGAGATCGAAGCCGGACCGTTGAATGAGCTGCCGTGGGAGATCGTTATTGCGGACGAAGCACACCGGGCTAAGGATCCCAACGCTAAGCAGACGAGGGCGCTGTGGGCTGTGTCGTACGCAGCAGAGTATCGGTGGGCGTTGACGGGCACCCCGGTGCTCAACACTCCGGGGGACTTGTGGGCGATCGGAAGGTTCTACGACCCGGCCACCTACAGCAAGGCCCGGCATCGTTGGCACAACCGGTTCGTTGCGTTCATCGAAACTAACTGGGGACCGAAAGACATCGGGCTGAACCAGGCCCGTAGGGAAGAGTTTGCTGCCTGGTTCGACATGCGGTTTATCCGGCGCACAAAGGACGAGGTGTTGGATCTGCCGCCAGTCACGCATCAGATCCGCAAGATCGAGATGCACTCTAAGCAGAAGACGGCGTACAACAAGATGGTGAAGGACATGATCGTTGCCATTGACGGCGGTGTCTTGGTCGCTACTGACCCGCTAGCACTTCTGACACGCTTAAGTCAAATTGCATCTGCTAATCCGGTCCTGAAGGACAGCGAAGTCGTCGCTCTCGACACCCCCTCGAACAAGGTGACGGCGGTGTTAGAGATCCTGGACGAGATGCAGGAAGACAAGCAGCTGGTGGTGTTTGCCTCTAGCCGTAAGCTGATCGAGTTAGCCGCATCCGAGCTGGATCGCAAAGGCATCGACAACGTCTCCATTACGGGGGCGGTGGATCCGGCGCTTCGAGCGGCCAACGTACAGCGGTTCCAAGAGGGGCAGGTGCGGGTGGCGTTGGTGACGCTCGGCGCTGGGTCCGAAGGCATCAACCTTTACGCAGCCGACACGGCCGTGTTCATGCAGCGTAGTTACAGCTACGGGCAGAGTTTGCAAGCCGAAGCTCGTATCCATCGCATTGGTCAGGAGGCCGACAACGTCACCATCATTGACTTAGTTTCGGAGAACACTATCGACGAGATCGTGTTGGACGTGTTACAGTCCAAGGGAGAGATGTCCGAGCAGGTGCTGCGGGACAAAGCGAGAGAGATGTTGAGGAGCCCGGCGTGAAGCCTAAGACGTGTATTGACTACAGCGACGACGACTTTCACAACGATTATGTTCGGCACAAGAGAGACGGCACGATGCCGTGCGCTAAGTCTAAGAGGGCTTGGGCGCTACGACAGCGGCAAGTGCGAGCACGACTGAGAAAGAGAAACAAGTGACTACCGACCCGAACCTGCGGTTGCAGATCAACCACGACACGAAACAGATTGACGTTCGTCAGTCAGCAATCCAGGCGTACCTTAACTGTCCCCGTAAGTTCTACTGGGAGTACGTGGTCGGGCTGGAGCCTGACTACCCGAATAGCGTCCGGCCGTTCACGACAGCGGACCTCGGTACGGCAGTGCACGAGGCGTTGGGCGCCTACTACGGCGACAACAACGACCCGTTGTTGGCGTGGCGTGCTTGGGCGATGGACACGTTTGAGACGATGACGCCCGAAGGCTGCGACCCCGGACTGATTGACATCATGGTCGAGGGCCACATCGACGACTTGGCAGCCGACGGGGCCGACTTGGGGGAAACAACGATCTCCATCGAAGAACCGATCATTGGCAAGGTCAAGGACGTTGCTGGTTGGGATGTCAACATTCACGGCCGAGTCGACCGACGCATCGAGACCGAAGATGGGCTCAACATCATCGACGACTGGAAGACCGTAGGGCCGCTCGGCTCGACCCTCGGGCACATCCAACAGCTCGGCCGGTATGCCGTAATGATTCGTCAAGAGATGGGATGGCGAGCCGATCGTGTCCGCACCACCCAGATCCGCAAAGTCAAGCGCACAAAGGCCGGCCCCTTCTACTCCCGCCCGTGGGTGCCGCTCAACGAAGACGCCTATCAGTCGCACGCTAGGCAGTTGCGTTGGGCGCTGCATAGCATGATTACCCAGCTGACCGTGATCGAAGATGCGGACTCGTGGATCTTTAACGTCACTACCGAATGTGACTGGAAGTGTCGAGTTCAGGACTTGTGCCTGGCTCAACAGTACGGCGACGACACCGAAGTCCTCGTCGACCTCCATTACCGGCTCAAGGGCCAGGAAGGAAACCAATGAGCAACAGCAAACGCTGGCGCCTCTTACTGTTCGGAGATCCCAAGACGGGAAAGACCTCACTGGCCGAAACGGCCCCGGGGCCCCGTCTGATCTTGGACGCCGAGGGCGGCACAGACTGGCTCGCATCTAAGACCGTAGAGTGGAACCCGCTTGATGGTGGACCGCCGGAAGTTGACGACGACGTGTCAGTTGTCGTCCACATCAACGAGTGGGAGCTTCTAGAGCGGATCAACCGGGCTTTGCAGAAGGGCCAGCATCCGTTTCGTTCAGTCATCCTCGACTCGATCACCGAGTTGCAGAAGCAAGCCAAACGGTCAGTCACTGACCAAGGCATGAAGCTGCAAGACTGGGGCACCCTGTACGACAAGATGGATCCCGTCCTTCGAGAGATCCGAGATCTCACGAAGGCGCCCGGGTCACCCGTCGAATGCGTCGTGCTTGTCGCCCTAGCCAACACCAAAGACGATCGCACCATCCCTGACATTCAAGGGTCAATGGCCCGCTCGTTGGCTGGACAGATGGACACGATCGGCTACCTTCGGGCAACGTCGATGAACAGCGACGGCACTATCGACCGTGAGATGCTGGTCGATCCCCGCCAGGGGATCACAGCAGGCGACCGCACCAAGGTGCTTCGTCGCACCTTTCACGGCGCTATCCCCATCGTGCTCAACGAGGACACCGATCAGCTCGAGTGGAACATCACGCAGATGCTGGAGCTGATGAACGATGGTTGATCCTCGATTGCCCGAAGGCACCGAGGTTGTCGACCTTCCTAACGTCGTTACTCTCGGCTACGCTGTGCACACCGTCAGGGCCACCGGCACTGAAGGTGAGCAGCACGTACTTGTCGCACTGTCACTAGAGTTTCAGGCGTCCCCCGGTAAGGTTGGTCGTCAGACCTTCCTGATGCAGAAAGACGTTGCAAAGCACTTGCGATCTGCAATGAAGAACCCGAAAGAAATCCACCCTGAGTCCGAGGAGGACCAACACAATGAGTAGCTTTAACTTTGAAGAGGTGTTCGACAACGCCGTCACTGACGGCTTCGGCCCATCCGAAGACCTGACCCCCGGCAAGTACCGTGGCGCTATCGTCTCGGCCAACGCCGGAGAAAGCAAGGACGGCTACCCCCGTCTCGGCTTCATGTTCAAGGCAGGCGATGGCAGCGCCAACACCGACGGCGACGACGTGAGCGGAGACACCATCTGGCTCAACCTGACGTTCTCGCCCAAGGCCAAGGACTTTGCTGCCCGTGACGCCGGCAAGCTCGGCATCAGCGGCAAGATGCTCAACGCAGACATGAGTGCTGCTGTGCAGACAGCCGTCGGCCAAGAGTGGTCGTTTGAGGTCAAGCCTTCCAAGGACGGCAAGTGGACTAACCTGTACCTCGGTAAGCGCTCCGACGCTTCCGGGTCGGCTAAGCCCCAGCCCGCCCCCAGCCCGGCTGCTCGGCTCGCTGACCCCGACGACGCCCACACCCCAGCGGTCGCATCTTCCGATGGAGACCCCTGGGACATCTAAGTTCTAAGCGGTCCGGGCGGGATCTTCTTCTCTCCTCTCACCGCCGCTTAGACTTCCCCGTCGGGTAGGGCCCGGAGCCCGGCGGGGGCATGGGCGTGAAGGTTGGCTTTGCTGCACCGGCTATTGCGGGTGCGGGTTACGTGGGTTCGATCCCCACCACGTCCACTTCGAGAAAGATAAGAGGTACTGTGAACGACTTTGCAGAGCTGGCAAGCGTAGAAGAGATCAAGGCTCGCATGCCAGTCACGTACGTGTTGCATTGTTCGGGCCATCGCCCAGAGCACACGTCCGGTCGAGACATAATGTACTTGACACCGTGGCGTCAAGACAGCAACCCGTCACTGGCGTGCTACCCGGATCGAGACGGCGACATCGTCGACCGCTGGCGAGACATGGCCCGGTCCGAGGGCGGCGACGTGCTTGACCTGCTCGGCATGCTAGACCCTGACTGCCAGGCATTCAGCGATCAGCTCGACGCGGCCCGACGACTGTACTTACAGTTTCTAAACGAAACCGATTGGGAACCGCCACAGCCCGAACGGTCAACCGGCAGCTTCGACGTAGAGGCTGCCCGGGCTGAGCTAGCCGACTGGGCGCTGTCAAGCGAAGACACCGTGCTCGAGGACTGGGCTCGAACCAGAGACGACGCCGTGTCTAACATCCCGGCACGCTGGCTAGCCGACACGTTCAAGATCGTCTGGTCCGGCAACGAAATCAAAGCGCCGTACCTGGATCGCAACGGCGACCTTGTCGCATACAAGTACCGCAAACCCAACGAAAAGTTTAAATCAGCATCGGGCACCCGAGGGCTCTGGAACCTTTACTACGGAGAATGGCTCGACACTGACGAGTCGCGCCCTGTGGTATTGTGTGAGGGAGAACCGGATGTGTGGTCAGGTACCCACGCCAGTCAGGATCATGTCTTCCTGGGGCTGCCGTCGGGGGCCGGTACGCAACCAGCGAAGATGCAATCCCGGCTCGCCCGTCGTCGGGTGCTAATTGCATTTGACGGAGACGAGGCGGGCCGGGATGCATCTGTTCGTTGGGCAAAAGAACTAACTCAGACCAACACGGTCGAGGTCGTGCCCATGCCCGAGGGCAAAGATCTGTCCTCGGTAGCAGACATTCCTGGGCTGCTAGCGCAGGCCCGACCCTACGAGTCCGCCATGCCCGGGCTGATGGTGCTCAACGACAGATACCACCGAGCCACTCGAGACGGCGCTCCCGGCATGCAACTTGCTGACTTTGCTTTGACCCCGCAGAGGGTCATGCAGTCTCCCGACGGGGCTTTATCGTACGAAGTTACTGACGGCCGCAAAGACCACCTGATTCTGTCAGAAGATCTCGTCTCGAAGAACCGGCTGCGAAGCTGGGCGCAGCAGCGAGGACTCACCTGGGCAGGCTCCGACACCGACGTCGCCCTCGTCGCTTCACGGCTCAAAGCCGATTCGATCTTCTGCCCGTCCGAGGGATCCTCCGACGTAGCAGGTCTGCACAACGGTCACATCGTTTGGGCAGACGGATCCATCGGTGACAGCAAAGTGCGGTACATCCCGTTCGGCAACAAAGTTAACCTTGACATTCGAGTGTCAGAAGGAGTCGGTAACCCGCAGCTAATCTACGCCATGCGGGCCATGAACGACCACTCCATCACTGACCCCATCCTGGCCTGGGCGGCCGTGGCCCCCTTTCGCTCACTGCTTGACCGCTTCCCCGTTCTAAACGTGGCAGGCACCTCGGGCAGCGGCAAAACGACGACCGTCCAGGCCATCATCCCCGTGCTGACCGGGTCGCACATCTTCAAGACCCTGTCGTCGTCGACCCCGTGGGCAGTAGAAGCGTTCATCGGCAGCACCAACGCCTTCCCCGTGGTGTTCGACGAGTACCGGCCCGGCGCCCGCAGTCAAACCCTAGAGCGCCTAGAGCA